>Ga0075163_10005018_pt1 | contig 17711 bp, 18 predicted proteins | sample JI1023141ADNA_FD_71478 | JGI IMG/M metagenome (GOLD analysis project Ga0075163, IMG submission 71478) | Wastewater effluent complex algal communities from Wisconsin, to seasonally profile nutrient transformation and Carbon sequestration -... | ecosystem: Engineered > WWTP > Effluent > Algae...
TTCAGTCCCCGCAGGCTCAGCGGGGGGTCAGCTCAAAGATGTCGTGGGTGGCACCGCGCAGCACGCTGCCGGTGTGCTTGGGGGTCAGGTTGATGCCCAGCAGGTGCTCCACCGCGCCGTGGATGGCGCCGAGGGTGAAGGTGCAGACGCGCTTGGAGCCCATGGGCTCGCCGGCCGAGCACACCGTCTCGCGGGTGTAGACCCGAATGACATCACCCTCCACGTCGATCTTGTCCACCGCACACAGGCGGGTGCCATTCACCCCCACGGCCGCGTCGAGCTTGGCGGCCAGCGAGGCGAGGTCCTTCATGCTGCCAGAGCCGCGGCTCAAGCCGAGGCTCAGCGCCAGATTCACGCCGCGCTGCCGACCCGCCGAGCGCAGGGCGATGGCGGTGGCCTGAGCGCCCAGCACGTCCTCCATGCCGGTGACCACCGCCTTGAAGCAGACGACGCTGTTAAAGTTGCCCAGCTCTGTTCGCTCATAGATCTCGGACATGCCGTGCTCTCCCAAAAATGTTGGATAAAGTGAAATCTACGGCACAAGGCACACCGGTCGGTGACCGTGTTCTGCCGCATGCGCCCGGCTTGCCGTGCCGCCGTGGAGACACGATGACGCCCGAGACGCCGGGCTGTCAAACCAGAGTGTGAGGCGTACATTGGGCGACATGTGGGGCGATGTGCGATGAATTCGGGATCTCCAAGCGGGACAAGCACTCTCGCGCTTGAGAATCAAAATCAGTTCCCGAGAAAAAATTCCCTAAGGAGCGGAATGTGCGTCTTGGGCGAAGCCCGCGAAGCCGCCGGGCGAATCAGCTATCGCGGGCGTGCCCGGGTCGCCGGGGGTGAAACAGCTCCGGGAGGTTGAGTTCTTTGAGCAATTCGCCCACCCGATCGGCCACCCGCGCCTCGATCTCGGAGGTGGTGACCAGGTCGCGCACCTCGGCGTAGAGCTGCAGGCAGTCGGCGAGGCGGACCGTGCGCACCACCGACTTCATCAGGGGCACGCTGGTCATGGTCATGGAGAGGTCGGTGAGGCCGAGCCCCAGCAACATCGGCACGTAGCCGGGCTCGCCCGCCATCTCACCGCACATGGACACCGGGATGCCGGCCGCGCGCGCGGCCCCCACCACGTGGGACAACACGCGCAGGAGCGCCGGGTGCAGCGGCCGGTAGAGGTGGGCGACGTGCTCGTTGCCGCGGTCGATGGCCAGCATGTACTGGATGAGATCGTTGGTGCCGATGGCAAAAAAGTCGGCCTCGCGGGCCAACACGTCGGCGATGAAGGCCGCGCTGGGCAGCTCGATCATGATGCCCAGCGGGACATCGGGGGCCACGGCATGGCCTTCGGCCACCAGCTCGTTGCGGCAGTCCGTCAGGAGGGCGCGCACCACGCGAATCTCCTCCACCCCACTCACCAGCGGGATGAGGATGCGCAGGTGGCCATGGATCGAGGCCCGCAGCAGCGCCCGCAGTTGGGTCTTGAAGAGCTTGATCTCGTGCAGACAGAAGCGGATGGCCCGCAAGCCCATGACCGGGTTGATCTCGCGGTTGCGCTTGAGGGGCTCGATGAACTTGTCGCCGCCGATGTCCAGGGTGCGGATGGTGGCCCCCATAGCCCCGGTGTGCTCGACGACCTGGCGGTAGGCGACGTACTGCTCGTCCTCCGAGGGCAGCGTCTCCCGGTTCATGTAGAGGTATTCGGTGCGGTAGAGGCCCACGCCTTCCGCGCCCTGGTCCATGGCGGCGCGGGCCTCATCGGGCCGCTCCACGTTGGCCGCGATGTGCACGGTGGCGCCGTCGCGGGTGGTGGCGGGGTCGAGGCGGTTGACCGCGATGCGGGCGATGCGGTTTTTCCACTGGGCCTGGAGGTGCTGGTAGCGCACCACCTCGGCCGGGGTGGGGTGCACGATGATGCGCCCAGCGGCGCCATCGAGGATGAGCAGGTCGCCCGTGCCCACCCGCTCGCTGACATCCTCCAGCCCCACCACCGCCGGCAACTCGAGGGAGCGGGCCATGATGGCGGTGTGGCTGGTCTTGCCGCCCGCATCGGTGGCGAAGCCCAACACGCTGGTTTGATTGAGGAAAGCGGTGTCGGCGGGCGACAGCTCGTGGGCCACGATGATGGCGCTGGGATCCGCCAGGCTCAGGCTGGGCTGGGCGCTGCCCAGCAGGTTGCGCAGCACCCGGGCGCCCACGAAGTCCACGTCTGAGCGGCGCTCGCGGAAGTACTCGTCCTCCAGGTTGTCGAAGAGCTGCTTGAGGCTGCGCAGGACCTTGCGCAGCGCCCACTCGGCGTTGATGCGGTCGCCGCGGATGGCCTGGCGGGTGCTCTCCACCAGCGCCTCGTCGCGCAGCATGAGCTGGTGGGCTTCGAGGATGAGGCCGTGCTCGTCGCCCGCTTCGGAGAGCTTGTCGCGGATGTCCTGGATCTGGGCTTCCGAGGCGTCCAGCGCGTCGTCGAGCCGCTTGAGCTCGGCGTCGATGAGGTCGGGCTCGATGTGATAGTGGGGCACCTCGATGCGGCGCCGATCGATGCGGTGGGCCCGGCCGATGGCATAACCCGAGGAGACGCCGATGCCCTCCAGGACAAAGCGCACCCCTTCGGCGGCCGCTGCGCCGTCGCTGGCGTGCCGCGGGTCCCTTTCAGTCACTCGGCTTCCCCAAACCGGGACGCGATGCAGGCCCGCACGGCCTCCAGCGCCTCGGCGGCGTCGGTCCCTTCGCAGGTGACGGTCACAAAGCAGCCCCGCGCGGCGGCCAGGGTCATGAGCCCCAGGATGGACTTGGCGTTGACCGCGTGGTCGTCGCGCGCGACCGTGATGTTGGCTTTGAACGGCGCGGTGACCCGCACCAGCGTGGCGGCTGCGCGCGCGTGCATGCCCAGGACGTTGACGATCTGGAGGGTGTCGCTGACCATCAATCAGTCTCCCAGAATGGGGTAAATGGCCTGCAGGCCGATCACGAACAGCAGGGTACCCCCCGCAAAGGCGTACAGCAGAACCAGCATGGGCAGCCGACGCCGGAGGCTCAACAAAGAGATCACAATCAGGATGGCCAGCAAGCTGGACTCCAGGCCGTCGCCGAGCAGGCGCGAGATTTGGGCCCGCCCCACGTAGGCCGCCGCCACGGCGCCCATCGCCAGCCCCGTCAGGATGTGGGCCCAGTCGGACAAGCGCACGAGCTGGAGGCGGTTGAGGTCGAGCACCACCCGCTCGGCGGCGTAGTAGCCACGAAAAATGCCGTAGATCCGCACCCCCAGGTGGCAGGTGTTGTAGAGGATCAAGAAGGCCACGGGGGCCCACACCTGCCCGTGCAGGATGGCCAGGATGGCCCAGGCGGCGCCGAAGGGCTTGAGGCTGGTCCAGAAGAAGCCGTCCCCCAGGGCGGCCAGGGGGCCCATCATGGTGCGCTTGAACACCTGGACGCGCTCCGGGCGCGAGCGCCCCGCGGCGATGTCCTCTTCGATGCGCACCGAAGCCCCCAGCACGGCGCACGCCATGTACGGGTGACTATTGAAGAATTCCAGGTGGCGCTCCATTGCGCGCCGCAGCTCGGGGCCCTGATAGAGGCGCCGCAGAGCCGGCAACATGCTGCAGGCGAAGCCCACATTCTGCATCCGCTGGAAGTTGGCGGCGGCCAGGAAGAAGAAGCTCTTCCACAACACCTGCAGCAACACACCCGCACCCAGGCGGCCGCGCAGCTCCTCGGGGGCCAGGCTCATGTGGGCCCCCCCGGCTGCACCAGCAGCAGCACCACGAAGGCCAGCGCCGCCAGCGCCAGCCCGCGCCGCCGCCGCAGGTGGGAGAGGGCCACGCCGATGCCCACCGCGGGCACCACGTAGGTGGCGATGACCGCCAGCGCGCTGCGCGGGGCCACCGGCAGCAGGGCCGGGGTGAGGGCCAGCAAGAGGGCAAAGCCAAGGCCCACCGCCAGCATCACCAACCCCGCATTGATGAGGAACGCCCGCGCCAGGGCCACCCAGGGCAGGCGGGCGAGCGTGGTCCACTCGCCCAGCCGGGCCGCCTCGTCCGCCCGCGCGGCCAGCAGCGCATTGGCGCTGTCGTTGCGGATCTCAAACGCCCGGCCGGCGAGGCTCAGCGGCGCGCCCAGCAAAATGGCCGCTGCCACCAGCGAAGGGAGGGGCAACCCACCGCCATGGCGCTCGGTGAGGAACACCATGCCCGCGATGCTCAGGCTGGCCACCATCTCGTTGGGAGGCACGTTGGCGCCAAACAGCGACGAGGACATCCAGAGCAATTGCAGCAGCGCCCCGAGCTGCAGACCCACCTCGACCTGACCCAGCAACAGCCCCAGCAATGGCACCGCCACCACCGGTTGCCCCAGCATGAACTGAAACGCGCCCCGGCGATCGAGACCCAAGAGACCGGCCACGAGCGCGATGAGCGCGAGGTCCAGACCGAAGGCGAGGGGCTGCATGGCTAGCGTTGCCCGCAGGCGCGGCGGAGGTCGATGGCGGCCTCGGTGGGCAGGCTGCGGACCTCGACGCGCACCCCCTGCCGCAGCAAGCCGCGCACCTGATCCTGCTCAGCCTCGCTGAGGTAGACGGCGTGGGTGAAGCTGCGCGCCCCCTCGCGGTGGTGCACATTGCCGATGTTGAGCTCGGTGAAGGGGGCGCACTCGAAGAGGCGCACGGCGTCTTCGAGGGACTCCAGCAGCACCAGCGTAGATTCTTTGTCGTGGGCGTGGGTGTGCAGCCAGCGGCCCGCCTCCACCACCGGCAAGGCGGAGAAGGTCGTGCCGGGGGGCACGATCATTTGGAACATGCTGATCTGCAAGAAGTTTTCCGGCACGGTGTCGCTGGCCACCAGCACATGTCGCGCCCGCAGGAAGGGCAGCCAGGTCGCGATGATCTGCCCGTGCATCAGCCGATTGTCGACCCGAATGAAAGCGCTCATCGACTCATGTGGCCCTGCCCCCCGGCGCCTTGACCTGGGAGCGCAGCAGCTGCCCCGCCACCAGGATGTTGTCGCGCGCGTGATCTCGCACCGTCATGGCCACCTCCGCCAGGGGCCCGACCCGAGCCGTGTACAGCTTGAGCATCATGGGCAGGTTCACGCCGGTCAACACCTCCACCTCGTCGAGGAAGGACAGGGCGAGGTTGGAGGGGGTGCCGCCAAACATGTCGCACAAGATCAACACGCCTTCGCCCTGGTTGACCTCCGTGATGGCCGCACGAAGCTGCCCGAGCACATCCTCCATCGAGTCCCCGCGACGCACGCCCACCGTGGCCACCTGGGGGAAGTCGCCCACGATCATGCGGGTGGTCTCCAACAGGGAGTCCGCCAGGCCGCCGTGGGCGCAGAGCACAACACCAATCATCTCGGATCCTTATCGAGGTCGCGGTGGCGCACCGTGAGCGCACGGCCCGCCGCTTTGAGGTGGTCAGCCAGGTGCTCCACGAGGGCCACCGATCGGTGGCGGCCCCCCGTACAGCCGATGGCCACCGTCAGGTAGCTCTTGCCCTCAGCGTCGTAGGCCGGCAGGACCTCGTCGATCAAGGGCAGGAACCGGTCGAGAAAGCGCTCGGTGGCGTCGTGGGTCAACACGAAGGTGCGCACCGGCTCATCCAGGCCCGACATGGGCCGCAGCGCCTCCACAAAGTGGGGGTTGGGCAAGAAGCGGACGTCCCAGACGATGTCGGCCTCGGGCGGCAGGCCCTGGCCAAAACCGAAGCTCACCAGCGAGACGGCGGCCACCGGTCGGCGGCCCTCGCGGCTGGCAAAAGCCTGCACCGCCTGCTTGCACTGGTGCACCGTCAGCGGCGTGGTGTCGATGATGCGTGTGGCCACGGCCCGGAAGGGCTCCATGGCCTCACGGGCCCGGGTGATGGCCTCGGGCAGGGAGAGACCTGCCCCGAGGGGATGGCGCCGCCGCGTGGCGCTGAAGCGGCGCAGGAGCACCTCATCGGTGGCCTCCAGGTACAGGATCTGCACCACTGCCTCCGCCCGCAGCGCCTCGATCATCCGCACGGTGTCGTCGGCATCATCGACGTTGCGCAGATCGAGCCCCAGCGCCAGGCGCGACAGCTTGTCGGTGCCCCGGGCCAGGGCGATGAGCTTGGGCATCAGCACCGGCGGCAGGGCGTCGACACAGAAGTAGCCCAGGTCCTCCAGCGCGTGCAGCGCCGTGGAGATGCCCGAGCCACTGGGACCGGTGATCAGGATCAGCGACGGCGCGGCGTCGTTCACTCGAGGTCCACCTTCCCGGGCCGCACCATGGAAATCTCGCCGGCCCCACCCCCTTGCCGAAGGACCTCGTCGAGGCGCTCGGCAAAGGCCTGGGCGGAGTGGGTGCCCTGGGCTTTGAGCAACCGATCACGGGCGGCCACCTCGATGATCAGCTTCAAGGACCGCCCCGGACGCACCGGCAGCGTGAGGTGCGGCACGGGGACCCGCGCGAGGGACAGGCGCCGCGTGTCCAGGCCGACGCGATCATAGTGGGCCTCGGGGTCCCACTCCACGAGCTCGCAGATCAGCTCCACGCGCTTGCGCTCACGCACCGAGGCCGCGCCGAAGAGATCCTTGATGTTGACGATACCCAACCCTCTGATTTCCATATGAAATCGGGTAATGTCGGGCCCGGAACCCACCACCACGGTGTCCGACTCCTGCTCCAAGATCACCACGTCGTCGGACACCAGCCGGTGGCCCGCAGCCACCAGCTCAAGGCCCACCTCGCTCTTGCCGATGCCGCTCTTGCCCAGAATGATCACGCCCACCCCGAACACGTCCACCAGCACCCCGTGCATGGTTTCGCGCACCGCCAGCTTGTGGTGGAGGTGTGCGTTGACGCGCTCGGTGGCCACCGTGGAGGGCTCATCGGTGGCGATCACCGCAAAGCCGCGATCGTCCCCCAGCCCGCAGAGCTCGGGGGGCGGTTCCTTGCCCGAGGTGACCACCAGCGCCGGAAAATCGGCGCGGGCGAGGGCATTGAGAATGAACTGGCGGCTCTCGGGGGACTGGCTCCAGAGGTAGTCGAGCTCCGACTGCCCCATCATCTGCACGCGGTCGTGCTCCAGGTGCTCGGTGTGTCCGGTGAGGGCCACGCCCACGCGCTGGATAGTGAGTTGGCGGATGGCCCGAGGGCGGGCGGTGTGCCCGGCCACCAGCTGATAGCCGAAGGGCCCCAAACCCTCGACCAGGTCGCCCACACTCATGACAGGACGGCTCATGGACAGGAGTATCTGCGCCCCAAGGGGCTGGCGGCAACCGGGGGGCGCATCGGCGCGCCAGACCCCAACTCGAGCGGGTCGGAGGGCCGGTCGAGGTGCTCGACCCCGACCGCGCCCGCGCGCCGCACGGCGCCCGGCGTGCCTACAGCTTCTCGTCTTCGGCCACCAACAGGGCGTACATGGCCGCCGCGTCGGGCGCCTCCATCAGGCCCTGGCGCACCTGGGGCTCCTTGAGCAGCCGCGACACCCGGGCGAGGGCCTTGAGGTGCAGGCCGTGCTTGGACTCGGGCACCAGCAGGGTGACAAAGAGGTGGGTGGGCAGGCCATCGAGGCTCTGGAAGTCCACGCCCGCGCGGCTGCGCCCGACGCAGGCCACCACATCTTCCACGGCGTCGGTCTTGCCGTGGGGGATGGCGACCCCTTCGCCGATGCCCGTGCTCTGCAGCTTCTCGCGGCGCTGCAGGGTGTCCACCAGCTGGTTGGGATCGAGGTCACCATGGACCTGGAGGATCAGCCCCACCAACTCCCGCAGCACGCCCGCCTTGTTGGACGCGCCGAGATCGGCCGACACGGCCGAAGGATGGAGAAAGTCGGAGATTCGCATACTGCCTTTTGTTGCTCACAATGCCGGCGGGGCCAAGGGCCCGATCTGGGCAAGCAGGGGCTCGCCGGTCGCGTGGTTGGGGACGCTGGGTAGGGGGACGTGCGCGGCGGCCACATCGGCCGTGGGCGGCGTCCACCTGGTCCGTCTCAACGAGGCGCTGCCCACGTTGGTTCGGTGCGTGCGGTGTCGAAAATCTGGAGTCAAAACAAGAATATAGCGCAATCTGGGCGCTCGCGGATGCTCGTTTGTACACGCCGCGTCACGGCGCGCAGGTGTGCAGCAAAGCAGGGCGGAGGCCGCGGGGTGGCGCATGGAAGGCGACTGCCTAGAAGAGGCGGCGGCGCTTGGAGCTGGGCAGGATGCCCATGGCTTCGCGGTACTTGGCGACGGTGCGCCGGGCGATCTTGACGCCATCCTTGCGCAGCAGCTCCACGATGGCCTGATCGCTGTACGGCTCTTCGCCGCCCTCCTGGCTGATGAGGTCGCGGATCTTCTTCTTGACCGCCTCGCTCGCCAGGTCGCCCTGGGAGCCCACCCCGGTGATGGTGGAGTTGAAGAAGTACTTGAGCTCGAAGATGCCCTGGGGGGTGTGCACGTACTTGTTGTTGGTCACGCGGCTGACGGTGGACTCGTGCATGCCGATGTCCTCGGCGACGATGCGCAGGATGAGCGGCTTGAGCTGCTCCACCCCGCGCTCCAGGAACTCGCGCTGGAACCGGATGATGCTCTCGGTGACCTTCACGATGGTCTTCTGCCGCTGCTGGATGCTGCGGATGAGCCACTGGGCCGAGTTGAGCTTCTCGGTGACATACTTCTTGGTGTCGGAGTTGCCCCCCGAGGACAGCGCCTGGCGGTAAAACGCCGAGATGCGCAGCCGCGGCATACCGTCCTCGTTGAGGACCGCCTTGTACTCGCCGTTGACCTTGCGGATGTAGATGTCGGGCGTGATGTAGCGCGGTCGCTCGTTGGCGTAGGGCCGCCCGGGTCGCGGCTCGAGGTTGGCGATGATCTTCGCCGCCTCGATGATCTCCTCTTCCTCGACCTCCAGATCCCGCGTGATGGCGGGGATGTTCTTCTTCTCGAGGTTGGGCAGGTGCTTCTCGATGATCTGCTCGACGATGGAGCCCAGCTCGTGGAAGTTTGCCTGAATCAGCAAGCATTCCTTGAGGTTACGCGCCCCGACGCCGATGGGATCAAAGGTCTCCTGGATGAGCTCCAGGATCTCCTCCACGTACTCCGCGTCGCGATCGAGCTCCTCGGCGATCTGCGCGCAGGTCATGTCCTTGAGGTAGCCGTCGTCGTCGAAGTTGAAGATCAGGGCCGAGGCGACCCGCTTCTCCTGGTCGCCGAAGTCCGACACCTGCAGCTGCCACATCAGGTGGTCTTGCAGGGTGGTCTCGCGGGTGAGCGTGGCCTCCACACCCGGCATCTCGTCGTCGCGCAGGCGCTGAGTGCCGGTGCCTGGGGTGGGCGCCGAGTAGTTCTGGAAGTAGGCCTCCCAGTCGATCTGCTGCGCGGCCTGCTCGCTGAGGTTGGAGTCCACCAGGACGTCGGCGGTGCGGTCGTTCTGCTCAGCGGTGCGCACATCCTGGGCGGTGTCGAGGCGCGCCGCGTGGGCGTCGATCTCCGACGACTCCTCCAACATGGGATTTTCCATGAGCTCTTCGCGCACGGCATCGATCAGGTCCGTTCGCGAGAGCTGAAGCAGCTTGATGGCCTGCTGCAGCTGGGGCGTCATGACCAGCTGTTGGCCGAGCTTCAGCTCAAGTCTCATGTCCATGCCCATAAGGGCTCAACCTCCTCACCGATCGCGCCACCGGGCCCGATCCGTCACCGGGGAAAGTCATCCCGCGCCGCCAGCCCTGGCTGACGTTGCGGGCGGCATCGCCCACCCGCCGGCGAGGTGTGCACCTGGGGCGCGCACCTAAGTCGCCGGCGGCCGGCGCTCACCCGCGGCACCCTGGCTCACCGCGGACAAGCCACCGTCGCCAAGATAGAGGGTGCGCACCTGCGCATCCGCTGCGGCTGCGGTTGGAGTGCCTGAAAACAGGAGCACTCCGCCGGCCATTATATCCACGCGGTCGCATAGCTGAAAGGCTTGCTGTACGCGGTGGTCGGTCAAGAGGATGCCCACCCCCGCCTGGGCGAGCTGGCGGAGCTGCGCGGCCACGCCCAGGGCCGCCAGGGGGTCGAGGCCCGCAAAGGGCTCATCCACCAGCAGGACGCGGGGTTGCGCCGCAAACGCCCGCACGATCTCGGCCCGCCGCCGCTCGCCGCCGCTCAGGCGATCCCCCCGAGCGTCGGCCAGGTGGGTGAGCTCAAAGGTCGCCAACAAGGTCGCCCGCCGCGCCGCCCGCTCGCCCGCCGGCAGGTGCCGCAGGGCCACATCGAGGTTGCCGGCCACCGTCAGCGCCCGAAAGAGGCTCGCTTCTTGGGGCAGATAACCGAGGCCCGCCTGGGCGCGTCGCCAGAGGGGCCGCCGCGTCACGTCCGCCGTGCCCAGCAGCACGCGGCCGCCGTGGGGGGGCAGTAGGCCCGCAAGTATCCGAAAAGACGTGGTTTTTCCGGCACCGTTCGGGCCGAGCAAGCCCACAATCTCCCCCAGTCCCACGGCGAGGTGGAGATCCTGCACCACCACGCGACGGCCAAAGCGGCGGTGGAGGCCCACGGCCTGGAGGGCGGTGTTCACGGGCGCCTGGTGGGGGGGATGGGCAGCTCGAGGCGCGGGGCCTCGATGCGACCGCGGGCCTGCTCCACCAACAGGCGGCCCTGCCCCGGCCAGAAGACGATGCGTTGGCCGGCCATGGTGTCCTTGCCGCGCACCACGCGGGGGGCGCCGGTCAGCTCGAGCTGGTCGGTTTGGCGGTGGTAGCGCGCGGTTTCGGCCTCGGCGTGTAGGTCGCCCTGATCCACCGTGACCCCACCCGTGGCCTCCAGCGACACCACCTCGCCGTCTTGATAGCGGGCCTCCAGCACCGCGCAGCGCAGCACCAGCGTGCCCTGGCGGGCCTGCACGCCCCCGCTGAAGCGCACCTTGCCGGTGGTCTGATCCAGCTCCAGGCGGTCGGCCTGGATGTCCAGGGGCACGGCGGGCGGGAGGGCAGGGGGCGGCGGCGCGGCCGGGGGCGGTGGGGCGGCGAGCAGCGCCCAGAGCAGCCAGGCGGCGGTCATGCGCTCACCTCCAACCGGTCGCAGGCGACGGTGTGGCCTGCCCCCACGACCTGGAGGCGCGGCACGTGCTCGGCGCAGGCGGCCACCGCGATGGGGCAGCGCGGGTGAAACGGACAGCCCGATGGAGGCGCGATGGGGCTGGGGGGCTCGCCGCGCAATACTGGCGGCTGCAGCGGCCGGTGGGGATCGGGCACCGGCGCGGAGGCCAGCAGGGCGCGGGTATAGGGGTGGCGCGGGGTGCTGAAGAGGGCGGCCACCGGGGCCAGCTCCACCACGCGGCCCAGGTACAGCACCGCGACACGGTGGCTGATGCGCTCCACCACCTTGAGATCGTGGGCGATGAAGACGTAGGCGAGGCCGCGCTCCACCTGCAAGTCCATGAAAAGATTGATGATGCCCGCCTGGACGCTCACATCCAGGGCCGACACCGCCTCATCAGCCACCACCACCGCCGGGTCGAGGGCCAGGGCGCGGGCGATGCCCACGCGCTGGAGTTGACCACCGCTGAAGGCGTGCGGGCGTCGGCTGGCCACCGCGGGATCCAGGCCCACCCGCTGCAAGAGCGCTTCCACCTGGGCGCGGCGCTGGGTGGCCGTGCCGACCTTGTGGACCTCCAGCGGCTCGGCGATGGCGTCGGCGATGCGCAGGCGGGGATCGAGGCTCTGGTGGGGATCTTGGAAAACCAGCGCGGCCCGGCGCCGCAGGCCGGCCCGCAACTGCCGCTCGGGCAGGTCGGTCACGTCCTCGCCAAAGGCCCGAACGCGGCCCGCGGTGGGGCGCTCCAGGCGCAGCAGCGCGCGGCCCAGCGTGCTCTTGCCCGAGCCGCTCTCGCCCACCAGGCCCAGGGTCTCCCCCGCCATCACCGCCAGGTCGACGCCGGCCAGCGCGCGCACCACCCGCCCGCGGCCAGCCGGGAATTGCATATGCAGATCAAGGGCTTCCAGCAGTGCGGTCATGGAGCAGGCACCGGGTTGACGCAGCGGTAGCGGTGGGCCCCTGCGCCGGCCAGGGCCACGGGCGTGGCGCATTGAGCCTGGACGCGGTCGCAGCGCGCGCCAAAGCGACACCCCGGCGGCCAGGCCCCCGGCGAGGGTACCTGACCGGGGATGGAGAAGAGGCGGGCACCCACCGGGGCGGCGCCCGGCATGCTCTGCAGCAGGCCGCGGGTGTAGGGGTGGCGGGGCTGATCAAACAGCTCGGCCACCGGCGCCGCCTCCACGATCTGGCCGGCGTACATCACCAGCACGCGATCCACCGCCTGGGCCACCACGCCCAGGTCGTGCGTGATGAGCAGGAGGCCGAGATCGGCGGCCCGCTGGCGCGCGCGGATGAGGGCCATGATCTGGGCCTGGAGGGTGACGTCGAGGGCGGTGGTGGGCTCGTCGGCGATGAGCAGCGCCGGGCTGCAGGCGAGGGCGATCGCCAACACCACGCGCTGGCGCATGCCGCCAGAGAGCTGGTGGGGGTAGGCCCGCGCGCGGGCGGCGGGATCGGAGATGCCCAGCTCGGCGAAGAGCTCGATGGCCCGGGCGGCGGCGGCGGCGCGGCTCAGGCCGCTGTAGAGGCGCAGGCGCTCGGCCACCTGCTCGCCCACCGGGTGCACCGGGTTGAGGGCCTGGCCGGGATCCTGAAAAACAAAGCCGGTGCGGGTGCCGCGGAGGCGGCGCAGGTCGCCGGGGCTGGCCGCCAGCACGTCCACGCCTTCGATGTGGATTTGGCCGGTGATGTGGGCGCTGGGGGGCAGCAGGCGCAGCAGCGCGCGGGCGGTCATGCTCTTGCCGCACCCGCTCTCGCCCACCAGCGCCACTGCCTCGCCGCGGGCCACGGTGAAGGACACGCCCGCCACCACCGGCACGGCGCCAAAGGCCACACCGAGGGCCTCTACGGCCAGCAGGGGACTCGAAGTTTCGGTTTGATTCCGGGAGGTTAAGTCCACATCTCCCTCGGTGGCCTCACCGCCGCGTCAGGTCGGCCAGGAGGTCCTCGGGATCGAGCAGACCATCGCGGGCCAGGCGACGCACCAGCACCAGGAGCAGCCGGGCGGTGGGGGAGCCGGCGCGGCCCACGGCGCGCTCCAGCGCATGCAGAAACTCGTCGGGCGCGGGCGGCTGGGCGGCGGCACCGTAGCGCTCCAGGTAGCGGCCGATCACCACATCCCCGGCGGCCAGATCCTCGTCGCGGGCGTCGATGCGCTCGAACAGCTTGCGGATGTCGATCCCGTCGGCCGGCGTCGGATTCTCCGGGCCGCGACCCGGGGGCATCGGCGTGATGGGGAAGGCCGGCGCGGGCGAGGAGATCTGGGACACCGGCTCCACTTCGCCCCCGCGGCGGCGCTTGCGGATCATCATGCCGGCCCCTTCGGTGACGGCGGGATCCTCGGCCTGCATGGGCGCGCTGGGCGCGCTGGGCAGGCTGGCACCCCTGGGCACGCTGGGGCCCAAGGGCTTGCTGGCGCCCATGGGCGGCGGGGCGCCGCGCGGGGGGGCCACGGGCAACGGGGCCAGGCTCACCGGCGGGCCGGGGCGCGGCGGGCGGCTGGTGGGCGCCGGATCCCGCTGCATGGCGTCGCGGCTGGGCGGTGCGCCTGGCCGGGGCGGGGCGGCCGGGGCCGGGCGGGGCGGCTGGGCGCGGCCGCCCCCCAAGGTGCGCTCGGAGTGCTCGAAGAGCCCGGAGGGTGCCGGCGGGCTGCGGTCCCCGCCGCGATCACTGGGGGCCACCGGGGCCGATCGCATCGCCGGTTGGGACCGCGCATCGCGGAACATGCTGTGTTCAAACACATCTTCCGCCGCCGCCGGCACCGGCGGGGAGGAATACAGCGGCACCGCAGGGGCCCGCACGGGTCCGCGGGGGGCGGCCGGCTGGGCGGCCGTTTGGGCGGGCAGCGCCGGCTGCGCGACGGCCTGGGGGCCGGTCACGGGGGCGCGGGCACCGGGGGCCCGCACTGGCGGACGGTGGTCCTGCTCAAAGGGGTTGAAGTCCGAGTTCCCGTGGCCCAAGCCGCCAAGATCAACCGCCTCCAACCCGCGACTGGAGCGCCCGGCAGCCCCCGCACCGTCTCCCGGGCCCCCGCCCAGGCTGCTGAGGCCGCCATCGCTGGAGGACAGGTCGGTGACGTCGAAGTCGAACATGTCCACCGGCGAGCCGCTGGCGGCGGGTGCGGCCATGGCGGCGCTGGGGCTGACCTGGGCGGCAGTCCCCCCATAGTGCAGCGCGATGGCCTGGCGAATCTCGCGGGCGGTGGCCACCAGCGGCCGGATGCGGCGGCGCGCCTTGCGGGTCACCTGCTTAATTGCCCGTACATCCGAGGGGTTGGACATCGCGACGTGTAGGTGATCGCCCCCGCGGGTGCTCTCCAACTCGATGGGAAAGAGGGTGTACTCCACACACAATTCGCGGGGCACCAGGCCGAGCGCGCGCTCATCGGGGGTGAGGTCGGCGAGCGACACCGTGGGGAGGTTCAGCGCGCGGCTGATGGCCTGGAGCATGGCGGTCTCGTTGACGAGGCCCTGCCGAACGAGGTGCTCGCCGAGATCCACATCGGCGCCCCCCGCGGTCTCCATCGCTTCATCCAGGCGCTCGCGCTCCAGCACGCCGGCCCGCACGAGGATCTCCCCGAATCGAACCTTGTCGCTCAAAGGTGCCCCCGATCCATCTGGTGGCACTCTACCTGACTCCACGGTCCAGTCCAGCGCCAAGACTGCGCCTGCGCCCACCGGGGCGCGGCGACGACTGGCGGGGCGGCGGGGCGGGCACCCGGACTACTGGACGGAGAGGGCGATGGAGGGAAAACGGTCGCGGGTGGCGCTGCCGCGCACTCGGCTCAAGACCGCGGCCAGGGCGTCGAGGGCGAGATCGCCGTTGACGTGCACCACCGCGTCGCGCACCCGGGGGTGGTTGCTGGCCAGCTCATCCAACAAGGCGTCGAGGGCGGCGGTGTCGATGGCGCCGTCGGCATCCCGTGGCACGGGCGGCGGGCGATCCCCCACCACGCGGCCATCGCGCCCCTCCACCACGGCGCTCAAGGCGAGCTGCCCCACGCGCAAGACCACCCCACCCGCCGCCGGCAATGGCGTCCCCGGTCGGTGGGGGGCCACTTCGAGGGCCACCAACTCGCCATCGGCGCGCCGCACCAACAAGCTGGCGTGGCGGTAGCCGGCCCGCCAGGCCGTGTAGAGCAGGCGGGCGGCGGTGCGGGCGGTGGCGCGGCGATCGAGGCCCACATTGAGGCGCTCGCGCTCGGGCTGGCCCAGCGCGGCAAGCAACGGCCGCACGGCCTCTCCGCCGTCGTCGCGCTCGATGGCCTCGTCGGGGATGGGCGCGGAGAGCAGCCCCACCACCGGCCCCTTGTGGGTGGTCACGCCGTCGGGCCCGGCTACCACAAAGTCGGCCTCGATCAAGGCATCCCCCAGCGGGGCCTCGGGCAGGCGCACCTGGGCTTTGTCGAGCGCGCGGATCAGCCCATCCCGCCAGGCGGGCGGCGCTTCCGGGGCGCCCGCGGCCGCACCCCCATCGGCGCGTCGGCTCGCCGCCTCGGGATCCCGCGTGGCCACCAGAAAGATCGCCCCGGCCCCGAGGCCCAACACCGCCGCGAGGCCAATGTAGAGCGCCACCGGGCGCGGCCGCGCGGCCGCGGTGGGGCGGGGCACCATCGTGGGCCGCTCGGCGGGCGCCGAGGGCTGCTGCCGTGCGATGAGCGAGCCCAGCGCATCGGGCACCTCCACCGCACGCGACTCTTCAAAGTAGGGCGGCACCTCCGGCTCGGCGCCCCGCGGCGTGGTGCGGGGCATCGGGCGGGGCGCGGGCGGCGGTCGGGTGGCCGGCCGGGGGATCTCGGCGCGCTCGGGCGGTGGCTGGGCACGGCCCGAGCGGCGATCCGACGGCCGCGCGGGTTCGGAGCGGCGGTCCGCCGGCCGAGCGGGTTCGGAGCGGCGATCCGCGGGCCGAGCGGGCTCAGGCCGGGCCGCCTCGACGGGGGGGCGATGCCGCCGCGCGGGGGACGGCGCAGGTTCGGGCGCTTCCGGTGGCGGTGGTGGCGTGGGTGGCCGACGCGGCGGCTCGGCGCGCGCCCGGCGCTTGGGAATGGGCCCGCTGACGCCTTGCACCCCGCCCGGCGGTGGCGGCCCGGCGGCCGGCACCTGGACGGCCTGGCGGAGCTTTTGGGCGTCGAGCGCGCGGGTGGGCGCGTCCTCATCCACCGGCGCCGGTTGCGCCGCTTGCGCCGCTTGCCTGAGCTTTTGGGCGTCGAGGGCGCGGGTGGGCGCGTCCTCATCCACGTCGGCGGGTGCACCAGCGGCCAGCGCCCGGGCGTCGAGGGCACGGGTGGGCGCCTCGCTGTCAAAGCGCCCCGAGCGGGCCGAAGCGCCGGCCCGGCCTGGGGGGACCGCACCCGTCCGGCCGGCGCGCAGGGCCCGGCTGTCGAGGGCGCGGGTGGGGCCGTCTTCTTCGATGCTGCCCGTGCTCTGGCTGTGGGTGGGCAGGCGGAACATGGTGGTGGCCACCTTGGCCCCGCGGCCGGTGGACACGCTGGGCGCGCCGATGGGGGCCTCGAGGGGGGTCTCCTCGGTGACCAGATAGTTCTCCAGGATCTGCCCGCACGTGGGGCAGGGCAGCACGCTGGCCGCGTGGGCGCCAGCGACCTCGAAGAGCAGGTTGCAGTGGAAGCAGGCTTTGTGGGGCACGGCTCGGGCACTGATCCGGGAAAAGCGCTGGCCCCGTCCGCCCCGCGGGCGGCCACTGCGGGACCCGTGGGGACCGTACCGCCTTCGGCGCCCAAGGGCCAGTCTCCATGGGAGTACGAATTGCCTTGACAGCCCGCAGATCACCCAGTACGTTCGCCGACCCGGTGAGAGCCGGTTTCGAGCAGGTGCGTAAAACAATCCAGTCGCCCGACTGGAGGCATTTGCTGCCCCGCCGCGCACCTTCTGCGCGACGAAAAACAGACCAGCGGCCCGCAGGTGCGGTGCCTCTGGTGGCCAGCGCCCCGCCCTGATGTGCCAGTCCCGCGCTGCGGGCTTGGGAGCATCATGATGGTCCGTTTTTTTGCTGCGGTTTCTCTTTTTGTCGTGTTTTCAACGGGTTGTGACGGCAATGGCGCCGTGTGGGGCATGCCCGACGGCACCGAAGCCCCCCTGGTGGCCCGCCCCGGCGAGGCCGCGGTGCTCGAGCTCCTCAACGACGCCGAGACCACCCACGGCCGCCTCGATCAGGACGTCCGCCTCGACCGCCGCGCGGCCAGCCACCTCATGGCTCACCGCAACGGCCTCGATGGTGTCTACGGCACCGACGACGACAACCTCTTTGGCAGCCTCGATGAAGTGGAGGCCGTGCCCTTCGTGGGCCCCGCCAGCATCGAGCGCATGCGCGCCTACGCCGAGGCCAGCGGCTTCGGCGAGTAGGCCAGCGGCTTCGGCCAGTGGGCCAGCGGCTCAGGCCAGTGGGCCAGCGGCTCAGGCCAGTGGGCCAGCGGCTCAGGCAGGCAAGCTCTCAATAAAGCTGGCGAGCTGGCTGGCCAGCGCCTCCGGCGCGTCGTTCTGCACCCCGTGCCCCGCCCCCACCACGCGGTGGCGCGCCCCGCGGGGCAAGAGGGCGATGCGCTTGTCCAGCTCGGGCCCACTCCAGGGGCTCAGCGTGCCGCCCACCCAGAGCACCGGGCAGGCGATGTGCCGCCAGAACTCCAGGCCCGCCTCCAGCGGCATCGGCACCGGCGAATGGGTGCGGTGCAGCGGATCATACCGCCACCGCAGC
>Ga0075163_10005020_pt1 | contig 17708 bp, 16 predicted proteins | sample JI1023141ADNA_FD_71478 | JGI IMG/M metagenome (GOLD analysis project Ga0075163, IMG submission 71478) | Wastewater effluent complex algal communities from Wisconsin, to seasonally profile nutrient transformation and Carbon sequestration -... | ecosystem: Engineered > WWTP > Effluent > Algae...
TTAGGGAAAGTGGTGGATTGTGTTTCTAAAATAAATACTGGTGGAAAGTATGATTCTAAAGCATTTCAAAAATCTGTAGGTCTTAATGGTGTGGGGACAAAGGCGGTAAATGCACTTTCTACCCATTTTAAAGTTAAATCTGTACGTGACGGAAAATTTAAAATTGCCACTTTTACCGAAGGAAATCTGCTTACAGAAGAAGATGGCGATACCACTGAAGAAAATGGTACTTTTATAGAATTTGTACCTGATAATGCCATTTTTAAAAACTATAGATTTATTCCAGAATACCTTGACAATCTTATTTGGAACTATGCATATTTGAATGCTGGCTTAAGCCTTTGGTACAACGGACAGCGCTTTTTCTCTAAAAACGGTTTGGCAGATTTACTAGAAAACAATACAGATGAAGCTACAAGACGCTACCCAATTATTCACTTCAAAAGTGAAGATATAGAGTTTAGTATGGTACACGACAACCATTACGGCGAAGATTATTATTCGTTCGTAAACGGACAATATACCGTACAAGGTGGTACGCATCAACAAGCATTTAGAGAAGCTTTGGTAAAAACGGTAAGAGAGTTTTACAACAAAAACTTTGACCCTCAAGATGTACGAGCTTCGATAATAGCAGCAATAAGTATTAGAATGCAAGAACCTGTTTTTGAATCGCAAACGAAAACCAAGCTAGGTTCTAACCAAATAGAAAAAGATGGGCAAAGTATAAAACTTTTTATTCAAGACTTTGTACAGAAAAATTTAGACAACTTTTTGCATAAAAATACTTTAGCAGCAGAGCTTTTGCTTAAAAAAATACAGCAGTCTGAGCGTGAAAGAAAAGATATGGCTGGCGTGAAAAAAATTGCTAACCAGAGAGCAAAAAAAGCAAACTTGCACAACAAAAAACTTCGAGATTGTAGAGTACATTTTACAGATAAAAAAAATGAAGCACATCTTGATTCTACTATTTTTATAACCGAGGGCGATTCGGCGAGTGGCTCTATAACTAAGGCTCGAGATGTAATGTCACAAGCAGTGTTTAGTTTAAGAGGAAAGCCGCTAAACTGTTTTGGTTTAAAAAAGAAAATAGTTTACGAAAACGAAGAGTTTAACTTGCTACAGCACGCTTTAAATATAGAGGAAGGTCTTGATGATTTGCGTTATAATAATGTAGTAGTAGCTACCGATGCCGATGTGGACGGAATGCATATTCGTTTGCTTTTGTTGACATTCTTTTTGCAGTTTTTTCCAGATTTGGTAAAAGATGGACACGTAAAAATATTGGAAACACCACTTTTTAGAGTACGTGATAAGCAAAAAACATATTACTGCTACAGCGAAGAAGAAAAACAAGAAGCGATAGAAAAACTTAAAGGAAAACCAGAAATAACTCGATTTAAAGGTCTTGGAGAAATTTCGCCAGACGAGTTTGAAGCTTTTATAGGAGACGGCATAAAACTGACACCAGTAATAACTAATCCTAAAAAAAGTATCGACGCTATTTTAGATTATTATATGGGCAAAAACACTCCAGACAGACAAAAGTTTATTATCGAAAATTTGAGACTTGAGGAAGAGTTGGAACCTGAAGTTGTTTAGTTTTTTAATGCGATAATGATTTAATGATGTTTAATTGGGAAAAAGGACGACAAAATAGTGGTTATGAAAAACTTAGGGTTTTATTAAGTAACCGTTTTAAATTCGATGTTTATATTCTCAAGTATCCAGAAGGCTCAGTTATTCAAAGTCACGTAGATAAAGTTGACGAAATTTTTGAACACCACAGGTTAAATATTGTTTTAAAAAAAGCAAAAAAAGGCGGTGTTTTTAGCTGTAACGACACTGCTAAAACAGGTCGCATTCACTACTTTAGACCCGACATTATGAAACATAAAGTCAGCAAAATAGAACTTGGCACTCGTTATGTACTAAGCATTGGCTGGCTAAAAAAGAAACCAAAAACCGTTTAAAAAAAGCTTAAATGACATTCAACCATTCAGAAATATACAGCCTTGCGCAGTACTACGATTTAGTAAACGACTTTGAAGACGATGTCGAATTTTTTGTAGATTTTGCTCTTGAAAAAGGTGGCAAAACCCTAGAATTGGCATGTGGTACAGGAAGAATGACTATTCCTTTGGCGAAAAATGGTGTAATCATAACAGGAATTGATGTTTCTGAAGAAATGCTAAGTTTGGCAAAAGAAAAAGCTTTAAAAGAAGGTGCAAACATAGATTTTCAAAAGCAAAACATGATAAACTTTAAGCTAGACGAAAAGTTTGATTTTATTTTTTGCATACATAATTCTTTTTCGCACGTTGATGGTTTTGAAGATGTAAATACATTTTTTGAAAATGTGAAAAATCATTTAACAGACGATGGTACTTTTATACTTCAGGTTTTTAATCCAGATTTTTTCTTTTTTACTCGAAACCCAAATGAGCAGTTTCCTTTAAAATCTTTTATAGACCCAAAAACCCAAAAAGTAGTTGAGTTAGAAGAAAGCAGTTTTTATGACGATGAAACGCAAATTCATTTTATGAAATGGCATTTTAAACAAGAAGGGAAAAAAGAACAAACCATAAATTGGTCGCAACGCGTTTATTATCCGCAAGAGTTGGAATATATAGTACAGTTTTGTGGTTTTGAAATAGTAAATAAATTTGGCGATTTTGATGAGTCAGAATTTGCAAACGACTCAGAAACTCAAATTTTGGTCTTAAAAAAACGTGTATGAAACTCAGAACCGCAGCACGTGCTTTAATATGCAAAGAAGACAAAATTTTGTTTTCTAAATGTAAAGACAGCCAAGGTATTTTTTACACATTGCCAGGTGGCGGCATAGAAGCCAACGAATTGGCGCACGAAACTTTGGTAAGAGAATGCTTGGAAGAAACAGGCTATACTATAATAGTAAACGAATTGGTTTTGGTTAAAGAATTTATAAAAAAGATTCCAGATGTAGCAGCTTTTAAAGATGGTTTGCACCAAATAGAACTCATTTTTTTGTGCAGCATAGACTATTCTAAAGAAAAAAAAGCTCCAAGCACATTAGACGCTTATCAAATAGGTTTGGAATGGTTAGAAATTTCAGAAATTAAAAACCAGCGTGTTTTTCCTACTGAAAACATTGCAAAATACTTAGATTCTGGGCATAAAGAAGCTCGTTATCTTAGTTTAAGAGAGGGTAATTAGTTACCTAATTATCTTCAATAACACAAGGGTTTTTTTGTAAATGTTTCCTTTAAAACTGAACCCCGCCATTATCTTCTGTTTTTAATTTCTTTGATTCTCGTTTTACAAATTTCAAATGATAACCCAAGCCCAAACCAAAATTTAATACTTTAGAATAAGACTGAAAATTTTCTGTTGCGGCACCATTTAAACTGTAATTTACATTCAAACCACCTACCAAATATGGCACATGAGTTAAAGATGAGGTAAAAAATAACTCATTTCTAGCGCCAATATTGTAACTAAAATTTACAGACAAACCTACAGTCGCAAAGATTTTTTTCACTTCAATATCATTGACGCTCCATAATAATACATTAACTAAATTTCCATTACTGTCTCTCGAATAATAAATGTTTGTAGCTCTATTTTCTTCATTCACATTTTCAGGTATTGCTAAACCAACATTTGCACCCAAACGAATAGCAAACTTTTTAAACGCATAAATTTTATACGAATAGTTTAGTTTTAAATTTAAGGCATTGATTTCTTTTCGTTGGTTTACCAAAAAATTATCTACTATCACAAATCTATATGACGTTTTTGTCCATAAATTTTCCATTGAAAAACTAAACCTATGTTTGTCTTTAAACTGATACCCCAATTCTAAATTTAACCTTGGGTTAAAAAGATAATTGTTACTATATTTTGCCTTAGAAATTAGTTTATCATTGTCTTGATTATAATAGTTTTTGGCAACCAAAAATTCATTAGAAATTGAAAAACCCGAAAACAAAAACGAATCTTTTTGAGCCACCGCTTTGGTAGCAAAAAGAATAAAAAACAAATACAAACATTTATAAAAAATTGATTTAGACTTCATTTGTTTTATTGTCTTGGATTAAAAATTACATTATTTTGTTTTACTTCTTTCTTGTTGTTTTTTATTCCAAAAAACTGATAGCCTATTAAAAAACCTACAAAACTAGAGCTATAATGTACATCGCCACCTGAATCTAGGTGTGTACCAAGATTTCTAATTTCAAAGTTTTCTACATCTCTATTTACAAAGCTCAAATCAAAATTGACTCCAAACTTTAAACATTTGTTTAAACCTTTAATTTTATATAAAAAATTTACACCGCCTATTAAATCTGGATAAAAATTAGAATACGCTTTTATGGGTTCTAATTCGGAATAATAATTTACATAATTAGCACTATATGTTCGAATGCTTACTGTTCCATATTGCAAAGGCATGTAAGGCAATTTAACTCCAATCTCTGGCTGAATAATCCAATATTTCTTAACGGGAACACTATAATTTAGTTTTAAATTAAATCCCCAATAAACTTTACTTGGTCCAGAATAATTCCCACTAATAATATCTCCCTTCAAACCATTTTGCCACATTGCATTATCCGGAATATTTCCATTATCATTTATTGTTGCGCCAATTGGACTCGTCCCTAAAACTATTACTTCCAAATTTAAACCAAGGTTTTTGTACAATATAGGGTTATAATTAATGCCCAACTCTACACCATATCTAAACCTTGGTTTTCTAGAAATTAATCCATACTCATTATAGAATTTTTCTGGTATACACATTTTATTGTTAAAGTATATCCCAAAGCCGTGTAGTATCTTATTGTTTTCGACTTTAATGGGCTTAAAACTGTCCTGAGCTAAAGAAGTAGCTGCTAAAGTGCTTAATAACACCAAGCCTAAAATATATTTAATCGTTATGTTCATACTTTCTATTTTAAGCTTGGATTAATTTTTTCTAATTAATAATTTAAAGAAATAATACCTGAATTTGGTGCACTATGATTAGACTTTACGGTGTATTCATCTCTAATGGCAGCAGAAGTCAAATTCAAATCTAAATTACTAGCAAAAGTATAAAATCCAAATATTTTTGAAGCTCTAGGGTTTATGTCCACATCTAAATCTCCACATTCACCGTTATATAAATGCGATCTTTTTTGACCGTAAATGTTTGAACTTATTTCATTTGTAAACCAAAATGCCCAGTTTCCGTTACTTTTTTTATAATATGCTTTTGTGCTAGAATGTGCAGCTCCAGGACTAATTCCAATCCAAAATTTTAGTAGCCTATTTTTTCCAACAAAACCATAAACCGAAGACCATGATGATTTTCCATCCCAAAAACTACAAGAATTACTATTTGCCTCACCTGCTTTAAAAACTTCCGTTCCTATCATTACTTCTCCATCTTTATTTAATAAAGCAGATTGAAAAACTTCTACATCCTTAAACGGGTCTGTTGCGATATTCAATTCGCTATTTTGAAGCCATAATATTTCTTGTTGTTCTGCTACTTGAAAATAGCTTTCAAAGCTTAAAGTATTATTAAAAGCATGTAATGGTTGAAATGAGTTGAAACCGTCTAATGTCATTTTATCTGTAAGGTCATCATCTACTAATCCTTGAGCAATAAGTGGTGCTAAATAATTTTGAGTGTGTGCATTGGTTTGTTCTGCCAGAACCGAAACTACGTTGTTAAAATCAGCCCAACTAGCAAAAGCCAACATTTTACTGTTATTTGAAATCACAATATTTATTTGAGCAAAATCTATCTTCTTGACGGTGTTATCCGTATCTGTAATATTCATATTATATTTCGAACACGAAAAAAATAAGAGTAAAATCGAAACCAATATCATTATACTTTTCTTCATAATATTTTTATACTATAAACGAAGTTTGAATATATAAAGTATCTATACTCAAAATTTATTTTAATCAAAATAAATTTAACATTTCACTACCTTTACGCTCTCTATGACACAACGATTTTTTGTAGAAATAGCTTTTGATGGCACAAATTATTTTGGTTGGCAAATTCAAGCCAAACAAGTTTCTGTGCAGGGCAAAATACAAGAAATTTTAAGCAAAGTTTATAATACTGAAATAACGATAACTGGTTGTGGCAGAACAGATACTGGTGTGCACGCCAAGCAGTATTTTTTTCATTTTGATGCGCCTTTTAAAAGAGAAAGACTAAAAGAAAGTTTGACTTTAATGTTTCCAAAAGATATTTCGATAATAGAAATTTATGAAGTAAACCAAGATGCGCATACCAGATTTGATGCTACATCGCGAAGTTATACTTATTATTTGCACCACAAAAAAGATATTTTTAATAGACATTATAGCTTGGCTACAAACCTAAAAGATTTAGATGCTGAAAAAATAAATGCGGCTTGCCAAGTGTTTTTAAATGAAAAAAATTATTTACCGCTTTGCAAAAAAAATCCAGAACTGAGCAATCATCTTTCTGATGTAAACGAAGTTTCTTTTTTGTTTTCTGAAGATAAAACAAAAGCTGTTTTTCAAGTTACGGCAAACCGCTTTTTGCACAACCAAATACGCAGAATGGTTGGTGCCTTATTGAATGTTGGAAATGGAAGACTAGAAGTTTCAGAATTAGAGTTTGCTATGCAAAACGATACACTTTTAAAACTAAATGATACCGTTTCGGCGCACGCTTTATTTCTTCACTCTATAAAGTATCCGTATATTTGCGCTCAGAAATGACTACAAACAAAAAAACTAGCGATTTAGAAATCTTAAAACGTGTACTTAAACTAGCACAACCACACCGTTCTTTGTTTTGGGGTTCGCTTTTTTTCTCTTTGGCTTTGGCTGCCATAAGTGCTTATAGACCAAAATTAGTACAAGAAACCATAGACAATGCCATAAGTAACTATGATTATAACAAGTTGGCAATAATGTCGCTTATTATATTTGGCATCATTATATTAGAATCGGTTTTTAGGTATTTATTTATATACATTTCTAGAGATTTGGGTCAAAAAATAGTTCGAGATTTACGTGTTCACGTTTTTAAACATATCATAAATCTAAAACTTTCATATTTCGACAAAACACCTATTGGTACATCTACCACCAGAACGGTAAACGATATTGAAACCATAAATAGCATTTTTACACAAGGTTTTACGCAGATAATTTCCGATGTGGCAACTATTGTTTTTATTTTGGGTTTTATGTTTTATACCAGCCCCGCTCTAGCTTTGGTAAGTATTGCTACGCTCCCTTTTATGCTTTTGGTAAGTTATATTTTTAAAGAAAAAGTAAAAGCAACTTTTCAAACTATACGTACTAAAGTTGCCGAATTAAATGCTTTTCTTCAAGAACACATAACTGGAATGAAGATTGTGCAAATTTTTGGTGTTGAAAAACAAGAATACGAAAAATATGAAAAAATAAATCAAGACCATACCGATGCCAATGTAGCAACTATCTGGTATTATTCACTATTTTTTCCTGCTGTCGAAATTTTACTTTCTATAGCAATTGGTTTTATGGTTTGGATGGGTGCTAGTTTCATTATTGACGGCACTCACGGCATTACCGAAGGACTCATTATTTCCTTTATTTTATGGATAAATATGCTTTTTAGACCAATTCGTTTTTTGGCAGAAAGATTTAACACTGTGCAAATGGGCTTAGTGGCTGCCGACAGAGTTTTTAACCTTGTAGATCAATCAAACGCTTTGGACAACAAAGGAGAAATAAAATCTGGTGAGATAAAAGGAAAAATAGAATTTACAGATGTTTCGTTTAGCTATACTGCCGACCGTGAAGTACTAAAAAATATCAATTTCGAAATAGAACCAGGCGAAACACTAGCTATAGTAGGTTCTACTGGCTCAGGGAAAAGCACTATAATAAACATACTATCTAGACTTTATGATATCAATAAAGGCGAAATACTGCTAGACGACAAAAATATTGAAGACTATGAACTTGGTTTTTTAAGAAAACAAATTTGTACTGTTTTGCAAGATGTATTTTTATTTTCGGGCACTATCGAAGACAACATTCGTTTGCTAGACGAAAGCATTTCTTTTGAAAAAATAGTAGAAACGGCTCGAAAAATTGGAGCAGAAGAATTTATTAATAATTTACCAAATGGTTTTCAATATCAAGTTATGGAAAGAGGCGCAACGCTTTCTTTAGGTCAGCGACAATTGATTTCATTTATTAGAGCTTTGGTTTTAGAACCTGCTATTTTGGTACTCGACGAGGCTACTTCATCTGTAGATACTGAAACCGAAAACATAGTACAAAACGCTATAGATAAGATGATTAACAACCGAACGTCCATCATTATTGCACATAGATTATCGACCATTCAAAATGCCGATAAAATAATGGTTTTACAAAATGGCACAATAGTTGAATATGGTAAGCGTGAAGACCTATTAAATCAAAATGGTGTCTTTAAAGAGTTATACGAAAATCAGTTTCTTTTAAATAAATAAAACACTATCTTTGCAACCCGAAATTTCAACCTCAATGAAAAAAATATTTACCTTAATTTTACTTTTTACAATATTTAATTTTTCTAATAATGCGTTTGCCTTTGGCAAGCCTTCAGGTTCAGCTCAAAGATTGGCCAACAGTATAGATTTGGAAATGTATCTTTTAAGAAAAGGTAGCACTGTAAATATTGCATTATTTTCTAAAGGTACAGAAATACCAAAAGAGTTGATAATAGAAAGAATGTCTACAGCTCCATTATCAAACTACAGAACTGCTATAACATTAACCAAAGAGCAGCTTACAGAATTAAAAACTAATGGCAAACTACTTTTAGAAGACTTATATCCAGAGTCTCGTCAATTAGATTCTTATTATCGATTAGTTATTACTTTAAACGATGGGGCTATAAAAACGTATCCAGGCATATTTTTGAGTAGAGCTTCGGGAGATGAAGGTGTTACATTTGGCGATCATAGACATGACGAAGCAATGTTTGCTACTGAAGAATCAAAAATAGAATATACTTACGAACAGTTTAATATAGTTTTCAAAATTGAGAGAAAAAACTCAAAAGTGCTTATTACTATTGGTGCAAAACAATCTAAACTAGAAGGAGAATGGACCGTAGAAAGAAAATCTTCAGCTCCATTAGCAACTTTTAGAAAAACAAAATCAATTTATGGAGAAGATTTAGAAGCTATTCTTAACGGTGAAAGAGTATTTTTAGATGAGTATCCAGAATCTAGAAAATTAGATTCATACTACAGATTAGTAATTATAGACAAAGACAGAAACAAATTAGAGTTGCCAAGTCTATTTTTACCAGGCGATAGTTCTAATTAATTTCTAATTTTTTAATTTTCACCTTTTCTATTCTATTGTTTTCTGCAGAAAGTATTTTTATAAGAAAACGTTCTATTAATATCTCATCGTCTTTTTTTGGTATGTCTTCGTTTACATAAACTATAAACCCTGCCAAAGTTTCGTATTCGCCTTCTGGTATTTCTAAATCGTACATTTCGTTAAGATAATCTACTTCTAAACGGGCAGAAAAAATATATTCATCTTCAGCTATTTTTTCTTCTATGTATAAATCGTCGTCGTGTTCGTCTTCTATTTCTCCAAAAATTTCTTCCATCAAATCTTCTAGAGTTACAATACCTGCCGTGCCACCATATTCGTCAAAAACATAAGCTATACTTTTATCTTCGTTTGTAAACAAAGTAAGTAAATCTCGAGCGTTCATAGTATCTGGCACCGAAACTATATCAAAAATTATTTCTTCAAGTGTTTGTGGGTTTTTAAACAAATCGAAATGATGCACATAGCCTACAATATCATCTATACTATCTTTATATACCAATAAACGCGAGTGTTTCAACTCCACAAAAAGATTTATTAAATCTGGAATACTTGTAGAAATATTTACAGCTTGCAACTCTGTACGCGGCACCATACACTCACGTACTCGTATTTCTTTAAACTCTAAAGCTTTTTCAAAAAGCTCAGAATTTATTTCATCTTCATCGCCATCAGAATTTTCTTCGTCTATAAGTCCTTTTATGTAGTGCTTTAAATCTGAAGAAGAAAACTGCTCAGAAGTTTCTTCATCTTTGGCCACGTTTACAAACAAACCAATAGTTTTGTTTGACATAAAAGTAAAAAACATAGCAATATGTTTGAACGGTAAGTAAGCAACAAAATTTATGGGAATAGCAAAATATCTTAAAATTTTGTTTGGTGCTATTGTAAACAATGACTTAGGAAGAAATTCGCCAAATATAAGTACTATAACTGTAGTCAATAACGTTTGAATTATTAAAGAAGAAAAACCTTCTGTTGGCAAACCAAAATCATTAGTAAGCAAATTGGAAAAATAATATGAAAACACAACCAATACAACGTTGTTTCCTATTAAAAGAGCAGTTATAAAAACAGAGTCGTTAAAAGCAAATTTTGAAAGTATTCTATCTGCCAAAGATTCACTTTCTTTGCCCAATTCTATTTTAAACTTATTTGCCGACACAAATGCTATTTCCATTCCAGAAAAGAGGCCCGAAAGCACTAGCATTGTTATTAAAATTAAATATATACCCATAGTTTTAAAAATACAAAATTAAGATTTTTTTATTAACCGATATTTATAGTTTTTCAAATGGTGAAACTTTAACAAGTTTATTTTTTTTATAGCACTTTATTATATAAGCTCCTTGAGGTAAATCTTTTATGCTTATGCTCGGATTTTTGCTTTGTAGCAAACTATCTCCAAGGCTAGAATATATTTCAAAAAAATCAAAATCACCTTCTATGTTTAAAAAATTTCTAGCTGGATTTGGATATATTTTTGAAGGTAAAATTATTTCATTAAACAAGTTTACAACTTCTAAACTGTCGGTAAAACTATGTAAAACAGATGGTTTTGTAATAAATTTCTCAGAACTTAAAAAATATTTATTTGTTTCTGTAGCGCAAATTCCTTCTATTTGAACTGAGCCTTTTGGCGAAATTGCTATTCTATTATTCGAGCCATTGAAACAAAACGGAAATGTAAAATCTTTCATTTCGAACAAAAAACTACTGGCTAGTTTTGTATAACCACAAAGCATTATTTTGTGCTCGTTAACATTAAAATCGGCACCTGTTACCATACCTTCTACATTAAAAGATGATATGAGTTTAGCTTGATAAACACCTGTATCTTTAGGCAAACTATATACGTTTGTTTCTTGATTTACCCAGTTTTTGGTAAAAATATACAAACTATCTTCTGTAGCTATAAATGCTTCTGCATCAAAATTTGTGTTTTGGGTTTGTGAAGTAAAACTTGTTTGGTTTTCGTAGCCAAAAGCTAAAATTGTAGCAGAAATGCTATCGTTTGTAGTTGTTTCAAAATCATTTTTAGAAACTATATATATTTTTAGGTCGGTTCGCGAACCAGTATTGTTTCCAAAATCGCCAATATAAATATGGTTTTCGTCTTGAGCCAAATCTTCCCAATCTACATTTATGGCATTTTGTATATAAACAGTTCTCAAAATCGATGTTGTTATGGTATCTATTTCAAATAAAGCATTTTCGCCACCAGAATCGTTATGCGTAATTAATTTATGGTTAAAATATAATAAACCAGAAGTTTCATTTAAAGCAATAGGAAATGCTGCTATAGAATCTAAATTCTGACCAAAACTTTGAAAATAAGTTAGTATTAAAGCATATAAGAAAAATTTTTTCATTTTTTTAAACTGTTTTTATTCCATTAAGCTTGCAAAGTAAACTTAATTGACCTGTATGCACACCTTGATGTCTAATATGATGCATAATTATAGTTCGAATAGAACTGTCGCCCATAAATGTAATACCTAAACTATTGTCTTTATTTAAATGTGCATCTGTCATTTCGTCTAAATTTTGCATACAGCTAATATGTATTTCTTTGGCTATTTTTACTAATTCATGGTATGGAACTTCATTTTTTATGTCTTGATTTGAGCCCAAACTGTACTTTTTTAACCATTCATATTGATGTCCTTCTTTGCCTAATGCTTTTTGTAGCAAAGCATCTTCAGAGTTGGCCAAATGTGCAGTAATCCAATATAAACTATTGATTTTTACTCCTTCGCATTCAAAACATTTATCTACATCTGTATCTTTTAGAAGCGATAAGTACCAAACGGTAAGATTATGTTGAAATTCGACAATTTTTTTTAAACATTTTGATTCTCGGTTCATAATATTTTTTTTAGAAAGTTCTCTTACAAAGATATGAAATTTTGTCATACTTTGAAAGATGGAATAGTTTATGTAGTTTAATTTATGAAAAAAAAATTATTATGACAAAATGGATTTCTAAAACACTACTTTCTGCTGCTGCGGTATTTTTTATATCTTGGTTGCTGCCTGGTGTTACTATAGAAGAAAGTTATTTATATGCTATAATAGTAGCTTTAGCTATAAGTGTTTTAAACACTTTTGTAAAACCAATTTTGGTAATACTTACGCTTCCTGCTACTATTTTAAGCCTTGGCTTGTTTATGTGGGTTATAAATGCAGGTATTATTTTACTTGCCGATTTATGGCTCGATGGCTTTAAAGTAGATAATTTCTGGTGGGCATTATTGTTTAGTGCTTTGCTTTCTATTATCAATTCTTTTTTAAACAAAATATTTTTTAAAGACGAAAATGCAAACAAAAGTTTTTTTGTAGGCAATAGAAGAATTAATGTAGAAAATGAAGGAACCACTACAACGGTTACAGGTCAAAAAATAAAAGTTGAAGACGGTAAAAAGACTATTATTATAGAAAAAGATTAGTTTCTAAGAAAAAAATAATAAATTCGCTTTAAACAAAAACTAAAAAACTATGCAAATTCCTTTATTTATAGGCTTGGGAGCCATTGCTGCCATTGTTTTTCTTTTTATTTCTATTTACAATGGTTTAATTAAGAAAAAAAACGATGTAGAAAGTTCATTTTCTGGCATTGACGTAATGCTAAAGAAAAGATATGACCTTATACCAAACTTGGTAGAAACCGTAAAAGCTTTTATGAAGCACGAAAAAGACCTTTTGGTAGAAGTAACTGCTTTGCGTGCTAGAGCTATGAACCCAAATGCTACAACCGATGAAAAAGTAGAAGCAAATAACCAAATAAGCAAAGTAATGGGTGGCATAATGGTAGCTGTAGAAAGATATCCAGACATTAAAGCAAACCAAAACTTCTTAAAACTTCAAGATTCTTGGGAAGAGATGGAAGACGAAATTTCTGGGGCTAGAGTATTTTATAATAGTACTGTTTTAGTGCTAAATAATGCTGTAGAAATGTTTCCATCAAATATTGTAGCCAAAATGATGAACTTAACAGTAAGAAAATTCTTTGAAACACCTGAGGAAGAACGTGTAAATGTAGATGCCAAAAAACTATTTGGCAACGAATAATAATAACAACTAAATAAAAAACAATGAATACAATGATGGCAATGATGGGAGGAAATTTCTCTTATTTAATTTTAATGTTTGCAATAATGGGCGCAGGCTGGTTAGTGCAATGGAACCTACAAAGAAAATTTGACAAATACAGTCAAATACCACTTAAAAACGGAATGACTGGTAAAGAAGTAGCCGCAAAAATGCTTTTAGAAAATGGAATACACGATGTAGAAATTTTATCGGTACAAGGCAGACTAACTGACCACTACAACCCAATGGACAAAACGGTAAACTTAAGTCCAGAAGTATATAGCGGCAGAAGTATTATGGCGGCAGCTGTTGCAGCACACGAATGCGGACACGCAGTGCAACACGCTAGATCTTATGCATTTTTGGGTATGAGAAGTAAATTGGTGCCAATTATAAATATCTCTTCAAAATATATGCAGTGGATACTTATGGGTGGAATATTATTAATAGGTGTTTTTCCTTATTTACTTTTAGCAGGTATTGTAATGTTTGCCATGACAACTTTGTTTTCTTTTGTAACGCTACCAGTAGAGTTTGATGCTACCAACAGAGCAAAAGCTTGGCTAAACGACACCAACTTAACCTCGTCGCAAGAGCAAGCAGGTGTAGCAGATGCTTTAGGAAGTGCTGCTATGACTTATGTAGTAGCTGCTTTGTCTTCTTTAGCTACTTTAATGTATTATGTATCTATCTTTTTAAGAAGACGATAAGAGATTTTTCTGCGAGAAAGTACTTTTTTTGAGCACTTCGTTAAAAAGTCGATAAAACAAAAAATATAAACTTGAAATAAAAAAACCAAACTGCAGAGTTTGGTTTTTTTTGTTTTAATATTTTCGTTCTATAGTATAGTTTACTAAGCTACTTAAACTATCTCTCGATTCTGAATGCGGAAAACTGTTTAGTAACTCTAAAGCTAAATCTTTGTATTCGTTCATTCTAGCAATAGTATATTCTATACCTCCAGACTTGTTTACAAAAGCTATTACTTCTTTTACTTTAGCAGCTTTAAGATTTTCATTTTTTACTATATTTATTATTCTTCTCTTGTCAGATGTTTCGGCATTATTTAAAGCATATATAAGCGGAAGCGTCATTTTTTGCTCTTTAATATCTATTCCTCTAGGTTTTCCTATTTCTTTTTCGCCATAGTCAAACAAATCGTCTTTTATTTGAAAAGCTATACCAATATATTCGCCTAGCTGTTTTACTTTTTTTATTAAAGATTCATCTTTAGTAGCAGAAGCTGCACCTATAGCACAAGCTGAAGAAATAAGAGAAGCAGTTTTTTTCTTAATAATTTCAAAATAAACTTCTTCAGTAATATCTAATTTTCTGGCTTTTTCCATTTGCAAAAGTTCACCTTCACTCATATCTTTTACAGATTCAGAAATAATTTTTAATAAATCAAAATGACCATTATCTACGGCAAGCAAAAGTCCTTTTGAGAGTAAAAAATCGCCTACTAATACGGCTATTTTATTTTTCCACAAAGCATTTATAGAAAAAAAACCTCTACGCTCTAAAGAGTCATCTACAACATCATCGTGTACTAAAGTTGCAGTATGCAGCAACTCTACCAAAGATGCTCCATTATAAGTTGCTTCAGTTATTTCGCCGCATAGTTTAGCTGAAAGAAAAACAAACATTGGTCGTACTTGTTTTCCTTTTCGTTTTACTATATAGCTAGTTACTCTATCCAACAGCGCCACTTTACTTTTCATGGCTTCTTTAAATCGAATTTCAAATTCAACTAACTCGTTATCAATAGGTTTTTTAATGTTATCTAGTACAGAAGCCATCTTAGGTTTTTACAAATACAAATTTAACACTTTTAGTCCCATATAAAAACCTTATAATTTTTTTAACGCTATTTATCTTATTAGGCTTACCGAACCACTTACATCAAATTTCTGTTGATTCTTTTTTGCAGTAGCTTCTATATAATAGATGTATGTTCCTATATCTTGATTTACGTTTTTATAAGTTCCATCCCAAGCGGCAGCATTTTTGGTATTCACATAAATTAATTCTCCCCAACGGTTATAAATTTTTAATGAAATTTTTTCAAAATCACCTTCGTTAAGTATTTTAAAAAAGTCATTTACCCCGTCTCCGTTTGGAGAAAACCCAGTAGGTACAAAAAGTTTAATTTCTTTAATGATAACAAAAACTGTAACTGAATCTAAATCTTGGCAGCTATTAGTATCTATTCCCAATACCGAATATGTTGTAGTTTCTGAGGGAGATACATTTAAATTTGTACCTAAGTCGCCTGTGTTCCAAGTATAAGTATTTGCTCCTGTGGCTTGTAGTAAAACATTTTCATTTTCTTCTATAGTAGTATCTGCTCCTGCATAAACTGTAGGATTTGGATGTACCACTAAACTTTGGTATTCCATTATACTATCACAACCACCAACAGAAAGTATTTCGTTTTCATACAGACCAGATTGGTTTCTACTGACGCCAAAAATATTTACAACGTTTCCAAAACAAATTTCTAAATCGGGCAGAAAAGTAGTGTCTGGCATAATATATACAACTTCTTGTGCATTAGTAGCGCTGTCGCAGCCTTGATATGAAGTGAAATCTGTATAGTTTATAGTAGCCAAAGCTAAATCATTGGTGCAAAGAGAAGGCAAAAAAGTTGTATCTCTGCTTATATAATTTACTATAGTTCTTCTATAAATACTATCGCAACCGTTGTAAGTAAAGACAGTATCTATAAAGTTTTGAGCATTTATTTGAATATTGGTACATGTATTTACAACTATTGTATCAAATGGTACTAAATACGTAACATCTATGTGAGCATAAAAACTATCGCAACCCAATGCGTTTGAAAAAGTATCTATTCGAGATTCTGCTAATGCAGAATTGTTGGTACAGCTTAAACTAAAGGATGAATCTAAGCTTGCCAAAAATGTAGTTTCATAATTGTAAACACTATCGCAAGATAATGCGTTTGAAATGGTGTCTATTATTACTGTTCCAACATCTAAAGGATTATTTGTACAAACAAATACTGTGTCTGTAGTAGTTGGCGAAAAAACAGTGCTTTCATAAATATAAATACTATCGCAAGAAAAATAATTTGGTATAGTATCAATTATAGAAACACCAACATCTAATAGATTGTTTGAGCAGACAACTACTGTGTCAGAAGTCGGTGGCGCAAAAACGACCAAATTGGTATAAATTAAAGAATCACAACCATTTGCATTTTGAACGGTATCTACATATATGTTTGTGGTGTTTTGCCAAGCGTTTTCTAAAAAAATGCTATCTGAAAAACAGATAAATGCGTTTTGGTTAGAGTATAAAGAATCTCCAATAAATAAAGTTGTTTGGGAGTATAGAGAATCACATCCTAAAACAGATAGAAGGGTATCATTATAAACTCCTGCAGTATTTTGCATTTGACCAAAAATCATAGCAGAATCTTTAAAACAAACCGTTATGCTATCTGATACAATAGCAGATGGAATATTAGAGATTTGAATGGTGTCTGAAGTAACACAGGTTTCTCCAAAAAAGATATCATCAATAGCAAAATCGTTGTTTCCAGAAATAGTGTGGTTGAAAATACATAAATTTACTGTTGTATTTGTACCAGAATTCCAAGTTTGTGTATATTCCTGCCAAGTACAAGTAGTATATGGAGGACTAAAATTTGTTCCTATTTGTACACCATTTAGTTTAAAAAACAAAGAAGAAACATTGGCTGCATTTGTGTTTTCTACGCTAGTAGCCCAAATAGAAAAGTAGTAATCTGTATTTTGATTTACATTAATAGTTTGGCACCAAACCGCCTGGTTTGCAGTATTAGAACCATTTACGACCATCATATTATTATTTCCAACTCCTGGCGTATGATCTGAGCATGGTGGAAAATTATTGTGAACCAAATTTGGGGAAGTAGTTATGGCATAGGTTCCTGCATTTGAAAGTTGACCCCAACTACCACCTGCTCCTACTACATAGTTCGTAGTAAAATTAACATTTCCAGATTCAAAACCTGGGTTCACCACTAAATTTGTAGTGTCAAAGTTATATCCTTGACAATAATAGGTCCCGGTACTAGTAGCGGTAAATGTTTGGTTTGTAGAACCATTTTGCCATAGATATTCATCAAATATTCCTGCATCTAATGTATAATTTACAGGGCCACAAATAAGTGTATCCGGTCCTAAATCCATATTGCAAGATGAACATACTTCTAAACTTAAATTTAAAGTAACAATAGAATCGCAGTTTGT
>Ga0075163_10005023_pt1 | contig 17698 bp, 18 predicted proteins | sample JI1023141ADNA_FD_71478 | JGI IMG/M metagenome (GOLD analysis project Ga0075163, IMG submission 71478) | Wastewater effluent complex algal communities from Wisconsin, to seasonally profile nutrient transformation and Carbon sequestration -... | ecosystem: Engineered > WWTP > Effluent > Algae...
CGTCAGGATGATCTTCGCCTCGGCGTTGCCCATCTTTTTGCTCGTACCCCAATCCTTGCATGCGCCGGGGAGGTCTCCCGTGGATTTTCGAGCCCAGCCGCGGTTGTTGAAGGCCTCCTCATTCTTTGGGTCGAGGGCGATGACCCGGTTGAAATCCGAGATGGCTTGATCGTACTTGCCCAGTTTGGCATAGGCACTTCCACGGCTCGTATAGGCCCAGGTGTGATCAGCCTTCTGGTCGATCACCGCGGTGAAGTCGGCTACGGCTTGGTCGTAGTTGGCCGTGAGGCTGTGGCAGAAGCCACGCTGCAGATGGGCGTTCATGTGGTTCGGCTCGGCTTCCAAGACCTGGCTGAATAACGTGATGGCGGCAGCATGGTCGCCCGCACGGTAGGCACGTTCACCGGCCTGGTAGATGGGTTCCGTTCCGCTCGAAGTCGTGTTATCGGCCAGGTACTGGGCGGATGCTCCCGTTCCGGACATCACCGTCATCAGCACCATCGGGATCGCTCGCAATTTCATGTGGTTCAATGTTCAGCTTGGCTTTTACGGGAAGGGGATCCGCTGGTTTCAGTGCCCGTGGTCCCGTGGTCAGCATGTTGCGGAGCCAGCAGGTCTTGGAAAAGCGAGATGCTCCGTGCGCCTTGTTCATCCTGCGTTGGTCGAGGCACGGTTATACGGCTCGAAAGGCGAACGACATCGAGTTTGAAGATCTCTTTGGAGAAGCACTGCCCCTTATCGGGCTTGCATTTCAGTGCTATCGCGTCCTCTTCCGCTGAGAATGTGATCAGCGCGGGGTCGATCTGTTCCAAGGGCACCACGTCCTGTCTGAAGCGGGAGCCTTGGTCGTAGTGGTCCATGACCAGGCGACCATGCTTATCCACCTTGAAGGTGACGGTGCCTGCGAAGGCTGCGTTCAACGGGACCAAGTCCGGAGTTTGGGCTTGGATGCTGTTCTGGGAGAGGAGAACGATGGCGGAGGCGAGTAGTAGTCTCTTCATCGGTAACCTGTGTAGGCGTGTTACGTACACAAGTGCCAACAAGTTCCACTCCGATGGCGATCCGCCCCAGGACATCCAGTAAGTCAGTCCTGTTCTTCCTCCTTCTTTTACTCGCACCCTTCGCCATGCAGGCTCAAGGGCGTTTCACGGTCAATGGCCGCATGAAGATCGAAGGGGGCGACCTGTCCAATACGCGGGCCGTGGTTTATAAGAACGGCGCCAAGGAGCGCACGCTCACCAACAACCTCAACAAGTTCTCGCTCGACCTTGAGATCGGGCACAGCTATGTGATCGCATTCGAGAAAGACGGCTACGTCTCGAAGAAGATCTCGTTCAACACCAACGCACCTGCAGAGGCGGCAGCGAACGGATTCACCCCGTTCGACTTCGCGGTATCATTGTTCAAGCAGTACGATGACATCAATATCGTGGTCTTCAACCAACCGGTGGGTATGATCCGCTACGACGAGAAGACTGGCGACTTCGACTACGACACGGACTATACCAAATCGATCCAATCCCAATTGCAGCAGGTCCTGGCCCAGGTGGAACAGAAGCAGGCTCAAGAGGAACAGGCGGAGAAAGAGGGCGCCACGCGTGCGGCCGAAGAGGCGAAAGCCAAGGCGAAAGCGGAAGCAGAAGCCCAAAAGCAAGCCGCAGCCAAAGCGAAGGCTGATGCGGAAGCGAAGAAACAAGCCGACGCGAAGGCGAAGGCCGATGCAGAGGCGGCCAAACGAGCCGCGGACGAACAGGCCAAGGCGAACGCGGAAGTGGCGCGGAAGATCGAACCGCCAGCACCCAAGCCCGAACCGGTGAAAAAGACGGAAGTGAAGGCCGAAAAGCCAGCACCTGCTGCCACACCTCCCGAGAAGAAACTACCACCACCACCCGCCCCGGCGCGCACGGTCACGGCCAGCAAAGCGATCACGGGTGAGGACCAACGTCGTGCGATCACTCCTGTTGTTCGAGAGGAAGCCTCGCGTGTGGCCAAAGCTCGGACGAACATCCAGGAGGAGAGCCGACCAGAAGAGGAGGTGGCGGAAGCCCATGTTGAGATGGACCAGCAGACCTTGGTCGAGCCCACTCGCGTGACCACGGTGGTGACGGTGAAAGCAGGGGAGACGGTGGACGAGTACCGCAAGGTGATCCACAAGTGGGGCGGCCTGTTCTACTTCAAGAACGGGGAGACCTGCACGCAGGAAGCCTATCAGCGTGGCACGCAGGCCGAACAGCTCGCAGGGGCGACACCGCGCAGCAAGATGGATTGAAGCTGAGCTAGCTTTCGGCCATGGCGTATATCCGCGATGGCCGCGCACCGGTGCCCCAGGATGAGCGTGTGAGCGCCAACATGAGCCGGATCCGAGCGAAGAACACGAAACCCGAGCTGGTGCTCAGAAGTATGCTGCGAGAAGCCGGAAGAAGCGGCTATCGGTTGCATTACACGAAAGTCCCTGGAAGGCCTGACGTCGCCTTCGTGAAACATCGCTTAGCGCTATTCGTTCACGGTTGCTTCTGGCATGGGTGCCCGTATTGCAGGCCCCGAACACCCAAGAGCAACGCTACTTTCTGGTTGAACAAAGTGGCTACGAACCAAGCGCGGGACAAGCGTAAGAACGGTGCCCTGCGGAAATTGGGATGGACCGTACTGACCATTCGTGAATGCCAACTGCGCCGCAGGCCGAAAGCTCAACTCGAGCGGGTGCTGAAGGCGTTGGAAATTCCGATATGATCAAGCGCTTTTTCGTCCGAAAAGTCGGCCGAAGAAGCGCTTCTCGAACGCCCAGAAGAACTTGAACTGTCCGAAGAGCGCGCCGTAGATGAGCAGGAACAAGTTGTAAACGGGCAGGATAAGAACGTAATAGAGCACGGTGAACATGACAGGTTGCTCGCCCTCTCCAGCGAAATAGGCGACGATCGGTCTTTTCAAGAACAGCACGGTGAAACCCGTGCAGGCAAAGACCAATAGGATCAGCAGGACCCGTCCCGGGCTCACTCCCCAACGCGCGCTGAGGCGATCCATCCATCCCTTGCGTTCTGACATCACGGTTCGAAGTAGTATCCTACTTGGAAAGCAGATGAGTGATACGCCTGGCCGTGGCGGGAAATTCGATCAATCCTGCCATTCGGCCAGGAAGAGGTTCGTTTCCCGCGTACCACCGTTCGCGCGGTTGCTGCTGAACACAAGGTGTTTGCCATTCGGGCTGAACACGGGGAAAGCGTCGAATTGATCACTGAAGCTGACCTGTTCCAAGCCGGTGCCATCGATGTTGATGAGGTACAGGGTGAAGGGGAACCCACGTTTGGCCGTGTGGTTGCTCGCGAAGATGATCTTCTCTCCGCTAGGATGCCAGAAGGGTGCCCAATTGGCCTGGGTCAGTTCTGTGATCTTGCGTGCCTCGCTACCATCTGCATTGGCAACATACAATTCCATATTGGTGGGCATCACCAAGCCGTCCTTCAACAGCTGCTTGTATTCCGTCTCCTCTTCCTTGGTCTTCATACGGCTGGCGCGCCAGAGCAATTTGGTGCCATCGGGACTGAAGAAGGCCCCGCCATCGTAACCCAGAGTGTTGGTCACCCGCTTCACATCGCTTCCATCGATGTTCATCGTGTAGAGTTCCAGATCACCATCGCGCATGCTGGTGAACACGATGCGGTCACCCTTCGGAGAAACCGTGGCCTCGGCGTCGTATCCCGGGGTATTGGTCAGCTGCCCGCGGATATTCCCATCCAGATCGCTGACATAGATATCGAAGGTGGGGTAGATGGGCCACACGTATTTGCCATCGCTACGGTGTTCAGGATGAGCAGGGCAGGCAGCGTCGCCTTGATGTGTGCTGCCAAAGAGCACCAGACTATCACCGGGTAGGAAGTAGCTGCACGTGGTGCGCCCGCCGTTTATGCTCACCTTCTTCGGCGGAGTCGTGCGTAGATCGTCCGTGAAGGGGTTGAACACGTAGATCTGATCGCAGCTTTCGCCCCATGCTGCGTTGTTCGCTTGGAAGACCAATCTATCGCCTGAAAAGCTCCAGTACGCTTCAGCATTATCACCACCGAAGGTGAGCTTCTTCAAGCTCTTGAAGTGCTTCTCGCCTGGGGCGATGAGGGTATCCTTGACCACCAAGGTATCGGCGGTCGTGACCGTGGTTCCGTTGTTCGTTGACGGCGCGGAGCACGCAACGATCAACAGCGGAAGGAAAGCGAGGACTGGTTTCATGGGCTGAATTGCGGGCGCGAAGCTACCGATAGTGGAAGACCTTACTGTCAGGGAAGATCCATTGCTAACTTCTGCGCATGCCGATCGACAAGAAGCACGTCAAGGGCCGCGGCACCACGGAACAGGTACCTAACCGTTTCCTGCAGCGGTCGTACGCGGTGGTCCATCTAGAAGGCGTGGATGCGGTCGAGGAGGAGGATCGATCCACCCGTTTCTTACCCACGCATCCGCGAACGATCATCAACAAGGTGGACAGCGCGGACCTGCCGTTCTCCTGGAGCATGAACCCTTACCAAGGCTGCGAGCACGGTTGCAGCTATTGCTACGCGCGGCCAACGCATGAATATTGGGGCTATAGTGCTGGGCTTGATTTCGAGCGGATCATCCTCGTGAAGCGCAATGCGCCCGAGCTGTTCCAAGCGCGCCTCCGTGATGGACGCTGGTCAGGCGAGCCGGTGAACATATCCGGCGTCACCGACCCCTATCAACCGCGCGAACGCGTGGAACGGTTGACCCGGCGCATCCTTGAGATCGCGTTGAACCATGGGCAGCCGATACAGCTCATTACGAAGAATGCGCTGATCCTTCGGGATCTTGATATCCTCGGAAGGATGGCTGAACAGCGCTTGGTCCATGTCGCCATAAGTCTGACCACCTTGAACGAGGATCTTCGCCGGGTGCTGGAACCCCGCACCAGTGCCGGCCAAAAGCGGTTGCAGGCGATCGGGGAGTTATCAAGTGCCGGCATCCCGGTCATGGCCACGCTCGCTCCGGTCATTCCCGCGCTGAACCAACCTGAGATCCCGGTATTGCTGAAGTCCGCCGCCGAAGCCGGTGCCAGGGGTGCGAGCTATACGGTCCTTCGCACCAATGGAGCGGTCAAGCCGGTATTCGAAGAGTGGTTGCATCGGAATTTTCCGGACCGCGCCGCGAAGGTGATGGCGCAGACCGCTGAATTGCATGGAGGCGCGATGCATGATACCCGTGTCGGACGGCGTATGCGCGGGGAGGGGAACCATGCCGCCACGCTCGCGCGACTATTCAAGGTCTTGCATGCCAGGTACTTCCAAGGACGATCAATGCCGCCTCTCGACCGTTCCCGATTCCATGTGCCTTTACATGGTCAACTTGACCTATTCAATTGAGTGCATCCGCGATGGTCTTTGGCCTCTAGAGCCTGTAGCGACGGGATGCTACCTATTCATTGGATGTAAGATTTGACCTCCGGGTCGCAGTGGCATAAATTGGTCGACATTTTCAAGGCTTTCATCGTGCTGATGGAGCCTTTGATGTGAATAGACCACCACCACATGCGTTCATTTTCATTCTTGGTCCGCCGCCTTCTTGGCGTTCTGTTGCTCGGTCTGATCGGTCAGGACCTGGAAGCGCAGACCTTTCTCCCGAACTTCAGCCAATCCACGTTGGCTGGCGGCACGTTCAACCAACCTGTTGGCGTGACGTGGGATGCGAATGGACGGCAGTATGTATGGGAGAAGGGCGGCAAGGTTTGGATCGTAGCCAATGGCGTGCGGCTTCCGAACCCCTTGATCGACATCAGCGAGGAGGTGGGGAACTGGCGTGACCATGGCTTCTTGGGCTTCGCACTGGACCCGGACTTCCTGAGCAATGGCCGCATCTACATGATGTACGCGGTGGACCGTCATCACCTGATGAACTTCGGGACTGGTAGCTATAGCGCGACCACGAACGAATACTACGCTGCGACGATCATGCGGATCACTCGATACACGGCGATCGGGCCAGCTTTCAATAGTGTGGACTATGGAAGCCGCTTGGTGCTCATGGGAGAGACCAGGCAGACGGGGGCGGTTCTCTTGCATGAATCGCACAGCACGGGATCCTTGGCGTTCGGTTCGGATGGAACACTGCTGGCCACGATAGGCGATGCAGCGAGCTACTCCAGCACCGATATCGGCAATGCAGCAGAGACGTACCACACGGTGGCTCTGAACGAAGGCATGATGCGGCCTGCGGAGAACGTGGGTGCCATGCGCTCGCAGATGCTCAACAGCCACAATGGCAAATTGCTGCGGCTGGATCCGAACACGGGGAACGGTGTGCCGAGCAATCCGTTCTATGATGCTGCTGCTCCGCGTTCGCCGAAGTCCCGCGTATGGGCGTTGGGGTTCCGCAATCCATTCCGAATGACGCACAAGCCAGGCTCAGGAAGCACCAACCCGGCCGATGGTGATCCAGGCGTTTTCTACATCGGAGACGTGGGCTGGAATGGTTGGGAGGAACTGAACATGTGCGACGAAGGAGGCATGAATTTCGGGTGGCCGCTGTTCGAAGGGCTATGGCCGATCTCCGCCTACATGAACAGCACGGTCTACAACCAGGACGTTCCGAATCCGCACTACGACGGCGTGAATTGCACGCAGCAATACTTGAGCTTCCAGGATCTACTGAAACAAGCCACATTACGTGTGCTCAACACCCACATGAGCCCCTGCCTGCCAGGGGTGCCACTACCGAACACGGTACCCACCTTTCTCCACGCCCGCCCCAGCATCGACTGGTCGCATGGCAATAACTCGCGCGTGGGTGGCTACTTGAACGATGAAGCATATTCGTATGATATCGATGCCCCTGACAGCCCAGTACCGGGTCCGCGTTTCGGCGGTTATGCGGGATTGGGCGGACCATTCATCGCAGCTCCCAGCATGCCCATCGAGTTCCACAACTCGGCATTCCATGGTGATTATGCTAGCGGATGGATACGCCGCTTCAAATACAACGCCAATAATGAGGTGGTCAGCGTGCACGATTTCGCATCGGGTCTGGGACCGATCACGTGGATCGGTGCAGGGCCTGATGGTTGTGTGAGCTATATCAAGTACGACTCCAATAACATCCGACGCATATGCTACAATGGCTCGGTGAACCTTCCACCGATCGCCGTGGCCACGCAGAGCGTGCAGTACGGTCCTGGACCGCTCACCGTGAACTTCACCGCCAGCGGCAGCAGCGATCCGGAGAACGGCCCCTTGACCTATTCGTGGAATTTCGGCAATGGCACCAGTACCCTGCCGAACCCCACGCGGGTGTTCACAGCGCCGGCCGGTGTTCCAACGAGCTACACGGTGGTTCTGACCGTTACGGACAATGCTGGTCAATCTTCTACGCAAAGCCTGATCGTCTCGGTGAACAATACACCTCCGGTGGTGAACATCACCAGTATTCCGGTGAATACGTTCTATCCGATCGGAGTGGACACCACGTACCAACTACAGGCCGCCGTGAACGATGCCGAACACGGCCCCGCACAGCTGTCCTACGCCTGGCGGACGACCCTCTTTCATAACACGCACAACCACCCCGAACCGATCGATGCCAACGTGAACACGAGCACGGTGATCAGCGGGGCCGGGTGTGATGGTGAGACCTTCTATTACAAGGTGACCTTAACGGTGACCGACGCTGGAGGATTGGCCACCACCGCTGAGAGGACCCTTGAACCCAGGTGTTACGCCATAGCGCCACAAGCGGTGATCAATGCGGATGTATCCGCAGGTCTTGGGCCGCTGTTGGTGAACTTGGATGGATCCTTGTCCTATGACCCTGGTACCATCGTGAGCTACCACTGGGATCTAGGAGATGGAACATTCAGCACTGCACCCCAACTCTCGAAGGTCTTCTCGGAGGCCGGCGCCTATCAGGTCACGCTTACGGTCACCGATGATGATGGATTGATCGGGCAGACCACACGAGTCATCACCGTATTGACCTTGGATGCGCCACTTTGTGTAGGTGCAAGTGGCTCTGTACTTCGCGAAGTGTGGACCGGAGTCAATGGATCCACCATCAGCGACCTCTTGAACAGCCCGAACTACCCGAACACACCATCCACCAGCACGTTCCCGACTTCGCTTACCATGCCAGTCAACCAAGCGGACAACTATGGACAGCGCATACGGGGATACATCATCGCGCCAACAACGGGCAACTACACCTTCACGGTGACCGGCGATGACCAGTCGGTGGTGTACCTGGGGTTGAACGCCGACCCTTTGTACAAGCGTGTGATCTGCCAAGTTCCTGGCTGGACCAATACGGCCGAGTTCACCAAGTACCCTGAGCAGACCAGCACTACGATAGCACTGCAGGCAGGTGCTTACTACTACGTGGAGATCCTGCACAAGGAAGGCGGTGGTGGTGACCATTTGAGCCTGTATTGGCAGCCCCCCACGAACAGCACTCGAACGATCGTGCCAGGCAGTGTGCTGGCGCGTTGGCAGAACTGCCAGCCGAGCGTGCGTGTGCGCATGAACCTGCAAGGCCCATGGAACAACTCCACTGCGTTGATGAACGATGATCTGCGTCAAGACGGCTTGATCCCTAGTGCTGAGCCCTATGCTGCCGCTGGTTTCAGCCTGATCGGAAGTGGGGGCGAGACGGTACCGACTACCCTACTGAACGTAACCGGAAAGAACGCCATCGTGGATTGGGTGCTGGTGGAACTACGCAACAAGACGAATCCCTCCCTGATCGTGGCGACCAAGAGCGCTTTGCTCCAGCGCGATGGCGATGTGGTCGGGGTGAACGGCCAGCCACGTATCCTGTTCAACGTGCCTTCTGACCAATACTACGTGGCTGTGCGGCACAGGAACCACCTTGGCGCGATGACCTTGGGGCAGAAAGTCCTCAACGCGAACGAGGTCATCGTGGACTTCACACTGGCCAACGAACCGAGTTACGGCCTTGATGCGCGCGCTGCCCTGCCGAATGGGAAACGTGCGCTTTGGTGTGGTAACACCGTAGCGGATGGTCTGCTGATGTACACCGGGGGCGGTAATGACAGGGATCCGATCCTACAAGCTATCGGCGGAGCGATCCCGACGAACACGGTGGTCGGTTACAATTCGCGTGATGTGAACCTCGATGGACTGATCATGTACACCGGCGCCGGCAATGATCGTGACCCGATCCTGCAGAACATCGGTGGATTCGTTCCAACCACAACGCGGAGTCAGCAATTGCCTTAAGCTGGCTTACGATCAGTAGCAAGCAGGTAAGCCCTGAGGGCATTCCCGCGTGGCTCACAGCTGATGGCGTGTAAGACAGCGCGGGTGCGCAGGTCTAGCAGACGTTTCAGGGTTCGGTCCTTGGTGGTCTTGGCGAATTTGCGTCCAATGGTCATGGTTCCGTGTTACAATGGTTCGAAGGAACCACGATCCAAGAGACCGAAGGGTCCCCCGATCAGGGTGATCCAGGATCCGATCATCAACGATCACTGGTGAACGGTCAGTTCCCGTCGGCACTGCGCTTTACGAAGAGGACCTGCCTTCCGAACTCGCCGAAGGACCAACCCGTGGCCAATACCGCATCAGGTAGCGCGGCCAAGTGCGTGAAACGTTCCTCTTTCCCGAGGTCGAGCACTCGTTGCCACACCACCACACCCTGTGAGGAGATGCGCATGAGGACGGCATCGCTCAAGGCCGAAGTGCCACGTTCACCCACTAGGTAGAAGTCTCCATTCACTGCTGGGATCATCGCATAGGCGCGCTGATCATAGGTCGTATCGCCTATCGCCCTTGTCCACAATGTATCGCCATCCGTATCAAAGGCAGCCAAGTAGGCATGATAAGGTCGGCGTTGGGAGGTGACGTCGAACGCACCCACTGAATTCGTCCAACCGGCGACCACCACCGTACCCGGCACGGCCACGACCGCTGCCCGCCCTACATCCATCGCAGAACCTCCGAACGAGGTTGACCAGACCAGCTGGCCATTCGTGGTCAGCCGGAACAGGAGTATATCATCCGTACCACTGAAGGTGGTCTGCCTCCCGGTGAACACCAGTTCATCGCCATCCAAGGCCACGGCATAGGCTTCGGCGACCGTGGAGGTGGCTAGGGTGTAGGACCATAGAAGTTCGCCAGAGGCGCCGACGCGGACCGCATAGGCTTGATGTGCGCCCTCTATCGCGGATAGTCCACAGAGAACGGCGCCACCATCAGACAGGGCCACTCCACCGAACAGTTGTTGCGCACCTGGGATCTCTGGTTCGGTGGTCCAAAGGACATCACCGTTTGCGTTCAGCTTGATGACCAACGGATCATGGTGAGCCGGTTCACCCCGTAAGCGACTGCCCACCGCGAACACGGTCCCATCCGGCGCCACCACCACGTGTTGAAGGAACTGGTCCATGCTTGAAGCTAAGGGGAAGGTCGTGAGCATGGAGCCGGAAGCGTTTATGCCGAACCGGGCGGATGAGTAGCGATGGGGCGTCTCCTCGAATTGGCGCACCAGGATGTTGAAACCCGTGGGGGAGGACCATGCCCCGATGCCATCCTGTGCTCCGCGGCCGCCAAAGGTCTGGGTGAAGCTCTGTGCTTGCGAGAAAGCCCCATGCATGATCAGGCCCAGCGCGGCCAGAAGTTGAGCAGGACCGAAGCTAAGGTGTGCCATACCGAGCGGTTCGTAAGGTTGAACGTGCAATATCGCACTTGCGGCTAGCTTCGCGACATGCGAGGCCTGAAGGCGATCAACCCGTTCTTGTTGATCTGGGCGTGTTACACCATGGTGCTTGGCTTAGCGGTGATGACCACGGACCAGTTGGAACTGCATCGCGCGATGCATCCGTACACATCGACCTGGTCGGATGGTTTCTTTCGTCTGTTCACCCATTTGGGTGACGGTCTAGTACCCACGGGACTCGCCCTTTCCTTGCTGATGTTCAAGGATGTGAGGTCCTTCTTGTTGATGGCCTTGAGTTGCGGTATAAGTGCCATCGTGGTGCAGGTGCTGAAACGATATTTCGCCCACGACCGGCCCTTCATGTACAAGCAGGAACTGGGGGATATGAGCTGGGTGGAGGGCTTGGAGTTGCACCACCACCTCAGCTTCCCAAGCGGTCATGCGACGGCATCTTTCAGTATGTGCTTTGCGCTGGCCGCCTTGATCGGTCGGAGGAAATGGTCGTTCGTTCTGGGACTAGCGGCCTGTGCTTTGGCTTACAGCAGGGTATACCTGTCGCAGCATTTCACAGAGGACATCCTGTTGGGCGCGGCAATAGGCACGACCACCGCATTCGTCATCCACTGGTGGCTACATAACAGCCCGTTCAGCCGTCGGACTTGGCTGGATCGTCGCCTTTTTCAATTGAAATAATAGCGCACACCAAGGCCCGCATCGAGATCAAGGTAGGTTGCAGGTAGCAGATCCATAGTCGGCACCACCTCAATGAAAATGTCCACGGGAGCACCTTCGACCAAGTAGGTCAATCCGACCGGTACCCGGATCCCAAGCCCGAATCGACTCCCACCCTCATCGTAAAACTGACCTCGGTACCAATACCGACCGTCAGCCCAGGAGCGAAGGCGCAAACCGGGACCATAGTGGAGGAGGAACTTGCCGCTGCTGACATTGATCAAGTCCGAGGTATGGAAGAGGTAATCGGAATGCAGGTGTAGATACCGACCGCGCCAAAGGCTCCAAGCCAGACCAAAATCCACAGCACGGTCATCACCGATCCACGATTTACCGGAGAGCCCTGTTGGTTCACCGACGATGATCCCAAGGCCGGTTCCAGATCCTTGACCGCGCGCGCATGAGGCGATCAGCACGAGTGCGAGCAATAGTGTCTTCGCTGTCATGGGGAACAAAGATCCGCATGCTGCTTCAACCGGCGACATGAGAACCACGGAAAGGCACATAGTACCGGTGAGATACGCCTAAATGCAAGAAGCGCCCGAAGGCGCTTCAAGGACTCGCAGGGGTTCGGACTCTCCCTTCCTTGCCCCGCTTGTCCTCCTTGTGACGTAAGCTCGCACGAACGTCACACCATTCTGAGAAAAAAAGTTCATCAGGGCCCGGCGCTTCAGTACCAAGCTATTCACCGGTGTAGAAAATGCGGTAGATCCGATCAGAAGCATCGTCACTGACCAAGAGACTTCCATCTGGAGCTACCAGCACGTCCACGGGCCTTCCCGTCGTTCGAGCGCCATCGAGCCATCCCTCCGCAAAGACCTCGGTCCGTGCCGTGCCATCGGGCTGGGGAAAGGCAACCACCACGCGATAGCCGATGGGCTGTGAACGGTTCCAACTCCCATGCTCTGCGATGAAGATCGCGTTCTTATATCGATCAGGGAACATGGATCCGGTGTAGAACCGCATACCCAGCGGGGCCACATGTGGTCCAAGCTTCGCTGCGGGCGGCACGAAATCCGAGCAATTTTTTTCCTTCCCGAACTCTGGATCAGGCACTGACCCTGCATGACAGAACGGGTAACCGAAGTGTTGTCCATTCCTACTGAGCCTGTTCAGTTCGCAGTCCGGACTATCATCGCCCAGCCAGTCGCGGCCATTCTCGGTGAACCAGAGGTCACCGGTCTCCGGATGCCAATCGAATCCCACGGAGTTACGCACGCCATGAGCTACGATATCGATGTCGGATCCATCCGTGGCCATTCGCGTGATGGTCGCAAAGATGCTATCCTCGCTCACGCAGATATTGCAAGGAGCACCTACGGGAACGTAGAGGTCGCCGTCCGGGCCGAAAGCGATGAATTTCCAACCGTGGTGTTCCTCATCCGGGAAGCGATCATTGACCACTACAGGGACGGGAGGGTCTTCCAATCGGCTTTCAATTCCGGCGAGCTTCACGATACTTCCGGTGGAGCTCACATAAAGGTCGCCGTCCTTGAAGGCGACGCCCACAGGCATTTCGAGGTCTTTCGCGATAGTGGTGCGCCATTCGGGCCTACCATCGCCATCCTTGTCGACCAACGCATGCACAATACCCTCGTCGCGCGTACCTACGAACAAAGTGCCTTTTGCGCCCCAGCACATGGCTCGGGCGTTAGCCACCTCCTCGGTATACACCTCGATTTGGAACCCTGGTGGAAGGCTGATCCTCTTGAGCGTAGGGTCCGTGTCTCTCACGCGTGGAACGCAGACCGATCCGGTCAACGCGAACGCGAACGGGATCACGAAGGCCGAACGCGTTGCCATGCGTTCCGAACGGTTCACTCTTGCGGAAGCATGACCAACTTGGAGAGGTGCTGCTTGCGCAACGCTCCACTGCTGGCGAAGAACCACTCCTTCAGTCCGTAGTGGTAGCCGCGCTGCAACCCGGTGCGATGAGTACCAAGCACCCCACGTGAGCCGCTGAGTTTCTGTAGAACGCGCGTGAGTTTCACTTCAACTTCGTCCGCGTTCATCTTCTTGGCGTTGACCTTGGCCCAGGCTTTGGCACGTTCCAAAAGGATCTGTTTGGGAAGTAGACCTTCCTTGGTGATCGCGCCGATCACCATGTGATCCCAAGGGCTCAGACGATATCCTGCGGAGCGCGAACGTTTCCGGCTCTTGGGTTGTGTCACGGCCTCACCGTCGACCACTTTACGAGGCCGACCCGGTCCGCGTTTCGGTGCATTCGGGTCCTCGATCTTCCGTGGGCGCCCAGGTCCTCGTTTCACACCTTCCTCCGGTGCGTTCTTCGCTTCTTTAGCACGGATCGATTTCAACTGCACGATGGTGTCGCGCACCTTGTTGAGCTGGAAGATCAGTCGTTTGCGCTCAGACCGGTATTGGTTCAGGAGCAGTTCGATGTTCTTGGAGCCGAGTCTTTCGTTGGCCATTTTACCGTATGGGTTACGTGGAGCATATAGGATGGCGATATGCCATCGCAACAAATGTCGTTGTAATATTCTGAAGCTCCTTTATAGGACCTGAACATGAATTGGATTGCCACGCGCCACGAACCTCCCGATGGCCTGCTTCGGGAAGCCCTTTTCCTCCAATATCCCCTCGAAGGTGGTGCGGTGCTGAGGGTCCACGGCGATGAGCAGTCCACCGCTCGTTTGCGGATCAGCAAGCATGAACATGCGCTCCATGCTTGAAGCACCATTCACCATGTGCGCGTAGCTCTTCCAGTTCCGTAGTGCCCCATCAGGATAGCACCCCTGTGCGATGAAGGCCTGTGCTGCACGCAATTTCGGAATGGCTTCATAATCCAGCTCGGCACCTAGATGCCGACCACACATCTCGAGCAGATGGCCAAGTAAACCGAAACCAGTAACGTCCGTAAGCGCATGCACGGTCTCCATTTCTCCCAAACTTGAACCCAGCGAATTCAGTTGGGCCATTGTGTTCAGGAGTATCTGAGCATCCGGTCCAGCAAGGATATTCCTCTTCTGTGCGGTGCTCAGGATACCCGTGCCGATGGGTTTAGTGAGGTAGAGAAGGTCACCTTCTTGCGCGGTATCGTTCCGTTTCAGGTGCAACTCATGGACTTCACCTGTTACGGCCAAGCCGAAGAACGGCTCCGGGGAATCGATACTATGACCACCGGCAAGCGGGATACCAGCATCGTGGCAAGCCTGTCGCCCGCCTTCAACGACCTGCTGCGCCAGGTCCGCTCCAAGCGTTTCAATGGGCCAACCCAGGATCGCCACCGCGAGCAAAGGTTTGCCTCCCATGGCATACACATCGCTAAGGGCATTGGTAGCGGCGATCCGACCGAATTGGAACGCATCATCCACGATGGGGGAAAAGAAATCGGTGGTGCTGATCAAGCACCGACCATTGCCGATGGAGTAAACAGCAGCATCATCACGCGAGCCGTAACCCACCAGAAGTGCGGGGTCGGGCCATGTTCCAATGCTGCTTTTCAGGATCACTTCCAACTGTGCGGGTGCGATCTTGCAACCACACCCGGCGCCATGGCTGAATTGTGTGAGGCGAGTGGGAGAGGGGGATGGAATGCTCATGGTAAGGCGATCAACCGTGCAGCGAGCCCTGGAAGATCAGAGGCGGCGGTGGGTAGGGTGATGATGCGCTTCGGGTTTCGTTGAGAAGCACCGTAGCGGTATGACTTGTCGTAGTAATGCAAGGTGATCAGCGCTACCTGCTTAAGGTCGCCCGCATCCAAGGCCGCCAGGGCGGCTTTGCAATGCTGTGGTCCGAGGCGTTTGCCTATGCGCTGGACCGCCTCGGCCAACCGCGCTGTGGGGAAACGTCCATACTCGATCACCAAACGGTCCGCACGCTCGTCAATGGACATGTCTGCGAAGTACAGGGTTGCCATGCGCATGCCAACGAAGAACCCCTGTGGTATACAAACACGTCCGATCATCATGCTCTCGTCCTCCACCCAAACGGGTCTTGATCCATCGCATCGTCGGATCGCATTCCAGAGCAAGTTCTCGAATTGTTCGGTGGTGGGTTGAGGATCCTCTCCCAATCCGCCGAAAGCGGACCCTTTGTGACGGGCGAGCGCTTCCAGATCAAGGGTCTGTTCGCCAAGCACAGCCAGTTCTTTCAGCGTTCCGGTTTTCCCCGTGCCTGTATACCCGCCCAGGACTTTCAACGGCGGCGGCGAGGCGAGTGCGGCCTGCACATGAGCACGGAAGCCTTTATATCCCAGCTTCAACGTGAGCACTTCCTGGAACCCGGCCTTGTCCAGCAACCAAGCCACACTCCCGCTGCGTTCGCCACCGCGCCAACAATGCACACGGATCCTACCATCCGGAGCCACGTGGCGTGCCTCTTCAACGATCGAAGCCAGCTTCGGACCTACTATCCGAAGGCCTTCAAGCACGGCCGTGTCACGGCCCTGTTGTTTGTAGATGGTGCCGACAATGGCCCGTTCCTCATCGCTGAACAGGGCAAGGTTGCGGGCTCCTGGTATATGTCCACGGGTGAACTCCCCGGGAGAACGAACATCGATGATCGGAAGGTCCGAGGTCAGCCAGTCTTGGACAGCAAGAGCGCGCAGCATGGTTCCTTTCGTTACGGCGGCTAAAAGATCAATCGATCTGAACACCTCGGGGGGGAGGACCTCCACGTGGTATCCACATTGTCGGTCGATCTCAAATTCGCCATGGCTTTGCGGTGGAGGGCCATCATCCGTGGTCGGTCAGGGGGCGAAGGTAGTCCCACCCGTCATGCGACACGACCGAACATTCCGCAGCATGCGAAGGGGTATAGTGACCTAATGAGTTGTATTTAACTAAATGGTTTAATACATTTGTAACGTCAACGACACCATGGACCGCCTCTCTCTCACCTTCTCCGCACTGGCCGATCCCACGCGGCGCGCCATACTTGCGCGACTTGCAACTGGCGCTGCCTCGGTGAACGAGATCGCCGCGCCCTTCGCCATGAGCCTACCCGCAGTGAGCAAGCACCTGAAAGTGCTGGAACGGGCACAGCTTATCGCGCGTGGAAAGGAGGCTCAATGGCGCCCGTGCGAACTGAAGGCCGAGCCCCTACGCGAAGCAGATGCATGGATCGAGCAGTATCGCCAGCTATGGGAGCAGCGCTTTGACAGGCTCGACGCCTACCTGATGGAACTGCAAGCGAAGTCTGCAGCCGCTAAGCCGGTTCCTTCTAAGACAGCGAAGGCCAAAAAGAAGAAGCCATGAGCACCACGGACCGGGAGATCATCATCACACGCACCGTGAAGGCACCACGTGCCCTTGTTTTCGAGGCGTGGAGCGATCCCATGCACCTCGCGCACTGGTACGGTCCGAATGGCTTCGTGACCAAGACCCACTCCATGGACTTCAGAGTGGGCGGGCATTGGAAATTCACCATGACCGGTCCGGATGGGACCGTGTTCCCCAATACGGTGGTATACAAAGAGATCGTGCCCGTGGAGCGCATTGTACACGACCACGGTGACTGGGAGAACTTCGCGTTGTTCGAAGCGACCATCATTTTCACCGAGACCGAAGGCGGCACACTGATCACCCTGCGGAACCTCTTTCCCACGAAGGAAGCGCGCGATATGGTGGTGGAAAAGTTCGGTGCCATTGAAGGTGGGAACCAAACGCTCGCTCGGCTCTCAGCATACCTCGTATCGCTACAAACCCTCTGAGTCGTGACCCATCCAGCCATCTTCAACTTCACTGTGCAGAAGGAAGCACGCCAGATCACCGTTGACCGCTCCTTCAATGCACCACTGGATCCTGTTTGGTCCGCGTGGACCGAAGCCGATATCCTGTGCAAGTGGTGGGCGCCGAAGCCCTACCAATGTGTGATCAAGGCGCTGGACTTCCGCGAGGGCGGCCGTTGGCACTACTACATGCAAGGACCGGAAGGGGATCGCCATTGGTGCTACTTCGATTACGAGCCGATCCGCCCGAAGACGTCCTTCTCCGGCAGTGATTCGTTCTGCGATGAGAACGGGGTGGCGAACAGCATCAAGCCGAAGGTGACGTGGGAAGCGAACTTCAGCGAGGTCGATGGCAGTACGACGGTACACATGGTGCTTCACTTCGCATCGCCGGAAGATCTGGAAGAGATCATCGCGATGGGATTCAAAGAAGGGTTCACCATGGGTTTGGATCAACTGGAGGAGCTGCTCACCTACGGCAACTAGCCTGTCCGCCACCATGGAAACAGCCATCTTCTACCACGGCACCAAGGCCGATCTGGAACCCGGCGCATTGCTGGCTCCGGGCTTCCATTCCAACTATGGCCAGCGCAAGCAGGCGAACCACGTGTATTTCAG
>Ga0075163_10005024_pt1 | contig 17698 bp, 7 predicted proteins | sample JI1023141ADNA_FD_71478 | JGI IMG/M metagenome (GOLD analysis project Ga0075163, IMG submission 71478) | Wastewater effluent complex algal communities from Wisconsin, to seasonally profile nutrient transformation and Carbon sequestration -... | ecosystem: Engineered > WWTP > Effluent > Algae...
TTCCCATTATTTTGTATTAAAGGAAAAATAAAAATAAATTTGATATTTTTCCCCCATTTCTTACGCGTTAGTTTGTAGAGGAAATTATAACGTTAGGTCTAAGAATAAAATTGAATTGATTTTAACCACTTTTAACCACTTAACCTTACTGTAAAAATACTCTGGATGCGAAACCTTAATCTAAAAAAATAAAATAAATGGAGACGATTAACTTTATGAAAGTAATGCTATTTATCCTGTGCTTATGCTTCTTAGCTTTAACCCCCTCAACACTCAATGCACAATCTGTTGTGGTACCAGTAAGTCAAACACCAGGCTTTAAACAAACTGCTAGTATTAAATCTGGTGCTGGAAGGCTTCATGTAGTTTATGACAACACTGTTGGAGAACTACAGAGTGTGTTTTATCAACAATCAGTAGATGGAGGAGTTAGTTATTTACCTCCTGTAAGAGTTTCTCCCCCAGATATAGTTAATTTCACTCCAGATGTTGCAATTTCTCCAAGTGGGGCTATTTATGTAGTTTGGTCAGGTATTTTTAACCAAGGACGAGCCATTTTAATATCTAGATCAACAAATGGAGGAGCAAGTTTTTCTGCGCCACAAGCAATTTCTACTGGGCGATTTGGTCAAACTCCTAAAATTAACATAAGCCAAAATGGAATAATTTATGTTACTTATTTTGATAGCAATAGTAATGGTACTACTAGTGGAACCTATATCACTAGCTTGCAAGAAACTGCATTTCCTATTGCTAGTAGACCTGGATTAATATCTAACGCAGGGGCTTTTTCTGAACAAACAAGTGTCTTATTTGACTCACAGCAAAATATTTATATTGTTTATGGTGATTCAAATACAGGAATAAGCTATTTAGTTACAGCAAATAGCAGTGGTAGAAATTTTAGCCTTCCTATGCCAATAGCAACTGGATCACCAAATTTTGCTACTCATGCTACTGCTTTTATTGATGGACAAGACAATATTTATGTAGCTGCTAATACAGGCCCTACAGGAGGTTTTAACATTTATTTCACTAAATCTACAGATAAGGGCAGAACCTTTAGCACTCCACAAATTATCCCTAATAGCTTTGCTGGCTCAAGCCCAGTTATTGCAATGTCTAGAAGTGGGCTTATAGTGTCTTGGACAGAGCTTTTAGATCCATTAAAAATAGTTTCTGTTAAATCTACTAATGGTGGAACAACTTTTGGTGCTAAAACAGTTTTATCTAGTAATACCTTAAATCGCTCTTTTAATTCAGCCGCAACAATAAATCGTGGGACAGCATTTTTTTGTTGGGTAAGTGAAGTAGGTGAACCAGGTAGTGATACAAATGTATTTTCTACTGCTATTCAGTAAAATTTTTTCAATCTTCCTTAAAAGCGCTGTAATAAAATAAACCAGGTCATTAATCAATAGCCTAAAGCACTAAATGCCTTAGGCTATTATTTTTTATGCACGATAGTTTTTTACAGCGTCAACAAAAACTCTAACACTCTCTGGCGGGGTAGGGGGTAAAATCCCATGTCCAAGATTAACAATTAACCCAGGATCACCACCAAACTTAGCTATATTAGCTTGTACTAAAGCTGTTAGCTCATTTGGTGGGGATAGCAAGGCACAAGGGTCAATATTACCTTGAATTGCCGTTCTACCTGCTACACGTCGTTTAGCTTCAGCTAGATCTATACGCCAATCTATACTTAGGCAATCTACTCCAGTTTCTATCATATCTTCTAAAATTGCTGCACAACCGTTTGTATAAAGTACTATAGGCTTATCGCTAGCACTACGAATATGTTTAACGATTCTTTGCAAATAAGGTAATGCAAAAACTCTATAATCATCACGGGATAACTCACCAGCCCAAGTGTCAAAAAGTTGTACTAAATCTGCACCAACTTCAAGTTGAGCAACTAAATACTTAGATACAGTTTCAGTAATTTTATCTAGTAGAGTATGTAAAAGGTGTGGTTGGGCATAGCGCAAGCGCTTAAGCTCAATAAAGTTCTTAGTTGTTCCACCTTCAACCATATAAGAAGCCATTGTCCAAGGTGCTCCAGCAAAACCAATTACAGGAACTTCATCATTAATTAGTTTTTTTACTTCTTGGATAACTTCTAATACAAATGGAGTATCTTTATAAGGGTCTGCAACTCGGATTTCGTTTAAGCGGGTTTCATTACGAATAGGATCATGTAAAACAGGACCTTTTTCAGAAAGTTCTAGTCCCATTCCCATAGCTTCAATTGGAATTAGAATATCAGAAAAAATCACTACTCCATCCATTCCAAAATGTTGATAGGGCTGGAGCGTAACTTCTGCGGCAAGTTTTGGCGTTTTACATAGTTCTAAAAAAGGTACTTGGGCACGTACTGCACGATATTCAGACATATAACGGCCAGCTTGTCGCATTAACCAAACTGGAGGACGATCTAAGGGTTCTTGGCGGCAGGCTTTTATTAAACGATCATTTTTTGGCATGACAGAATATATTTCCTTATCCTTTTAGTTGATTTAGTAATTGAACTACATAGTTTTTATCACTTAAGAAAGATTTTTTTGCTGGCTCATCTGTGATTTCTGAAGAAATAGTTTTTAATAAACTAATACTTTCTTGAACTGATTCAGTAGCTTTATTAGTTTGTCCTAACTCTTTTAACACTCTTGCTTGAAGGTAAAGTAATTGCCAAAGTTGTGCCCGCACTCCAATTTGGCGTGCTAGTTCAATGGCTGTTTCAGTTAATGTTAAAGCTTCTTGCTTCTTTTCTGTGGTTAATAAAGTTAATTCTGCAAGGGCACATTGTTCTTCTATAATCAAAATAGGATCAGCCACTTCTTTACTAAGATTAATTGCTTGATTAAGGTAATTAATTGCTTGATCTGGATAATTAAGACCTTTATAAACTAATCCTAAATCAAGAAGTGCTATTTCTTGTTCACGCTTAGCTCTTAATTCTGTAGCAATTTCATAAGCTTGAGAAAAATAATCTATTGCCTCTTCATATTCTCCTTGCCTACGATGTACTTCTCCTAGTTCTACTAAAAAACGTGCTTCGCTACGTCTAGCACCTGTATCACGGGTAATTTGTAAAGCTTGGTCTAGCCAATTTATTGCCATTTGATAAAAACCTAATGCACAAGAAATTACTCCTAAAAGTCCTGCTGCTTGTCTTTCTAGTACTCGATCTTGTGCTGATTGAGCTTGGCTAAGCACTGCACGTGCCCCTTCCATTGCACGACTATAATGAGCTAGACGAAAATCTGTTGCTGCTAAAATAATTCTTGCTCCAGCTTCAGAAAGCTTTTCTTGAACACTTTGAGCTAGTTGAACACAGCGATTAGCATATTCACCAACTTGGGTATAATCACCTTTTTCATAGTTCACTATAGCAATTCTATTTAATGCTTGGCATTGACCAACTAAAGCATTTAACTTTTTATAAACATCATAAGCATGTTGAAAGAACTTTAATGCTCGCTCAGAATCATTACGCTCTTTATACATTTCCCCTGTAGCTAGAATTGCTCGTCCAGCAATATTTCCATCCTCAATATGCTCACTAAGTTTTAAGGCAATAAAAAGCGAGCGTTCTGCATCTGCAAATTTACCTAAGGCAGTTAAAACTTCTCCAGATAAAATACGATATTGAGCTAAAGAAACTGCTAAAAGTTGGTTTTTAAATTGATTAGTAATTTGATTAGATTGTGCTTGATATTCCATAGATTGTGCTTCTTCTATTTGATCAAGCAATTCTTGGAGACGAGCTAAATATTTTTCAGTTTCTTCTACTGCTAAAGCACGCCAAGCGGCTGTAGCTGCTTCGACAGAATACTTAAAAGCTAATTGATATTGTTCTGCATTGTAATAATGATGTGCTAGTAGAGGTGCAATTTGATCTAGGCGCTCTTTTTTTGCTTTTTCTAATGCTTCTGCTACACGCAAGTGTAAGCGTCTACGCCGGCGAGTGTTTATCTTAGAATATAAAACTTTTCTTACCGTAACATGATAAAAACTATAAAGCTCATCAATATTTGAGATAGTTGCTCTTACATTTTGACCGGTAACTATTGGCTGTTCCTTAAAAACATAACCTGCTAAACCTATTTCTATAATATCAATTAATTGATCTTCTTCTAGGTTAGCTACTAAACGTAGTGTTTCAAAAGAAAACTGATCACCTAAAACAGCAGCTTGCATAAATACATCTAATTCATTTTCCTTAAAACGTCTTAAATGTGACTCTACAATATTGAGGACTGAAGAAGGGAGATTTATTTCTGTAAGTTGTTGACAACGCCACTTTTGCCCTGTCCAAATTATTCGATCTTCTTCTACTAGCAAGCGCAAAGTCTCACTTAAAAAATAAGGATTACCTTGAGTTTCTTGCCAAATACGATCTAATGAACCAGAAGAAATATCAATATCTGTAAAAACTAATTTAATATATTGCTCTATATCATTAATACTTAAGCCAGATAATTGAATTTGTTCAATATTACGAGCATTAGCAACTGCGTTTTGCCATTGCTGGAAAGGGTGACCTTTTTGAGTAACATCTTGAATACGAGCAGTAAAAATAAATTGTATTGGCTCGCCTAAAGTTCGACGTAGCAAGTAACTAATAAAATTTAAGCTTAGTCCATCTGCCCATTGCATATCATCCATCCAAATTACAAGGGGTAAATGACGAGCAAGTTTAATATAGACTTGAGCTAAGTATTCAAAAATCCGGTATTTTTCACCTTCTGGCCCACCTTGAAGAGAACCAGATTTACCCTTATCAACATTCCAGAAGTTCCAATCATTAGCTAAATCATCTCGAACTCGATCAGCTAATTCGCCAAAAATCTTTTCAAATACACTTTGTTGTGAAATGATTTGTCTAACCTGAGTAGTTAAAGCGTCTAGCAAAGGTTTATAAGGACTAGTTCCAAGATAATCAAAGAACCGTCCGCTTAAAAATAATGCTTCTCCTTCGCTAATTCGACGGCGAAACTCTGTTACTAGTTCAGTTTTTCCAATTCCTGCATCACCTAAAATTACAATAGGTTTAGTTCGACCAGAGCGAATAAAAGCAAATTCTGTAGTAATTCTATTAAGCTCTTTTTCTCTAGCTAGAAAATAACCAAAAATTAAATGTTTTTTTAATGTAGCATTAGGGCTTTTACGACCTTCAACACGATTAAGATAACCTGTTTGACCTCTAGATCCACTATTTCTTTGACTACTACTAGTAGGAACAGTAGGTTTATTAGAAGCTTGAAAAGCTACTTGCATTTCTTCTAATAGCTCTAAAGCGGTTTGTTGTCGCTCGCTAGGCTCTTTTGATAGTGCTTTTAAGATTACTTTTTCTATTCTATCAGGAATTTCTGGAGCATGAGCACGAGGTGGACGTGGTGGATCATTAATATGTTGATAAATTGTTGCTAGTCGAGATGCATTACGAAATGGTACTTGGCTTGTTAGCATCTCATAAATCACGATTCCTAAGGAATAAACATCAGAAGTAGCCTCTAGATCCATTGATTGACATTGTTCTGGAGACATATAATCAAAAGTACCAACTACTAGATTCCCTGTAATTCTACGTTGTTCTGCTCGTTGCTTTAGTTTTGCTAAGCCAAAATCTACTACTTTAACTACTTGTGAACTACTAACTTGCTCTAGCATTATATTGTCAGGTTTTAAATCTCTATGAATTATACCTTTTTCATGTGCTTCAGTAAGTGCCTGACATATAGGCTCAATAATTGATATGGTACGTTCTATTGTTAGTTTTTTTTCTTCACCTAATATTCGGCTTAATGAACGCCCCTTAAGATATTCCATTGCAATATAAGACCCACCATTTTGTGTTACACCAAAATCATAAATAGTAACAATATTAGGGTGTTTTAGACCTGCAATGGCTAGAGCCTCTCGGCGAAACCTCTCTAAAGCATTTTGGTTATTAACAAATTCTGGATTAAGTATTTTAACTGCAATAGTTCGTGCTAAACCTTCTTGAATAGCCTGATAAATCCCTCCCATACCACCACGGGCAATTAAGCGTTCTAATCGGTATTTGCCTGCTAATAGGCGAGGGCCAGCAATGCTATAACTTAGCCCAACACCATCAATAGGGCAAAAGTTGGAGTTATCTTCATAGCAACGCCGGCAAGAAGGGCATTCTTTCATAAAAATATTTAAGATTTAGCAAAGTAGTGGGTTAAAGAAATTATTATAATACTCTAGCAGAAAGTTATTGCACAGTCTCTTTAGCAAAGAGCTTAAATGCAAACAGGCTTTAAGGATCGTTTACTATATATTAGAAATAATGTAAATTTATCGCTTAATAAATCCATATAAATTTTTAAATGAACTTATTAAAATAGCTAATAAGATTAAGTACAATCAACTTTATATCAACAATTTAATTGCTAATACAGGCTTTTATGCTTTAATAATTAATATATGTTAAAACAGGAGTTTATCCGTAAAACTCTTATTAATTTTATTGCTTTGGCAATATATAGTGTTTTTTTTCTTATACCAATTTTTGCTGACACTCCTGTTCATTTTGAGCATATTACTCAAAGTCAAGGGCTTTCTAATAATGCTATTTGTACTATTTTACAAGACCATAGAGGGTTTTTATGGATAGGTACAGAATCAGGATTAAATAGATATGATGGCCATGATTTCAAAATTTATCAACCCCCTAGTTTTCCAATCGGAATAATAAACTGCCTTTATGAAGATAGGGAAAAAAACCTTTGGGTAGGAACAATTAATGGTGGCTTGATTAAATACTACCCTGAAAAAGACTTATTCCTAAAAGTCTCTATCCCTAGCTTAATTAAAACTAATCACAATTTTACACCTATCATAAGTATTTATCAGGATACACAAGGAATATTATGGATTGGAACTAGAGATGGTTTAGTAAAATTTGATACTAAGACTAATGTTAGTAATATTTATTTTCCAGAAAAATATGTTGCTAAAATACAAGAAGATAAAGATGGTAAGTTTTGGCTAGCTGTTGATAATCAAATAACACTTTTTGATCCTTTGTCTGGAGAAACAATTGCTAATATCTCTCTTATTAAACAATCACAAACATTTCTAGCTTTTTCTGTTAATAATTTGGTTTTATATAAAAGCAATTTATATATAGCTACATCTCAAGGGTTATATGTAGTTAATACTATAACTAAAGAAACTATAGCTCATTATCAAGCAAATCTAAGTAGCCCTAATAATTTACTAGATAATGCTATTTTTGCTATGTATTTGGAAGAAGACAAGTTATGGTTAGGAACTGTTAATGGAGGGCTGTCAGAACTAAATCTATCTACTAATATATTTACTAACTATCAACATGATCCTAAGGATTCTAATAGTCTATTAAGTAATTATATTTCTGCTATATATCGTGATCGCTCAGGAGTGCTTTGGGTTGGTGATAAGTCTTATGGATTAAATAAGCTATCACCTTATAAAAACTTGTTTGAGCTTTATCAAAAAAATCCATTTAATGAAAATACTTTAAGTAACAATTATATTCGAGGTATATGTGAAGATAAAGAAGGTTTTTTATGGGTGGCTACTCAATTTGGTGGACTAAACAAAATTGATCGTAAAACAGGACAAATAGCCCATTATAAACATAACCCTACAGATCCTAACTCTTTATATAGTAATTCTGTTTGGGCAGTCTACCAAGATCGTAGTGGTGTATTATGGGTTGGTACTAGTCCAGGGGGATTACATATTTATGATTATAGTAAAGACAAATTTATTAGAACTTCACTAAGTGTTAATGTTGCTGAAATAACAAATATAAATGTGATTTATGAAGACCATCTTAGTAACTTATGGGTAGGATCAACAGATGGGTTATATCAAGTAAATAAAGAACGAAAAGCAGTTACCAATATTTACAACCGCTATAAAGAAGCATTAAAACTTGATGTAGGAGTTGATATACAGTCTATTTTTGAAGATAGTGCTAGTAATATTTGGGTAGGTACTAATGACGGGGTATTAAAATTTAGCCCTCAAAGCAAGCAACCAACTATTTATCGTAAAGAGCTTGCTCCTAGTTATACCAGTGGAATTTATATTAATTCATTTCTAGAAGATAATAATGGCAAGCTTTGGATGTCTTCAAAAGGCTTAGGGTTATTAATATTTGATCCTGTAAGTAATAAATTTGGGTCTGTTTCTGAAGCTGAGGGACTTCCTCATATTAATGCCTATGGAATGTTGTCTGATGCCAAAGGGACTTTTTGGATTAGTACAGATAATGGAATTAGTCATTATGATCCAAAGACTAAAAGTTTTGAAAATTTTGGTCCTAGTGATGGGTTACAAGGAAAAGAATTTAACCGTCAAGCGTTTTTTAAAAGCCATAAGGATGAATTTTTCTTTGGTGGTCCTAATGGTCTTAATACTTTTTACCCTCAACAAATTACTAAAAACTTAACAATTCCTTCTATTATTATTACAGAGCTTTTAGCTGCAGGTGTTTCAATCCCTTTACCTACAGATACTAAACAGGTAATAGAGCTAAAATATACAGATAAAACGTTACAGATTTCTTTTGCAGCACTTGATTTTAATGCTCCAGAAAATAACCGTTATTCTCATAGATTAATTGGGTTTGATTCTGATTGGCAACCAGCACAAAGTAAAAATGAGACTATTTATACAAACCTATATCCTGGAACATATATTTTTCAAATAAAAGGGACAAATAATCATCAAGTTTGGTCTTCAAATATTACAGAATTAACAATAGTAATTTTACCTCCACCTTGGTTAACTACTTGGGCTTACTTAATTTATATTACACTAATTATTAGTAGTATTATTCTTTTTACTAGGTATCAAACTAATAAGTTAAAAATACAGGCGAGTATTCAATCTGCACAACTTCGTGCAGAAGTAGCAGAAGTTGAGGCAAAAGCGTTAGAAAGGGAAAACCAACAAAGAGCACAAAGTGAGATAGAAATTAAAGAAAAAAACTTAGCTCTAGAAGAGGCAAATCTTAAATTAAAAGAGTTGGATGAAATTAAAGCAAGGTTTACTGCAATGTTAGTGCATGACTTAAAGTCACCATTAACAGTAGTTAACTCAACATTAGAAATACTTTCTGAAGAAACTCATAACCAAGAAGCAGGTAAATTAATAACAACATCACAAAAAAGTGTGCAGAAAATAGTTACTTTAGTAAATGAAGTATTAGAATTTTATAAAGCAGATTCTCAAGAATTAAAATTAGTTTTAGAACCTATTAATCTTTTTCAACTTCTTCAAGAAACTACTGAAGCTACTAGGTTAACTGCAGCTAGTAAAAATATTTCTGTTAGCTTAACTATGCCTGAACTATTACCTAATATTTCTGGTGATGAAGGAAAACTAGAAAGGGTTTTTAATAATTTACTCTCAAATGCAATTAAATTTACCCCTATTGGGGGAATGATCTCCATTGAAGTATGGACAAAAATTGGTAGTGGGGTAGAAACAGGGTTAAATCTTTTACATATTTCTATTAGTGATACTGGAGAAGGTATTGCTTCTGAGGAATTACCTTATATTTTTGAGCCTTATCATCAAGCTAAATCTGGTAAACAAAAAGGAGGTGTTGGGCTAGGTCTTTCTATTGTAAAACGTATTATTGCTGCTCATTCTGGTAGTATTAGTGCTCGTAGTCAAATAGGTATTGGGACTTGTTTTACTATTACTTTACCTGCATTGCCTATTACTAGCGTTATAACCCAACCTCATTCTAGTAATATTACGGTATCCAGTAAAAATAATGAAATATCAAAAGCAACTCTTACAGAAACAAATTTTAGAGTAAAGAAAATCCTTTTAGTAGAGGATGAACTTATTAATCAAAAACTAGTGGCATCAAAACTAAAAAAAATGGGATATGAAGTAAATATAGCTAACAATGGAAAAGAAGCTATTGAGGCTGTTTTAGCTAATGGTGATTATGATTTAATTTTAATGGATCATTATATGCCAGAAATGGATGGCATAGAGGCTACACAACAAATTCGCCGCTTAATGGGTACTAGTAAACATATTCCTATAATTGCTTTTAGTAGTAGTGCAGCAGAATATGTAGAAGAATATTATGCTGCAGGTATGGATGATTTTATTGAAAAACCTTTTAACTCAAATAAACTAGAAGAAACTGTTAAACAATGGTTAAACTTTAAAGATGCAACTTCAATAAATAATTAGCTTTATAATAAGCTTTGACCATTTCCGCTAATATTTAATCAAAATTCCTAAGCCGTATGCAACTTTTTTCCTTCTCAAGCGTGGACTCAACCATCATCAAATTTGATTTGCCGGCATTTTTAATTTGACCATGTAATCTTAATCAAATAAAAGGTTTAAAGAAAATGATAACAAGGAAATTTTCTAAGCATAAGACTCTTTTTATGGCTTATTTACTAATGTTAGTGTTATTTTGCTTCCCTACATTTAGCAAAGCTCAAAGTCAAGATCCTTCTCTTGACGATCAGGAATATTTAACAGAACAAAAACAATCTGCTCAAACACCTACTGGTCAAGGTATTTTGCAAACTCTTGCTAATCTTATGGTTAAGAGAAATGAAGCAGCAATAATGGGGATAATTCAAGAAGTTAATTTGGAAAAAAAGACCATTAAAATTCTTAATCAAACAATTGCATTTAATAGTGAAACCACTCTTTTAGGGGGTACAAAAGGAATGACTGGCTTAAAGGCCAATCAAATTGTAATAGTTACTGTTCAAGAAGTTGACTCTAAACTTACCGCAGTAGAAATTTTTAAAATGCCTAAGTCAAGCCGTAAACCATTCTAAATACTGTAAAAGCTAAGTAACCCCCCAGACTAAAGAATCTGGGGGGGTGTTATTAAGCATCAAGTTTAACTTTACCCTTAGCATAACCAACACAAGTTAAAATATAACCTTCTTCTTTTAATTCTGGATCTAAACCGTCTTCAACTTCCATAACTACATCACCTTCTAGTAAACGAGTTGTACAAGTACCACATTGACCTTGACGACAGCTAAAAGGAATTGTTACAGCATTAATCTCAGCTACTTCTAATAATGTTTTATCTGGAGGAACAAGACATTGTTTACGGGAACGAACAAACTCTACACTATTATCAGAAACTATTAATGGTTTAGTTGTATTAAGTCTTTCTACTTTTTCTGGGACTGGAGCAGATTCTATAGGTTTAGTCTCACCGCCTACAATATTGGTATTTGAAGAACTGCTAGAAGTACTTTCTAAGAGAGGTCGCCCACCAAAACTTTCTACTTTAATTTGATCTGCTTCTATACCCATTGATTTTAAGGTTTCAGTTAAAGAATCCATAAACTGTTTTGGGCCACAAAGAAAGAAAGTTGATTCTTTTAAGTCTTTTACATTACTTTCAATTAATGCACGGTTTATTCTTCCTGTTGCTCCTCGCCATTCTTTTTCAGCTTTGGTTAAAGTTACATTATATCGGAAATTACTTAAGCGGTCTTTTAACCTATTTAGTTCTTTTTCAAAGATAATATCTTTAGAAGTCTGAACAGCATAAATTAATGTAGTATCTGTTTCTAAACAACGGTCATCTAGATAGCGCAAAATAGATATCATAGGAGTAATACCACTGCCTGCTGCAAGCAAAACTAATTTTCTATGCTTAGTTTCATCAAAATAAAACTGACCTGAAGGCCCTTTTGCTTCAACAGTTAACCCTACAGTAGCTTTTTCATTAAGAAAAGCCGAAACATAACCATTCTCAACTTTTTTAGGAGTAATTTCTATATAACCTGTTTGTGTTGGTGAACTACAAACAGTGTAAGAACGAACAACTTTTTTACCATCTATCATCCATTGAAAAGTAAAAAACTGTCCTGGTCTAGCAGAAAACTGCTCTCCTGGTGGAATTAAAAACCGTAAGCTTTTAGCATTAGGAGTTAATTGTTCAATACGAGCTAATTGGAGTATTAAAGAAGATTTTTTAGGATCTGGCGCAACTGGTTGAGGTGCTTTAACACTGCTTTTTGCTGGAGGTATTGTACTAATAGGCTCTTTGGGCTCTTGAGGCTCTTGAGGTCTTACTCCAGCAGAGGCTAGGGCTATTCCTAGAGGTAAATTTCCAGGTCTTCTTAACATCATAAGGCCAAAAATTACTGCTCCTCCAAGAACTACTAAAGCAGCAGACCCAGTTAATGGTGAAATAGGTTTTGGAATAGCAGGCGCTTTAACTTCTGAACCTAATAGGCTTGTTCCCTTACTAGTTGCTTCTGCTACCATTTCAGTGCGTTTTTGTGCTGCTTCTGGATTTTGAGTAGTAGCAAGGAATTTAATAATTGCTTCATCATCTCCAGTCTTAAATACACCATTGCCCTCAGCATAAGCAACCATTCTAACAACGGTTGCTCGCCATTCATCAGCACTCTTTTTAGCTGAATAAGTGCGATCTAGGTCATGACATTTATTACAACGGGTATCAACTAAACCTTTACCAGCGTCCTTTAAGCCTTCTGCGGTCATTTGACCTTTATCGTCAACCACAGTAGCTTGTGAAACTAAATAAGAAACTATTGTTGGAATATCGCTTTCTGTAATCCCTGAACCAGGCAAGGCACGCATACGATTAACACTTGCTAGCCAGCCACGTGCATCTTTTTGCACTCCAACTACACGATCTAACCCATGACATTTTGAACACCTTTTTTCTGTTAAAACCCTTGCTGCATCTACATCAATCTTATTAGTCCCTAAATTAATAGATTCTAAAGGTACATCTTTAATAGTAGCGCGACGCAAGAAATAAGGCCCAACAGTCATCATTACTGTTACAAATGAGAGGGTAAAAATAATTAACCCAAGTGGCATTAATACTGAGTAATATGTTTTATAATAACGAGCTACCAAGACCTTAATAAAAATTAAAGGTATTAGTAACATTGCTAGTAACATATGTAACATTGGCCGCAATGCTAGTTCATCAGGAGCATCTTTGATTTTTAAGACCATGTAATAAGTCATTACACAAAAAAGTAAAATAAAAAGATAACCACCAATTCTATGACCTTGAACTAAACGAGCACTTGCACCTTTATCTTTTAAACGACTTGAAGCATGAAAAATTAACCAAACAGTTATTGCTCCAATAGCAATATAAATAAGCCCTAAAACTGCACTGAAGGATGTTTCTAACATAGTAGATTTAGCCTTTTTCTAATGGATTATATTAAGAAGTACGTAGAGGCTATATCGAATGGATTTTATTTTCCATCCATTTTGGAGGGCATTAGCGCTAAGTTTTTTGAGAACCTAGGAGAGTAAAATTTGATTTGTATATTATATCTTCTTTAGGATTAGCACTTTAAAATGATCACTAATTCCACCTGGAATAAAGAAATTTTTCATAGCTAATCTAGCTTTTAGAGACTGAAAACTATTAGGATCAGTTTCTATAAGTGTTTGTAATCTATCTAAAAGCCCTAATTTAATTAAATAGTCTGCTTGGCGCATAAAACATAGGGTTTCTAGATCTGAATATAAAGCATAAGTCATTAAAATCTCAAAGTTTACATCTGTAGTAATATCTTGCTCACCAATATTTTCTAGGTAATTATTATTAACTCTGTGTTGGAAAAAACAACGGATTGTGCCTTCTAAATGGTCTAGGCTATAGAGGTGATCAGACAAATCACCATAATCAATTATGATTACAAAACCGCTTTTTAAGATCTGAGAAACTTTAGTTATCCATTTGATTGCTGCTAAATTAACTTCAATAACTTGTTTTTCTACAAAGTCGACTTTTAAGTGTTCTAAATAAAAAGCAATATCAGCAGGAACCTTTAAGAGTGGGATATTTTGCCAAATAGGGATTAATTTAGCTCCATCTGTATCAATATAGAGTTTTTGTAACTCCTTACCACACCATCTAAATTGATGAATTGGAAAAGCGTCAACTACTTCATTAGCAATAATTATCGCTGTTTGAGAATTATTTTCTAACTTATCAAAATCTATCCATTCTACTTGAGAGGCAAAAGGAGCAAGCAAGTCTTTTTGACGTTCTTGCATACTAGGGCTAATTTCTGCAATTAAATATTTAATTCTTTTTAATGGGAAATCATATTCGTTTTGTAATGCATAAAGAATATCAAAAGCTAATTGCCCTGTTCCTGCCCCTACTTCGATGATGGTTAAAATTTGATTGGAATTATGTATATTTCCTAGGGTTATGTCTGCTAGCTGGCAATACATTTCTAGACATTGTTTAGCTAGTAAAGCACCAAAAACAGAACTAATATTTGCTGAAGTGTAAAAATCTCCGCTGCGGCCAATTTTTTCTTTAGAGGTAAAATAATAGCCAAACTCTTTATCATAAAGAGCCATTTGCATAAAATCACAAAAAGAAATAGCTTGCGATGTTTTTATATGTTGAATAATTTTTTCGCTTAATTGATTCATAACGCGAAAATTAACATTAGCTTATAACAGTTATAACTGCCATTTACCAGGGGCAAGCATTGCTATCATTCGTGTAGGGTTTTTAATCCCTTGTTTAGTCATCCAATTAACTGCATCCTCAGTTAATTCCTTACCTTGCTCATTATTCATTAATTGCCCTCTACAATGTCTAGCAACGGCTGCATAGAGCGCCATTTCTGCTACTTCAAAAGCTACTTCTGCGGCAGCTAAGCTTTCTATTGCTTTTTTAGTATCTCTACGAATTGATGCCAGTCCAGCACGAATTAACCCAGCTAGAGCATTACCCCAAGCCATTTTTTCTTGCTCAATTCGTTTTATACTTTGTTGTGCAACACGTAATACCTCTGTGTTTTCTGGGTTAGCACATCCAACAGCAATTGCAACACGAGCATGTAAATGAAACGTTTCTATCAGAAAAACTTGAATTCTAAAAAGTAGGGATTTATTTAAGGTATTCCAATAACTTTCTAATAACTCCCAAGCTGCATAATAATCACTGTTATAAAGATAAACTTCTACCTCTCCAAATAGCTCCCAGTAATGTTGTAGCTGAAACCCTCTATGTGACCATTCTTGTAGAGCTAAATGTAGTTCTTGTTTAGCTTCTATTACATGATCTTCAGCTAGGTTAACTATATAAAATCTTGTTCTAAGTAAAGTAATTGCAGACATATCCCCACGTTCTTTAGCATCCTGAAGTAAAGGAGGTAGGCGCAAAGATAATTCTTTAATTTCTCCCATAAAATACAAAGAACGTAGTAAGTAAATTTGGATTACGTCTAGTTCCCAGTAAATTCTAGTGTAATTTTCCCTTAGAATAGTTTCAGCACGTTCTAAAAGCTCTTTTGCTTTGCTCCAATTACCAATTAGATGAGCCGCTGCACCTGCTGTAAGTGTAGCAACTCCTAAAGCATGTGGATGATGAATCCTTTCTGCCAAAGCTAAAGCAGTTTGGACAAGTTTTTCTGACTCATCTTTAGAATTTCCACCACCACCAGCAGCATGAATAACATCTAGGGCTAAGGCTCTAGCTACTCTATAAGGTTCACCAAGATTAAGTGCATAAAGCAGGTGTCTTGCTTGAAAATCTGCAGCACGAACTGGATCAACAAAAGTTAGCCCAATTGTTACTGACCATAAAGTATCTACCTTAGCAATCTCTTCTACTGATAGACTTTCAGCTTCTCTTTCTTCAAAATCAAGCCCACGGACTTTTAAGTAAGTACGTCTTAAAAATACTGATAGAAAAGCTCTTTGTGGTGTTTTAGCAAACCCTATATCAAGGGTCTTTAACAGATCTTCTACAATGGTAATGCCTTGATCTACATAGCCATTAACTAAAAACTGTTCGCTAGCCATTCGTTGCAAGTTTATTTTCTGCTCTGATGGTGCTCTTTCTGCTGCGGCTAAATAGGCTTGTGCTGCTTCAAGTCCACGTCCAGCATTAGCTAGAGCATCACCTAATTTTACCCAAGTTGGTTGTGTTTTATCTTGATGTTTAGATACTAACTCAATAATAAATCTATAAAGCTTAATAGCACGATCAAAGGCTAATGCTTGAATAGCTTGTTCTGCTGCTAGTTCACTATATTGAATAGTCTTTTCTAAATTACCAGCATCACGGAAGTGTGCCATTAAAACTTCAGCATCTTCACAGTTTGTTGCTTCTAAAGCTAGACCTAGTTTTAAGTGATAATTTTTTCTTTGTTCTAAAGAAAGCTTAGATAAAACTATTTCTCTAATACGGTTATGATAAGGCTCTATGGTGTCGCCCTTAGGAGTACGACGAACACGAATCAAGCGACTAGAGCGTAATACCGCTAAAACCATTGGTTCTTCCATACCTAAAGTAATAGCTTTACGTACTACCTCTAGTTCTATTGGTAGACCATTAACCATTATTAGTTCTAAAAACTGTTGACCAGACTTTGAAACTCCTGCTAGCCGTGCTGCAACAATATTATCTAGACTAATTACAGATTCTGCATTTATTTCTATTGTAGGAGTTTTATTAGAGGCTTTCTTTTCTTTTTCTGTTAGTTCAAAACGAACAAGTTCATCAATAAAATAGGGGTTTCCTTTTGACTCACGAGCAATTTTTTTAATTCTTTCTGGGTCAATTGTGGATTTATCCTCTGTTAATGCAAGTATTAGCTCTTGTGCTTCATCTTGGCTTAGTTCAGGCACTTCTAGTTGTTTGACTTCTAATTTATGAGTTTTATCTAAACAAAAAGATAAAAGCTCTTTTAACATTGGGCTAGTTTCTGCTTCTTCACTACGATAAGTAGCAATTAGAAAAAGTGCTGGTGGTTCAGGTTGTCGTAAAATTTCTGTTAATAATGCTGCACTATCTTCATCACCCCATTGTAAATCATCAATAAAGACTACTAGCATTTCTCGGTCAGCTAGTCTTATTAATAGCTCTCTTAGGGCTGTAAATGCCCGTCGTCTAAGTTCTCTTGTTTCTGGTGCTTCTAGCACACGACGTTTAACAGTAGCAACTACTTCTAGTTGTCTTAATACAGGGAATAATCTAACTAGTGCAAGTACATCATGAGGCAAAATAACTTCTAACTCACTAGGAGAAAGCCCTTTAAGATAACGGCTTAAAGCATCAACAATACCATCTAAAGCATTGTAGGGAACTGATTCACGCTCATAACAACGCCCAGATAATACTAAGGCTTTTGCCTCTACATATTGGATTTCTTCAATATAATGACGTACTAAAGCGCTTTTACCTAGGCCAGAGCTTCCATGTACAAGTACTGTTACTCCTTTACCCTGTTTCATTCTTAAGAAAGCTTCATCTAAAGATTCAAGTAGTTCCTCTCTTCCAACAAACGGCAGTGATTCTATTGGAGAGAGTTGGGTAAGTTGGGTAAGACTTTTTCTTAGGTCAGAAGTATGTCCAACAAAAATACGTTTAAGAATATCTTTTCCTGTAGGCCGGTCTTCTGGAAGTCGACGGAGTAAATCAACACATAATTCATCTAAATCTCTTGGCACGCCTGAAACTAGCTCACTAGGGGCTTCAGGTTCACGGCGTTGTTTTTTCATCATTATTTCTGCTGGTGTACCACTAAAAGGTAGTTGTCCAGTCAAAGCTTGATAAAGCATGACTCCAAAACTATACCAATCACTTGCTTCTGAACCAGCAAGGCCACAAGCTTGCTCAGGAGACATAAAT
>Ga0075163_10005025_pt1 | contig 17697 bp, 7 predicted proteins | sample JI1023141ADNA_FD_71478 | JGI IMG/M metagenome (GOLD analysis project Ga0075163, IMG submission 71478) | Wastewater effluent complex algal communities from Wisconsin, to seasonally profile nutrient transformation and Carbon sequestration -... | ecosystem: Engineered > WWTP > Effluent > Algae...
ACTCAGCCCGGTATCCACCAGGATTGCTTCATCAGCATTACCGACATAGTAACAGTTGGCATTACTGCCTGAATTAAGGGAGCAGAGGTAAATGGGCATGAGCCGCTAAAGTACGGAAAAGCTAGAAGCGAGAAGCAAGAGGCTAGAAGGAATCCTAAAGAAGAAAACACATAATTGGATGGATTATTCCCTCAGGAGGCCCCTTCTCGCTTCTAGCTTCTCGCTTCTCGCTTTTGCTTCTCGCTTACTTTATTGTCGCCTCCGTTCCTTCTGCCCAATACTTATACTCCGGCGTATAGTATAGATAAACCGTGCTGGCCTTTGCTTTATACGTTCCGGGGATTTCGGCTTTCAGGTCCAATCCCAATGTCTTTGTTTCATTCGGCGCAAAGCCCATCCAGTAAAACACGAGGTAATTATCAAAAATTTCATAGTAGGCGCATTTGTTTTTTTCAATGAACTCTTTCAGCTGCCAGGGCTGTATGGACAAGCCGGCCGGTATACCGATTTTGGCAATGGCCATGGGTTGCAGTACGGACTTTGTATTGATTATCTCAATGTCCATTCTTACCGTTTCGCCCACTGTTGTTTCACTGCTCTTCAGCGTAGTTTTCAGTTTCAGCTCAGCATCGGGATTCGTAGGTGGTAAGTACGTGTTATATGAGAGTTCCAGATTATACGGAACAGCTCCTTCCTTTTTTTCATAGGTTACAGCAAATACATTAGTATCAGTTTGTAAGAGCGGATTCACTCCTGCATAGTCAGTCAAGACAGTATCATTGACTTTAAAATGTACGGTTGCATTTTCTGACACTTTTCCACTAACCCGGGCATATTCTGTCAGGGCTTTCAGCGCCAGCACCGTTGACTGGGTGGATCCGTATCCGTAATAGCTTTTTTCTGCGAGGATATTAGAGAGAAGCCCTGCTGCTTTTGCAAGATCAGGGTTAGCAGATCTTAATAAAGCCAGTGCATGCAGGCTCCATGATTCCACTCTTAAGGAGGCATCTCTTGAGTTGACTACAGATGTTTCTGCATTTGGTTTTTCAGGTAATTGATTCAGGGTCTGCATCAGGGCCAGGTAGTTTGCCTGGTCTTTCATATTACTGGCGGCCAGGGCCATCAGGGCCAGCTGGTAGGCATCCTTGCTTTCAAGAGCTTTTTTCACAGCGGATTTGTATTCAGGTTCGATTTCTTTGCCAATACCGGCCTGCGTCAGTGCATATACAATATATAGATGCGCGATTTTATTTGGTACTGAGGCAAACTGGTCATAGCCCTTATTTTGTATCCGGAATCCACCTTCTTTGTCCCTTCGGCTCATCAGAAATTTTTTCGTGCGTTCCAGCATTTTCTCATCCACCTCTACGAATTCTTTCATATCGGTGAATTCAAGTAACCCGTAAGCGGTTAATGCTTCATGTGGGGGTGTGTTCCCAAACCATTCAAACCCGTTTTGGCTGGTTTCAAACCCGATCAGTTTTTTATATCCCTGCCGGATATACTCCAGTGCAGTCTTTTCGATTTCCGGATTTGACTTTCCGTGTTCTTTCAGGTATTTCAGGATATAGATATTCGGATAGGTGCTGGAAGAGGTTTGCTCAAAACATCCATGAGGTTCACGCAGCATGGATTCAATTCCATTTACCAGCTGGCCTTCCAGTGATTTGAATAACCGCAGGTTGGTACGCAGGGTGCCCGGCACCATATTGGCAATGGTGAACTGGTGCTGTTTATCCTGGTTACCTGAGAATACCATTTTCACCGGGAACCCGTTATCGGTAGCGGCGACAGGCAATGAAAGTACTTCTTTTGAGGAAGGGCCCGTAACACTGAAACGGATGATGCCAGATGTAGCGGTGCCGGTTTCCAGGGGAATCAGTAGTTGTATTGAACTATCGGGTTGTAAGCTTACCGTATTTGAATAACTACCCAGGATAAATTTCTCCGGGGGAGTGATATTTAATTGGTAGGTACCGGCTTCAGTACTGTTATTCCTTATAACCAGCGGCAACAGGGCTTTATCTCCCACGGTGAGGTATGGGGGTATTTTGGCATCCAGTTGCAATGCTTGTTGTACAACATAAGTGTGTTCTGTCCGGCCAATCATCCCATTATACCCCAGTCCCTCTGCAACAGCACGGAAAGTGGTGGAGGCATCCGAATTGTAAAACTCAACACTGGCTATCCCCTCTTTATTTGTTTGTACCACTGGGTTCCAGTAAATGGTTTCCCTGAAATCAGTCCGTTCATCGGTTTCCGTTCTTTCATACTTCGGCGCATAGAATTTCCGTACTGGTGTGTAATTGGCACCGCTGGTACTCACCAGCTGGGAAGAATAATAATACCGGTTTCCGAATTTTAACTGTATCCGTTGTCTCCGGTATGTTTTTGATTCAATAATAATCGCTCCGTATGCGGCAGCGGATCCATAGAGGGCCGTGGCATTACCATCTTTCAGCACCGTGATGGACTCAATATCATTTTGATTCATGGTATTGAGAAACAGCTTTGATACGGGTACACCATTAATTATATAAAGCGGTTCATTTTCACCATAAATGGCAGCCATACCCCTTATCCTGATCTGTGATCCATCCAGGTAATTTGATTTATTCATTACTTGTAAGCCTGCCACTCTTCCCTGGAGTACATTGCCCAGCCGGTTCGCATCCAGCAATTCATCCGCCCTGACATATGCCACTGAACCGGTAATATCTCTCCTTCTTTTCATGCCATAGGCACTTGTTACAACCACTTCTGTACCGCCTCTTATTTCTTCATCTGGGGTCCTTTTAAAAAGTGCCGGATTTTGCTTTTGCCGGATCGCATTTAGTACCGGGGAAGCTGGTATTCCTTCAAAGTTGAGCGGTTTACCGGCAAGCAGGGAAAAAGACCTGGCGGTTGCCGGGTTATACCCGATCCCATTTTGCAGGATATGTATGACTACTCTTCCTTTTTTATTGAGTGATTGGGCGAAAAGAACATACTGGCTGTTGGATAGTAAGTCAGAGAAAAAGAAAGTACCATCGTTACCCGTGGTCAACTCCATCCCCTTGCCCCCACCTGTATTTTGCAGGATAAACAGCCGGGCCTGTACCGGATTGCCACTGAGGTCCTGAACCACGCCGCTTACAATATTACTCTGGTCGGGCAGGTGTTTCAATGCACCTTCTTTTACCACATAGTCAATAAAATCAAAATAGCGGTAACCATGGGTCAGCATCAGCAGATCAAGTGCCGGGATGGCTTTAGTCTCGTCTTTCTTAAAATAAAAACGGGGCTCTTCAATTTTTCCTTTCAGCTCACTGCTTACTAATAACCAGGAAAGAATATGGTCCTGTTTGTCATCGGCATAAGTCCATAACTTATCATCTGCAACAGAAATGGAGAAATTTGAAGGAACCGCTGTCCCGTTTTCGTCCATTGTTTTAATGGACATCATAACTTTCTCGCGGGGCATGTATTTTGTCTTATCAAATTTCACCGACACATTCAGCTGCCTGCTTTCATTCAGGAAAACCAGCCGTTCGGCGAGGGGTAATTCATTGGCTGCATACAAGGTGAATTGCGCGATCCCTGCAGGAAAATCATTTTCATTTATACTGATCGTATTTTCTCCCTCTTGCAGGGTTAGTGTTCTGGTATAATACGTGGTATTGCGGGAAATGCCCCTTAATTTAACATCCGTTTTTCCATTTACCCTCAGTCTTACCAGGATTTTTGACCGCTCTTTTTCGATATGCATCACTACTCCGTTGGCTGTTGCCTTGGGAAACTCAAAAGACTGGCTGATTCCTGCCGGTGAAGTGATATATGCATTATATGACTGACCTGGTTTCGGGGTAAACTCAAACTTGCCCATGCCGAAGTGGTAGGAATCAAAATGAGTTATTGTATTTCCCTGCTGATCCCGTAACTCTCCTTTGATATCCGTGGCTTTCCCGAATTCATTCAGTGCTTTGAACGCTACCCAGCTGCTTAACCCGTCCACCAGTGTTCCGCCTTCGGGCATAAACTGAAGGTCAATCTTATTCAATACAATCGGGATGCTCCGGGAAACAGATTCGGTATAGGAGTCATACTGCACAGTTATTGTGAGTATTCCATCATTCACAGAAAGATTGCCGGGTAAAGTAAACCAGATCGTCGCTTTCCCTTCACCGTCAGTTTTGAATGCAGTTTGTGAAATGGCCGCTCCACCGATAAAGACTGTGTATTTCCCTTCATAATGACGGATGGGTTGGTCTTCAAGACTCCGCATGGAAAAATCGGCTTTTACAGCAGCACCGGGGCCATACCCTTTTTCGGGGAAGTCCAGTTTCATAAGAATTCGAGGGGCCAGCACTTTCTGCAGAGTAATCTCTTTTACAAAAAAGAGTGATTCATTTTCGTTTTGCATCCAGCTGGTATAGGCCCGTAATTTATAAATACCACCCGGAGCATCACTATTAAAATCAAAGGAACCTTCGGCATATCCATCGGTAACCGGGTATTTGGCCTTTTGTAACAAGGTTCCGGAAGGACTGATCAGTTCTGTATAAACAACCGAACTGATATTGGTGGGTTTATTGTCCTCCGCTCTTACCACATACAATTTGAAATAGATGGCTTCACCGGGACTGAAGAAGCTATGGTTGGTTTGGAGGTAAATTTTTTCTTTTTGTGAGGCATAATCCTGTGCACAAAGGTTGCCGGCGCATGTTATAATGAGCAATGGCAGTAAACAAAGGGAATAAGTAATTTTCATACGATTAAAATTGAATAGCCATTTTGAATCCTGCTGTTCGCATACCAGGGAGATTAAAGAAGTCGAGGCCCTGCGAGCCATACTGGTCATACAGTAACTGGTTTGGATCACTACCTTTGTATGGTGACCATATCAGCAGGTTGTTGACATACACACTCATGGTCAGCTGCTGCAGGTATTTCTTTACCTGGGTTTTCCAGGAAACACTGATCATACTGATCCGGAGCACATCTGCTTTTTGTATATAGGCTTCTGTAACCCCCGCTGCACCATAGCGTACCCACCTGTTTTGTGCAAAGGGCTGTGAAGGGTCATAAAAATTTACCGGGATATTGTTGTGACCTCCATTCGCCTGTACCCCGTCAAATACATAGTTTACAATATGGCGCTCCTTTCCTGTACTGGCTGAGCGGCCATAATAATCCAGCATGGCCGCTGTGCCGTTCCACATATCCCCGCCTTTCTTCCACTCCCAGTCAACATAGGCATCCCATTTTTTATAGCGGAGTTTCTGGCTGAATTTCATGATAAAATCAGGCAGTGGATTTCCAAGAACCTTAAGTTGATTATCCACCAGCGGAAAACCATCGCTGCCAATGATCATATTATTGCCGGCATCACGCAGCCATGAACTACCCATTATCACACCCAGGGGCTCCCCTTTCACCAGAGCTTTGTGTACATTGCTGAAACCAAAGAGCGGGAGCCGGTCAAATCCATTTTTGATTCCGGTTACAAGACTTTTCCAGGTAATAAAACTGATTCCTCCACCTACAATTACCTTTTCCAGTCCATAGAGGTTGGGATTGATTTCAATCTGTAATTCTGTACCCCGGTTATAATGACTGGCTATATTTTCAAGGATTAGTTCATTGCCCTGGTAGTAAGGGAAGATATCATTGGAAATTTTTCGGTAAAAACTATTTGCCGAAAATTGTATTTTATTAAATTGTATTTCCAGTCCTGCCAGGTATTCCCGGTGTTCAACTGGCGCTAATCCATTAAAGCTTTTAACTTCTGTCATTGGCAGGAACTGACCGGCCAAAGCAGGATTCTGCTGTATTAATCCGGTTGTGGCAAAAGACTGGTTAACCGGCACTTCATTATCAAACCGGTTATAAGAGGCCGTAAATTTGAGGTTTAGCCGGTAGTTGCCAAATATTTCACGGATCCAGTGAAAGGCAGTTATGTTTGGTAGCCAGAAATGATTGCTGGCAGAAGTATTGGAAGCATAAAACTTGTTATTTAAAGTGATGCCGCTTTCGCTTTTGTTGGCCCGGTAAACAGGTTGAAAACTGAAGGAGGCATCATGTGCCCTTCGCTGGTAGCGGTATAGGGAGGCGGCATTATTATAATTTATGGTAGATCGCTTATCTGAATATTGGTATACACCGGTTAATTGTGCATTGAATTTATAACTGGTAAATGGTACTGTATAGACGATCTCCCCACGCAACTGGTAATTATGGTCACTGTTGTTCCGGTTCACCGGCATGCCGGCCGGAAAGAAAGCAGTACCTGGTGCATAGGATTCTTCGTTCTGCTGCCTGTTCTTCTCAACTGACTGATTCAATTTGAACTTCAGCTTCCGGGTATAAGTCTCCAGATTCAGGTAAATATGCTGCTGCTTTTGTACTTCACCCTGCTGTTCATTTTCCAGCAGGAAGAACGGATTGTCTGCATAATGGCTATAAGCACGTTGCTGGTTTCCGGTCATCAGCCCCTGGCTGTTGGAAAAACTGACAGGACTAAGCAGGCTGTTCATATAAACCCGGTTCAGGTAACCATTGCGGTTACTATGGTCAAACTTTTCCCCGAGGAATGTAAAACCTGTATTCAGAGAGGTCTTATTGTATTTTCCTTCAGCGGTAACGCCATAGTTTTCCGCCTTGTTTTTATTCCGGACCAGCATTGTTTTTTCATAGTGCTGACCTGCCTTGAAACAAACGGACAGGTAGTTGGAATAGCTTTGCTGGTACCTTGTATTAAAAACAAGGTTATTGGAAATCCCGGTAGCTGGCCGGAGTACTGAATTGTTATATATACGGGCCGGATTGCCATTACCTGTACCTGCAGCAGTCAGTCTTCCGTTCAGGTCGTACGCATAATTGCTGCCATCGTATTCCAGTGAGTTCATTGCAGGCCCGTAACTAAAGAGTTCGCCTGTCTCCGGCCCCTGCCAGCGGAGAGTTCCGTTGCCAGATCGCCCCTGTGCATATTGTTCCTGCAGTAAAGGAATCCGGTTATGGCGTTTTGATTCTATGACAGAGAAAAAGCTGCCTGAAAATTTTAAATAATGGGTATTGACCTCGTTCAGCTGTAAAGTATTGTTATGGATTATCCGGATTCTTTTTACCAGGTACTGGTTTTTAAAGGGATACCCGTTGTACTTCAAAGGAGCCATGTTCAGACTGTTCGTAGAATCCCTTCTTTTAAATACACTGCTGTCTTTATAAATCAGTGACCTGTAATCATCCGAGAGAACAGGTTTTACCTCCTGGGCATTTATGAGTGCAGGCCATAAGCATCCTGCCAGTAGTATTTTTTTCATACTTCCCGGTTTTGGTGTTGGTTATTTAACGGATGCCGGGAGAGAAGGAATTACATACGGGTATTTATCCGGGGCATAAAAAAACCGGCCAGGGCCGGTTTCGCTTATGATGATTAATTGTTTTCGTCAGGGGCTTTCTTTTCCACCCGTTTGATCGATTCGATCGCCGCCAGCGTTTCCTGGAGAAAAATCAACGGCAGGTCGCGAAGTTTAACGAGTTTTTCATCTGTTTCACTGTTTATATAGCCATGCCGGCCCTTAACCTTTGTTTTATCCAGAAAATACAGGCGACCGGTTTTTTCATCGCCACCCCATCCATAACCCACTCCCACGCCATCGAGCTCGACCACGGCTTCAATTTTCTTTTCAAAATAAAGCAGGCGGAACGATTCGAGATAGCCGCCATCACCGGTTGGTCCCTTGAACCAGCCAAAGCGTTCTAGTGTACTGCGGATGGAGCCGGTTACCATATGAATATCATCAAATTTCTTAATGATTGTGCCTGACAGGTCGATACCTTCCATATCAGGTACCCGGCGGTCGAGTTGCGGGAATACCTGTTCCACCGACAGATCAAATAATTGTTTTTTCCAGGCCTGCAGGGAGGTTTCATCCAGTTGTGATGGATGCACAATACCGATGAGCTCAGTTCCGGTGAGTTCTGTTTCTTCCCCGTTTTGATCCAGCAGGCTGGTGTCCTCGTTGCAGATAAAACTGCCGGTGAGTTGTTCATTTGTATCATACCTGCCCCATACCAGTTTAGTGGCATATATAAACATCACCGGGTTTTCCTGGAAGAAATTCTTCCATTGTTCATGGTTCCATCTGCGCTGAATGATCAGGTAATATTCCAGCCGGGAGGACTGTGATTTTACAATATCCCGGATTTCCTTGCTGATATATTTGAATTCATCTTTAATCGATGCATCGGCAGCGGCGGGAATAGTTTTGATCTTTTTATTGTCTTCATTGAAGAAGGCAATTTTAAAATTGCTGTCAATAAAGGCCCTGTATTCTTCCCCGTTTACCTGGAAATGCCTGAACAGTCCTTCAAACCCAAAATCAGGTACGATGCGGTCACCCAGTTCATGAATGGTGATCCCCTGTTCAGTAGCCGCGTTTTCCAATGCAAGCAGGGCCGCTTCCCCGATATTCGGTTTTTTGGATTTGTATTTCCGGCTATACCATTCAATCCAGCGGAGGGCTTTATTGCTGCTGTGCAGGGCCAGTGCCTGGATACCCAGTTCGGCCATGGCCTTGCGGTTCCCCTCGATCCATTCATCAATGGCTTTGACCAGCATGCTGATCAGGTCATCATTACCAAACAAGGTGGTTATTCCCAGTAGGAATTTGTATTTCGCTTCAAACCCGGCTTCCTTATAACGTTTGAATATTTCCAAGGCAAATGCATTGGAAGATCCGCGATCGATCTGTTGTACCACCGGTTTGATCTCTGCCTCCGTGACCAGTTCCTTTACCCTCGACATGCGGTACAGGATAAAGCGCACTTCATCTGTGGTGAGCTGACGGCCGCTTGTAAAATACAGTGCGGGCAATTCAGTTTCTTCCAGCCAGGGGGTGAGGGCTTTTTTGAGCTTGCCTCTTTTCTTTGTTTTTTCAATAATACCGGCCAGGCTGTCGAGATTGATACCGGCCAGGTATTCGTCACCGGCCACATTGAGCATGATATCACGCGCGTCATCATCTTTTTCGGTTTCTATACTTGCTTTCAGTGCATCTAATGCAGCAGGGGTGGCTACCTGGGCCAGTATCCTGGCACCTGCTATACGGGTATCTGCATTTTTGCCCTGGAGTAAGTCAATGGCTTTTGTGGCGGCAGCGGGATCCATTTCAATCAAAAACTGAATCGAAGCATTAACCGCGTTTTTGGACCGGTACAGGTTGAACTGCCATATACTGTCAAAATCCAGGGATTCTTTATTTTCCTTAAATAACCGGATAAAATTATTGACCCGATCCTTATCCGTATAACTGCTTTCCGCTTTCAGGTAATATTGATGAATCAGCGAAGGCAGTATATTATTTTTAAACCGGTAATGGAGCATTTCAATAACCGGTGTGGCCAGGGGTACTGCACCTGCTGACAAAGCAGACAACTGTGCCAGGCCATTTTCCTCATTCCGGTTAAGCAGCAGGTAAAGAGCCCATCCGCTTAATGGCATGTATTGCCCCTTTTCGTCCGTATTGATTTTATAGAATGAGGAATTGAATCCGGATTCATAGGTACGCCCTTTGCTGTTGCTGAGTAATTCAAGATAAAGGGGAGCCAGCCTGAAAAGGTCGTCTTCCGCCCTGACAAAATCATTGTACTGAAGCAGTAAGTTAAATTTATAAGATACAGCCTGAAGGGTATCTTCAGTCATTGAACTGATTTCACGGTAATAGTAACCGGCATATTTTTCTTTTTCATACTGTAAAGCAAATTGCATAACATTCGACTCTAAAGTATAAGGCGAATAAGTACTTCGTTCATTGTTTTTCATGTATTCAAAACACTTGTCGCGATGATGTACATATAGCAATAAAGCAGTTGACTGATCCCAGTTATTATAACTTCCTTTCTGAATATATGTATTGACCTCTGCTTCAGTCATGTTTTTGTACGCATCACTGATCAGTTTTAACAGGGGGTCCTCCGGTTTTAGCAGGTTTTCCATGGTAAGCAAATTGCCATACCTGGATTTAAGGATAAAACCGAGTTCTGCATTAGTCCAGCCCAGCTGCCGCAGTAACTGGTGACGCTCTTCATATATTTTCAGCATGTCCTGCAGGGGCATCCAGGGGATCAGCTGGTTATAGATATAATACCTGATCTGATTGCGCAGGGCGGGTTCATTAAAGAAATCAATCAGCCTTTTCTTGTTTTCAGCCGGAGTATTTTCATGAATCAGCAAAGGGGCAAGCAGACCAAATTTTTCATTAAACCAGTTATGCTGCAGCACCGGAACTGTATTTGTTTTACCGGTTAAGTAGTCACGGGTGTCACCCAGGTTGGGTTCCGGGTTGTATTTGTTAGGGTTGTGTTGCAACATCTGCCGGAAATAGGGTTCCAGTGCTTCTTCAGTAAAGGCCATAGTATAGGGTTGTTTATTTTTTAATCATGATTTCTTCACGGGCGGCCCATTGTACCAGGTCCTGTTTTCCCAGAGCCGCGGCCATCAGGTCCGGGAACTTGTCCGGAGTACAGGCAAAGACCGGTACCCCAAGATCAGAAAAGAATTGGGCGTTGGAATGATCATAGGAAGGAGCACCCTCATCATTGAGTGCCAGCAATACCACCACCTGTACACCGGCAGCCGTCAGTTCAATTGCTTTTTTCTGCATGCCCGCCACATCTCCTCCTTCATACAAATCGGTGATCAGTACGAGTACCGTATCATTGGGCCGGGTGATCACCTGCTGGCAATAGCTGAGAGCCGCATGTATATCAGTGCCTCCACCCAGTTGTACCCCAAATAACAGGTCTACCGGATCACTGAGTTCTTCGGTCAGATCTGCGACAGCCGTATCAAATACCACCATCCTTGTTTTGATAGCAGGTATAGAAGCCATAACGGATCCGAATATACCGGAGTAAACGACAGATGTTCCCATTGAACCACTCTGGTCAATACAAAGCACCACATCTTTAAGAGAAGTCCGTTTTCGGCCATACCCGATTCTTGTTTCAGGGATAATGGTTTTGTATTCGGGCTGGTAGTGTTTCAGATTTTTCTGAATGGTAAGATGCCAGTTGATCTCATTGTGCCGGGGGCGACGGTTACGGGTGCTGCGGTTCAGGCTCCCGGTTACAGCCTGATGCATGGGCTGCATTAACTTCTTCATCAGCTGATCCACGACTTTCTGCACCACCTGCCGGGCCGTATCTTTTGTTTTATCGGGAATTACATTTTTCAGACTCAGTAAGGTGGCCACTAACTGAACATCCGCTTCCACATTTTCCAGTAGTTCTTTTTCAAACAACAGTTGCGTCAGGTCGAGTCGCTTGATGGCATCTTTCTGCATCACCTGTACCACGGTATTGGGAAAAAAATTCCGGATATCACCCAACCAGCGACTTACATTGGGCGAGGAGGCACCCAGTCCGCCCCGGCGGTCACTGTCATACAGGGCTTCCAGTGCATTATCCATTTTTGTATCGGAAATATTCAATGCACAACCGGTGCCGTCATTTTGCTGACCTCCCAGTATCAAGCGCCATTTCCGTAATTCTGTTTCAGTCGCCATTCCTTCAGGATTTATTTCCGAAAAGCGTTAATATAATATCGATTCCCTGTTTTGCCCTTATTTCATCAATACCAGCCACGGCTATGCGATTTACCGGACCAGCTCCCTGTTTTACTTTCTCACCAAGTTTTCTTCGTTCAGATGATGAATAGTGTGCGAAGGTCCTTCTCAGCAACGGGAGTAACTGTACAAAATTTTCTTCATCCAGTTCACTCACCCAGTTGCGCACCAGTGACCAGAGATCTTCGTCGATCAGCAGGATGGTGCCACTTCCTTTCAGGAATCCCTCCAGCCAGGCAGCTGCCACAGCCGGCTGGCCGGCAAAACTCATTGAATAGGCAAACAGCTTTATCAATTCTTCTCCATCCAGTAATTTGTAATCTGACAATAGCCGGGTGGTATAACCGGCCAGCAGGGGTACGGTGTTTTTATTCCTGGCAATCAGGGTTAAGGTGTTTTGCCATTCACGGGTGATCTCTTCCTGCTGAAGAATACCCACCGCATCATTCATTTTACGGAACATGTCCACCAGCAAGGTGGCGGCATCTTCATCCACTCCCACACAGGCAGAAGGCAGGCTCACACATACACGGGTGATCATGCTTTGGAGAATGCCGGTAATCAGCCCTGCATCGGTTTTGCGTACGTTTCCATACCGGCTCACCGATACCAGCCCCGGAATCACCTGTAGCAATTCCAGTACATCGGCACTGGCAGCGGCCAGGTTATTGATCTGGCTGATACAGGTGTCAATTGATTTTTCCAGTTCTGCTGGTATAAGCTCCTGCAAAAGACTACAAACAGCCACCAGGTTGGCAGCTTTCTGTACCTGGTCAATCGTAAAGGCGGATGCGGCTTCTTCAGTCGTATTGCCCCAGCTTCCCTTTTCAATAATTTCAATGGTAAAGGAAGGTTCCCATTGCAACCGCCATTGTTCTTTAAAGGTACCCTTGCTTTTTACATCGGTTTGCTCACCCCATTTAATGCCCAGCAAACGGAGCCGGTGCAGAAATATACTTCTGTCGAGATCGGTTTCCTTCCTGAGGTCAAGTGTATAATCTTTCCAGTCTGCGGTGGGAGGCAAGCGTAATTTCTTCTGTTGTTTTTCAATATCCAACTGTAAAGGCGGACGGGGAATGTCATCCGGCACGGTTCCCATTTTATTGCTGACGATCAGTTCATCTCCCACCAGGCTCATCTTAATCACTTCGCCATTGCAAAGTATACTCTGGGTGGCTTCATTCAGTTCTTCCAGCCCTGCTTTGGATAAATTCCGTAAGGCGGCCAGTGCATTGGCCAGCCGCACCGCTTCGATCACATGCGCCACCGATGTATCCATCTGTTGTTTGCGGAACAGTCCCGCCACTTTGGTCATCCAGCGCGTGCCATCATCAGCCGGGTGCTTCCATAAATGTTCATACCAGCCGGGTGATTGGATGCCGGCGCCATACCCACTGAAGAAACTCAGTTTACGGTAGGTCCAGGGCACCCAGGTGGTTTCTACTTTTACTTTAGGCAATCCTTTCAGTGTTTCTGTATCTTCTTTCACTGAAGGCATGTTTACCAGTGCAGGTACATGCCAGGCCCCGCAGATCACGGCAATGTTTTGAAACATTTCCCGTTCAGCCTGCCGGATCATTTTTCGCATATGCGCTTCACGGGCCTGTTCCAGCCTGTCTTCTTTGGGGGGTAATGCATCCCGGAGGGCCTGCATGGCCTCCGCAACGGCTTCAAAAACAGATTCACTGTTTTGCCGGTGTTCAAACATATGTTCCCACCATTTCTCCCCTTCTTCAAAACCGGCCGCTTTAGCCAGCCAGGTGATCGGATCACGGTGAAGCATATGCGCTTCCGTTTCTTCTTCAGCTGTGCTGACGGCATCGTTTTCAAGAAAGCGGTTATTGTTGTAGTAAGCCGCCCGTCCGGTGGGACTGTTATCTTCCCCGGTTGCTTTTTCTGCTTCTTTTATTTTTTCTTCTTCCAGGGCAAACTGGTGGGCAGCCGGCAGGTCCATAAAGCGGACATGAATATTATGCTGACGGGCATAGCGGATGGCCTGCCATTCGGGGGAGAATTCAGCAAAAGGATAAAAAGACGATTGCTGTGGATTACCGGGCTGGTAACAGAGAATGGCTACCGGTGGTTTTAATTCAGGATGTATACTCCATTGCAGGATATCATCCGCTTCCGGCGGACCTTCCACCAGTACAATATCCGGCTTCAGCTGCTCCAGGAAATCCTTCACATTCCTGGCAGAGCCCGGGCCATGATGTCGTATGCCTAATACATGTACTGCCATCAGTTTTATTTAAAAGCCCTGATCACGACAGGCACGATAAATATCTTTCCATTCATCTCTTGGTTTCACAATGGTCTCCAGGTATTCCTGCCAGATCAGCCGGTCCTGTACCGGATCTTTCACTACCGCACCAATAATACCTGCTGCCAGATCATGGGCTTTCATACGACCATCGCCAAAATAAGCAGCCATGGCCATACCATTATTCACTACCGATATCGCTTCTGCTGTACTGAGGGTGCCACTGGGTGATTTGATCTTGGTTTTTCCATCGGCAGACACACCATTGCGCAGTTCACGGAAAATAGCCACAATCCGTTTGATCTCCTGCAGGGCCGGTGGTTCAGCCGGTAAATCCATCACTTTACCAAAACTTTCCACCCGGCGACGCACAATATCAATTTCCTCTTCAATAGAATCTGGTACAGGAAGAATAACCGTATTAAAACGTCTTTTCAATGCACTGCTTAACTCATTTACTCCTTTGTCACGGTTGTTGGCCGTGGCTATCACATTGAAGCCACGTACAGACTGGATTTCCATATTCAGTTCTGGTACCGGTAATGTTTTTTCAGAAAGAATAGTAATAAGGGCATCCTGTACATCGGCCCCGATCCGGGTCAGTTCTTCAATACGGGCAATCTTTCCATCTTTCATTGCCCGCATCACCGGGGTTTCAACCAATGCTTTTTCAGAAGGACCTTCGGCGAGCAGGCGGGCATAGTTCCAGCCATACCGGATGGAATCCTCACCGGTACCGGCAGTTCCCTGTACGATCAGGGTGGAATCGCCACTGATTGCCGCAGCAATATGTTCACTCACCCAGCTTTTTGCCGTACCGGGTAATCCATATAATAATAAGGCACGGTCAGTGGTTAAAGTGGCAACAGCCACCTCCATCAATCGCTTGTTGCCGATATACTTCGGACTCACTTCGAAACCATTTTTCAGTTTTCCACCAAGCAAGTACTGTACGACCGAACGGGGCGATAAAAGCCAGTTGTCCGGTCTTTTATCCGTATCCTGTTTTTTCAGTTCTTCCAGTTCCGCTCCGAATAATTGCTCAGCATGTTGCCGCAGAATACTTGCCATACAGTTTCGTTTTATTGATTGAATGATTGATGGATTTGTTTTTTGAGATCCAGTAAATACAACAGGTACTCGCAGGTTTTATTCCAGGTCATAGCGGGGTACTGCTCCACCGGGGTGCAGCGGTTGAGTTCAGCAGCCACGGCCGTGGGTATTAAATGGATGATATCCCGGTAATAGGATTTCGGGTACTGATCCGGTTTGTTACTGGTGTATTTAAATATTGTTTTTGCCAGGTTTACCGACCATTCTTCCCTGGTTTTGGCCACCAGTTGCATCAATGTATCACCTGCCTTGTCAAAATGTTTCAGCAGGTATTTTTCCTGCTGATCCGGCGGCAGCTGGCTGATCAGATCCAGGAAAAGACGATTGGGATCTGAGGTGAGTATAGCAGCCCATTCCGGATTGGGAAAACGGCTGGCGGCCAGCCCGATGGCACCCGTATGTTCATATCCTTCTTCGGTTTTGCAGAACAGGTCAATGATCTCCACCGGTTTCAGCTGGAAATGTTTTTCCCAGAATACAGGTGGTGTATAAGAGATCAGCTGATAAATAATAAACCTGTCATCACTGATATTTTTTTGTGAACTCATTTTTTCAATACCTGACTGGAACACGGCTTCAGGTATGGAGGAGGGCAGTTTGAAATGCAGTACCGTTTTACTGGATAACCCCATCAGGCTTCGTTCTTTTTTTACCTGCACGGCTTCTTCAAGCACCTGCTGGTATAACCTGATCAGTGATGAGCCGGGTATATGCTTCAGCAGGTTGATGGCTTCTTCTTTTACTTTTTTACTTTTCTCCGTTTGTAACGATTCAAGAAAAGGAATATCTGCCTCAATTAATCCGGATTTTAATACTTCCAGAAAACCCAGTTTGCCTGCCGCATCTTCGGTAGCCCAGGATTGTTGCAACCAGGCCAGACCCAATGCAGGATCGCTGATTCTTGTTTCCTTTAATACCAGTCGCCGTTGATCCTGTGTTCCTGTCTGCCAGGTTTCTTCCGGGTTTTCTCCACTGTAAAAATTCCAGTTTTCATTAAGCCGGCTGATCCATTCACCTCTTTTTCCGCTGCAATGCATGACAAGTTCCTGCAGGTGTTTCTCCTGTGTGGCTTTTGAAAAAAGAGCCGGGATAAAAACAGGTTGGAAAACCTGCCCTTTTTCATTGCAGTTATTGAGCCAGTCGTGCAGCAGGACCGGTGCCTCTGCATTCAACACCTCTTTCAAAACCTGCGCGGCAGCAGCACTGCAATATGGTTTTTCTTCAGGTAGAGCAATGCCGGTACCCGCCATTTCTTTTTGCAGGAGGGTAAGGCCACATTGTTTATAATTCATCAGCAGGGAAGCCTGTTGCAGGTAGAGAGCTTCTTTATCATTACCGGTTAAGTCAGACAGGGTTGTCTGTACGGCAGCCAGGTCTGCAGGCAGATTGGTTACGGAAAGGATTTTTTTATCCGTTCCGATCATGGCTGTATGTATGACTTCTTCCCAGCTTTGCATTATTCCATTTTTAAACCAGCAGGTATTGATTCTCCTGCCATAGGCCTGCCACTTCCACCTGGGCCGGGCTGCCAATAAGTACCATATTTAATGGTTGTCCGCCACTGATGGCCAGTATAGGCCAGATACTTTTCTCAGCATTACGCAGTGGAACCATACGTGATGACTGATCGCACAGCCACCATTGATTGTTATACCGGACTGTCGTCAGTTGTTCAACAATATAAGGCCGTTCTCCCTGTACCGGAAACCGGCTGTAAATTTCTGTATGTGCCCCGGTTAGTTCTTCCCAGCCTGAAAATCCTTTTGGTATTCCGGTGTATTGTGTGTTCAGCTGACGTTTGATCAGCGCCCGCATCGGGTTGACGGACGGGAAAAAAACCAGTTCGGCCTGTACGTATAATCCGGGAGTAAGGGATAACTGGCTGCCCTGTCCGCGAACAGTGAACTGTAGTACCAGGGCATATTTTTTTTGCTCCAGGCCATAGAGCCAGTATTTCTCCGTGGTCACATTATCCACTTCATTACTCTGTTTAGCCAATACGAGCCAGGTATCAGTGATGCCGCTTTGTTCTTTTAATTCATCCTGGTTGATTGTAAATCCAACCCAGCTGCGGAGATCCTGTAAAAAAGGAGTTTCGTCGGTATGGTGTTTACTGTAACCTTCAGCAACAATATATATTTTTAGTAACTGTTCCAGGAATTGTTGCTGCCAGTCTTCAGTAAAAAAATTCGTTTCACCCAGCTGCCTTACCATATTGGCCAGTCCAGGTGCCTGTGCATCCACCATCCGTTTTGCCACATTTTCAAACCAGGGAAATCCTTTTTCAGGTATAGACAGAATACCATTGCGGACAATGTCTTTGATCCATAACTGCAGTTCATGAATTCCATGAATTACTTTTTCATGCCGGGCCAGCTGACGCTTTGCCTGCGCAGCTTCGTCAACAGGCGCTTCTTCCTTGGCTGCTTTTTTCTCCTGCTTTTCCGCTCTTTTTTCCAGCCATTCTGTAACCCAGGCCGGTTGTTTATCAACAGTGAATGAAGCAGTTTGTCTTGCATAAAGCAGAAATAGTGCGATTCCGTGTTTGCAGGGAAACTTGCGGCTTGGGCAGGAGCATTTAAAGGCAATGTTGGAGAGATCGATCTGTGCCTGGTAAGGTTTGCTGCCACTACCCTGGCATTCGCCCCAGATAGCCAGTTCATTGGCGCCTTTACTGACCCATTTGGACATGTTCGCCAATCCAAGGCCTGCTTT
>Ga0075163_10005026_pt1 | contig 17696 bp, 13 predicted proteins | sample JI1023141ADNA_FD_71478 | JGI IMG/M metagenome (GOLD analysis project Ga0075163, IMG submission 71478) | Wastewater effluent complex algal communities from Wisconsin, to seasonally profile nutrient transformation and Carbon sequestration -... | ecosystem: Engineered > WWTP > Effluent > Algae...
TCGGTGCTGCGCCGCGAGGGCTTCCACGCCGAGGAGCTGTCGAGCGACCTCAACCAGACCCAGCGCGAGCGGGTCATGAAGCTGATGCGCGAGCACAAGCTGCGCTTCCTCGTCGCCACCGACGTCGCGGCCCGCGGCATCGACATCAGCCACGTCTCGCACGTCATCAACTACTCGTTCCCCGAGTCGGCCGAGGTCTACGTCCACCGCACCGGCCGCACCGGCCGCGCCGGCCGCACCGGCATCGCCCTCTCGCTGATCAACCCCCGCGAGATCGGCAACTTCTATTACCTGAAGCTGCAGTACTCGAGCATCCACTTCGCCGAGCGCACGCTGCCCCCGGCCGAGCAGCTCGCCGCCGAGCGCACCGAGTTCAAGCTCGACGGCATCAGCAAGCGCTTCCCCGAGCTCGTCTCGCCGGAGTGGGTCCTGCTGGCCCGCAGCCTGATGGCCGACCCCCGCGGCGAGCGTGTCATCGCCCTCCTGCTCGAGCGCGCGATGCGTCAGGCCCCGCGCCCCGAGCCGCTGCTCGACCTGAGCGAGGGCGAGGGCGAGGCCGCCGACGACAGCCTCGACGCCGCGCCGCCCTCCGGCCCCGGCGAGACCATCGAGCGCGAGAGCCGGGACCTCCGCGAGCACCGCGAGCCCCGCGAGTACCGCGAGCGCAACGACCGCGGCGGCCCCCGCGGCGACCGCGACCGCGGCCCCCGCGACCGCCCGCGCTTCGGCGACCGCGGCCGCGACGAGCGCCCGCAAGGCGACCGCCCCCGCTTCGACGACCGGCCCCGCGATGACCGCCCGCAGGGCGAGCGCCCGCGCTTCGACGACCGGCCCCGCGACGAGCGCCCGCAGGGCGACCGCCCCCGCTTCGACGACCGCGCCGACCGGCCCCGCGACGAGCGCCCGCAGGACGCCGCCGTCGAGACCCCGCCCGAGGCCGTCGGCGCCGCCCCCGAGGCCGCGCCGCGCGACGGCGAGGCAGGACGCGAGCGCCCGCGCCGCGACCGCTTCCGCGACGACCGCGGGCCGCGTCGCGACGGCGACCGCAACTTCCGCGGCCGCGACGAGCAGACCCGCGACGGCGCCCCGCGCCGCGACGAGCAGCCCGGCGACGCCAGTCGCGAGCCCGGCCGCTTCCGCGGCCGCGACGACAACCGCGACCGCCCCGCGGGCGACGCGGCCCGCGACGGCGAGCAGGGCCGCTTCCGCGGCCGCGACGACCGCCCCACGGGCGACGCGACTCCCCGCGAAGGCGAGCAGGGCCGCTTCCGCGGCCGCGACGACCGCCCCACGGGCGACGCGACCCCCCGCGACGGCGAGCAGGGCCGCTTCCGCGGCCGCGACGACAACCGCAGCCGCCCCGCGGGCGACACCGCCCCGCGCGACGGCGAGCAGGGCCGCTTCCGCGGCCGCGACGACAACCGCGACAACAACCGCGACGGCGAGGGCCGCGATGGTTGGCGCCGCAACGATCGCCCGCGCCACGGCGGCCCGCGCCCGACCGGCGACGACGCCAGCGCCACCGACGCGAACCGCGACAACAACCGCGACGCGAACCGCGACGCGAACCGCGACGCGAACCGCGACGCGAACCGCGACGCGAACAACAACCGCGACGGCGACCGCCGCCGCCGTCGCGACCGTCACGCCGCCGATCCGGCCCAGCTCCCGCTGCAGGCGACCGAGGCCGCCGCGGCCGCCACGGCCGCGATCGACCCGCCGACGCCGGTCCTCGCGCCCGCCCCGGAGACCGTGCTCATCGCCGCCGCGCCGGTCGAGGCCAGCGCCGCCGACCTCCCGCGCGGGCCGATCGGCGCGCCCGGCCAGATCCGCCTCGATCGCCGCGGCCGTCGCGGCGACCGCGGTCGCTTCGTCCTGCGCGGGCCGGCCGTCGCGACCGACGTCGGCTCGACCGTCGCCGCCCCGACCGACGCCGTGCTCGTCGCCGACGCCGGCGAGTCGGCGCCCGTCGCCGAACCTGTCCTTTCGGACAGCGCTACCCCTGCCCCCGGCGCCGACCTCGGTGACGGCGGCGACAGCAAGCGCAAGCGCCGTCGTCGGCGCCGCCGCGGCCGTCGCGACGGCGAGGGCACGCCCGACGCGGTCGCCGGCAGCGAGCCCGCCGACGCCAGTGACGACGCCGACGCCGAGGGCGACGACGAGCCCGAGGCCGCCGAGCTCGAGGCCGAGGCGCCCGCCGCGGGTCAGCCCGCGGGCGAGTCGGGCGCGCTGGGCGACGCCCGTCGCAAGCGTCGTCGTCGCCGCCGCGGCGGCGCGCGCATGCCCGAGGCGCCGCCGGCCCGCGCGCCCGAGCCCCCGGCGCAGCCGCCCGGCGAGCCCGTGGTCGTCCCCCGGCGCATGACGCAGGAGGAGATCATCATCGACATCGACGAGAACGAGCTGGAGGTCGTCCAGAGCGAGTTCGGCGAGATCGAGGACGAGTTCGACGAGTTCGCGCTGATGGACCGGCGCCAGGCCGTCATCGAGACCCTGCAGGAGGAGGTCGAGCTCGAGGACGTCTCGCGCCGCGACGCCAGCACCTTCGCCGCCAACAACTTCGCCGCCGCCCCGGAGCCCGACGACGACGCCGACGAGGGCGACGACGAGGGCGAGCCCGAGGCTGGCCCTTCGGACATGTCCGAGGAGACAGCCGAGGCCGGCCCCGACGCCGAGCCCGGCGACGACGCCGACGCGCGCAACAAGAAGAAGCGCCGCCGTCGCCGCAAGAAGGCCGCTCCGGTCGTCGTGCCCGAGCTGACCGCCCCGCCGCACAAGGACTTCTGGGAGGTGTGGGCCGCCAAGTACACGTTCCAGGACTTCGAGGACGGCAAGTTCTCGCCGCCCAACAACGTGCCCGAGGTCGAGGACGAGCCGCCGCCGCCACCTGTCCCCGCGGACAGGCCGGCCCCGCGCGCCGCCCAGCCGCGGCAGGCCCCGCCGCGCCCGCCGACCCAGCGCTCCGCTCCGCCGCCGCGCCCGGTCCTCGCCGCCATCAGCAGCAGCGCCGGCGCCGAGGCCGACGACGGCGAGTTCACCAAGGTGTGCCTGAACCTCGGGCGCTCGCACGGGCACAAGGCCGCGACGATCCGCGGGCTCCTGCGCGACCAGCTCGGCCTCGAGGGCCGGGCGATCCGCGACCTCACCGTGCGCGACGCGGACACCCTGTTCCGCGTGCACGCCGGCGAGGTCGGGCGCATCCAGGAGGCGCTCGCCGGCGTCCGCGAGGGCGACCTGCAGCTGACCGTGCGCCCCGCGGGCGACGACGCCGCCGACGACCTGCGGGCCCCGCCGCCCGAGGACCTGCCCGCGACCCCGGCCCCGGAGCCCGCGGCCATCTCGCTCGACCCGCTCGAGTTCGCCGACGCCCCGCGCGTCGGCGACGACGCCGGGAGCACCTGAAGCGGCGGCGAGGGTCCGACATGCGCGAGACCCTCGCCCCTTACCCCGATCCGGACGGCCGCGAGGCCGAGCTCGACGCGCTCGCCGCTCACCTGGGCGGCGAGCTCGTCGTCTACGGCGAGAGCGTGCAGGGCCGGCCGCTGCGGGCCGTGCGGCTGCCCGGGCCCAGCTCCGACGCGCCGCGCGTGCTGTGCTCGGCCAACATCCACGGCGTCGAGTTCATCGCCGGTCGCGTCGCGTTCGGCGTGCTGCAGGCGCTGGCCGCCGGCGCCGCGGAGGCGCTGCGCCTGCGCGCGCGCGCCGAGGTGTGGGCGATCCCCTGCCTCAACCCCGACGGCTACGCCCGCACCTGCGCCGACGAGGGCCGCGGTCGCCTCGCCGCGCTGCGGGCCAACGCCCACGGCGTCGACCTCAACCGCAACTTCCCGCGCCCCGGCGGCGCCGCGCCGAGCCGCCTGCCCGGCGCCGGCTCCGACCGCCCCGGCGACGCGACCTACCGCGGCCCGCACCCGCTCAGCGAGCCCGAGACCGCCGCGCTCGAGCGTCTGTTCGCCGCGCGGCGCTTCCACGCCAGCGTCAACCTCCACGCCTTCATGGGCACGGCGATCCCCGCCCGCGTCACCGACCCCGGCGCCTACGCCAGCTACCGCGACCTGTGCCGCGCGCTCGCCCGGGCCCAGCCGCGCGCCCGCTACCTCCGCCTCGCCCACCGCATCTTCGACACCTTCACCGGCGAGCAGGAGGACCACCAGCACCACGCCCACGGCACCTGGGCCGTGTGCCTCGAGACCTTCCCGCTGCGCGCCAGCTACGGCCAGCACCTGCGCGCCCCGAGCGTGTTCTGGCGCTTCAACCCGAGAGACCCGCAGCCGTGGGTCGACAACGACGTCCCCGCGGTGCTCGCCTTCCTGCACGCCGCGCTCGACCTCCCCTCGCCGCCCGCGGCCTCCCGCAGGGCTCTCCCGTCGCCGCCATGATCGCAGCCCGCCGGCGCCGCAGCCCCCCGCGGACCGCCCGCATCGCCGCCGCCGACGCCGTCGCCATCGCGCCGCTCGCCACCGCGCCTGCCCGCCGGCTCGTCGCCCGCGACGGAGCCGTCGGCCTCGCGCCGCTCGCCGCGCCCGCCCGCCGCCTCGCGCCGCTGCTCGTCGTGGCCCTGCTCGCGCTGCTCGCCCGCCCCGCCGTCGCCGCGCCCATGCGCCCGCCCGACACCTCGCCGCCGGCCGCCGCCCCCCCCGGCCACGCCTTGCCGGTCGACCGCGCCTATCTCCCGCCCGAGCTGGCCCCGACGCCGCGCCGCCCGGGCCCGGTCCAGATCTGGTCTTTGGGACAGGTCATGCGCGCGGTCGAGGCCAACCACCCGCGCATGCGCGCCGAGCAGGCCCGCCGGGCGATCTACGGCGCGGGCGTGGTCACGGCGCGCAGCTCGATCCCCAACCCGATGGTGCTCTCCGACAACGGCACCGCCGAGTACACCTACCGCCTCGGCGTCACGCAGACGCTCGAGCTCGGCGGCAAGCGGCGGCGGCGGGTCGAGCTCGCCATGGCCCGCCACGCCACGCTCGAGGCCGACCTGCGGGTGCTCGCCGCGGGCCTGCGCGCCGAGGCCCGGCGCACCTTCATGGAGGCCTTCTTCGCCCAGGAGCGCGAGAACACGATCATCGAGCTGATCCTCAGCGTCGACGAGCTGCTGCACATCGCCGACGCCCGCCCCGGCGACATCCCGCGCGCCGACGTGCTCGAGGTCCGCATCACCCGCCTCAAGGCCCGCCAGGCGCTCGAGCAGGCCAAGTTCGAGCACCTGCAGGCCGACCTGCGCCTCAACAATTTGCTCGGCAACAAGGCCGAGGTCGAGCTCGTGCTCAGCTCGCCGGCCCGCGACATCCCGCCGAAGTGGCTCGCCGCGGGCGACGACGACTGGCGCACCGAGTTCCTCAACGCCCACGACGCGCTGCTCGCCGAGGCCTTCCGCGCGCGCCCCGAGCTGCAGCGGCTGCTGCGCGACCGCGACCTGCTGAGCAAGGAGGAGCGGCTCGTCCGCGCCAACCGGATCCCCAACCTCGTCGCCAGCCTCGGCCCCGACTTCGTCCCGCTGCAGACCGGCGGCGTGCACGTCGGCGTGTTCTGGATGCTCGGCTTCGAGGTCCCGATCTTCAACCGCCAGCAGGGCCCGCTGCAGGAGGTCGCCGCCCGCCGGGCCCAGCTCGACCTCGCCGGCGACGCCCTGCGCGCCGACATCGGCCGCCAGGTCGCCGACGCCCTCGCCCTCGCCTGCTTCCAGCAGTCGCAGTACCGCCTCTACGAGCGCGAGCTCGTCCCCGCCGCCGACGCCGTCTACAAGGACGCCCTCGCCGCCTTCCTCGCCGACACCGCCCCGTTCCTCGTCGCCGTGCGCGCCCAGGAGGGCCGCGTCCTCGTCCGCCTCGAGTACCTGCGCAACCTCGCCGCCTACCACATCGCCCTCGCCGGCGTCGAGCAGGCGCTCGGCTTCCCGGCGATCTGAGCCCCTCGCTCGGGCCTGTCCCTGCGGACATGTCCGTTCAGACATGCCTCCACGGACATGTCCGTTCGCACATGTCCGTCGGCGCAAGTCGAGCGCCGCTCAGGCCAGCGCGACCCAGCGCAGCACCAGCGCCCCGGCGACCGCGAGCGGCGCCGCGACCATCGCCGCCGCGAGCCCCGGCGCCCGCCCGGCCCGGGCGCCCGCCGGCAGCGGCAGGCTCGCCAGCACGACCGCGTTGCGCCGGCGCTGGCGCGCGAGGGTCTGCAGCGGCAGCAGCCACAGCGCCGCCAGCCCGAGCCCGACCGCCGCGGCCGGGGCCGTCGGCGGCGCCGCGCGCAGCAGCAGATACCCGCCCCAGCCGAGCAGCAGCGCCAGCCGCAGCAGCGGCGCCGCCGTCAGCCGCAGCCACTGCGTCGCCCACAGCCGGGCCGCGGGCGACCGCAGCCGCACGACCCACCCCGGCCGCGGCGGCGGCTCGGGCGGACCCGCGAGGCTGCGCGTCGCCTCGGCCAGCCACGCCACCGCCTCGAAGAACCCGGCCGCGTAGACCCGCGGCGCCGCCACCCGCACCGCGAGCGCGACGAGCAGCGGCCCGACCAGCAGCGCGACGTGCGAGCCCCGCAGCGCCTGCCCCCCGGCGAGCGCCGCGAGCCCGAGCTGCCCGGGCATCGCCAGCAGCACCGCGAGCCCGAGCCCGAGCGCCGGCGCGTACAGGTGCACCGCCGCCTCGGGCGACGTCCACCCGCCGCCGAGCTGCCCCTGCGCCTGCCGGATCGGGTGCTCGTCCGGGAACCGCCGCCCCGCGTACGCCGAGCACGCCGCGATCCCCGGCTCGATCGCCGCCGCCATCACGCACAGCCACGCGAAGTCGCCCGCCAGCACCAGCGCCCGCCACGGCGACCCCGTCGCCGCCCACGCCCCGAGCGCCACGCCCGCGAGCCCGCACGCGCCCGCGAGCGCGAGCCCGCCGCGGTGCCTCGCCGCCGCCGCCGCGAAGTGCCGCCCCGGCGCGACGGGCAGCACCGCCAGCCGCTCGCGCGCCCGCGCGTGCAGGTACTCGCCGAGCCGCGCGTGCAGCCCCGCGAGCAGCACCAGCGGCCCGCCGATGAACACCAGGCTGCGCTGCGTCGCCAGCTCCGCGCTGCTCGCCAGCACCAGCGACCACGTCGCCGCCGCGAGCACCGGCGCGATCCATGCCTGCGGCCACTCGGCGGGCCAGCGCGGCAGCTTCGAGTCCCCGCTCACGCCGCGAGCATGCCACGCCCGGGGCCACCCGCGCGCGCCGAACAGGCGCCTCAGCGCCGCGGCACCCGCTTTGAAATTCCACAAGTGATCTCGTACGGGATCACGTCGGCCCAGGCCGCGAGCTCGTAGACATCGATGCGATCGCGGCCCTGCGCCCCGAGCAGCGTCACGCGCTCGCCCTCGCGGGCGTCGGGCAGGTCGGTCACGTCGATCATCGACACGTCCATCGTGATGTTGCCGACCACGCGGCAGCGGTGCCCGCGGACCAGCACCTGCGCCTGCCCGCTCATGCGCCGCGGGTAGCCGTCCGCGTAGCCGACCGGCACGATCCCGAGCCGCGAGTCGCGGGTCAACGTCGCGCGGTGCCCGTACGACACGCGCGCCCCCGCAGGCAGCTCGCGGATGCCGAGGATCCGCGAGTGCACGCTCATCGCCATGCGCAGCCCCGGCAGCTCCACCTCGCGCCCCGCGGCCGCCCCGTACAGCGCGATCCCGGGGCGCACCATGTCGAAGTGCGCGTGCGGCAGGCGGACCAGCCCCGCACTGTTGCAGATATGACGCAGGGGCGGATACAGCCCGCGGATCGCCAGCGTCGCCACGCAGCTGCGGAATTGATCGACCTGCCTCGCGCTGAACTCGTCGCCCGGCTCGTCGGCGCGGGCGAAGTGCGTCATGAGGCCCTCGAGCCGCAGGTGTCGCCCCTCGTCGCCCTCGAACCAGTCGAGCAGCGCCGGCAGGTCCGCGAGCAGCACCCCGAGGCGCGACATCCCGGTGTCGACCTTCAGGTGCACCGGCAGCGGCGGCGCCCCGCAGCGGCGCACCCCCGCGGCCAGCAGCTGCAGGTGCTCGCGCGCCCACACCACCGGCGTCAGCGAGCGGTGCACGATCACGTCCTCCGAGCCCGGGTGCACCCCGCCGAGCACCAGCACCGGCGCGAACACCCCGGCCTGGCGCAGCTCGACGCCCTCCTCGACCAGGCTGACCGCCAGCCCCCACGCCCCGGCCTCGACGAACACGCGGGCCGCCTCGATCGCGCCGTGGCCGTAGCCGTCCGCCTTGACCACCGCGAGGATCCGGCAGCGCGGCCCGACCGCGGCCTTGATCGTGAGGAGGTTGTGGATCAGCGCCGAGCCGTCGACCAGCGCGTGCGTCGGCCGGACCGCGACGATCGGCGCGACCGCCGAGGACGGACCCGCGCGGCGATCCGCCGCTCGTCGCTCCGGCCCGGTGTACACGGCCTGCTGCGGCCCCCCGACGTCCTGCGGGTCTCTCGTCACCGGCGGCACGTTAACATGAGGCAGTCGGATCGCCATCGGCCGCCCCAACGTCGCGCCTCGGCCGGGCATTCCCGGGCACGACGAAGGGCCCGCGGACCGTCCGGGGTCCGGGGCCCTCGTGGGCAGCTCCAGATGCGATCTCTCAGGCGACTTCGTTGACGATGCGATCGTCGAGGATCATGCGCCGGCCGCTGGCGCTGACGAGGCCGCTGCGGGCCATCGCGCTGAGCGTGCGGGACACCGTCTCGCGGCACGAGCCGACCATGCGCGCCAGCTCCGACTGGGTCGGCACCGGGGCGAGGATCCAGCCGGTGCTCGCCGGGCCGCGGCGACCCTGACGGCGGGCCAGGCGGGCCAGCGTCCGGCGCAGCCGCTCCTCCACGTCACACAGGGCCAGGCCGCTGGCGACCGCCTCGACCTCGCGCAGCTTGTCGCCCTGCAGCCGCATCAGGCGCAGCACCGTCTCCGGCTCGCGGCGCAGGTGCTCGACCAGCGCCTCGGGCGAGACGCGCAGCAGCTCGCTCTGGACCGCCGCGACCGCCGTCGTCGACATCGTCAGCCCGCCGAACGCACACGCCTCGCCGAACACCTCGCCCGGCCCGAGCGCGGCCAGGATCAGGTCGCGGCCGCCGTCCGCGGCGCGCAGCAGGTTGACCCGCCCGCGCAGCACGATATAGAGGCCGTCCGGGGTCTGTCCCTCGCTCACCAGCACGCTGCCCGGGGCCTTGCGCAGCCGAACCGCCGTCCGACCGAGGAGCTCCAGCTCGCCGGGCCGCGCCGCCGTGAAGGGCTCGACGCAGGCCAGTACGTCCGCGGTCTCCATGCGTTCAAGGGGGATGTTGGTGCGCTTGGTGTCCGAGTCGTGGAGCTGCATACGGGATGTGCTGCGAAGCACAAAGCCTGCCAAGCCCGGCGGGTGGTGCGACCACGGTCAAGTCTTTGAAATTACTCAATTCACATGAAAAAGCGCCTGTGACCTGTGCCCCAGAGGACTGTTGCACGATCGCCACACCTGACGGGACAAAGCAACGCAGTGATCCAGGTTCCACTCGCGGCATTCGCGCAGCGGTGGAGCGGGGGTCGAGTCGGTGTACTTTCCCGGCCGTGCCCACCATCGTGCTCAACGGCGAGCCTCACCCGGTCGGCGAGGACACCACGGTCGCCGCGCTGGTGACCGCGCTGGGCCTGGCGCCGCAGCAGGTGGCGGTGGAGAAAAACCGCGAGATCGTGCCGCGCTCGGCCTACGCGCAGACCCCTGTGCGCGACGGCGACCGGCTCGAGATCGTCACCTTTGTAGGCGGAGGCTGAGCAGTGAGCGACACGCACGACACCTGGACCCTCGCGGGCCGCACCTGGACCTCGCGGCTGATCGTCGGGACCGGCAAGTTCAAGGACGCGGCCGAGACCCAGGCCGCCCTCGCGGCCAGCGGCGCCGAGATCGTCACCGTGGCCCTGCGTCGCGTCGACCTCAAGGCCAAGGACAACCTGCTCAGCTGGATCGACCGCGAGCGCTTCTGCCTGCTGCCGAACACCGCCGGCTGCTACACCGCCGACGAGGCCGTGCGGACCCTGCGGCTCGCCCGCGAGCTCGGCATCGCCGACCTCGTCAAGCTCGAGGTCATCGGCGACTCGCGGACCCTGCTCCCCGACAACGAGGAGACGCTCAAGGCCGCCCGCACCCTCCTCGACGAGGGCTTCACCGTCCTCCCTTACTGCACCGACGACCCGATCGTCTGCCGCAAGCTCGAGGACATGGGCTGCGCCGCCGTCATGCCGCTGGCCGCCCCGATCGGCAGCGGCCTCGGCATCCGCAACCCGCACAACATCCGCCTGATCGTCGAGCAGGCCAAGGTCCCGGTCATCGTCGACGCCGGGGTCGGCACCGCCAGCGACGCGGCGATCGCCCTCGAGCTCGGCTGCACCGCCGTCCTCATGAACACCGCGATCGCCCAGGCCCGCAGCCCCGTCCTCATGGCCGAGGCCATGCGCGAGGCCGTGATCGCCGGGCGCAAGGCCCTGCGCGCCGGTCGCATCCCGGTCCGCCACTACGCCAGCGCCTCGAGCCCGCCCTCCGGCCTGATCGAGTGACCGCGCCGCCCTTTCGCCTGCTAGCGATCACGCCGCCGACCGGACCTGTCCCGGCGGACAGCCTCGACCGCTGGCTCGCGGCCGGCGTCGCCGCGCCGGCGATCGCCGTGCTCCTGCGCGAGCCCGGGCGCCGCGCCGCCGAGATCCTGCGCCCCGACGCCCGCCTGGCCGCGCTGCGCCGCCGCTGCGCCGCCGCCGGCGTGCCCCTGCTCGTCTCGACCGACCTCGCCGAGCTGCCCGACCTCGACCTCCCCCCCGACCTCGCCGGCCTCCACCTGCGCGGCGACCCCGACCCAGGCGCCCTCCCGGCCGCCCGCGCCCGCCTCGCCCGACCTGTCCCCGGGGACATGTCCTCACGACCAGCCCGAGACCCCGGCGACCCCGCGCCGCTGCTCGGCCGCTCGTGCCACGGCGCCCCGCAGCCCGGCCACCGCGACGTCGACTACACGCTGTTCGCCCCGGTGTTCGCCCCGACCACCGCGCCGGCCGGCAAGATCCCCGCCGGCCTGACCGCCCTGCGCGCGTGGACGCGGGCCCCGGGCGCCCGCGTGTTCGCGCTCGGCGGGGTCGGACCGGCGACCGCCGCGGCCTGCCTCGCCGCCGGCGCGTGGGGCCTCGCCGGGATCGGCGTGTTCTTTGGCGAGCCCGCGCGGGTCGAGCAAGATGTCGCGGCGCTGCGCGAATTCGTCGCGGCGCACGCCCGCCATGTGGAACCCGTTTCGCCGCGCTGATCCCGACGACGAGGCGCCCGACGCCCCGACCGACCGCTCGTGGCCGACGCGCCTCGCGTGGCTCGTGCTCGTCGGCGGCGCCGCGCTGCTCGTCGTCCGCTGCGGCGTCGCCACGGTCGTCGAGATCCACGGCGACGGCATGGCCCCGACCCTCCTCAGCGGCGATCACGTCGTGCTCGTGCGCGGCACCTGGGGCCTCGCCGCCGGCGATCTGGTCGTCTACGACCCGACCCCGCCCGCGCCGCCGGCCCCCGAGCCCGCGCGCGCCCCCGCGATCCCCGGCGCCCGCGAGGGCCGCGGCCTCCCGCGCCACGACGGCCCGCGCCAGCCGCTGCGCAACACCGCCGTCGTCGACGTCGACGACCTCGACCTCGGCGACGAGTGGCAGGCGGTCCAGCGCCGCTCGGGCGTCGCCGCCGACGTCGCCCCGCGCAGCCTGCGGGTCGGGCGGATCCTCGCGGTCCCCGGCGATCGCATCACCTTCGGCGACCCCGCCGGCGTGCTCGGCCTGGCGATCAACGGCCGGACCCTGACCCAGGAGATCGGCGCCCCGCTGCGCCTGGCGATCCGCGGCCCGCAGGACGCCGCCGCGCCGCCGGCCCGCCCGCGCAACACCGCGACCGAGGCGCTCGGCGAGCGCCGCTACCAGATCCTCGTCGCCGATCCCGGCCGCCCCGCCCGCTGGCCCGGCATGCCGCTGCCCGGCGACTCCGGCCCGGTCGAGATCGAGGCCGACGGCTACCTCGTGATCGCCGACAACCGCGACGAGGGCGCCTGCTGCGACTCGCGCGCGCTCGGCTTCGTCGACGCCGGACGGATCCGCGGCGAGATCGTGCTGCGCCTCGGCGGCCGCAACCCCGCGCACCCCGACGTCGCCCCGGCCGACCACGGCCTGCGCTGGAAGCCCTGAGCGCGCCCGCGGTACGATGCCCGCCATGCGCCGATCCGTCATCGCCCCGCGGATCACGCTCCTGTTGGGCCTCGGCCTCGGCTGCGCCGCGACCGTCGACGCCGAGTTTCGAAAGGTCTGCCTGTCGCTGTGTCAGTCGCTCAACTGCGCCGACGGCGTCGACGTCACCCGGTGCACCCACGAGCTCGTCCAGCGCCAGCGCGAGGCCGCCAGGCTCAGCGATGACTGCGACGCGACGTATCGCCTCATGATCGAGTGCGCCGCGGAGCTCCTCGGATGCAGCGAGGTGGCGAACTGGGAGGCCCTGCGCGGGTCCAGCGAGCTCGAGTACCCCTGCCGCGCCGAGACCGATGACTTCCTCGCGGCCTGCCCGGACCTCTGGTTCTAGAAAGAATGAAGCGCCCGATCGGGACCCGATCCGGCGCCTGTTCACCCTTCCTGGCGCCCCCTGGCGGGGACAAGTGAGCCGTTGCCCGGATTCGAACCGGGGACCTGCTGATTACGAATCAGCTGCTCTACCGACTGAGCTACAACGGCGCGAGGGCGGACTATGTAGACGAGTCCGGCGCGCGCGTCAACCCCGGAGTGGGGTGCGCGCGCCCCGCAGATCGACCGCCAGCGCACCGGCGCCGGCCGATCGCCGCGTCACTGGATCACTGGGTCGTATCGCCCGGGCACGGTCCGTCGACGTAGCGGACCACCTTGGTGTCGCTGCAGGCGACGCACTTGTTGGGGAAGGTCTTGCTGGTCGCGTCCTCGAGGCTGCCGCAGACCGGGCGGTACTCGCGGGTGCACACGCCGCCCTTGCGGGTGTCGGGCGTGCAGAGCACGGTCGCGCCGGCGCCGGGGTCGGTCGGCCCGGGGCCTGGCGGGGTCGCGTCGCCGGCCGAGGGCGCGGCCGCGTCGCCGGCAGGCACCGCGGCGTCGCCGGAGGGGGCGGCGGCCGGGGGCGGCTGCGAGGGTGGGCCGCTGCTCTCCTTGTCACAGGCGGACAGCGAGACGGCGGCGGCGAGCGCCAGGAGTGAGACGAGACGTTCGAGTGCGTGCATGTGCAGGCGGGCTCCGAGGCCCACACGTAGCACGCGTTCGCCGGGCGCACCATCGCGGCGGCGCGCGCTTTCGTTGTAGACTCGCGCCGCCGATGCCCCCCGCGCCCCGCCCTCGCCTCGCAGCGCCGGCAGCCCTGCGCACCGTCGGCGCGCTCGCCCTGTTCGGATGGACCGCGACCTCCCCGGCCCACGCCGCGACTGCGCCCGCGACGCAGCCCGGTCCCCGCGACCACGCGCGCCGCCCCGCGACCCGCTGCGCCGCCGCCCCGAAGGCCAGCGAGTCCGGCGCCACCAAGCCCGACCCCAAGGCCAGCCCGACCAAACCTGACCCAAAGGCCAGCTCCACGAGATCCGACCCCAAGGCCGGCCCGACCAAACCTGACCCAAAGGCCAGCTCCACAAGATCCGACCCCAAGGCCAGCGCCGTCAAGCCTGACCCCAAGGCCAGCGCGACGAAGCCCGACCCCAAGGCCGGCAAGGCCGGCGCGACCAAACCTGACCCAAAGGCCAGCGCGACCAAACCTGACCCAAAGGCCAGCTCCACAAAACCTGACCCAAAGGCCAGCTCCACAAAACCTGACCCCAAGGCCAGCTCCACGAAGCCCGACCCCAAGGCCAGCAAGGCCGGCGCGACCAAGCCTGACCCCAAGGCCGGCGCGACCAAACCCGAGCCCAAGGCCAGCACGCCAAAGCCCGACCCCAAGGCCAGCTCCCCGAAGTCCGACCCCGGATCCAGCGCGGATGCGAAGCCCGCCCCGACCCCTGCTCCCGCCCCGACCCCCGCCCCCTCCACCGCGGGCGGCTACTGGCTGAGCGCGCGCCTGCTCGGCCCGGCCGACGCGCGCGCGGCTGCCCTCGAGGCCATGTCTCTCGGGACAGGTGTCGACGGCTCGCCGGACGCCGCGGTCGCCGGCCAGGTCCAGACCTTGCCCGAGGCGATCGCCTGGGTCGCGCGCTGGGCCTTCGCGGGCGATCCTCCGCCCCGCCCCGCGCTCGAGCCCGCCGACGTCCCGCTGTATCAGGGCGCGGCGCCGGTCCCTGGCGGCGCGCTGTTCACCAGCCACGGCGCCGTCGTGCACGCGTTGATCGTCCGCGGCCGCAACCTCGACGGCAGCGCCCGCGCGATCCGCTGGCCGCAGCCCGCCGCCGAGGTCACCCCGCCCGAACTGCAGTGGTTGCCCGCCGCGCTGCTGGCCGAGCGCGCCCCGCTGTTCGCGGCCCCGTCCGCCCGGGTCCCGCCGGCCGCCGAGCGCTTCGCCCTGGCCCGCCGCGGCGGCCACCTGTGGGTGCTCGGCATGCTCGACCGCTGCAGCGCCGCCGCCGGCGAGCGCGTGTGTCTGCGCTGGGCCCAGGTCATCGCGCGCGACGGCGACGAGTTTCGCGGCGGCTACCTGCCCGCGCATCAGCTCGCGTTCGTCGACGGCTGGCGGCGCGGCTCCGGCGCCGCGCCGCGGGCCCAGGTCATCGCCAGCGGCACCGTCGGCAAGCGCGCCCAGTTCGTGCTCGTCGCCCGCACCCGCGACGGCGGCCTCCACCGGCGCACCCTCGAGGCCCCGATGAACGGCGACGCCTACCCCGCGGCGCGCCTGCGCGTCGACGGCGACTGGGCCACCGTCGAGTTCGCCGGCTCTGCCGTCCAGCGCGTCGCCCTCGACGCCTCGCTCGACGCCCGCCAGCGCTGACGTCGAGTTCGCCGGCTCCGTCGTCCAGCGCGTCGCCCTCGACGCCTCGCTCGACGCCCGCCAGCGCTGACCCGCTTCCACGCGCCCGCGCGCGAGAGCAAGCCCGCGCCTCAGCGCTCGGCCATCCGAAACGTCACCAGCGCCCCGCGGTTCGTCAGCGCATAGAACCGCCCGAACACCGCGTCGTGCACCGGCGGCCCCGACATCCCGGACCCCGGGTCGAGCCCGCCGAGGTACTCGCTCGTCTCGATGTCGTACGCCAGCAGCCCGTCGACCGCGTGGGTGACGAACGCGATGTCCCCGACCACCAGCGGCGCCGACACGAAGCCCGGGTTGGTCTGCCGGCGCCAGCGCACGCGCCCGCCGTGCTCGAGCGCGAACACCCCCTCGAGCGCCGACGAGAACGCCATCAGCCCGCGCGGCCCGCGGACCACCGAGCCCGCGCCGCGGACCTGATGAAACCACCGCTGCGAGCCGTCGGCGAGCGCCAGCCCGTACACCCCGGTGTTCTGCCCGGCGACCACGACCTCGCCCTGGTCCGCGTTGACCAGCGGCGTCGCGTCGGCGTCGGCGAAGTCGCCGCCCTCGGGCGGCGCGACGCTGGCGAGCCACAGCGCCTCGCCCGAGGTCGCCCCGATCGCCGCGACCTTGCCGTTGCTAAACCCCGTGAACACCGTGCCCGCGGCCTCGTCGCCGTCCTGGGCCGCGAGGTAGCTGAGCCCCGCGTGGCCGTGCACGGTGAAGTCGGTCGGGTACGGCTGGTCGTACTGCCAGCGCCACGCCCCGGTGCGCAGGTCGAGCGCGAACACCTGGTCGCGCGAGTTGACGACGTAGACCACGCCGTCGACGACCAGCGGCAGGTTGCGGATCGTGCCCTGCGTCTCGTAGGTCCAGCGCGGCTTGCGGGTCTCGAGGTCGAACGCCACGAGGTCACCGTTGTCGGTCCCGAGCAGCAGCAGCGCCCCGTCCTCGGCGAGCACGCCCTCGCTCGAGATGGCGCCCGGGAAGTTGACCTCCCACGCGACCTCCGCGTCCTCGGCGCGCAGCGCCAGCAGCGAGCCCGCGCGGTTGCCGACGTAGACCAGCCGCCGCCCCGGATCGACGACCACGCCCGCGAACTCGTCGGGCCGCAGCACGAAGTTGTCCGGCAGCGTCACCTGGGTCAGCAGCGCCGGCGTCAGGTTCAGGCGCGCCCCCGACGTCGCCTCGGGGTAGACCACCGCGCGCCGCTCCTCCGCCCCGCAGCCGACCAGCAGCGCCGCGAGCCCCAGCGCCCCGCACCACCCGCCGCGCGCAGCGACCTGTCCCCTCGAACATGTCCCTCCGGCCCTGTCCGCAGCGACCTGTCCCTCAGGACATGTCCCTCCGGCCCTGTCCGCAGCGACCTGTCCCCTCGAACATGTCACGGCGCGGCCCCCGGGGTCGCCCCCGGCGGCGCGTCGAGGATCTGCAGCGCCGACTCCGGCCCGGGGTTGACGACCGCGCTCGGGTCGAGCTCCTCGAGCCGGCCGCGGACCTCCGACTGGGCCAGCGACGGGTCGTCGAGCGGGTACTCGGCGATGTACTGGCGGTAGATCGCCAGCGCCTCGTCGGTCTTGCCCTGGCGCTCGAGCACGCGGCCCTGATGCCACAGGCCCATGTCGCGGTAGAACACGCCCTTCTCGCCGGCGAGGGCCTTGAACTCGGCCAGCGCGCCGTCGAGGTCGCCCTGGGCCTCGACCGCGAAGGCCAGGCCCTCGCGCGCGGCCCAGCGCAGCGGGTGGCCGGCGGCCGCGCCGTCGAGGAACTTGCGGTAGGCCGCCTGGGCCTCCGCCGCCTTGCCCTCGCGCATCAGCCGGGCCGCGCCGAGCAATATCCCGTCGAGCTCGGCCTGCGTCCCCGCGGCCTGCGCCGACAGCTCGCCCAGCGCCTTGTCGACCGCGGCCGCGCGCGCCGCCTCGTCCTTGACCACCGGCGACGTCGAGTTGCGCAGCAGCTCCGGGTCGCCGACCAGCGCGCGCGACTCGTACGCCGCGGCCTCCGCGAGCAGCCGCGTCGCCGAGGCCGACGCCTGCTGGCTGCGCGCATACAGCACGATCCCCGCGACCACCGCCGCCAGCGCCACGACCACGCCGATCCCGACCAGCGGCCCGCGCTTCGCGGCCTCGCGCCCGACCTCCTTCACGCCGGCCTGAAACGCGTCCTCCTGCGCCTCCGGCCCGCCCCGCCGCTTGGTCCGGCCGCGGTTCCACGTCGGCAACTCCATCCGCTCCCCGGTCGCCGGGGTCGTCCCGCCCGCCGCCGACGGAGCTGAAGTCGTCCCGGAAGTCGTCCCCGCGCTCGTCCCCGTGGTGGTTCCCGGGGCCCCGGGCTTGCTCTGTTCGTCGCTCACGGATGGCCTGTCTACACAGCGCCCGCCGCTTTGTCCACCGCCCCGGCCCTGCCGCGCTTTTGTTACCCTGTGGCCGATGCCCGGCCCGCCGCACCTGCGTCCCTGCCCCGCGTGGGTCGGGCTCGCCGCGCTGCTGGCCGCGGCCCCGGCCCACGCGACCCCCGCGCCGAGCACCCCGCCCCCGGCCGCGTCCACCCCATCCCCGACCGCCCCCGCCTCGACCGCGTCGCCCGCGACCTCACCCACCCCGGCCCCGGCCGCCGCGACCTCGACGGCCCCGACCGCGACCGCGTCGACCCCACCCCCGGCTCCACCCGCCTCGACCGCGTCGTCCGCGACCTCGTCCACCTCGACCTCGACATCCCCGGCCGCGACCTCGTCCACCTCGACCTCGAGACCCTCGTCCGCCTCGACCTCGACATCCCCGGCCGCGACCTCGTC
>Ga0075163_10005027_pt1 | contig 17696 bp, 13 predicted proteins | sample JI1023141ADNA_FD_71478 | JGI IMG/M metagenome (GOLD analysis project Ga0075163, IMG submission 71478) | Wastewater effluent complex algal communities from Wisconsin, to seasonally profile nutrient transformation and Carbon sequestration -... | ecosystem: Engineered > WWTP > Effluent > Algae...
CCCGACGGGGAGATGCCCCAACTGTCGCATCGCGGCTGAGTGCGCGTCGGCTCGCCGAGTAGGTGATGACGCCGGCTAGGCAGTTGGTGAGGTCGTCGAAAGTCAAGTCGCCGGGCGGTGTTGCCCCGGCCTTCGACCAGACATTTCCCTGAAGATCCCGATGTTCGTTTCCGGAAGCCGGAGCACGCACTAGAACATCGACGATGGACGGCTGATCGAAGCAGACATCGATGGCGGGAAGCCAGTTCGCCAAGACAGCTTCCAGACGGCTTCGGGAAGTCGCGGGAGGCTGCGCGCCGATCTCTTGTTCAATTCGTTCGTAGAGGACTGAACGAGCGCAGCCGAACACCTTCTCAGCCGAAGCGGAACCTGGAACCGACGAGTACGACGAACCGCTGGCCTCACGTGCGGCGCCCCTCAGGCTTGGCCGCAGAGGCGAACGCCCGATTGACCTCAACACGGCTGCCGGTAGTGGGTCGCCGTGCGTCTCGAGAAGGATTGCGGATGTCTTCCGGGGCAAGCTGTAGGCATGCGGGTTCGATCGGGGCAATCGGTTCGCCAAATCGAGCCATCCGAGAACGTGCGGCAACAGTCGGGAGAGTTCGACCTGCCACATCGTGACGCTGCGCAGAAGCCGCCACTGAACTCCGATGACCGCAAGGATCGCATGGAGGGCGGCTTCGTCCTCACGATGAAGGGTGGTCAACCGTCTTAGGGTCGCAGCGTCGATTGCCGGTGTGCTGCCGCCAATACGGGAGACGGCCCACATCAAGCCGGGCTGTATCTGAACCAGCCCGACGAGGCGCGGCGATGCGCCCTCAGTTCGGTGGGCGTCTTTGATGAGCCGATCCGCGATGCTCGGTAGCGCAGCCTTCTGCAGGCGTTCGATAGATCCGAAGTAGCGATACACCGCCGGCGCCGAGAGTGACAGGGATCGCGCCAAGGACCGGAGGCTCGGCGACGCGCCGACCAGAACCGCTTGAAGATCGACATAGCGTTCGACGACGTCGCGCTCTGAGTACGACCGAGGCATCTTTCAACTCTACGACTTGGCTTGGCCGACCCGAACAGGAATCGGGTCGCGCCGGCACGCTCTGCAACCGTAACCGTGAACACTGTCGCGACGCTAAGTCATGACTGCCGCCTTCGAATCAATGAAACTGGGGACCGATGTTTACTCCCCCTGCGAAGACGAGTACAGCGTTGTCATCGCAAGTTCTGGTCGCCCGCCCAAAAGCGCCGAAGTCGGTGCCAGCCACGTGGTTGCCTGCCCTAGCCACCCGAGAGCTGTGATCGATGCGGCGATGGCATCCGTCGAGCGGTGCTGTGCCGGCATCGCATCCCGCTCGGATGGGACGTTCAATCGTCCATTTGCCGACGCAAACTGTCGTTGGTTGGGTCGTTGAAAGCACCGCGCTCGGAAAGCGAGCGTTGCTTGGCGAGATGCTCCAAAGCCTTGGCGATTCCGCTGAACACATCTCGATAGGTCCACGTCCGCTGATCATCGTGCAGTGGTGTGGCGCCGTTCACGAAGCGCTCTTGTCGAGCGAGGTCGCCGGCACCTTCAACCGCCTTGGCATCGTCACTGAACTGCCGACGGACAAGTCGTCGCTAGCGTTCCAGCTCGCAGTCGATCGCGTGAGGGCTGCAGGAGTGCGATGCGGCGCGGTGTACGACGGTGACACGGAAGCGCTTGTGTCACTTCACGAATCGAACCTGCTCGCGACGCTCCGTTTGCCGCAGGTGCCGAGCATGTCGAATGACATCGTCAGTCTCCGGTCGCGGGTGGCCATGCGGCTCATGAAGGTGTTCGCAGAGCTCGAGGTCATCGTAGTCCTGGACGGAGTTGGCTCGATCGCCGCCAGTGAGGACCTGCGGCGTGCTGGTGTACGATTCGCCCTCGGCACAGTGTACGAATCCCTCGGAGCAACACCACTCGTCGCAGGGCTTGCTGCTTTGCACTCAGCGACGGTCGACTTACCTCGAGAGGCCGAACGGCTCGAGATGGTCCGCCGATCCGGCACGCTGGAGCGCAATGGCGAACCGTCGTTCGACGCTGTGGTCGGCATCGTGGCAGATCGCTGTCGTACTCCGATCGCTGCGGTGTCCATTGTCGATCATGACCGTCAGTGGTTCCGTGCCAGCGTTGGCATGTCGCACCGCCGGACCGACCGCATCCACTCGTTCTGCTCTGCCACGATGCGGTCATCCGTGCCCCTACAGATCCTCGACACGCTTGCGGGCAGCAGTTATTCGAGCAATCCGCTTGTTACTGGCGCTCCTCACATTCGTTCCTATCTCGGGGTGGCCCTTCGTGCATCCAACGGCCTGTCGTTCGGCGCGATCTGTGCGATCGATACCCAGCCGAGGCTCTTTGAACCAGCCGCAGTCCGAGAGCTCGAAGCACTCGGTCAGCTGATCACCGATTCTCTCCAGCTCCGCGTTTATGAAGGCAGCTGAAGTCGCTTCAGCTGCCTGTCGGACGGTGAGCGATTGGCGGCTGCGCTCGATCCTCGCAACTGCGACGAGGGTCGACGGCGCTATCGCATCTGTCCCCGACACTGGCCGAGCAGGAGCTTGTCGCCGTCGCCTGGGCATTCCCGAAGGTTGCGTCAGTCGCTGCGAATCGCCGGTTAGAACGCTTCGGTCGCGAAGGTCAAATTCCCCGTCACGTCAGGAGCTGGCCGAGGGGCGTCTCGTCGGAATACCACTCGACGCAATGTCTTACAGATCGAGTGACTTGCGCATTGAAGCAAGATGGCCGAGTGGACGACCTCAGGTCCAGGTGAGGGTGGCTTGTGCGAGGCCGCCGTTTTCGTAGTACTCGAGTGTGATGCGGTGGGGTCCGGCGGTGAGGGTGCGGGTGACGGTTCGTGTGGTGTATGCCTGGTCTCGCCAGGTGTCCAGGACGAGGGTGCCGTCGATGTAGAGGCGGTGTCCGTCGTCGCTGCCGACGGTGAAGGTGTGGTCGCCGGCGGTGAAGGTGATGTTGCGGGTCCAGCGTGCGGAGAACCGGTTGGCGGGGATCGCGGTGGCGGGGCTGCCGCTGGCCCAGTTGAAGTTGAGGCTGGGGTCGTCTCGGCACAGCAGTGGTGTTCCGGTGAGGGTGATGCCGTTGTAGTACTCGGCGGTCCAGCCGGTGTAGGTGCCGGGACAGGCCGTGGTGCCAGACGGTGCAACGGTGGCGGTGGCGGTGTTGCCGGTCGAGTTGCAGGTGAAGGTTGGTGGTGCACCGCTCGCGCCAGGTGTCATGGTCATCGTCCATCCGGGGCCGGTTGCGGTCGTGCCTGCGGTCGTGACACCGTTGGACAGGGTGAGGTGGGTTCCGGTGACGAGTTGGTCGATCGTTGCGGGGTAGGTCAGGTTCGTGGCGTAGTAGGAGGTCGTGGCTGCGCGGGCTGCGTCGGCGGAGGCGGCGCAGCCTGCGGCGGCTCCTTGCTCGGTGAGGCGGCCGATACCGACGACCACGACGGCGCTGAGGATGCCGACAAGCACGATCGCGATGACGATCTCGACCAAGGTGAATCCGCTGTCGTCGCGAGATGAGGAGTCCATGGCGCCGATAGTGCGGAGCGACGTCCGGAGCGCACGAAGCTGCACGGCTTCTTGGCCCTATGTTGGTTCACGTGCCGGCCGCACCACATGTTCATCGATCCACGGGCTGGTGCCTGGATCTCCGTACAGTCCGGCATCGCAGGCCCGGAGGCGATCAGAGGTGACGGAGAATCTCCGTCGCGAGCCCATTGATCGTCTCGCGACAGGTAGTAAGGGTGAAGTGGTACCAACCAGGCCGGTGGCTGTCCCGCACTGCATCGAGCGCCGTCCCACCTTCGGGATGCATAACGACGACGCACCAATGCCCTGCGAGCGAGGTCCGAGGAGGCAGCGACCCATAGTGGACGCTGCTCCTCGTGCCTACTGTGAGGCATGGGGCAGCGACCCCCACGAACCCACATCTTTTTGCGAGGGCCGTGTACTGCTGTCGAGTGCGCTCGGTAAAGCGGTTGGCGTGTTCGAACGCTGCGAGGACGATGGTGTCGGGGTGCCCCGCCAAGCCTTCCAGATGGCGGCTGATCGCGAGGAGGATTCGTGGACTCGCCGATTGAGCTGTCTCGCCGCACCAAGGATACGGCTGGTCGGAAAGCTCATCTGCCATGACCGGTTTGCCGAAGAGATAGCCCTGCAGATGGGTGGCGCCAAGAGTGGAGGCGGCGATCAGGTCGTCGGGTGATTCGATCCCCTCTGCGATGACGAGAGCGTCGCACGTGTCTCGGTAGCCGGTGAGCGCCACAGTCGTGGAAGCGATGTGATCGGCGTTGTCTCCGTCGATCAGACTCATGTCGAGCTTGACGATGTCCGGACGCACGACCGGTAGTGCGGTGAGGGTCGCGGATCTTGCACCTACGTCATCGAGCGCTACCTGCCAGCCGAACCGGCGAAATCGCTCCACCGCGTTGATGAGAGCTCCCGGGCGGTGTTGCAGATGGCGCTCCGTTATCTCGACGACGAGTCGTTGGATGGACGGGTGTCGACGCAGCCAGTGCTCGTGGAGCCGGTCGATGAAGGTCGGGTCGGACAGAACCGCTGGGTCGATGTTGACGAACAAGGTCCTGTTCGGTGGAAGTTGCTGGTTGAAGCTCAACTGCTTTGCCCGAAGCTCGAGCTCGACGAGATAGCCCCACGTCTCTGCGGCACGAAAGAGAACTTCCGGGTTTCGAAGCGATCCTCTCGGACCTCGTGCAAGGGCTTCCAACCCCACGGGAGTGAAAGAACCTGCGGCGACGATCGGCTGGAAATGTATTTCAAGATCGTTGATGGCTACGAGAACCTGGTCGATCGGAACGACCTCTGACGTCACCGAGCTGATCGAAGGTCGAACTTGACGTCCCTCGGCCACGCCCTCGTCGAGTCGGACGGTGCCGCGGCCCTCGGACTTCGCTCGGTACATGGCAGAATCTGCGGCACCCACGATGTCGATCGACGTCGGGTAGCGGCCGAGGGGCGCGATGCCGGCCGACGCTGAGATGTGCACGGTCGAGTGTGGTACCGGGATCGCTTGCTCGATGTGGCCGACGAGACGCTCCGCGATCGCCTCAGCCTCTGCCAGGTTCGCGTCCCAAACGACGACGACGAATTCGTCGCCGCTCAACCTGCCGACGAGGTCGAGCGGCCGGACCGCGCGCGCCAGGCGTTGTGACACGACCTGAAGGACGAGGTCGCCGACCCTATGGCCGTGGGTGTCGTTGACCGCCTTGAAGCCGTCGAGATCAAGCAGGATCACCGTCCCGGCGCGTTCGTCATTCAGCGCTTCGTCGACAACGTCGAAGATTCTCCGGCGGTTCAAGAGATCTGTGAGCGGATCGCGATCGACCAGTCGGGCGTGGGAACGGATGCGGTCGCCGTGGCCGAGCAACATGCCGAGCAAACGGCACACTGCGCCGAACAACCCGACCTCGTCAGCCGTGAACAGCCTGGGATTGCGATACTGCAGGCCGATCAAACCGACGGCGAGGTCGTTGGCCGTGATCCTCGTTGAACACGACTGTCGAAAACCAGCGTCGAGCAGCATACTGCTGGCCACGAATCTGGTTTCGCTGCCAACATCGATCACGTGCACTCCGTCGTTCAACAAGACGAACTCGGCCTGTGAGTCGGGCGCGACCGGGATGAGGTCTGTCGTCAGTGGGGTCGGCCAGCGGTATGTGGCAGCGACCTGAACTCGATCGCGATTCTCGACTCGGAGCGCAAGTGCGGCGTCGGCATCGAAGAGGCGGGCGAGTTCATGCAGAACGTCACGCCACAGATGCGCCGGGTCGTCGGCAGGGTCGTCGTGTGTGAATGCGGTATGGAGAAGCTCGGATAACGCAGGAGCGGAGATCATCGATCGTGCTCCAAGAGAGTCTCGCTGGCCCCACGGCGCTGAACGACTCTGTGGCCGAATCTGCAACATCGGCGGATCATTCGGTTCATCGCCGACGCACGTAACGACGCTTGCCGGCGCGCTTCGCGGCGTACATCGCTTGGTCTGCCTCGGTGAGCAACCGATCCACGACGTCCGATTCAGCGCGATCGTCGCCTCGTCCGTGGTGATGGGTGGATATGCCGATGCTGACGCCGACTGACACGCAGATGTCGCCTCTCAGGACAATCGGTCGATCGACCGAGGCCAGTACACGCTCGGCGCAGCCGTCGGCGTCCGCAGCCGAAACGACCACGACGAATTCGTCACCCCCCAGACGAGCGACGATGTCGGACCCGCGAACCGTTTCCGCGAGCCGGGCAGCGACGATGGCAAGCACCTGATCACCAGCGTCGTGTCCATGCAGGTCGTTCACCGTCTTGAATCCGTCCAGGTCGCAGAACAAGACGCCGATCGAGGCGCGGTCGTCGACACGTACCCGTATCGCCTCGCGCAACCCACGTCGATTCAGCAATCCGGTCAATGTGTCGTGATGCGCGAGGGCGTCCAATTCGTCATGGGCAGCAACATCTCCAGTCACATCGCGCAACACGGCTTCCAGAACGAGCCCCTCATGCTCCGCATGGTGAGAGCGTGCGCGAACTTCGACGTGGCGCACTTTCCAATCGCCGCCGTGCAACCGGAATCGAACCGGCGCATCGAAGCATCGACCGGAAAGCCATCGAAGCACGATCCGCCGATCCGCAGGATCGACCCGGCGTAGGAACGCCAGTTGATGCCGATACAGCTCCTGCGGGTCGGCACCAATGAGATGACCGCTCGAGGGGCTCACGAAGTCGAACACGAAGGGCTGGAGCCTTGCGCGGATCATCACATCGGGCGTGTGCTCGACCAGCTCACGCAATCGGCGTTCGCTGTGCCTCAACTGCGCGCGAAGTCGGTGCTCGTCCGTCATGTCGACGATCATCCCCAACCACCCCGACCGTGACTGGTCGTCGGTGAATACCGGGCGGACCACGGCATGCACACTGACGAAATCCCGTGTGTCGTGGACGAACCGGAAATCCGCCGCAGTCGGTTCGCGGCGCTCCAACGACGCGTTCAGAACCTCGACCACACGATCACGATCTTCTTCGTGTACTGCCTGCAGCCACTCTGCAGCTGGCGACGCGTCCTGCTGGACATCGAGTCCGGTGATGTGTCGCCACGCCTCGTTCACGAACGCAAGAGCACCGTCGCTATCCGCTTCGAAAATACCGACTGGCGCCATAGCGGCAAGGTTCCGGAAGCGTGCTTCACTCGCGGCAAGCTCTGCCTCCGCGGCGATGCGGTCGGTCACATCAGCGAACGTAATCACAGCGCCGACCGGCTCGTTCGACTCCAAGGCATAGACCGGTCGGGCGGACACCTGCATCGTACGAACTCGGGTGCCGAACCGAACGCCGAACGACTCTGCCACGACCGTTTCGCCCCACAACGCACGCCATACCGGATGCCGTTCCCAGCCCACTGGTTCCCCAAGTTCCTTAACCAGAGGCATCGCCTCTGCCGGAGCACCCATCAGTAGCTCAGGTTCGCCCAAACGGAGCAACTCGGCGGCGGCGCGATTCGCATCGACGCACACGCCACCGGCATCAACGACGATGACACCTTCGGCGAGTGCTTCGAAGATCTCGCGCTGACGGGCCTCCGCTCCAGCGAGCACGTCTCGGGTTCCGGCAATATTGGTCACATCCGAAATCAGCGACAACGCTGCCCGCAACGTGCCCAGTTCCACGGGTTCGACACGCCATTCCACGACGTGCATCTTTCCGTTCGCGCCGGTCAGCCGGCACTCTACCGGCCCTGCGATCTTGTCTCCGGCCTCGGCAGCACGGAGCAACGCATCGACACGCGCACGCTCGAAGGGCTCCACTGCCTCTAAGGCGCTTCGAGCTGTGAACGCTATGACGCCGGCCATGCCGAACAACTCGAGTGCTGGGCCATTGGCGTACACCGTCAACCCTTCCATCGACAGCAACACCGGTACTGGAAGTGCGTCGAGCACTGCTGCGTGTTGAGACACCGTTTCCATTTCGTTACACCGTCCAACAGGCCTGGCGCTGCGATATCGCACACGCTGACGTCTCCGAGCCCGTGTCGGGCCATCGCTGATAGTTCAGTTCGCGCGCCGAATTGCAGGGAGCTTTCGAAGGCGAGAAATGCGGAGGCAACTGTGTAGGCAGCGACGTGCGGACGACGACCACCGATGCGATCCATTGGCTCTTCCGAGCAACCATGGCTATTCGATTCAACGAAACACACGGCGGAGGAGGAGCGACACGCCCTGGGAGCCTTGCCCACGGCGCTTCGACGTTTGGCGGCGACATCGCTCTGGTTTCCGCTGCGCCCGCCGAACTCAATAACTAGGAATGAGCCCGAGTGCTCTTGCTCGTGCCACGGCTTCGACCTGGCTGTGGACTCCCAAGCGGCGAAACGCGGACTTCAGATACCCACGAACCGTATGTGGGCTAAGGAAGAGGCCCTCGGCGATGAGCGGAATGGTGGATCCTCGGGCAAGCAGCCACAAGACTTCTGCCTCGCGCGGCGCGAGCTGGCTTACGCTCGGGCGTTTGGCAGCGGCTCGGCGGTCGGCTCCTGAACAATGCGCCCGGCGGACGGCGGAGAGCACATCAGCCAATCCGCTGTCTCTCGACACGCACTGGGCGGCGCCAGCAGCGACAGCCATCGTGGCGGAGACGGCGTCTCGGTTCGATGCCAACGTCACGAGGGTGATGGAAGGGTGTGCATTCCGAAGCCGCCGCACCCAATCGAGACCGTTGACGCCACCCACGCCGAACGTCACCAATGCAACGTCGACGGTCGCTTCTCTGAGTCGTTGTGTCGCGGCCGGGAACGTCAATGCGCAACCAGCGGATCTGAACCCTGCCTGGAACTCGATCGCAAGGGCCAACGATTCGGCGAACGCCCGCTCTTCATCTACGACGAGGACGCTGATGTCTCGGATCGTTGCCGATCGTTCCACGGCGCATCTCCTTTGCTCGGCTGCCGAACCCGATCGTCCGGTTTCCGCCTCCTGCGCACGCATCGAGGAAACCACGTCAGTCGGAGGCGCTCCTGCTATCCGAGCACGAAGCGTCAGTGCCTCTCAGCGTCAGAACACTTCGCGCGGCTGCGATCGCTTGCAAACGACTTCGTGCCTGCAACTTCTGCATGATTGCCTTGACGTGTACGCGGGCGGTGTTCGGCGAGATTCCCAGCGTCGCAGCGATGGAAGCAGTCGAGCACCCTCCCTCGAGAAGTTCGAACACTTCGAGCTCTCGGGTGGTCAGGCGGACCGACGAGGGGCGCTCAAGCCGCGTGGCATCCACGAGCAGAACATCCGAAGGTTCGTTGCACCGCCGCATCATGGCGATGATCGTCGGGACCGACCGATCGCTTGAGACGATCGCCCGAACACCGGCACGCCTCGCGTCGTTCTCCACATCATGCGAAAGTCGATCGACGACCATGAGCATCGACGTAGCTGGCTTCACCTTCTCGGCGACGACGATTGTTGACCGGGCGTCTGCCGAGGCGACGACCACGCGGGGTTGCATCCCCTCAACGAGTCGCAGGCAATCTCCCGTCGTGCGGACCAGGCCACACACTTCCACGCCCGGCGTCCGCCTGAGCACCTCCTCGAACGCCTCGGCGAAGAGTCGCTGCTTGCAGAACAGGGCCACGCTCAGCGTTTCGTTCGCAGCATCCGCAGTCCCACCTTCACATTGCCGGAGCATTCCGCCGTCCCCGCCCTACCCACTTTGGGGTCATCGTTTCAGAGTCGCCCCGACAGGCTGATCGGTTCGGGCCAATGTCGGTCCCTCGCCTCAAGCAAGCTGCTGCTCTCGACGATGGGTCGGCATGTTTCCGCAGCTGTCCACCCAATCGTCTGTTCCTGACCATGACGGAGATGTCGACCCGCATCATTCGACAACGGTTACGAGCGATCGGAATTCGTCAAGCAACGACGCGCGCTCGGGAAGCCGACTCCCCACGGTGTCGCTCGTGATTCCGACGTTGAACGAGGCGCTCAACCTTCCGTTGGTGCTCGCCGCAGTACCTGAATGCGTGACGGAGATCATCGTCGTCGACGGGCGTTCAACTGACGCCACCATCGCCGTTGCGCTCTCATGGCCACGAGTGCGCGTTGAGCGAGAGCCACGTGCCGGAAAGGGCTTCGCGCTGAGCGCCGGATTCGCCGCGGCCTCGTGCGACATCGTGGTGATGATGGATGCGGACGGTTCGATGGACCCTGCGGAGATCCCGTCCTTCGTGCGGGCGCTCGTCGCGGGCGCGGATGTGGCGAAGGGATCTCGCAGGATGCACGGGGGCGACAGCTCGGATCTGACTCCCTTGCGGTCGTTCGGCAACGCGGCGTTGACGACGACGGTGAACCTCTTGTTCGGGAGCCGTTACACCGACCTCTGCTACGGATACATGGCTTTCTGGCGGGATGTCGTCCCGATGATCGATCCGGGGTGCCCGGGCTTCGAGGTGGAAACGCTGATCAACATCCGAGCGCAACAGGCACAGCTCGAGGTTGCCGAGGTTCCTAGCCAAGAGTCGAATCGGCTGAACGGTACGTCGAACCTTTCGGTCTGGCGGGACGGTTGCCGGATCGGCCGAGCAATCCTCAAGGAGCGCACCACTCGTGCACACCGACCAGCCACGAATAGTTCCGCCAGCATGGCGGTATGACATCGGTCCCGCCAGGAGCGACCGGTGAGGGTCACCCTCGTCTCGAATCGGTTCGCGCCTTCGGTGGGCGGCGTTCAATCGCTCGTCATGCGGCTCGGAGTCGCGCTTCAGGGCACAGGACATCAAGTATCCGTTCTGACACATCAGCTCGCCGACGATCCGGAGGAAGAAGTTCTCAGTGGTGTACTCGTGCGGCGATTTCGACCGACGGTCCGACTCGAACACTTAACCGTCTCGATAGGGCTGCTCAGGGCGGTGCGTTCCACTGCAGATGACATCGTTCATCTCTTCTCGTATCACGATGTCGTCACGCAGGCAGCCGCGGTAGCGCGTCGCGGGCCACTGGTGGTGACGACGGCATATCACGGGTCGAGCGAAGGTCGACTCAGGTCACGGGCTCATGTGGCATACCGACGTACTGGAGATCGTGTCCTCGAGCGGGCGGACCAAATTGTCTGCCTCTCGGAGGCCGAGCGAACACTCGTCCACGAGCACTTCCCGTCGTCTCGAGATCGGACCAGAGTCATCCCGTGCGGCATCGATGTCGATGCCATTCTGGCCGCCGCAACGAGCGACCGTGCCGACGGTCGTGGATCCATCGTCGTCATCGGTCGGCTTGACCGCTACAAGCGGGTGGATCGCGTCGTTCGTGCAATGTCACATCTGTGCCACGAGTTTCGCCTCGACATCTTCGGTGCTGGAGAGGCGCGAGCGGAGCTCGAGGTCCTTGTCGGGCATCTCGGCCTTGCGGGGACGGTCGAGTTCCGCGGCCGGGTCAGCGATGCAGCTCTTCGCTCGGCACTTCGTTCGGCGTCGGTCGTCTGCTCGGCATCTGCGCTCGAGTCCCAAGGCATCGTCCCGCTCGAGGCAATCGTGGCAGGGGCGGGAGTCGCGCTGTCGGACATTCCGGCGCATCGTGAGACGGCCTACCGATTTCCGGAGCGTTGCGTCCTCTTCTCCGAATCGGCTCAGGCGCTCGAGCTCGCCGAAGCGATCAGGTCTGCAGCCGGCAAGCGAGGGGCCTCCCTGCCCGGCAGTGGGCCCGAGTCCTGGGACGACGTCGCAGCGGAGATGGAAGCGCTCTACCAGCACGTGTGCCGGCCGTCAACGTCGAAGGTCTCGGTGCATCGATGACAGCGCATCGCCTGACCTCACGTCTTGGTCCGCCCGACGAGCCGGTTCACAGGCGGGGACGAGTCCTTCGTGAAAGTCATTGCCGGAACACCGTGGTGCTGGCGGCGACAACCTTGTCCAACGCCGCACTCGGATACGGATTCTGGGTGGTCGTCACTGCGACTGCGCCTGCCGCGCAGGTCGGCGAGACGACGACGGTCGTGTCACTGATGGCGGCTGCTGCCCTTGTGGCCGACGGCGGGGCGTCGACGACCGCGGTCCAGTACATGGCGACTGCGACGCGCCAGGGTGAACGGGCCCGATTTCAACGACACCTCTGCTCGATCGTGGCAGCGGCGGCGGTGTTGACGTCGGGAGGTGGGCTCACCATCATCGGTTGGATGGCTGGTTGGCGGGCCGATCTGCGAACGATCGTGTTTGCAGCCGTGGTGACTGCCGCGGTCACGGCACTTGCGCTCGGACGACTGGCCGATTCCATGGCGACAGCGGACCGCAACGGTGGCCTGGTTCTCCGGCGGAACCTGTGGTTCGCAACCGTGAAGCTGATACTCGTCGGCACCCTACTGATTCACGAGAACGTCATGGCGGTGATCGTCGGATCTTGGGCGTTCGCGTCGGTGTCGACGACGACGGTCTTCCTTTCGCGGCAGTTGGGTGGCAAGCGAACGATCGAAGGTGCGTCGTCGGAAGTAGCCGATTCATTGCCAGTTTCGGTGCTGGTTCGCCGTACGCACCATCGGCGAGCATCGCGGGGACAGCCGGGCTCACCGGGCCACTCGGCGGTGCGCCCGACCCAACTTCGCAAGCGGAAGTCCTCGAACTCGCAATCCGCGCGTGTCACGAGCCTTCCAACCCTTCGTGCGTCGCTGGTGCACCACTTGGGCAACATCGCGGGCGAACTTCCGATGTACTTGCTGCCAGTCGTCGTCCAGCAACGCTCGGGTGCGACGGAGGCTGGCGCGTACTTCATCACTTCGATGGTTGCGGTGTCGTTCTTCACGGTCTCATCGTCGCTTTCCACGAGCTTGTTCGCTGAGCTCAGTCACGACCCCGGTCGACAATCGGAACTCATCCGCCGGTCCACTCGGGTCTTGGCCCCGACGCTCACGATGGTGATCGTTGCGGTGGCCGTCATTGGCGACAACGTGCTCGAGTTCTTCGGTACAGCGATCACGGACGATGCGCCGCTCCTTCTACTGATTCTGGCGTTCTCAGCGATTCCAGACGCTGTGACGAACCTTGCGGTGGCACGATGGAGGGCCATGGGCGACGGATCGAGGAGCGCCATTCTGAGTGTTTTCATGGGTGGCGGCGCAGTGGTGCTGGCGTGGTACCTAGTGCCAGCGCTCGGCATCCTTGGCGCAGGCTGCGCCTGGCTGGCAGCTCAACTCGGCGGCGCGGTGGCCGTCGCAGTCGTCCAACTTCGGGATCGTTCCGCTGATCGTGACCGGCACAGCAGGTGCTCCGAATGAAGGTTCTTCTGGTCAGCGATTTCTATCCGCCGGCCATCGGAGGTCTGGAGCGGCACGTCGCTCGACTGGCGCGAGCCCTCTCGGCGCGCGGCCACGATGTCGCAGTGGCAACGGTGGGCACCCGGTCGAATCACATGACCTCGACCGAGGACGGGATCGTCGTTCATCGGCTCCAGCAGTGGGCGGCCGTCTTGCCAGGCGTTCACGTCGACCCCGAGCGTCCGTTTCCTGCGCCGATTCCGGACCCCGGGCTCGTTAGAGGACTGCGCGATGTGATGGATCGCTTCGAGCCCGATGTGGTGCACGCTCATGGTTGGATCCTGTCGTCCGTCGCTGCGAGCTGCATCGGCCGAAGTTGCGCACTGGTGGCCACCTTGCACGATGCTGGGACTACCTGCGCGAAGCGAACGAGCTTCTATCTCGAACAGACGCCTTGCTCTGATTCTTCCCTCAGACGATGTCTCGGCTGTTCGGCGGATCACTACGGCGTGCTCAAAGGCGTGGGACTGGCGTCGTTGCTTCGAGGAGCCCGCCCGCTGCTCCGGCGAGTCGATGCGTTCGTCGCGGTCGCAGAGCCGATCGCCGAAGCCGTCGAGCGCCTCCGTGTCGCCCGATCCGTGCCGATGTTCGTCACGCCCAACTTCGTGGACGGTGCCGTGCCGCCGGACGGGCCTCGGCCGAGTTGCGTGCCTGCACGCGGTCCCTACGTGCTCTTCGTCGGCACGCTGAGCAGATTCAAGGGAGTGGACGTGCTCCTTGAGGTGTGGCGCCGACACCGGCTCGACGCGGAGCTCGTGCTCCTGGGAGCCCGAGCCGTCGACACGCCGAGTTCTCTCCCGTCAGGTGTGTCGATGCACGTCGATGTCGAGCACGCCTCGGTGATGCATGCCCACGCGCACTCCGAGTTGTTCGTGCTTCCATCGCAGTTTCCGGAGCCAAGCCCGACGGTCCTTCTCGAGGCCATGACGTGCGGCAAGGCCGTCGTAGCGAGCAGGATCGGCGGGATCCCGGACATCGTGGTCGACGGGGTGACCGGGCGACTCGTCGAGTATGACGACCTGAACGGATTCGCGCGGTCGATCCAGCAGCTCCTCGCCGATCCGGACCTTCGTCGAGGGCTCGGTGCTGCGGGGCGACAGCGGGCATCGTGCTTCGAGACAGGCCCTGTCGTCTCGAGGATCGAGTCCGTGTATGCCGACAGCGTCGTCCGACGAGCGAACGCCAGGAAGTGACCTGACAAAAGCCTCCGCGACCGTACCGTCGTCGAGGTGATTTCACGTGTTCCCGGACTCCGTCGACAAGCGATGTCTGGCGTCGTCAGCGCCTTGGGCGGGAAGGGACCGCGTCGGCGGAAACGCGGCGTCTGGGTGATCGCGAGCCTGACCGTCTGGTCCGTCATCGGCGGGCAAGCGGTTGCGGCCGAACCTGAACCCCCGACGTCTTCGGCGACATATTCGGGGATGCCAACTCCCGCCGATCGACTGGTGCATCGTCGTGAGGATGGTCTGTGGTCGATTCCGCTGTCGATGACGAGTGTCGGCGACGAGCGGCTCCGCATGGCAGGAGAGGTCGGCCAAACTCGCATCGTGCTCCCCGTGCCGCCCGGCCTTGAGCCGTTCGTCCTGCGCGGCCAGCTGCACCGATCCGCGGATGTCGAAACAGGATTTCTGGAATACAGCGCGGAAGGCACGGGGACCCGCTCCCTGACGCTCGACGAGTCGGCCGGCGGCGAAGCTCCACAGCCGGTGGAACTCGACCTCGACGGCGCCATCGTTCGCGACTCGAGCGTCAGCCTCGAGCTCGACCACCGGCTGCGCGCCGTGAATTCGTCCTGCGACGTGACGCTGGTGGGTTCGTGGGCGGAGTTGGAGGGGGAATTGCTGCTTCAGGGCGAGCCTGCGGCGCCGGCCACGGTGGCTCAGTTCCCCACAGCGCTCCTGTCGAGATTGGTCATCCAGGTTCCACCAGCTGTCTCGTACGAGGAGGCGCACGCCGCTGCGAAGATCGCGCTGGCCCTGGCCCGTTCGTCGCTCAGCGGGGTTGTCGATGTCGTGGTCGTCGACGAGGACGACGATCGCGTCGATGCGCAGCGGGATCCACTGACGACACGCGTGGTCGTGGTCGACACCGACCGCCTGGCGGGCGCTCGGCTGGGCGATTCCGACAGCGTCCCGACGCTGTACGTCGGAGGCAGCGGCTCGTCGTCCGTTCTCTCGGAGACGTCCACGCTCTTGGACGGCGACCTTGCTCCGCTCGCCACGAGCTCTACCGCTGTGCCGGGCGTTTCCGGTGCTCGGAGCGAGGTCGACCAGCCGGTCCCAGGCTCGACGAGAACCTTCGCATCCTTGGGACTTGCCCGGGCGATTCGATCGGGTCTCGGGCGCATGGAACTCGGACTCAACGTTGGGCAGACCGACTTCGGGGGGCCCGTGAAACGATTGTCCGTCCATCTGGAGGTCACCCACACTGCGGTGCCCGAGGGGGCGCGAGGTTCGTTGTCCGTGGCGGTGAATGGATTGTTCGTCGACTCCGCTCCGCTCTCGGGGGAGGCGCGGACCGTCCTGGACTTCGACATGGATCGTGCGGACGTCGGCCGAGACACCACGATCCAGATCACGGTGGACTACACCCCTGCACACGGAGAATGCCAGCCGGAGCAGGTGCCTTTCAGCTGGCAAGTGGATTACATCAGATCGACGATCACTACTCGTGGTGGCCAAGGACTCGCGCCTGGCTTCGCGCGATTTCCACAGGTACTCGTCCCCGGATTCAGTGTCGGACTGGATCGCCTCGACTCCCACCGGTTGCAGCTGGCGATCGGTCTCCTGGCGACGCTCCAACGAACCGCAGGCCGGCGGCTGGTCCCCGACTCCTTCGCTTCCGTCGATCAAGTCCTCGAACGACGGGTTCCGGGCGTCCTGGTGACGGCGACGACCGAAAGCTTTCTCGAGTCCCGCCCACTCGTCGCCACCAACCCGCTCCGAGTTGCGGACCCCTCGGTCCGTCAGGAGAGACTCAGCCTCGACCAGGTCGGCCCATCAGCATATCTGCAGGCGTACCAAGGACTCGACGGTGTCGACTACCTCGCACTGACGTGGCAAGACAGCGCTCAGGAGTCCGGCACGAACCTGGCCGCTGAACTCGTGTCATCACTCACGCTCGTCGATTTCGGTTTCCGCCAACTCTTCGGCGATGTGTACATCGTGTCAGCGGAGGCACCTGCGACCAGCATTTCGCTCACCGGAGCGAGCGCACAAGAAACGCCCGTTCGAGCTGCACCGAACTACTCGACTCGTTCCGTTGCCATCCTCGTAATGGCCGGAGCAGTAGGCGTTCTGCTCGTCTTTGGCGGTTGGCGGCTACGACGAAAGGGCAGCCCGACCAAAAATGGGTGAACGCTGCCACCAGCGGCCGAGGTATGAGGCGACACGCTCCCTCGCACGCAGTCGATCAATCTGCGACCGCCCGCCTCGAAGTCTTCGAAGAGCTCGAGCGTCGCTTGCGTCCCGGGCTGTGGTGTAGGACGTCGTGCGTTCCTCGAAGGCTGTGGGTCAGGTTAGGGGTGCTGCGGGCAAGGCTAGTTCGGCGGGTTGGTCGGTGAGGTCGGCGACGCTGGCGGCGGCGATGTAGCGGCGTGCGGCGGCGATCATTTAGTCGTTGGTCTCGACGAGCAGGGCGCCGAAAGATGGATGCCGGAGGCTTTGAAGGGGAAGATCCCGACGACGTCGGTGCGCCGCTTGAGCTCGCGGTTCAATCGTTCGAGCGGGTTGTTCGACCAGATCTTGGACCACTGAGCGGTCGGGAAGCCGGTGTGGGCGAGCAGATCGGTCTCCATCTTCTCGAGCCGGTCTGCGACGCCGGGTGCGTAGGGGAGGAGCTGGTCGACGACGGCCCGCAACTGGGCGGTGGCGGTGTTGGTGTCGGGTTGGACGAAGATCGTTCGGATCAGCGCGGCGATGACTTGGCAGTGTCGGTGGTTCGGGGCGGCGAGCAGGTTCCGCCTGGCGTGCACGCGGCAGCGTTGCCAGCTGGCGCCTTGGAAGCAGGGTCGGATCGCTTTGATGAGGCTGGCGTGCGCGTCGGAGATGACGAGGCGGACACCTGCGAGCCCGCGGTCGACCAGGCCGCCGAACTCTTTCCAGAATGGTTCGTTCTCACTGTCGCCGATGTCGAGACCGAGGACTTGAACCGCCCTGGGTCTGATGGAGGCTCGGGCTATTGGTTTCCAACCCCGGCTGGCGTGCCGGTCGGGGAGGGCTGTTGTGCAGCGTAGAACGCTGCTTCGAATTCTGCTGGCGGGATGTCGCCGCAGTGGCTGTGGAGGCGGTGCTCGTTGAACCGGTGCACCCAGGTGAGCGTGGCCAACTCGACCTCGCCGACGTCGGCCCACCTTCTCGGGGCGTCGGGCCCGTAGATGCATTCGGTCTTGT
>Ga0075163_10005029_pt1 | contig 17694 bp, 21 predicted proteins | sample JI1023141ADNA_FD_71478 | JGI IMG/M metagenome (GOLD analysis project Ga0075163, IMG submission 71478) | Wastewater effluent complex algal communities from Wisconsin, to seasonally profile nutrient transformation and Carbon sequestration -... | ecosystem: Engineered > WWTP > Effluent > Algae...
GCGCGCCCATTCCGGCAGATCCTGCCGTGTGGTGCTGTTGACCTGCTCTGCCATCCCCTCAGCCCCTCACCAGCCGCTTCACGTAGACGCGCTCGAGCAGCTCGTACCCGAGCTTCTCAGCGAGCTTCGTCCAGCCCTTCCGGGGGACGTGGATGCGCAGCGCACGCGCACCGCGCCGCATCGCCTCCGCCTCGATCTCGCGCTGCGTGAACTCCGTCACCGCGCGCGCCACACCCTCGGTGACGTTCTTCGGGTCCGCCCACGCGATCCAGACGAGCCAGTCGAACGCGTCCGCGAACTGGTCGCCGTCGCGGCACACGAACGTCACGCCAGCCACACGTTTCCCGTGAAACGTCAGGCACAGGAGCGCGCGGTCCGTCTCGACGACTTGACGCACCTGCTCCGGGCTCCACGACGCCGGGTTCCGCTTCTTGACCGCGAGCACCGCGTCCGCTGCCTCCGGCCACCACGCGTCAAGCTGGTCCTTCGGCACGACGAAGAAGCGCAGGTCGGCCGTCTTCGTCTGCTGGTCGACCAGGCGGAGGCGTGGGCGCCGCACGGGCACCGCGACGTCAGGCTGCCGGGTACCAGGAAGAGCCATCGAAAATCACCGCCATTGCCTGCAGAGGCGTCGCCGTCGCCGCCTTCGCGATGTTGCCGCCCGTCACGAGCTCCCACGTCGAGCCTGCCGCCGGGATGAGCCAGATCGGCCCGGTGAACGACGACACGTACCGCGGCGTCACGTGGTCGCTCTCCACGCCGAGCTGCGCGTTCGGCGGGTCGATGTTCTCGATCTGCTCCGCGCCCGTCACGACGTGGATCGCGTTCGTCGGCTTGATGCGCGTCGCCGACGCGATCTCCGCGCCGACGCCCTGCACCTGAGAGTTCGTCTGCTCGATCAGGTCGCGGAACTGCTCGTTCAGGTGCTGTTCGAGAGCCTTCCGGTACGCGTCGTGCCGACGCTCGACGTCGCGCAGGTAACGCTCGAGGTTCGAGTCCGTGGGCCAGCCCGGCCACGTCGGCAGGATGCGCCGTGCGACCTTGCGGATCATCGGCGCCCCATGGGAAGCACGTCCACGTCGATCGTCTCGATCTCCGCGTCGCCCTCGGGAAACACGTACTTCCAGCGGTGGAACCGCCGCGTGTTGCGGAAGTTGACCCAGCCCGGCGAGGTGTCGAGGTACGCCGTCGCGCCGACGAACGTCTCGGTCGAGCCGAGGTTGTCACGCATCGTGTTCTCGAGGTACGTGCCGACGTTCGCCGGGTAGATCGAGAACTGCGGCCGGTGCCGCCGCACGAACCACATCGTCTGCCCGTCGCCGTAGTCGCCGAGCGTGAAGTAGCCGCCCGCCGCCGGCAGGCCGTTCAGCGAGTAGAGCTTGTGGTCCGAGCCGATGATCGCCGGCACGACGTCGCTCGAACCCGCGAAGAGGTACGAGTCGTACGTCACGTCGTCGGCCTGCCCCCACGTCGTGAACAGCGACCCGAAGTCGCCGTACGTGAGGCCGCTCGAGCCGGGCAACTCGGGGTAAACGACCTGCTCGACGTCGAGCAGGCCCTTCGTCCAGCGGCCCGACTGCCGGTGCCACGCGACCCAGCTGTCGCAGAGCTGCGGGATCGTGTCGGCGTCGATCGCGATCGACGGGTAGTGCCAGTACACGACCTGCGCCGCGCGGTCGTAGCGGCCCTGCACGGCGAACTGCCGGTTGCGGTCGAGGTCGCCGTGCCCGGTGCCGTTGTCCTGGAACAGGAAGCGCCGCAGCCCGCTCTCGATCTCGCGCGGCGAACCGCTGCCGTCGACGAGGTAGAAGTTGTCGAAGCCCATCGTCGCGTGCGCGTCGCCGAGGTCGACGACCGCCTCGTGCGACAGGGCGCCGCTCTCGCTCGACGTGAGACGCATGTCCCAGATCGTCGGCGGGCCGGCGTACTCGCCGACGTAGATCGACTTCTCCTTGTAGATGATCAGGTTCCGGCCGAGCGCCTTCGCGCCGAGGATCTCGCCGGGCGTCTCGTTCAGGTAGCCGTTCGCCGACTGCGTGTCGGTGCCGGGCGTCCACTCGGTGTCGTCGCCGATCCCGCTGCACCACCACATCGACGGCGTGAGCGCGTTGCTCGGCACGGTCGACGACAGGTTCAGCAGGAACACGAACGCGCCACTGCCGCCCGGGTTCACCACCGCGACGACCTTCGCCGTCGGCGGCAGGCCCGCGAGTGCCGCAAAGCCGCTCCCCGTGTCCGTGATGATCTGCGGCGACGACTGGCCGTTCACGGCGATGCAGTCGTTCCCGAACATCGCGAACCGCCAGCGCCCGCGGTCATCCGTGTTGAAGTCGGCGAGCGTCGAGTAGTGCGTCCACGACCCGGCGGCGCCGCGGTAGAGTGCCGTCTTCGTGCCGGCGAAGAGCTTCGTCGAGCCGTCGAGGAAGCGCGCGACGTAGGCGCCGTAGCAGGAGCCGTCATCCGCCGGCGACACGCGCGTCGGCAGGACACCGTAGGTCTCCACGGGCGACGGCGTGCGGCGGTAGCCGCGCAGCGTCGGGTAGAAGCCGTCGCACTCGACGAAGTGCGCCTCGCCGCCACCGTCTGCCGGGCGGATCATCGCCGACATGTCCGGCGCGAAGCCCATCAGCGCGAGGGTCTGGATCATCGCGAGGATCAGCCCCACGGCCGGACCCCGCGCGCGTACGCGCGAGCCTCGGCCTCCTTCACAATCTCCGACCACTCGTCCTTCGACTTCGCGTACTCGCGGTCCGCGAGGTCGGGCTCGATGATGACGTCGTCGTACAGGATCGCCTTCGCGCGGCAGCGCACGGCGCGCTCCGCGTCGTTCATCCAGAAGCCCTCGTCGTCATCCTCTGTGGGCGCGTCGAGGGTCGAGACGTACTTGCCGTTGAACTCGTAGTCGGTGGATGGCGCGCGCGGCTCGATCAGGAACTGGTCGTTGTAGAGCGCGTAGAACTGCGGGACGCCCGTCTCGACGGAGTCGCTGTTCGGGTAGAGGAACTGCAGCTCGGCGGGCGTGACCTGCTGGATCTGGTAGACCATGCCGTTCGCGGTCACGGTCAGGTCGGTCATCGTCACGAAGTCGGTCGGCAGGTCGTACGCCTGCTGATCCGCGACGCTTGCCGTCGGGCCGAACGATGCCTGGTTGGGGACAACCGGACGCCGCTTGTAGAACGCGATCGCGCTCTGGATGGCCTCTTGCACCTGACTCGCGAGGTCGGGCCGCTGAAGCTCATCGAGGATGCGCGACTGCATCTGCGCGTACGTCATCGGGGCGTCGTGCGTGATGCGCGGGCCGCGCAGCGCCGATCAGCGCGCGCGGCCCGCCGTCGCCTCGGGCTTACTTGCTGCCCTTGATGCTGGGGCCGTACGGGTTTTCGGTCGGAGGCCCAACCCGATCCGCGCCACCGTCGCCCGCCTGCGCGGTCTCCGCGACGCGCGCCGTCGAGTTCGAGGTCTTGAACGGGTCGGCCGGGGCCGGCTTGCTCTCGAAGCTGTTCGCCATGGTCTTGCCTTTCCTTCGATGCGCCCGGCTCAGTCTTCGAGCACGTAGCGCAGGTTCATCTTGATGGACCCGGAACCCACCTGATCGTTGTCCGCCGAGACGCCGACTCCGACGCCGCAGCGGAAGACGAATCCTCCGGTCTCCGCGCTCTCGCGAACCGTGACACCGATTCCACTGGCGATGTGAGCGGACCAGACGTTGGTGCCACCCACGCCACAGTTGAAACCGAACACGCCCGCGGTCGCCGCCGTGTTGAAGAGCGAGAAGCCGACGACGGCAATCCGCTTTCCGGCAACAGCTGCGATCACGAGGTCTTCGTCGGCGAACGCCTCCGTCGCCACCGCCGTCTTGAGGATCGGCGTCGAGCCACGGTCCGTCCCGAGGTGGTTCGCCTCGTTCAGCGCGTGCGCCGGCGTGGCGCACGCGAGAACGAGAACGACGATGCGCAGCCAGCTCTTCACTGGCCGGGGTCCCGGTACTTCGGGTAGTCGGTGTAGTAGTACGCGCCCTTGATGGTGCCGGCCGCGAACGTCACCGCGGCGACAGCCACCTTGATCGCAAGGAAGCTGTTCTCGGTGTAGGTGCGAGGCACGGTGCCGGCGATCACGCCGACCGCCTGCCCGGTCGTGACCGCACGCGGCGACACGAGGGTACGACCACCCTTGAACGTGGTGGTCGCCGCGACGAAGCGGTCGTCGTCCTCCTCGTCTCCGACGGCGAGCGAGATCGAGCCCGTGCCGTCCGAGTCCATGTCGGGCACGTCGATCCAGAAGTCGATCAGCGCGCAGCCGCTCGGGATCTTGCCGAGGATCCAGATGTCGTTCGCGGTCGGGTTCGCGCTGACAGCCAGTGAGAACCCATAACCGTGGACCGCCCCCTGCGGGCGTGTGACCGGGATGAACGAAGTGCCGGCGACGGTCGATCGAAGAGTTGCCATCTATCACTCCATTCCGGGGGGAGACGAACTCCCCCCGGTGTGGTTGTGGTCGATCAGAGCTTGACCTCGGCCATCGCCGCGACTTCGTTGCAGCAGAAGAGCGCAAAGCCCTTGATCGCCTTGCTCGTGATGAGCGTGGTGATCGCCGCCGTCTTGAGGGTCAGGCGAAGGTCGTCTTCCGCCGTCACGTCACCCGCGTCGGTGTCGAGCACCTGGAACGGGAGAGATTCGAGCAGCACGTGCGTGTTCGCCGTTGCGGTCGAGTCGAACGACGTCACGCGGACGGTCGTTGCGCCGGTCGGGTTGAAATCCGCCACGAACCGAGCGGCCGACGACTTCGTGCCGATGTCGAAACGTGCCGCGGTTGCACCCGAGTCGAGGTCGGGGATCTCGATCCAGAACCCGAGCAGGGTCGAGTACGCCGGGAGCTTGCACAGCACGATCACATCGCCGATCGTCGCACCGAACGGAGCGGCCGGCGTGTAGCTGAATGGCACCCCCTGCAGACCGGTACCGGAGCGAGCCGGGCGGTCCTTGGCGGTGTTCGCGTAGACGGTCACTGCAGCCATGTCACTTCACCTCTTTCCTTCTGCCGCTCAGACCGCCGGCGAGTAGGTCGACGCGACGATCGTTCCGAAGTCGACGCCGTCGAACCGGGTCTTGCAGGCGCCGTAGATCATGCCTGCGTAGGTCGTCAGCGAGTTCTCGCCGTCGTCGAGCTCCTCCACCCAGCGCATGCGCTCGGGCGAGGTCTCCGCGCGGCCGATGCCCCACGCCAGCGCCTGCGCACCGCAGAACACCGCACGCGCGATGTTCGTGGTGCTCGACGACGCGGCACCGAGGTCGGTGTGGTACTCGGCGTTCGCCTGATCCGAGTCGCCGAAGCAAATGCGGGCGTCCTCGAAGATCAGCGTGCCGTTCCACATGCCCAGCGCGCCGGTGAACATCGGGTTCTTGGTGATGAGCCCGCCATTGAGCGCGGCCTGCTGGATCTGCGCCCAGTTGCCCTCGGTCATCGAGGTGCGCAGCTGGTACGCCTGGAACGGGTGCAGCAGAAGGACGTAGACCTTCATGCCGCCGACCATGATGGGACGGATCGCAGGCGACGCGGTGCGCGCCTTCGTCACCATCTTGTCGATCATCTGCAGCGTGAAGCCGTACGACGCGTCGGTCAGGCCCGACTCCACCGAAGCGTCGCCGCCGTAGATCCAGCGCGTGCTCGACGGCGCGGTCGCCGCGTTCAGGCCGGTGTACTCGAGGTCGGTCTGCGCGGTGTTGCCGCAGAGCTGGTTGATGTTGCTGACGTCGATGCGGTCGGACCACCAGTCCTTGAGCGCGCTGTTCGCCTCGCTGCGCATGCTCCACGTCACGCGCTGCTGCGACATCAGGCCCGTCACATTCACGTTGTGGCGGAGCTGGTTGATGTCGAACGAGAAGTTGCGGATGTTCAGCGACTCGGCGTTGTCCTTCGCCTTCGCGTCGCCGAGCGTGCCCTTGCCGGTGAGGCGCCGACGCAGACCGATTGTGATCCGCTGTCCGCCCTGCTTGAGCTCGTCGCGGACCTGGATCATCGAGTCGTCGTCCTTGCCGACGAACTTGTCCGTGAGAGTCTCCTTGAGGCTCTCGATGATGAGCTTCTTCGCCCAGGCGCGAGTCGCCTGAGCGTCATTCACGCCGATGATGGTTGCGGCCATGTTCCCTTCCTTCTTGGCGTCAAGACACTATTTGCGAGTGCCCTCTGTGACGCCGAGGAGGCGAGAGAACCGTCCGGCGGATTCCGGCGGATCACGCTGATTCAGGGCCAGACCGAGCCCACGACTGCGCGTCGTTCGCGGAGCGTCGTTGTTACGTGAGCCGCTCGGTCACGAGGTCGACGGTTACCCGTCGGCCGCTGGATGACTCGCCAACGTCGAGGCTCGGAGGTCTTACGTCGACTACGAGCATGCGCGAGGCGCCCCGTGGCGCCGCCGATAACCCCCGGCGAGGGGAAGTCTGTACGCCGCCTACGCGGCGTACAGTCTGGATGTCAAGTTGATTCCTGTATTCGTCGGAAATGGGATCAGCCGCCCATCAGCTGCCGCATCATGCCCGGCTCGCTGTCGAGCAGGCGCGCGAACTCGTCGTCCTCGAGGTTCACGGCGTCCTCGAGCGTCATGCGGCCGCGCGGGCTCGCGCCGGCGCGGCCCGGCGCGCCGCTGCGCTGCGCCGCGTTCACGCTGCGCGCAAGCTGCTGCGCGCGCGGGCTCGACGGGCGCTGCGGCGCCGCCTGCTGCTGCGGCATCTGCCCGCCGTCGTCGGCGCCATCCGGCGCGCCCTGCCCGCCGTTCCCGTACCCGAGCTGCCAGGCGAGCTCGTAGATCACCTGCGCCGGGTCGCGCACCCACTGGTACTCGCCGGTCTGCGGGTTCATCTGCACGCAGTCGCGGATGAGCTCGGCGCGCTCGCGCTCGAGGCGCGCCGGCAGGTCGGCCGCGGTCACGCCGCGCATCGAGTGGAAGCCCGCGAACCAGTTCGCGACGTACTGGAACGCCTGCCCGTAGTCGGGCTGCGACAGCGCGAAGCGGTTCTCGAACGCGGTGTACTCCTGCGCGACGCGCGACACGACCGCCATCCGGCGGCCCTGCTCCTCGCGCTGCGCGGCCGTCTGCTGCCACGCCTGATGCTCCTCGCGCGTCGCGTTGACCTGCGCCTCAAGCTGCCGGATGCGCCACTCGTTGAAGCCTTCCGGGTCGATCTCCCGGTCCGGCATCGGGTCGGCCTCGGCCTGCTTCCGCGCCGCCTCCGCGTCACGTGCGGCCTGCTCCTGCCGCGCGCGCGCCTCCTGCTGCGCACGCAGCATGTTGAGGCGCTCCTCGTACCGGATCTTCTGCTCTCGGTCGGCGAGCAGTCCCGAGCGCTCTTCCTCGTACTGCTTCAGCTGCGCGCGGAGCTTCTGCACCTCGGGCAGCGGCACCGCCGGACGCCGCCCGCCGCCACGCTGCGGCGCGGACACCTGCTCGTGGCCGCCGACGGCACCACCATCGTCGTCGCCCGCATCGCCGCCGCCGTCGAGGTCCTCGAGGCTGCTCGAATCCTCGAGCGCACCCTCGTCGCTACCGACGTCCATGCCGAGCTCGGCCGGCGTCGGCTCCGTCATGTCGCTGCCGTTGAACACGTCCTCTGCCATCCGCCTCTCCTCAGCCCGTAGACTTCACGCCGGAAAACGCCGGCTTCTGCATCGCGTGGATGCCCTTCAGGGCATCCAGCTCGTTCTTCGTGTGCTGGAGCGCGGCGTCCGTCGTCTCGCCGACCTCGGCGAGGCGCATCTCGCGCTCCTTGATGTCCATGTCCTTCGCGGTGGAGGCGATCTCCATTCCGGTCGCCTTCATCAGCGTCTGCGCGCGTGCCATCGCGAGCTGCGCCTGCGCCTGCTTCGCCAGCGCGTTGGCCTGCTCGAGCGCGATCTGCGCCTCGATGTACCGCGGGTCCGTCTCGAGCGACGGCGGAGGCGGCTGCTGCGCGTCCTCCTCGTCCTGCCGGATCCAGTCCTCGACGAGGTGCGCCGGCAGCGGCGAGTACCGCTTCCACGCATCGGGCATGCGGCCGGAACGGAACGCGATCGGCAGGAGCGACGACAGGTCGTTCCACACCGCGCGTCGCGCGTTCGGGTCGCGCGGCACCTCGTCGATCACGAGGTCGTAGTCCTCCGGGTTCAGGAAGCGGTCCTTGAACAGCCGGATGAACTTCGAGCTGTACGCTCCACCGATGCGGATCTTGCGCCCGTCCGAGATGAAGCGCCGCACCATCTTCAGCAGCAGCTTCGCCTCGTTGAAGCGGTAGCGCGTGAGCGCATCGAACTGCGGTGCGAGGGTCGTCATGCCCTGCACCTGCTGCTTCTCGATCGACACACCGGCCTGGTCGCCGGCGCCGCCGCCCATCAGCGACTCGTTCGGGCCGATGTCGTTGATCGCAGCGAGCGTGTACTCGGTCATCTGTGCCGCCGCCGGCGGGAAGTCGGCAGCGGGGATCACCTCGTACTTCCCCTGCATGCCGGGGTTCATCAGGATGATCGGCGACGGGCCCGCCCACTGATCCGGCAACGCGTTCGGGTTGTAGACCGCGTCGTGTTCGACGATCAGGCCGCCCTTCGCGCCGGCATTCCAGATGTTGATGCCCTGCGAGAAGAACTTGTTCGCGCCCTTCTGCGGGTCCAGCAGATGCCGGACCATGCCGTACCAGACCTTCTTTTCGTCGTCCCACTTGTGCGTCAAGAACAGGTACGAGAACCCGTCGATCCACATGCGGTCCTCGGACAGCACGACGTCCTCGCAGAGGAACGACTGGTGGTACCCACGCCGCGTCGACTGCACGGCCTCGGGCTCGGGCATACCCATCAGCTCGAGGCGCGCGACGAGCTTCTCGTACTCGTCCATCGACAGCCGCAGGATCTTCTCCTCCTCCGGCTCGTCGGTGACCGTCGGCTCCTCGGGGGGCGGAGGCGGAGCGCCCTGCACGTCTGGCGGCATCGCGCCCGGCGGTGCACCCCCCGGCGGAACCGGCCCCCCGACCGGTCCCGCCGGAGACCCCTCCGCCTGCTGCGTCGGATCGCCACCCATCCCGAGCGCAGCCCCCATCGCCGCCGCATCAGGTGGCGGTGGCGGCGGCGTTCCCTGATTCATGGGCAGCGGCTGCTGCTCCTGCGGCTGCTCCTCGCCCTCCGCGCCCTCGTCGTCCGGTGCGACCGGCATCTCCGGCTCGTCGAGCTCGCCGCTGTCCTTCTCGATCGAGAAGCCGCGGTCGACCACCAGCATGCAGGGCTCGCGCTCCCACCACTGGTACTCGGTGACGTAGAACATCCCCTTCTGCCGGCCTTCCGGCGCACCGGGGAAGACCTTCTGGCTGTTGTCCGCGTAGGGGTTGGTCGACGTATCGACGACCTGCGTCGGCAGGTCGGTGTTGTCGTCCGGCCCCATCGACGGCGGTGCCATCGGATCGCGCGCGCCGGCGGTGAGCCGGTCCGCCTTCTCGTCTCCGAAGACCGCGCGGATCTCGTCGATGTGCCAGTAGCGACGACGCGCGATCCACCGCGCGTCCTCGAGGTTCTGCATGCGCGCCGCCGGATCCCAGCGCATCTCGAACGAGTCGACGCGCTCGATCACGATCCGCCCCCGCGGGTCGTCCTCGTGATCCATCCGGTAACTGCCGCAGCCGACACCGCGGACGTTCGCGTCGTGCCAGAGCCGCGAGCGCTCGTGGTGGCCCTTCGACTGCTCGATCGCCCAGTCGACCGTGTCCGTCGCGAGGTCGGCCATGCCGGGCGTCATCGGATCCGGCGCCTGCTTCGGCAGGAAGATGACCTTCTGCCGGTGGTAGACCTCGGTGCCGTCCACCAGGTCGACCTTCTTCGCGATGCGGTTGATCGTCAGCGCCGGCTTCGAGCGACGCTCCTCGAGCGTCTTCTTGACCTCGGGGTCCCACTGGTTCCCGTCATAGAAACGCTCGCACTCGCGCGCCTCGTCGACCCACGTCGTGAACGAGTCCTTCGCGAGCTTCAGGTCGTCGTTGACGCGCGTGACGAGCTTCAGCTCGCGCTCGCGCGCCGCGGCCTCCTGCTTGCGCGTGCGCCTCTTCGTCGGCGTCTCGGCCTTCGAGAGCGTGTCAACGAACGGCACGGCGAAGCTCCCTCACCTCGTGACACGCACACGGGCACGAGTGGCCCGTCAGGTGCCGGTCCCGCTCGATGCACGCGACGCACCGGTCGTCGAACTGCCCGCCCGTCGCCCGGTTCACGCCGATGTTGACGAGCAGCTTGTCGACGGCCTTGCCGAGCGACCCCGTAACTTCGCGCTTCTCGGCCAGTGCCGCGCGTGCGCGCGCCGCGGCTGCCTCCTGTGCCGGTGTCGCCACGCCCACCACCTCCTAGGCCGCCATCCAGCCGCCGCCGCGGTTTGCCTTGTCGCGCATCGCCATCTGCGACTGCGCCTGCAGCTCGTCGGGCGTCTTCGGCCACTCGAGGACGAGCTGGTTGTGGTCCGCGTCCTCCGGGTCCGTGATGCGCGCCAGCGAGTCCAGCATGTCCTCGTGCGCCGCGACCGGGAACGCCTTCAGCTCCTCCTCGAAGAGCTTGACGAGATCGACCTCACGCCCTTCGCACGTGCGCCACAGGTGGCGCGGCATGCGAATGCGGTGGTCGCGCATCAGCGGGACGAGGCGCCCGATGCGCTCCGTCTTCTTGACGTTCCCGCCGACCGTCGTGATGTTGAACCGGTACGGCGGAGACCCGCCGAACCCGTTCATCTTCTCCTTGATGTACGGGATGTCTCCCGACAGCGCGTACTGCTCGTAGTAGACCCGCGTGATCGGCTTCCAGCGCTGGTGCAGCTCGAAAAGCTTGTCCGCGCGCTCGCGCAGGTCGAGCTTGTCGCGCACGGCGTCGAGCACGTAGAAATTGCGGTCGGCGCCGAGGCCGAGCACCCACATCGCCGTGTAGTCGCTGCCGCGCTTCTTCGACGTCGCCGGGTCGACGAGGATATACTTCGCAAAGCCGCGTGCCTCGGCCGGCGTGTAGTCCTTCGGCTCGAACGCGTCGCGCAGCCACGCAAGCTTGAAGTACGAGCCGTCGTCCGACACGCAGCGCTGCTGGTAGAGCGACAGCCACGACTCGGTGCGCAGCGTGCGCTTGATCCCCTCGAGCTTGTCGAGCGGGAACTTCTCGGGCCAGAGCGGCTCGCCTGCCTTGCGGCGCTCCTCGTCCTCCTCCGCGATCGCCGGGAAGCGCACGATGTGCCAGCCGTCGTGCTGCTGTTCGCGTTGAATCCAGCCAGCCAGATCGTCTTCGTGCCAGAGCGTCTGCGTCAGGACGACGGCGCTCTTGCCGGGCATGAGGCGCGTGTAGGCGACGTCCGAGAACCAGTCGTGAAGCTGACGTCGGAGCGTCTCGCTTGACGCCTCCTCGCGCGTCTTGACCGGATCGTCGATCAAGAACAGGTGCGCGCCGCGACCGGTAATCGCCGACCCGCGACCGACGGCGAAGTACATGCCGCCCTCGGTGAGCGTGAACTTGTCCTTCGCCTGCGAGTCACCAGACAGGACCGACTGCGGGAAGACCATCCGGTGCAGCGGGTCCTGCAGGTGATTGCGGACCTTCTGCCCGAAGTCCTCGGCCAGGTCCTGACCGTAGGACGCCGAGATGACGTACTTGTCAGGGTTACGGCCGAGGAACCACGCGGGGAAGAAGATGGTCGACGTGAGGCTCTTGCCGTGGCGAGGCGGCATCAGGATGATGACGCGCTCGAGCTCCCCGGCCTCGACGCGCATCAGCGTCTTGATGATCTCCTCGTGGTGCCACGCGAGCTCGTACTGCGGCCAGAGGAGCTGGATGTAGGCCGCGAGGTTGTCGTGCGCGAGCGCGCACGCAAGGTCGAGTTCAGCCCGCGTCGCTTGTGTCGCCGGTGTCGCCGTCGCTCATCCCGGCTTCGTTCCCGTTCTGCTGCATGGTGGTCCGCTGGAAGCTCTCGACCAGCTTCGCAACGTCCTGACGCGCAACGCGTCCGGGGTCGGGCGGTGCCCCGCCTCCCCGCTTTGCTGCCGCTGCCGTACCGAGCCCGAGGGCCCGGCCCTTTGCGACCAAGATGTCGCCGCGAGTCCGCATGGCCTCGAAGGCCAGCTTGTGGTCGCTGCGCCCACGCGCTTCGCCGATGATCTCCTTGAGCTCGACGACCATGTCGTCGAACTCGGCGATCAGCTGCTCGGCGTAGGTCCCGTCCTGAACGCCTTTGCTCTCCGCCAACTCTGCCGCCAAATGCTTGAGATGCACCGCTGCATCCCGGTGCGTCCAGTACCCGGAAAGCAAGCCCCGATCAATTGCAACTCGGTTGCTGCTGCAACATAGTCTGCAAGGCTTCGCCTTCGGGTCGGACTTGACGCGCTTGCCGACGCGGAAGCGGTACAGGTAGCCGCTGCCCCCGGCCTGCAGGTTGTTGCCGACGAGCGCGTTGAAGCGCGCCGCGTTCCTAGCCAGGGAGTTCCTCGGCTTGCTCGACGTCCCCGGCCGACAGCAGCTCGACCTCCACCGACACATAGGTGCCGTGGAACCGCCCGTCCTTCCAGTCTGGCCCGGCCTTTCTCGCAAAGACGAGATGCACAAGCGTTTCCCAGACGTCCGTGGACTCGAGCGCCTTCATGCTAGCGAGCTTGCCAATGGCCGCATGACACCCCGGACAGAGTGCGACGAGCACTTCGTTCTCCGGGTCGTTCTCTTTCCCGTAGACGTGGTGCGAATGAAGACCGGAGGCTCGGTGCTTGCCGCAAAGCTGACACACGCCCTCGCGCAGCCCGATGGTAAGCGCACGCTTCCCGCCGAAATACTCACGATCCTGACGAACCGTGTACGTGCAGCGAACCGAGCAACACCGCTGCTTCGTCGACATGGGGTAGAACTCATCACCACACCCCGGACACGCCATCGCCTGCATCCCGCGAGCTGCACTGTACTCGCGCCAGAACTCGGGATCGTGGCGCTTGATCGCTTCCACCAGCGTAGTCAGGTGACGGCCGCGCGCACGCGCAAACTGCCGCAGCGATCCGTCCCACACGCGCAGGTCACGCACGAGCTTTTGTGTCTCGACCTTGTTGTACCCCGCGCCGCGCGGGATCTTTCTCGGGCCACGATTCCCGGCCCTGTTTGCCAAACCAAGTTCTGAGACCTTGCAGGCTACGCCAGCGTACGGCCGGCCAAGCCGCGACGCGACCTCTCCGAGCGGAAGAAGTTCCGACGCTAGCCGTCGAAGTTCATCGACCTCCTCGTCGGTCCACTTCGCGGACAGCATTGGGTAACCCATGCGGCGAAGTCGCTCCCAGACCGACTGCCCACCCATCCCCAAGGCGCGAGCGACCTTCCAGACGGAGCCCAGCTCTCGATAGGCGGCGACGATCTCTTCGTTCGTCGCCTTCTTCGGAGCGCCCCTCTGTCCCACGCTCACCTCCCGAGCACCAGCCACGCCATCGACACGAGCGCGCAAAGGTAGCCGACCGCCCAGAGCCCCACGTCGCGCATGTACCGCTCGTACTTCTCCTGCGACATCGCGTCCTCCCCCGGCTAACCGGGGCCGGCACCAGACCGGCCCCGTCGCCGCGCTTCAGCAGCCCTTCTTGCCGCCCTTGCCCATGCCCTTGCCGCCCTTCGAGCCCTTGGAACCCTTCGCCATCTCGCCTCACCTCCTCCCCGCCGGACGTCCCGGCTCAGACCGTCGCGTCGATCGCCGCCGAGCTCGCGAGCAGCGGATATCGCGCCGCGAACTCCGCGATGATCCGCTTCTGCGTCTGCTCGATCGGCTCGTCCGCGAACCGCAGGCCCTGCACAATCTCCGTGCGCGGGCCGAGCGCGCCGGCCAACTTCACCGGCGCGATCCCGCCCTTCTTAAGCTGCTCGAACACCTTCTCGATGAAGGCGAGCAGCAGTCCGCGACGACGCGCGTCGCTGTCCTGTGCCGTCGCCGGCTTCAACGTGGGCATCCTCTCCTCCTCCGGCAGCTCATGCCGCCTTCTCCTCGGCCGGCACCAGGTCGAGCTCGGGGTGCACGACGTCCGACCGCGTGAACATCACCTCGTCGTCCAGCCGCGCCGTGCCCGAGCACACCGGCCAGAACGCGCACTTGCTGTTCCACCGGAAGCAGGCGTCCGGGTTCCGCGGGAAGTAGCCCGCGAGCGCGTACTCGTGGATGCGCTTGCCGGTGAACCAGTGGTCCGCTCGCGCCTCGTCGAGCTCGCTCTCGAGGCGCACCACCTCCGCACGCCGGAAGTAGCTGTCCGGCGCCTCCGCGATCGCGGCGCGCAGCCGGTCGCGGTACTCGTCCGGCGTCTCGTCGTGGTCGCGCTGGTTCGCGTACAGCGAGCCCGCAGGCCGCACCGTGCCGTCGGCGAGACGGGTCGCCTTCTGCGTGTACTTCCGCTCCTCCTCGGGCGTCGCCTTCAACGGCCGCTGCGTCGGCTTCCCGAGCACGTCGTAGATCACCGCGGCCGGCTTGAACCCGAGCGCCGCGGCGCCGTCGAAGTAGATGGACACCTGCGCGTCCATCACGAGCCGCTCGAAGTAGTCCGAGCCCGGCGAGATGTCGACGCTGCTCGTCTTGTGCTCGACGACCTTGACCTCGCCGTCCTTCAGGTCGCGCACAAGCGCGTCGAGCTTGCCCGCGAGGCGCCACGTCCGTGACGGGTGGCCCGTCGCCGGGTTCCGCAGTTCCGTCTCGAACTGCACCTCGACGCACTGGCGACCGTTCGCCACGAGCACCTCGAACGGCTCGGCCTCCCATCGGTGGTGGTAGCCCTCGAGCATCACCTCCGCGCGCGCTAGGTCGTACGGGTCGACGTCCGCGGTCGCGAGCACCTCGAACGCCGAGCGGAGCTTCCAGCCCGCCGGCGCGAGCCACCACGCCTCGAGCGCCGCGTGGATCAGCGTCCCGAACCGCAGCGCGGGCTTGTCCTGCGTCGCGCGATACCCGAGGCCGTACTTGTAGTGCTCCAGCCTCGGGCACGCGCGCGCGTCGGACTGCCGCGACGACGTCAGCAGGTTCGACAGCATGGCTCAGAACGGTGGCGCGTCGTTGTCCGACGGCGGCGGAACGTCCGAACGCGGCGCGGCGCCGTTGCCCGGCGCGAACGTCTTCTGACCCAGCTCCTTCCGCACGGCGAGCACCTGCCCACGGAGCTTCTTCGCGAAGTCGATCTTCTCGGCGTCGGTCATCTCGTTCTTGACCATGACGCCGGCGCCGGGCGCGTTGACCCACTTCACGCGGGTACGCCACTCGCCCCTGTCGTTCTGCTCGTTCTCGACGACGAGCGACACCTCGGTCGAGCCGAGGCCCTGCGCCATCAGGTCGGCGATGTTGTCGCCGGCCCAGCCCGCGACGATCAGCGACTCGATCGTCCGCTTGTACGTCTTCTCGGTGAAGTAGCCGTACCAGGCGATCTGCGTGCCGGGGACGTCCAGCAGGTCGAACAGCACCGCCACCTGCTTCGTCCCCGTGTCCGCCATGCCGAGCATCGCGTCGATCGCGCGCCCACGGTACCGTCCGTTCTCGAGCTCCATCCGTTCACTCTCCCTTCTGCGCGATTCGCGCGTTTACCCAGCCGTTGAGCTGCGTCAGCTTGACGGCGTCATCGCCGGCCTTCTCGAGGTACCCGAGCGCGGTCGCGCGGGTCGCGTCGTCGAGCTGCGCCACGTTCTCGACGATCGCCGCCTTCAGCTCGGCGGGATCCGCCGGCCGATGCGCCGCGATTGCCTGCTCGAGGTCCGCCCACGACAGCGCGAGCGTCTCCGGCAGGCCGTGCCGGTTCTTCGCGTCCCATGCGGCCGTGCGGACCGTCTGCACGATGCGCGCGCCGGTCGACACGCCCTTGACGCGCTTCGTCTTCTCGTCCTTCGCGGTGAGCGTCTCGTACTGCCCGAACAGCACGATGCTCGACCACTCCTTCCAGAAGCCCGCCGCCTTGTCGTTCAGCTTGAGCTGGTAGCGGTCGTACGACTCGGTGTCCGGCAGATGAATCGTCTTGACGTGGCAATGCGCGAGCATCACCACGTGCATTCCCTTCGACACCTGGAGACGCTCGAGGCGCGCCGCGAGGCCGCGCCACTCCTGCATCGCCGCGACGTAGCCCTTGCCGAAGCCTCCTCCCACGGCCTCGATCGAGTCGACCTTCGCGGCCGAGCAGACGTGCGACCAGACGAGCGGCTCGGCGTGGTCGAGCGTGTCGATGACGAGCGTGCGGTAGTCGTGCTGCTCGCGCTCGAGGGTCGCGACCGCGTCGAGCACGTCCTGCCAGTCCGTCGGGCGCGGGAAGCGCGCGACGTCGAGCTGCGCCGTGCCGTCCTCGGTGGCGAGGAAGATCGGGTTCGGCGCGTTCGACGCGAACGTGCTCTTTCCGAGGCCCTCGGGCGAGTACAGGAGCACGCGGAGCGGCTCCTCCTGCACGCCCTTCACGACCTTATCGAGCGTCATCCGCGTCGCGCGCGGCGCGACGGTCTGCGCGGCTCGCGCGCTTGCGACTGCTGTCGCCATATCGGTCACTCCTTTCCGATCGGGAATCTTTGCGGCCTGTCGGTCCGGTCCGGGTGCGCGCCTGGAGGCGGCTCCACCCACGGCGCGTTCGGGTCCTGCGCCTGACGCTCCCACTCCTCGACGCAGCGTTCCCACGCCGGCGGCAACGTCGTCCTCACCAGAGCGAGCCCTCGTACCGAGACATCGCCGCGTCCTCAGCCGCGATCTCCCATTCCTTTGCGGCTTCCTTGTACAGCGTGTCCTCGGCCAGCCGTTGCTCTTCCGGCGTCAGCTCGACGGCCTGACCGCAACCACGGCACTTGACGGTCTCGATCTCGACGTCACCGCCCTCGTCCGGGAAGCATCGCTCCGGCGGGCCAGAGTAGTGGCCGTGCACGATCGGTTCGACGCTGCCCTCGACCTCGAGGTCGATGTCGAACTCGGTGCGCTTGATGATCAGGCTCGCCGTGACGTGCGTGCTCATGCCGCCACCTCGGCCTTCTCGACCCGCTCGCCGTCGCGGTCCACCTCGTACACCTGCGCACACGTCCGCCGCGCTTTGCACTTCTGCGGCATGCCATCCGTGTCGCGCGGAGCGCGCATGTCGGCCAGCGCCACCGGGCACGCGACGAACCGCTTCGCCTCCGGGTGGAATGCGAGCGCCATCGTCGGGCGCGGGCTGAAGTGCAGGCCGCCGCCGCACTCCGCGACACCGCCGTCCCAGTCCGGGGCCTCGACGATCGTACCTGGCGTGTAGTTCCCGCCACGTGGGCTCTTCCAGTCGTCGCCGACGGCCTTGTAGAGTGTGGCGACGCCGTCCACGACCTCGACGCCGTAGAACGCACACCAGTCAGCCGGCGTCTCCATCTTGACGATCTGCACTCGGTCCGTGCCGGCAATCACGGGCTTTCCGAAGCCCACCACGGACACCGTCGGCTGCGCTTCGACCTTGGTGTGGCCGCGCACCTCCAGCCGCGCGTACGCCTTTGCCACGACGCACGGGGCGCTGCTGCCGTTCGCCTCGACGCGCGGGGCGCTGCTGCCGTTCGCCTCGACGCGCGGGGCGCTGCTGTCGTACGCCACGACGCGCGGGGCGCTGCTGCCGTTCGCCACGACGCGCGGGGCGCTGCTGCCGTTCGCCACGACGCGCGGGGCGCTGCTGCCGTTCGCCTCGACGCGCGGGGCGCTGCTGTCGTACGCCACGACGCGCGGGGCGCTGCTGCCGTACGCCTCGA
>Ga0075163_10005030_pt1 | contig 17690 bp, 12 predicted proteins | sample JI1023141ADNA_FD_71478 | JGI IMG/M metagenome (GOLD analysis project Ga0075163, IMG submission 71478) | Wastewater effluent complex algal communities from Wisconsin, to seasonally profile nutrient transformation and Carbon sequestration -... | ecosystem: Engineered > WWTP > Effluent > Algae...
GCCGCGCCCGGAACGACCACGGCAGGAAGCCGCCGATCGGCAGGAAGGCGACGTCGGGGGCGAACGCGGCGCCGATCTGCGCGAACGCCGGGCCGTAGCCGGCGTCGCCGCACAGGAACGCGCTCGCGCCGTCGCCGGCGACGACGTAGCCGAGCGCGCGCGCCAGCGGATCGCGGCCGTGGTCGAGCGGCGTCGCCACCACCCGCACGCCGTCGGTGACCAGCTCGGCGCCCGGCTGCAGCTCGACGACGCGGGCGAACCCGAACGGTGACACCGTCGCCCCCACCCCCGGCGGCACGATCACGGTCGCGGTCCGCGGCACCAGCGCCAGGCTGGGCAGGTGGAGGTGATCGCGGTGGGCGTGGCTGATGAGCACCAGCCCGACCGCCGCCAGGTGGCCCGGGGTCAACGCCGACGCCAGGGCGCGGTGGGCGCCGCCGGCCCAGCGGCCGAGCATCGGATCGAACGCGATGGTCACGCCGGCGGTGCGGAGCAGCACGCTGGCGTGGCCGCCGAACGTGATCGCGAGCTGGCCCGGCTCGATCGCCGGCAGCGGCGCCGGGGCCGCGATCCGCGGCGGCCGGAACGCGTCGAGCATCCAGCGCCCGACCAGGCTGCGGACGCGACGCACCCGGACCGCCCGGTGCAGGCGGTCGAGCTCGGCCTTGCGTGGTCCCCACTCCACGTCGGCAGTGTCGCCGCACGAGCACGCACTCGCAAGAGACCGGCCTTGCACACGGACGAGATCTTCCATACCGTCCGTCGCCCGTGCGCCTCGACCGGATCCTCGCCGTCCTGCGCCATCCGCTCGCGGTCGCTGGCCTGATCGTCGCCCTCGCCCTCGCCTGCCTGTGGCCCCGGCTGGGCACGCCCGGCCTGTGGGAGCCGCAGGAGATGGCGATCGCCGACGAGGCCGCCGCCCGCGCCGACGGCACCTTCCAGCCCGCGCGGTCGACGCCCGGGTGCGAGCGCCAGCCGACCGCCGACGACGCGCGGACCCTGACCCCGCGGCTCGCCGCCTGGGGCCTCCATCGATCGTCGTCGGACGGCGGCCTCCGCTTCCCGTTGATGTTGCTGGGCGTGCTCGGCGCGCTCGCCACCTTCGGCGTCGCCTGGCGGATGGCCGGCGCCCGGGCCGGCCTGGTCGCCGGCGCGGTGCTGCTGTCGTTCCCGCTGTTCGTGCTCCAGGCCCGGATGCTGACCAGCGAGATCGGCACCGCGGTCGGCGCCACCCTCCTCGTCTACGGGTTGCTCGCGATCGCCGATGGCGGTCGCTGGCCGGGCGCCGGCCGCTGGGCCGCCACCCCGCTCGGCCGGATCATCGATCTCGCGGTCGCCGGCGTCGCGATCGCGGTCGGCGCCCACCTGGCGTTCCACGCCGGCGGCGCGCTGATCGGCCTCCTGCCGCCGCTGGCCGCGATCGCGGTGGCCGGCGCGTTCGCCCTGCCCGCGCTGGGCGCCGGCCTGGTCGGCCTGTGGCGCCGCCTCGATCCGCGCTGCGATCCGCGGCTCGCGCCCGGCCCGGCGATCGATGGTTGGCAGACCCTCGCGGTCGCCATCGCCACCCTCGCCACCGCCGGCCTGTCGGTGTGGCTCGCGATCGAGATCTTCGATCTCGCCCCGCGCACGCCCGGGACCCGGGCCCTGCTCGGCCACAGCATCGTCACCGGCGACTGCTGGTCGCACGCGCTCGGCGGGCTGTGGCGCGCCCAGGACGATCTCCAGGTCTTCTACGACAGCACCTTCGAGCAGGTCGGCTTCGGCCTGTTCCCGTGGTCGCCGCTGGTGCCGATCGCGCTCGCCGCCCTCGCCGGTGGCCTGGTCGGCGACGATCGGCGGCGGGCCGGCGTCGTGCTGCTGGCGTGGTCGGTGGCCGGCTGGATCGTCGTCTCGGTGTTCCAGCGCAAGGTCGGCTACGCGATCTACCCGGCGGTGCCGGCGGCCGCGATCGCGATCGGCCTGCTCATCGACGGGCTGTGGCGGCAGCGAGCCGCGACCGAGCCGGCGGCGGCCGGGACCCGCGGCGACTACCCGGTCGCCGGCTGGTTGCTGATCGGCCTCATCCTCGCCGCCGGGCTCGCGGTCCTCGACAAGGACCTGGCCGTGTTCCCGGACAAGCTGACCACGCTCCTGGTCGGCGGCACCGGCATCAAGTACCCGGCCAACGCCCACCTGCTGTGGTTCTCGCTCAAGTCCTGGGTGTCGTTCCTCGCCATCCTGGTGGTCGCGCCGCTGGTGCTCGACCTCTGGCTGTGGCGGCCGTCGCCGCACTGGCTGCTCGACGGCGAGCTCAAGCAGCTCGCCGGGCGCGGCTCGTGGCTGGCGGTCGCCATGTCGGTCGTGCTCGGCCTGTTCTGGGCCCAGGGCTGGCACCCGGCCATGTCCCGCAACCTGTCGTCCAAGCACATCTTCGAGGTCTACCGCGAGCGCCGCGGCGCCAGCGACGCGCTCGGCATCATGGGCTCGATGGGCAACGCGCCCCGCTACTACGCCGACACCGCGTTCGAGACCATCGGCGGGAACGCGGATCTGGTGACGTTCCTGCGCCGGCCGGCGCGGGTGTTCGCGATGGTGCCGGCCAGCGAGCTGTGCTCGATCCACAGGGCCCAGGCCGATGGCCTGGTGTTCCACGTCATCGACGACGAGAACACCCGCACCCTGCTCTTGTCCAACCGCCTCGACCCCGGCCACGCCGACAAGAACCCGCTCGCGACCGCGATCGTGCGCGAGCCCCCGGCCGGCGTCGAGCAGGTGCCGTTCGCCACCTACGACAACCAGATCGAGCTGGTCGGGGTCAAGATGCCGGCCGCGGTCAGCCGCAACGCCGACTTCGAGATGACGCTCATCTACCGGGTCAAGGCGCCGATCGGCGGCGCCTGGCAGGTGTTCGTCCACTTCGACAAGGGCGCCTTGCGGTTCAACGGCGACCACTGGCCGATCCGCCAGCGCTGCCAGACGTCGATGTGGCAGACCGGCGACTACATCGTCGATCGCTTCACCGTCAACGCCGGCGACCCCGGCTTCCCCCGCGACACCTTCGACGTCTGGACCGGCTTCTTCACCGGCTCCAACCCCAACTGGCGCAACATGCCGGTGTCGAGCGCCCGCGACGGCACCAAGGACGCGGTCAACCGGGTCAAGATCGGCACGATCCGGCTGAAGTGACGGCGCGGTTGCGCCCGGGGCCGACCCCGGGCTATGACCCGCGCGATGCCTCGGCCGTTCACGCGCGCGCCGCTGCCCAGCCCGGGCGCCGATCGCCGCGCGACGACCCGGGTGCTGGTCGATCTCGAGGTCGACTGCGAGGGTGACGGGGTCTACCTGTTCGCGATCAGCCGCGATCTGTCGGCGACCGGCATCTTCGTCCGCACCCTCGAGCCGATGCCGCAGGGCACCCGGGTCAACCTCCGACTCAGCGGCGCCGCGCTCGACGACGGCGTCGCGCCGGCCCGCGAGCTGACCGTCGAGGGCGAGGTCGCCTGGGTCAACCCGTACCGGCCAGGCGCGCTCGAGAACCTCGATCCCGGCATCGGCATCCGCTTCGTCGACGTCGACGACCGGACCCGCGGCGAGCTGATGCGGCTGGTCCGCCGCATCGCCTACATCGACCACTGATCCCGACCCCGGCGACGCGAGAGGAGCACCCATGGCCATCGTGTGTGGAACCGACCTGTCCGAGGAGTCCCTGACCGGCCTCGCCGCCGCCCTCGCCATCGCCGGCAAGCGCGGCGATCGCGATCTGGTGCTGGTCAACGTCATCGATCCCGACGCGATCGGCGACGACGAAGCCGCCCGCGACGCGGTCGCCCACAGCGCCCGCGGCCGGATCGACGCCGACGCCGCCCGGCTGTCGCAGGGCTCGACCACCCGGGTCCGCGGCGAGGTCCTGCTCGGCCCGCCGGTGGCGTCGCTGATCGCGACCACCGAGACCGAGGGCGGCGACCTGCTGGTGGTGACGTCGCAGGGCGCCGGCAAGAGCGACGATCGCACCCTCGGCTCGACCGCGGCGGCGCTGGTCGCGGCCGCCAGCGTGCCGGTCCTGATCGTCCGCGACTCGGCGCCGTTCGTCGCCTGGGCGGCCGGCGACCGCCCGCTCAAGATCCTCATCGGCCTCGACGACTCGGCGAGCTGCGTGCCGGCGATCGGCCTGGTCCGCGCGCTGCGCACCGCCGGCCCGGTCGACGTCGTGGTCGGCCACGTCTACTACGCCGACGAGGCCGCGCGCCGCTACGGGGTCAAGGCCCGGTCGATGGTCGACGCCGACCCCGAGCTCGAGAAGCTGATCGTCCGCGACGTCGAGCGCCAGCTCGGCGCGCTCGCCGGCGACGGCACCCTGACCATCAAGGCCCGGCCCGGGCTGGGCCGGATCGGCGATCACCTGCTCGAGCTGGCCGACGCCGAGCGGGTCGACGTCGTCGTGGTCGGCACCCGGCAGAAGGGTGGCCTCGGCCGGCTGTCGTCGGTGTCGGCGCTGGTGCTGTACGACGCCAAGCAGGCGGTGTGGTGCGTGCCGGCCCGCGCCGCGGTCGGCAAGCTCGACGTCCCCCGGTTCCGGGTCGCGGCGGTCGCCACCGATCTGTCGGACTTCGGCAACCAGGCCGTGCCCTACGCCTACACCGTGCTCGGCGATCGCGGCGGCGAGGTCCACCTGATCCACATCCGCGACGAGGAGCACGAGGGCGTCGACGAGGCCACCCTCCACGCCCGGCTGCGCGCGCTGGTGCCGGCCGGCGCCGCCGGCGTGGTGACCAGGACCCACGTCGTCACCGGCGACGACGCCGCCCAGGCGATCGGCGAGACCACCGAGCGGCTCGGCGCCGACGTCGTGGTGCTGGCGTCGCGCGGCCGGACCGGGATCACCCGCGCCCTGCTCGGCTCGGTCGCCGACAAGGTGCTGCGGAGCTGCCGCCGGCCGGTGCTGGTGCTGCGCCCGCCGACCGAGTAGCCGGCGCCTGCGTCACGGCCGCGGCGGCACCGTGATCCGCCAGCGGACGTCGTCGATGGGCTCGGCGGTGATCACGCTGCCGAGGAACCAGCGGACCAGATCGATCTGGGTGGTGGTGTGCGGCGTCGGCGCCACGGTGGCGAAGGCGCCGCCGCCGCCGAGCGCCATCGGCACCAGCAGCTGATCGGCGAGGTGGGTGCCGACCGGCACCCCGGCGGCGAGGTAGGCCGCGGCCTCGTCGGCGGCCTCGGCCGCGACCCGCTCGGCCGGCACGCCCTTGGCGCCGTGGCCGGTGAACACCTCGGTGACGTGCTCGCTGTCGACCACGATCGCCACCGTGTTGCCGGGGCCCGGGCTCTTGACCTCGTCGACCCGGGCGGGCTCGGTCGCCCACCGCAGCCGCTCGCGCACGGTCGCGACCTCGCGCTCGCCGATCGCGCGGCCGAGGTTGGCCACCGTCGCGACGATCGAACGGCGGGTGACGAGCCCCCGCTCGGTGAGGTCGAGCGCGGCCAGCCGGGCCGGGGCCTCGACCTCGACCGTGACCCGACCGCCGCCGGCCGGGTAGAAGCCGTGGCGGTGCAGGGTCGCGTCGACCCGCGCGCCCATCCGGCGCAGCAGCGGGGCCAGCGCGCGGGCGAAGAAGTCGAACGACGGCGCGGTCGGGTTGTGGGTGCCGCCGGTGAGCTCGACCGTCCACCGCCCCGGGGCGCTGATCATGGCCGGCAGGAGCGCCTGCACCACCAGCAGCGTGCTGCCGGCCGAGCCGATCTCGCACGCGTAGCGATCGGGCGCCGCGGTGCCCGGCGAGAACATCAGCTCCGTCGAGCCGAGGGTGTCGCCCTGCAGCGCACCGCCGCAGATGTCGCGCGCGGCGCGGGCCGCGGTCAGGTGCTGGCGCAAGAGGCCGGGCCGGGCCCGGCCGCCGCGCAGGTTGGTGATCCAGAAGCCACGCCGGGTGGCGATGGCCAGGCCGAGCGCCGAGCGCACGATCTGGCCACCGCCCTCGCCGTGGGCGCCGTCGATCTCGATCAGGTCGGGCACGGTCATTCAGATTCTCCCGGTCGGCGGCGGAGGGAGCGGCGGGCCCTTACGCGGCCGCGGCGGCGCTCCTTGTTCCTTCGCACCCTCGCTTCGCTCGTGTGCTCAGCCCTTCACGCACAGCACCTGGCGCAAGGTCGCGACCACCTCGACCAGATCGCGCTGCGCCTCCATCACCCGATCGATCGCCTTGTACGCCGCCGGGGTCTCGTCGATCACGTCGGCGTCCTTGCGGCACTCGATGCCGGCCGTGGCCGCGGCGTGGTCGGCGACGGTGAACCGCCGCTTGGCCTCGGCCCGCGACATCGCGCGGCCGGCGCCGTGGCTGCAGCTCTCGAAGCTCTCCGGGTTGCCCTTGCCGCGGACGATGTAGCTCTTGGCGCCCATGCTGCCCGGGATGATGCCCAGCTCACCACGACCGGCGCGGACCGCGCCCTTGCGGGTCACGAACACGTCGGCGCCGTAGTGGCGCTCGCGCGCCACGTAGTTGTGGTGACAGTTGACCGCGATCACGTCGGCGGTGAAGGCCGGCAGCAGGCCCGAGCCGGTCAGCGCCTGCAGCGTCGCCCGCATCATCAGCTCGCGGTTGGTGCGGGCGTACTGCTGCGCCCACGCCACCGCCCGGACGTAGCCGGCGAAGTGCGTGCTGCCCTCGGGCAGGTAGGCCAGGTCGGCGTCGGGCAGGTGCACGAACCACCGCTCCATCTCGCGCTTGGCCAGCTCGATGAAGTGGCTACCGATCCGGTTACCGACCCCGCGCGAGCCCGAGTGCAGCATCACCCACACCGCGCCGTCCTCGTCGAGGCAGACCTCGATGAAGTGGTTGCCGGTGCCGAGGGTGCCGAGGTGCTGGAGGTGGGCGCCGCGGTCGAGCTTGGGGTGATCGGCGACGATCGCGCGGTAGCCCGGCTCGAGCTCGGTCCAGGCCTGGGCCTGGGCGTCGGGCACGTCGTGCCAGGCGCCGCGATCGCCGGGGCCACCGTTGGCGGTCCGGCCGTGCGGGACCGCGCGCTCGATCGCGGCGCGCAGCGGCGCCAGGTCGTCGGGCAGCTGGTCGGCGCGCAGCGTGGTCTTGCTCGCGATCATGCCGCAGCCGATGTCGACGCCGACCGCGGCCGGGATGATCGCCTTGAGCGTCGGGATCACGCTGCCGACCGTCGCGCCCATGCCGAGGTGGACGTCGGGCATCGCCGCCACCCACTTGTGGATGAACGGCAGGGCCGCGATCCGGCGGAGCTGGGCCTTGGCCTCGTCCTCGAACGGCACGCCGCGGGTCCACGACTTGATCGGCACGCCGCCGTCGACGTGCATGGTCTCGTGGATCGGGCCGGTCGACGGGATCGCGGCGGCCGGAGCGGCGGTGGTGGTGAGCTCGGGGGTCGTGGTGGTCGTCATGACACGCTCGCAGTGCCGATCGCGGTCGGCGCAGGGTGGGCGACGCAGCCAGCCGGCGGCGTCGTGAGCCGGGGCATGAGCATGCGGCGTGCCGACCCGGATCGGCCGGCGCGGCGCGCCCAACCAGGCGGATCGAGGACGTGGAGTGCGAGCCCTTATACAGCTAGATAACATGGTCGGCGCTGACGTAGACTACCGTCTCGTCATGCCCCGCCGACCGCTCGTCGTCTTCGGCCTGCTCGGCACCACCCTCGACGCCGGCGCCGGCCCGCGCCGGTGGGAGCGGTGGCGGCCAACGGTGGCGCTGTGCAGCCACGACGACCTGGTCGTCGATCGCCTCGAGCTGCTGGTGCCGCGCGGCCAGCAGGCGCTGGCCCGGATCGTCGTCGCCGACCTGGCCCAGATCGCGCCCGAGACCGTGGTCCGGGTCCACGAGCTGGCGATCACCGATCCCTGGGATCTCGAGGAGACCTACGGCGCGCTCTACGATCTGTTCCGCGGCTACGACCTCGCGCCCGAGCGCGAGGACTACCTGGCCCACATCACCACCGGCACCCACATCGCGCAGATCTCGCTGTTCCTGCTGGTCGAGGCCCGCCACCTGCCCGGCCGGCTGCTGCAGACCGCCCCGCCCCGCGACGGCAAGCGCCCCCGGGCCGGCCAGCCGGTGGCCGGCGAGGTCGCGATCATCGACCTCGACCTCGCCCGCTACGACAAGATCGCGGCCCGCTTCGCCCGCGAGCACAAGGACGCGGCCTCGCTGCTCAAGGGCGGCATCGCCACCCGCAACCCGGCGTTCAACCGGCTGGTCGACGAGCTCGAGCAGGTCGCGCTCGGCTCGCGCGATCCGATCCTGCTGCTCGGCCCGACCGGCGCCGGCAAGTCGCAGCTCGCCCGCCGGGTCTACCAGCTCAAGAAGGCGCGCCGGCAGGTCGAGGGCCCGCTGGTCGAGGTCAACTGCGCCACCATCCGCGGCGACGGCGCGATGAGCGCGCTGTTCGGCCACGTCAAGGGCGCGTACACCGGCGCCGCCACCGGCCGGGCCGGCTTCCTCCGCGCCGCCGACCGCGGCGTCCTGTTCCTCGACGAGCTGGGCGAGCTCGGCCTGGCCGAGCAGGCGATGCTGCTGCGCGCGATCGAGGATCACCGGTTCGTCCCGGTCGGGGCCGACGCCGAGGTCGCCAGCGACTTCGTCCTCCTCGCCGGCACCAACCGCGATCTGCCGGCGCTGGCCGCCCGCGGCGAGTTCCGCGCCGACCTGCTGGCCCGCCTCGACCTGTGGACCTTCCGCCTGCCCGGCCTGGCCGCCCGGCCCGAGGACATCGCGCCCAACCTCGACCACGAGCTCGAGGCGATCAGCGCCGCCCGCGGCGTCCACGTGACCATGACCCGCGAGGCGAAGGACGCGTTCCTCGGGTTCGCGACCGCGCCGGCCGCGACCTGGCCGGGCAACTTCCGCGACCTGACCGCCGCCGTCCGCCGGATGGCCACGCTCGCGACCGGCGCCCGGATCGCGGTCGCCGACGTCGAGCGCGAGCGGGCCCGGCTGGCCGCCGCCTGGGCCCCGGCCGCGGACGGTCCGGCACGCGGCGCGGCCCGCGCCGGCGGCGGCGGCGGGCCGCACCCACCTGCGGCCGCCGCGCCGGGCGAGCTCGACCGGGTCGACCGGCTGCTCGGCCCGCGCGCGGCCGACCTCGATCTCGTCGATCGCGCCCAGCTCGCGGTGGTCCTCGCGGTGGCCGCCGAGTCGGCGTCGCTGTCCGACGCCGGCCGCCGCCTCTACGCCGCGTCACGCGCGCGCAAGACCACCGCCAACGACGCCGATCGGCTGCGCAAGTACCTCGCCCGCTGGTCGCTGACCTGGGCCGACGTCCGCGGCTGACGCGGCGGCCCCCGGCCCCTTTCCGCCGCGCGCCGCCGTGATACTGACCGACGATGGAACCGACCGACGACCTCGCCATCCGGGTGCGCCCCGGCCGCACCCTCGACGAGCTGGTCGACCGCGTCCTCGACGCCAGCCCCGCGGTGCGGACGGCGCCCGGCTTCGTCGCCGCCCTCGCCGACGAGTTCGCCCTCGGCTTCGACCACGCCCGGCTGGCATGCGATCGCGCGCTGGCCGGCGCCACCCGGGCCGCCACCGGCGCCGAGGCCAACCGGCCCGATCCGGTCCGCGACCCGGTCGCGGCCAGCGCCTGGCGCCGCGTCGGCGGTGAGCGCGCCGCCACCGCGGCCGACCCGCCGGTGCGCTGGCCGGTGCTGGCGGCGGCGTGCGCGGCCGGCTCGGTCGCCGCGATCCGCGCCCGGGTGACGGCGTCGACGTTCACCGCCGCCGCCGACCCCGACGACGCCCTGGCGGTCGCGATCTGGCTCGCCGCGCTCGATCGCGGCCCCCGCCCGGCCCCGCCGATCACCGCCGCGGCGATGGAGCGGCTGGTCGCGCTGACCACCGCGACGGTGACCGCCGCCGACGGCGCCGCCGATCGGATCGCGGTGCTCGATCGGGCTGGCGCGGCGCTCGCGCTGGCGATCGGCGCGGCCCGTGATCGCCGCGGCGACACCCCCTACGCCCCCGACGGCACCGCGCTGTGGTTCGACGCCGTCGCGCTCGCCGAGGCCAGCGCGACCCTGGCTGGCCTGGCCCGGGCGCTGGGCGACCGCGATCGCGCCCACGCCGCGCTCGAGCTGCACGGCGCCGCGGTCACCACCCTGCTCGGTCACTGCCCCGAGCGGGTCGGCCGGGCGATGATCGCGCTCGCCCGCAGCGCCGCCGAGCGCGGTGACGTCGCCGCCGCGCTGCGGGCCAGCCGCAGCCTGGCCGAGGATCTCGAGGCGGTGCTGCTGCCCGCGGCCGACGGCGACGCCGACGGCGCCGACGCCGCCGAGCCCGCGTTCGACGACGAGGCGCTGGCCCTCGGCCACCTGCTCGAGGCGATCGCGCTCGACGTCGAGCTGGCCGGCGATCGCGCGCCGCTGGCCGCGCTGCGGGCCCGCGCCGAGGCCCGGCTGCGCGCCGCGGCGACCGCCGCCGCCGACGACGACGCCGTCGCCGACCGGGGCGACCTCGCCGATCCGCGGGCCGAGCTCGCCGCCCTGCTCCGCCAGCAGCGGGTCGAGGTCACCGACGACGGCGACGCCCTCCTCCTGCCGCGCGGCGTCCGCGCCCACACCTTCTACGTCGACCTCGGCCCCGGCGTCGTCCAGCTCGACGTCGCCTTCGTGCCCTGGACCGGCACCCCGGTGATCGAGTCGTGCGCCGGCTTCGGCCCGACCGTGATCGATCAGCGCCGCGACGCCTGGCACACCTTCGCCGCCGGCTCGCTGCCGGTGCTGCTCGCCACCCTGCTCTACCTCGACGACGATCGGGTCGAGCGCACCGCCTGGGAGGTCGACGACGTCGATCGCGCCGTCACCATCGGCGCGCTGGTGATCCGCGGCACGCCGCCGGCGGTCGATCGCTGGCAGCTCGCCATCCGCGACGCCATCGTCGGCAGCGCCCTGCCCGAGGGCCTGCACTGGGTCCGCGCCTACGTCGCGCTGCAGGGCGACGAGATGCTCGCCACCGAGGTGCTGCTCGACAATCAGCCCTGGGATCACGGTCAGGAGGCGCTGACCGGCTTCCCGTGGCCGGCGACGCCCGGGGTCGCGAGCGTGCGGGTGTTCCTGGTGATCCAGGGCGGCCTCGACACCAGCCGGGCGCTGGCCGATCTGGTCGACGGCGCCGCCCTGGCCGACGCCGAGATCGTCGCGACGATGGTGGCGCGCGGGGTCGATCCCGAGGACGCCGCGCGGCTGGTCGGGCTGGTGCCGCTGGCGTTCGGCCGGCTGTTGCTCGAGCCGCTCGGGGTCCCGCTGGCCGCGACCGGCGTGCTGGCCTCGGCCAGCGGCGGCGACCAGCCGTTCGAGATCGCGAGCCACCCGATCGTCGACGAGGCGCTGTGGTTGGCCGAGCGCGGCACCCTGACCCGCGAGCAGTTCCTCGCCGTCGCCCGGCGCAGCGTCGAGGTCCGGACGTTCGAGACCGCCGGCGAGGACGAGCACGACGACGACGGCGCCGCGACCCCGCTCGGCCCACCCCACATCCCGGTGCCGTGATCAGGGATCGCCGACCGCGAGCGCGAGGAGCTGGTCGAGCACCGCGCCCCATCCGTCGGCGAAGCCGAGCGCGGCGTGACGGGCGGCGCTGGCCGGGTCGTCGTGCATCGCGGTCGCGGTGTAGCGGGTGCCGGCCCCGGCCGGCGCCAGCGCGATGATCGCGGTGATGGTCGGCACCGGCCCGCGCCGCGGCTCGGGCCGGAAGCCCGGCCCGAGCGCGGTGGTCCACACCAGCCGCTGCTCGGGCACGACGTCGAGGTAGCAGCCCACGGTCGTGTGCAGGTCGCCGGTCGGGGCGCGCATCACGGTGCGGAAGACCCCGCCCGGCCGGAGGTCGATCTCGCACTCGGCGATCGTCCACGGCGCGGGCACGAACCACTGCCGGACCTGGGCCGGCTCGGTCCACGCCCGCCACACCCGCGCCGGCGGGACCGCGACCACCCGCTCGAGCACGAGGTCACGGGTCGGATCGAACGCGGCGACGGCGGGACGGATCATCGGTCGGGCTCCACGGGCGCGGGGAGGGAGGGCGGCGGATCGAGGCGGCGGCCGCCGCGCGGCGACCGCGGTCGACGTGTACCGCACGATCGCCACCACCCGGCCGCCCGGCGATCCCGATCCGGCGCCGCCGTGGTCCAATGGCGGCGATGCCCGGCCCCGCCGTCATCCTCACCGTGGTCGGTGCGCTCGCGGTGATCGCGCTGGTCGCGGCCGAGGCCCGCCACGCCCGCGCCGCCAAGGCGATCAGCAAGACCGTGGCCTCGGCGGCCTTCGTCGGCGTCGCGGTCGCCCGCGGCGCGCTGGCCGGCGGCTGGCCGCTCGCCCTGCTGATCGGGCTCGCCCTGTCGCTGGTCGGCGACCTGCTGCTGCTGTCGCGGGCCCGCCGCCACTTCCTCGCCGGGCTGGCCGCGTTCCTCGCCGGCCACGTCGCCTACGTCGCCGCGTTCGCCAGCCGCGGCGTCGCCGTCACCGGCGCGGCGGTCGCGGCCCCGCTCGCGCTGATCGCGCTGATCGTGGTCGGCCGCTGGCTGGCGCCGCACGTCCGCGGTTCGATGCGCGGCCCGGTCGCGGCCTACGTGCTGGTCATCTCGACGATGATCGTGGTCGCCGCGGCCACGGTCAGCCACCGTTTCAGCGTCCCGCTCGCGCTCGGCGCGCCCGCGTTCTACCTGTCCGACCTGTCGGTGGCCCGCGATCGCTTCGTCGCGCCCGGCTTCGTCAACCGCGCCTGGGGCCTGCCGGTCTACTACGCCGCGCAGTTCCTGCTGGCGTGGAGCTGAGGCCACCGCCGATTCGTCGCCGGATCCCGAACGACGTGAGGGTCCGAAGTAACAAGGCCTTCGCGGCGTCGTGAGGGCTCGCCTCCGCCATCGCCTGTTCACTCACATGCGGTGATTCGATCGCGACAGCCGACCGCTACCCCGGTGCCACCCCCCAGGGGCGAGGTCCCAGGCGACCACCAATCAGTCGATGGTACGTCACCTCACCCACCGCGCCCCGAGTGAATGCTCGGTAGCCCTGCCCGGCCGGCCAGAGTGGTCGAACGACAGGACGAGGTGACCATGGAGCTCCATCGGTGCGCGTACGATGTCGTCTCGGGCTGGCGCGGCCTACCGCCGCCCGCGATCGACGGCGAGCGCACCCTGGTGCTGCTGTTCGGCGCGCCCGAGCTACCGCTCGGCGACGCCCTGGCCGAGCTGCGGCGGGTCCTGCCGCGCGCCCACCTGCTCGGCTGCTCCACCGCCGGCGAGATCCACCAGGAACGGGTCCGCGACGACTCGATCAGCGCGGCGGTGATCCGCTTCGCCCGCACCGACCTCCGCCTCGCCTCCGCCCCGGTCGCCACCGACGCCGACTCGCGCGCCGCCGGGGTCGCGATCGCCGACGCCCTGGCCGGTCCCGGCCTGCGCGGCGTCGTCGTCCTGTCGGAGGGCCTGGCGGTCAACGGCAGCGAGCTGGCCCGCGGGCTCGGCGACCGCCTCGACCCGGGCGTGATCGTCACCGGCGGCCTGGCCGGCGACGGCGGGCGCTTCCACCGGACCTGGGTCCTGCACCGCGACCGACCGACCGCGGCGATGGTGACCGCGGTCGGCCTCTACGGCGACCACGTCCACCTCGGCCACGGCTCGCAGGGCGGCTGGGACATCTTCGGCCCCGACCGGGTGGTGACCCGTTCGGCCGGCAACGTCCTCTACGAGCTCGACGGCAAGCCGGCCCTCGCGTTGTACAAGGAGTACCTCGGCGATCGCGCCGCCGGCCTGCCGACCACCGCGCTGCTGTTCCCGCTGGCGATCCTGCGCGACGCGGCGTCGCACCGGGTGGTGCGGACCGTGCTCGGGGTCGACGAGGCGACGCAGTCGATGCGGTTCGCCGGCGACATCCCCCAGGGCGCGCTCGCCCAGCTCATGCGGTCCAACGTCGACCGCCTGGTCACCGGCGCCGCCGACGCCGCGCTGGCGGCCCGACCGCGGTCGCCGGGCCGGCCGGTGCTGTCGCTGGCGGTGAGCTGCGTCGGCCGGCGGCTGGTCCTCAAGGGCCGGACCGAGGAGGAGCTGGAGGCCGCGCTCGACGGGCTGCCGGCCGGCAGCACCCAGGTCGGCTTCTACTCCTACGGCGAGCTGTCACCGATCGCCAGCGGTCGCTGCGAGCTCCACAACCAGACCATGACCCTCACCACCATCGACGAGGACGGCGCGGCGTGACCGCCAGCCACCGCCTCCTCGATCGGCAGCTCCGCCGCCTCGGCCTCGGCGAGGCCGCGCCCGATCAGGCGCAGTGGGCGGCGCTGCTCGCCACCGTCGCCGGCACCTACCGCGACGCCGACGAGGATCGCGACACCCTCGAGCGCTCGCTGACCATCTCGTCGCGCGAGCTGCGCGAGGTCAACGCCGACCTCGCCCGCTCGTCGGCCAGCCGGCTGGCCCAGCAGCACGACCAGCTCCTGGCCAGCAACGCGATCAAGGACGCGGTGCTCGAGGCCTCGCCCGACGGCATCCTGGTCATCGACGCCGACCGCAAGGTGGCGATCTGCAACCGTCGCTTCGCCGAGATCTGGCGGATCCCGGTCGAGCTGGTCGACGCCGGCGACGACCGGGCGCTGCTCGGCGCCGCCCTCGCCCAGCTCGTCGACCCCGGCGCCTTCCTCGCCAAGGTCGAGGCGCTGTACGCCGCGCCCAATGCCTGCTCCGAGGACGAGCTGGCGCTGCGCGACGGCCGCCGGCTCGAGCGGTTCTCGCGCCCGGCGCTCGACGCCGACGGGGTGGCGCGTGGCCGGCTGTGGATCTTCCGCGACGTCACCGCCCGCCGCCAGGACGAGAGCCGGCTGCGCGACGCCCACGCCTTCCTCGACTCGATCATCGAGACCCTGCCCAACATGGTGTTCGTCAAGGACGCCGCCGAGCTCCGCTTCGTCCGCTTCAACCGGGCCGGCGAGCAGTTGCTCGGCGTCGACCGCGCCGCCATCCTCGGCAAGCACGACCACGACCTGTTCTCGCCCGCCCACGCCGACGCCTTCGTCGCCAAGGATCGCGAGGTCCTCGCCCAGCGCGACGCGGTCACCATCGGCGAGGAGGAGGTCGAGACCAAGCACGGCCTGCGCCGGCTGCGGACCCGCAAGATCGCGATCCTCGACGCCGACGACCAGCCGGCCTACCTGCTCGGCATCTCCGAGGACATCACCGACGAGCGGGCCCGCGCCGCCGAGCTGAGCCGGGCCCGCGAGCGGGCCGAGCTCGCCAGCCGGGCCAAGTCCGACTTCCTGCTCAACATGAGCCACGAGCTGCGCACGCCGCTCAACGCCATCCTCGGCTTCGCCCGCATCCTCCACCGCACCACCCGCGCCCGCCTGACCGACGACGAGCGCCAGCACCTCGCCGACATCACCGCCGCCGGCGATCACATGCTCCGGCTGGTCAACGACCTGCTCGACCTCCGCAGCCTCGAGGCCAACCAGCTCGACCTCGGCGCGGTCGAGCTGGCGGCGCCGCTGGCCGAGGCGGTGCGGATGGTCCAGCCGCTGATCCGCGACCGTGGCCAGCGCCTGACCGTCGCCGCCGCCGCCGACCTGCCGGCCTGCCTGGGCGAGCGGCGGGCCATCGTCCAGGTCCTGATCAACCTGCTCAGCAACGCCGCCAAGTTCACTCCCGGCGACGGCCGGATCGCGGTGACCGCCGACCGCGACGGCGATCGGGTCGTCGTCCGGATCGCGGACACCGGGATCGGCATCGCGCCCCACGATCAGGCCCGGCTGTTCCAGTACTTCGTCCAGCTCGACGGCAAGGCCGATCTGCCGATGAAGGGCTCGGGCGTCGGCCTGGCCCTGACCCGGTCGCTGGTCGAGAAGATGGGCGGGACGGTGGCGGTGACCAGCGAGGTGGGGGTCGGCAGCACGTTCGAGGTCCGGCTCAAGGTGGCGGCGTGACCGGCTTCGCCCAGCCACGGATCCTGGTGGTCGACGACGAGCCGGCCAACCGCCGGCTGGTCCAGGCCATCCTCGCCCCCGAGGGCGCGACCATGATCCAGGCCGCCGACGGCGCCGAGGCGCTGGCGATCGTCGCCGCCGGCGGCGTCGACCTGGTGCTGCTCGACGTGATGATGCCCGGGCTCGACGGGATCGAGGTCTGCCGGCGGATCCGGGCCGGCGCCGACTACGTCCCGATCGTGCTGGTCACCGCGCTGGCCGACGACGCCTCGCGGGTCCGGGGCAAGGAGGCCGGCGCCGACGACTTCCTGACCAAGCCGATCCACGAGGACGAGCTGATCGCCCGGTCGCGCAACCTGCTCCAGCTCCGCGCCTACCACGCCGAGGTCGTCGCCCAGCGCCAGGCCGCCGAGCGCGACGCCCGCCGCTGGCGGCTGATGTCGGACGTCGCCGCCGCGGTCGCCTCCTGCCGCGACTACGACTGCCTGCTCGCCCAGCTCAAGAACGCGCTCGCCGCCCAGGTGCCGATCGCCTGCGCCGGGGTCCTCGATCTCGAGGTCGACCACCTCCGGCTGCAGGCCGCCTGCGGGCTCGACGCCGTCACCCGCATCCCGCCGATCGCGATCGACGCCGGCGGCCAGCGCTGGCTCGACCGGCTACGGACCCAGCCGGCGGTCCGGCTGCGCGGCGCCGACGCCGGCCCGCTGGCGCCGATCTTGACCATGCTCGAGTTCGGCGACGCCGTCGCGGTGCCGGTGATGGGCGCCGGCAGCCTGCGCGGCGTGTTCGTCGCCGCCTGCCGCCAGCCGTTCACCGCCGGCGAGCTCGACGTCCTCGCCCAGGTCGCGCCCCACATCGGCAACGCGGTCAACAACGTCCGCCTCCACCTCCGCAGCGAGCGCCTGCTCCGCTCGCGCGACGAGCTCAGCCAGCTCATCGTCCACGACCTCCGCAACCTGTTGACCGCGGCCGAGGCCAACCTCGAGCTGGCCAACGACGACAGCATCCCGGCCGACGAGCGGCAGGAGATGATCACCGACGCCCAGGGCGCGACCCGGCGGCTGACCGCGCTGGTGTCCGATCTGCTCGACGTCGGCGCCGCCGAGGAGGGGCTGCTGGCGATCGCGCGCCGGCCGACCGATGTCGTCGCCCTCGCCCGCCAGGCGGTCAACGAGATCGTGCCGAGCCACGCCGCCCGCGCCGGCGTGATCGCCGAGCCCGGCTGCCCGGCCATCGCCGCCGACCCCGGCCTGCTCCAGCGGGTGTTCGAGAACGTGCTGGCCAACGCGGTCCGCTACGCGCCGCCGACCGGCCGCATCGACGTCACCATCGCCCACCACGGGCCGATGGTGACGATCGCGATCAGCAACGACGGACCGCCGATCGATCCCGATCTCCGGCCCCGCCTGTTCCAGAAGTACGAGGGCGCGCCGACCGGCCAGCGCCCCGGCCGGGCCCGCGGCCTCGGCCTGTACTTCTGCCGGATGGTGGTCGAGGCCCACGGCGGCACCATCCACGCCGCCAACCCGGCGCACGGCGCCTGCTTCGAGATCGCCCTGCCCCAGTCCGCCTGACGTCAGCGGATCGCCGGCCGCGCCGACGCCGGCGCGACCGCCGCCGCACGAGCGCAGGCCGCACCGCCGGTCGAGCGGTAGGGTCAGCCATGCACGTCGTCGCGATCACCCGCCTCCGAGGCACGATGGAGGCCGAGGCCGACGCGCTCGCCGCCGACCTCGGCACGCTCGCCTACAGCGCGCGGCTCACGCTGCGGGCCGGGGTGCCGGCGGTGGTGCTCGA
>Ga0075163_10005032_pt1 | contig 17686 bp, 20 predicted proteins | sample JI1023141ADNA_FD_71478 | JGI IMG/M metagenome (GOLD analysis project Ga0075163, IMG submission 71478) | Wastewater effluent complex algal communities from Wisconsin, to seasonally profile nutrient transformation and Carbon sequestration -... | ecosystem: Engineered > WWTP > Effluent > Algae...
GGATGGCGTTGAGTGTGTGGTTCGTGAAGTACAGATGTCCTTGAGTCGTGACCAAAGCGAAGCACGTTTTGAAGCGTGGAGGGTGCAGGTATGAGCCGTAAAGTATGGTCGCAAGCCTTCGGCGGTACAACACCAGCCATCAAGCCTTTCGGCTCAGGTTCGGCGGTTGTGCGTGATGTCCGCAAGGCTACGCGCCCAATGGAAGATGACGAACAGATGGCGGTCATTGAGTGGGCCAGTAATTTTGTGTATTTCGATGGTGAGCCGCTATCTGAGTTTATTCACCACAGCCCAAATGGGGGTTATCGAGCCAAGGTTGAATTAAGAAGCGGAAAAACTGTCTGCCCGGAAGGTGCGCGTCTTAAAAAGATGGGGACAAAAGCCGGTTTTCCAGACCTGTTTTTGTACATACCGCGTGGCGGGTACTGCGGTTTGTTTATCGAAATGAAGGTTAAAGGCGGTTCAACCAGTGCCGAACAGCGGGCAATTCAAAAGCGAATGGATGCAATTGGTTACTACACGGCGGTTTGTTATGGCTCTGTCGAAACCATCAATTTGATCAAAAAATACATGGCTTTGCCACTCACGATTATGCCCAAACAGGAGTTGATTTAATGGCAGATGATGCAGATATGGCGCAAGCCGAACAGGAGCGGTTAGCTGAGGTAATGGCGCGGTTTAAGCCCGTAGAGGTGGTAGGTGAATCGCTGTCTGAGTGTGACGAATGTGGCGAGGATATACCGCTGGCACGTCAACAGGCGGTCAAGGGTTGCAGGTTGTGCATTGGCTGTCAGTCAGTGCTGGAAATTAAACGTAAGCAGGGGGTTGTGTGATGTCAGGTAAGGTTTTAGATCAGAGTGTGCTTGAACGTATGATTGAGAATGCGCCTATTTGGGCGCGGTTCTTTACCGTTTCACCTGCGGGACGTATGGCTTACTGGAGCTGTGAGCCGTTTTTGAGGTCAAATGATTGGGATACAGACGATATTGACTCGCACATTTGTATTGTGGACAAGGGTTATGACACTGATTGGCAGTGCATGAAACTAAAACTTAAACGCCCAATAATCAAGGGTACGTCTGAATTACCCGATGATGTAAAAAAAGCCTTAGACAACTTTGCTATTGGGATGCTGCACAGTCAAGGCAAGCTAATTCGCTTCAAAAAACTACACCCAGACGCAAAAATTCCCGTCCGTGCTACCGACGGCGCGGCGGGTTTTGATCTGCATTCGACCAAGCGTATCGACGTTCCAGCGGGTCAACGCATGTTGTTGCCCACTGGTATTGCATGTGCCATTCCAGACGGTTGGTGTGGTCAGGTATGGCCACGGTCGGGATTGGCCGTTAAGCATGGCATTAACGTACTGGCGGGGATGATTGATAGCGATTATCGCGGTGAGCTGCATGTGTCACTGATCAATCACGGCTCAGACACATGGGAAGTGAAGGAAGGCGAGCGCATCGCCCAGTTGGTTTTTGTTCAAGTGCTTACCACTGCTATTGAGGTGGAGGACTTGGATGATACGGCGCGGGGTGTTGGTGGGTTCGGGAGTACGGGGAAATGAAAATCTTCGTATTCGAGGGCATGGACGGCAGCGGCAAGACAACCACAGTCCAAGCTGTTGCTACTGAGCTGCAAAACCTAGGCTTTAAGGTCAAGACGGTTTGTTGGTTGTATGACGGTATTGAGCGTGATGCTGTGGGGCGGGCGGCGTGGTATCTGCGGCGTATGGGTGACTGGCATAAGATGGAAATGCCACGGCTTGCACTTGAGCAGTACGACTATGTCTTGATGGACAGGTCATGGATCAGCACCCTGATTTACCAAGGCTATCTGTCCAAAAACCAAGCCGTCACCAACATGATCAGTCAGGCCGTGATTAAAAATTGCGTGTACTCGCCTACGCTGGTATTTCGCCTATCCGTTCCAGTCGATGAAGCACTGGTGCGGATTCAGGATGGACGCGGTGAACTTGGTGAACATGAAACACCTGAGCAACTGTCAGACCTAGAGCGCATTTATCAAAGCGTACTGCCAGCGTTTTTGCGCAGTCACAAAATCCCGATGGTGGTATTACCACGCGGAACGGTCGAGAAGGTGCGTGATACCGCTATCGACCATATCGTAGCAATGCTGCAACCCAGTTTTTTCAACAAGCCTGTAGAGCAGGTCTAGGAGCGTTTCATCATGGTAAAAGCAGAGTTAATCAAACACATTGCAGGTCGTACAGGCTTGACACAAGTCGCTGTCGAGGACGTGCTCAATGACTTAACCAAGACGATCACGGAGCAATTGGCCGCCGGTGGTAGTGTCAAAATCGTGGGCTTTGGTGAATGGTCGGTCAAAGAAACTGCCGCCCGCACAGGCCGCAATCCGAAAACGGGTGAACCGATTGAAATTCCAGCCGGTCGTAAGGTTGTGTTCAAGTCCGGCTCAGGTTTGAAAAACGCCGTTTAATGTGAAACACCGTCATAATGGCGGTGTCTGTTTGGTGTGGTAGCCAAACACTGATGAGCAGCCAAGGGGAAGTGAGAAAATGGCTAGGGTGCAAGATAAAGCGCGGCGCAATATGATCGGACAAAATCTTGCAAAGGCACGGACACTATCAGGATTATCACAGTCCGACGTCATGAGTAAGATATGGCTCAAAGATGACCCCAAGCAACGCAATCGAATCAGTGAAATTGAATCAGGTGGCACATTGCCTGATGCTGAATTACTGCTACAGCTTTGCATGTTGTACGGGGTCAGTGCGGACTATGTGATTGGATTGAGTGTAGAGCCTGAAATCGACGCCACAGCAGGGCGTATGGGCATGATGTACAACGGCATGTCAGAGATTGCCAGTGACTTGCTGAAAGGCGTTGTAGAGCAACTGGCACGCAATGGGGCAGACTATATCGCCAAGATGCCTAAGCCTGCTTCGATGGGCGTGTTGGCCACTGGCAAGGTGGTTTGGAATCTATACAACCAGCACAAGGCCAAAGTACCGCCAGAATTAGGGCATGCTATTTTTGAATTTGCCAAAGAGTTGCAAGGGCTGGACAAGGGCATTGCCGTCAGTATGCGTAACTATGAGATGGCATTGCAGGATTGTATCGAACGCCCCGATACAATCGAGAAGCACCAAACCCTTGCCGACCTGTCACAAGAACGCATGAAACGCCGACCATGCACCGTATTGCCTAAAGTGCTGGAACGCCCACGGCTCAAAGCGGCACCACGGGTATATCGTCTGGTTGAAGCCGGACAGCTCAGTCTGTTTATCAATCCGACTGGTGTATGTGTGCAGCCACAAGGCGGCGCAGTGGTTGATATTGACGATGACGGCGAGGTTTGATGATGACCTCAAAAAAGGTGGGCTATTCGGATGATGTGTGGAAGGCGATTCGACTGCTATGGGAAGCATCGCCGCCCGGTGTCAGTTGGCGCGTGGTACTTGAACAGGTATCAGCAACCCTAAATTGTGAAGTGCCGGGCATTCCTGCCGTATCTACAAAATGCAAGAATGAAAAGTGGCGAAAAACACTGAAAAAAACACTGAAAAATGATGTGAAAAAGAGTGTGAAAAACATGCAAGATTTTCACACCTCAGAGGATATAGAAAACGAAATAAAAACAGTAAGTTCGAGTGATAATTTTCAGGATCAGGAAAAAGATTTTTCACACCAGAAAAGTGTGAAAAAAGTGCGCGGTGAATTGGTTGCCAGCGAAGGCATGGAGCGGATCGAAAAAGCAGCAGCTAAGGCGATCAGTGGCACTGAGCAACTGGTCGAAAAACTGCGAGAAAGTCAGGTCGGCATGTTCAACGTGAATGTTATGTGCATTACGCAGTTGCAGGACTTTCTGAACAAAGTGTTGTCAGCAGAAACGCTTCCAGACTTGGAATTTCTCAAAGCTCAGATGTCTATTATTGCGGGTGCGGCTGAAATGGGGGAAACCTTGTCCAAGACGCAGGAGCGCGTACTCAAGGGCTTGATCGGTTTGCATGGCTTGAATCCCGATGACTTTAAAGACCGGGTTGAAGCACAGCAGATGCAGAACAAAATCATGCAGGAGCTGGACGCTAAAATGGATCAGGTCAAGCGCGATATGCTGGATCAGAAAGCCAAGGTTTTGAATCGAGATATTGCAGCGATTGAGGCAGGGGTACTCACGCCAGACGAGGAGCAAATTGTCGGTACTATGGGCAGTAATGACCATGACGATGATGGGTTAAACTCTGATGGACGGGACGACGAATAGACAGCATGGCCTACAGGCTGACAGCCTAGGCTTTTTGGTTGGCCAACGCCGCATTGAACGCATTACGGCCAATATCGCGCAGGACACGCAGGAAATAGTGCGCTTGCTCAAGGGTATGCTGCAAGACCGCGTATTAAATCCGCCGGACAACCAAGTGCAAGGCTTGGCGGCGGCGATTGCTTTATCACAGCGACAGGCCACAATTGATATTGTGGCCGCTATCCGTGAATCTTCGACCAACACCCAACGCCTACCGATTGCCACGCGGCCAACAGTTGATGTGGGCGGGTCAGGTGCGGCGGCTGTGGGTCAGGTTGATACTCTACCGCCTGTATCGACACGGCCTACGGTTGATGTGCGCAGCGATGCCGATCTACCGCGCAATGATGTACCACCAATCACTGACACAAATACGCCTACACCAAACGCGCCAGATTCAACCGATAGCACGTCTGACGATGCAGCGGGTACGAATGCACCGCCTAGCACCAGAACGGACTATGTGCGCGATGCTAGGGGGCGTTTTGTGCCACGCAATCGAGCAGGTGATGCCGATGGTGCGGGTGGCGATGATGCAACGGCTGAAAATACCGATGGTCGTGTAAACAATGGCCGTCGCCGTGGTGCGAATGGTCGGTTTGAGGGTAACGGTGATTCTAAGTCATGGTTCGATAAGTTTAAGAATGCGGTATCCGGTGGCGTATCTACGGGTATGGCTGACACACAAGGCGTAGACCCCACTGTTGACGCTATCAATGAATTGGGCGGGTTACTGTCACCAATGAAAAAGGCGGCGGGGTTTGCCTTTAAGCCTATTTCTATGCTGATGAAGCGTAACAAACGCAGTGAACCGTTACCTGCCGACCAAGAACGCCACAATCGTGAGGAACGTAAGTTTTGGGGGCGGTTGGTTGATGCTATAACGACCCAAACCCGTAGTCTAAGCGGCATGGGTGGGCTGGGAATGCTGCGGATGTTGCCATTCGTGATACCCGCCGTGGTTGCCGCCGTGACTGCTTATCTGGCAAAAGAAGCTGTTGATAAAGCTAATGAGTTTTTTGATGAAAAAAGGCCAGAGGAGCAGGGCGATATTAACCCTGATGGCTCAACCAACAAAGGCGTTATCGGTGCGGTTAATCGTTTTGCCAAGCGTGTGATGAATGGTGTTCGTGGTGCAGCCAATTCTGTGAATGCGTGGCTTGGTGGCGATAATGATTATTTTGATGATGGTACCGCGCCTGACTCAGTGAATCGCATTGGCTTAAAAACAGATGCTGTTAATCAGCAGGGTGGTGTGGGTGGTCAAGCGGCGGCGGGTGCTGGACAGCGCACAGGAAGGCCGCAACGTGGCTTTACACCTGATAAAGCAGCTTCGATTAAGGCCACTGCTGAACGGCTTGGTGTAAACCCAAATGATCTGGCGGCTATTATTTCGTTTGAAACGGGCGGTACTTTTGATCCGTCGATCCGAAACAAGCCCGCCAAGGGTCAGAAAGCAACATCTGCCACTGGTTTGCTGCAATTTATAGCCGGTTCAGGCGGTACACCAGGCAAATACTACGGCATGACCCGCGATCAATTCGGCGCACTGCCATTTGAGCAGCAGATGCAGTACGTTGAAAAGTATCTCAAGGATTCAGGCATTGGCGGCAATAAAACCAGTGTTGCCGATATGTATAGCGCAGTGCTTGGTACGCCAGCCAGTGGTTATAAAGAAGGTACGGATGCGTATGCCAAAAACAGCAAATTGGACGTCAACAGAAATGGGGTTATTGAAAGAGGTGAGGCGGTCAATAATCCAACATTCTTGCAACACCGAAAGATCAACTTTTTTCCAGAAAATGCACCGCAACCAGCCGCACCAACCCAGATTCCCGAAACATCAGAGGGCATTGCTAAGTTGGCTGATGGCTTACCTGCGCCTGCTGCACCCGTGCCAGTACCCGCCGTCACCGTGCCAGTACCCGCGCCTATACCTGCCAGCAACACGCAAAGTATGATCATGCCAGCGGCAAGGGTCATGTCATTGCCAATCAGTGCGTCAAGTGCAAGGCAGGCCCCCAACCTGCCAGCCATGCAGCCTATGCCGCAAATCAAGGAGCGGATCAGTAGTCCAGCCCCGCAGGTGGTGACAATCGCACAGTCTGCCGATACTATCGCTCAAAACGTGGGTGATCGGGCAATAGCCCACGCTGTCACGGGTGGACTGGGGATGAGAAATACATGGGAAGGATGAGTTATGTGTACATGGGGTGATGGGTTGGACACCAAGCCAGTTAGATATGTTTGCTAAGGACTGGATTGTCTTGTAACCGGAACCAGCCCCAAACACCCCTGCCACACCAGCCAAACTATCCCCAGACGTACTAATCTGGGGATTTTTGCATGAGCAAGTCGCGCAAAACCAACACACTGAAATATGACCTAAAAAAGCGCGGTCGCACTGTCACCGGACAGGATCGGTCGAATGTTGATATGCAAGCGATGGTCGAACAGATCAACAGTGCAAAAACACAAGAACTGGTCAATACCGGTTCACTGATCGGTTTTTATGGTCATCAAATCCGCCAACGGTTCGGCATGTTTCCGCCTGAAACCGCAATCATCGACGGCAAAGTGGTGCGCCTAGAGCCAGCATTCAAAACCAAGTCGATTAAAGCCTATCCCGACGGCACGGTCGAACACCAACACGAATTTTTAGACAACGAATCAGGCGAGTTTGCACGTCGCCAGTATCTCGCCAATGGGGGTGGTTTTAGCACGGCTGTCACTTATAAGCCGATGGGTTCAAAGCTGGTCCCGACCCTGTTTGCGGGCTTCGATTTTGTCTGGCAGCCCAACTACGCAACCAATGTGGGTGATGGTCAGTTGTTTGATGGTCTGTATGTGCCTGAATCGCCAGATGTAGGCATTCCGCTATTCGATAGCGCAACCAATCCGCAGCAGCTCGAACCTGTGGCCGCGTTACTGGCACACACGCTAGAGCGGCAAATCTTGCAGACGTTCGACAGCATGCACGCACAGATGCAACTGACCACACATACAGAGCAGGCGTTTAGTCAGGTCGAAGTCTTGATGCTGGAAAATCAGCACTTGCGTGACCGTCAGGCGCGTCGTGCTGAGTTACAGCGGCAACGCCAAGCTGATCTATACGATGGCATGTCAGGCGAAGTCATGCCATTTGAGCAGTACATGGAGGAAGCACGGGCTTTCACGGCGGCGCAGCAGGAGCAAGAACAGCAGATTTTCGATGAGGTCAAAAAACAGAGCAAAGGTGTTGCACCTTGGGTCTTTGGCATGTTGACGGGGATCTAACACATGGCCATTCCTAAGTCATCGCGTGAATGTGTCCTCGATGCGTGGGTTAATCGGATTGCCGATTTTCGCGCATGGTGCAAGCCAGAAACACAACATGCTCACAACTGGAAAACACGCCCCTTCTCGCAAGCTGTGGGCGGTTGTCGCGCTCAGTTGGTCGATGATGCCGAGGCGATGCTGACTGAGTGGCGTATCAACGAAAATGAGGACGTTAAAGGCGGTTCGACAGCGTTTATTCCAGTGATGCTGACTGCCATTGCATCCATCGAAGTGCCGCCTGATGTTGGTCAGATCATGGGTGTGCCGTATCTGCTCAATACGATGCTACCCAATGACCCGCTAGAGCGTGAAGTCCAGTTGCGGACGATTCCTGCGGCATGGCGGGCTCAAATCGCGTATTTCAGTACCAATCCACACGATGCCCAGTCTATCGCCAATCAGTTTTGTGCATACATGACCGATGACGCAAAGCGGCGGTTTCAGGTGTCGTATGACTTGGGTGGTGGCTTTGTCGATCAATGGGACATCATGGTTTTGGAAAATAACCTGTTTCCAAGCGATGCCCCGAACGAATCAAAGAATATGTCAATTTTCACGGTAGACGTGACGATGATTGGCCTTGTTCCGCATGTGATTGGCCTTGGTGGTGATTGGGATAGCGTCACTGATGCTGGTTATAACCCGCTCACTGGCGAGATGGGTGGTGATAACGGTGGGCAAGACCCAAGTCTAGGCTTGTTGGTGGTGCGAGCTGATTTTGATGATGAAAATACGCGGGTAAATGCCGATCCAGACACGGGCGACGTCACCACAGAGGTGATTGCGCCATGATCAATCTACTAAACGGTAATTGTTTGGATTTAATGCGCTCTATGCCTGATAACTCGGTCGATAGCATTGTCACAGATCCGCCATACGGCCTAAATTTCATGGGTAAAAAATGGGATTGTAGTGTGCCAAGTGTCGAAATTTGGGCTGAATGCTTACGGGTGCTCAAGCCCGGTGGACATTTATTGGCATTTGCTGGTACGCGCACACAGCACCGAATGGCCGTCAATATCGAAGATGCTGGTTTTGAAATTCGAGACATGATTGCGTGGGTGTACGGGTCGGGTTTTCCTACGTCTATGGATGTGAGCAAGGCTATCGACAAGGTGGATGCAGCCCACGCCCGCCGCGCACGACAACTGCGGTTCACCGAATGGATGCGCGGCACCGGGCTGACGTCCGCACGCATCAATGAAATCACAGACACGAACATGGGCAGTCACTACACCACTGCGGCAAGCCAGCCATCCATCGCCACGCGAGAACACTTCGAGAATCTGCGCCCGCATTTCGGCGTCGACGTTCCCGATTGGGTCGAGCAGATGGTTGACGAACGCACGGTGGAGTCGGAGAACTTCAAAAGGCGCGAGGTGGTCGGGCGTAGCGCGAACGGCATCGCTGGTGGCAGCGGCAAGCACGCGGGAGAGGGCAGCGCATACGGATTCGGCGCAGAGTTTGACATCACCGCACCAGCCACCGACGCCGCCCACCAGTGGCAAGGCTGGGGCACCGCCCTTAAACCAGCTCTGGAGCCAATCACCATTGCCCGCAAGCCGTTCAAGGGAACAGTAGCAGCTAACGTTCTGGAGTGGGGGACGGGCGCGATTAATATTGATGGGTGCAGGGTTGGCGAATTTCATAACGTCACACCAAGCGGCGTTGATCGGCGCAACGCAGCCTTGGCTGAGGCTGGATACCGTCCCAGTACATACCAGATGGGCGAGAAAGCACCGAACACGCCGCCCGGCCGCTGGCCTGCAAACTTAATACATGACGGCAGCGATGAAATCCTAAAAAACTTTCCCTCCAGTGTGAGCCCTTGGATTGGAAATGCCAATAAAGGAGCTAAAGGAGGGGTGATGTTTGGTGGTTCCCAGCAGTCTATTTCTGACAAAACCGAGTATAGGGATGCTGGCAGTGCCGCTCGGTTCTTCTACTGCGCCAAGGCCAGCCGCAAGGACCGCGGCGCCAGCAACAACCACCCAACCGTAAAGCCAACCGACCTAATGCGCTATCTGTGCCGCTTAGTCACGCCGCCAAAAGGGATTGTACTTGACCCGTTTATGGGTTCTGGCAGCACGGGTAAAGCCGCTGTTTTAGAGGGTTTTAGTTTTGTTGGTATGGAGTTAGACGCTGATTATTTCAAAATCGCACAGGCCCGAGTGAGTAGCAGCAATCAATCGGATAGCGGTCAATGTGGGCTGTTTGATGGAGTGATTGCGCCATGATGACCTTCGGTAGTGTTTGCAGCGGTATCGAAGCCGCAAGCGTTGCATGGCACGGCATGGGGTGGCGGGCGGCATGGTTGGCCGAGATTGAACCGTTTCCAAGTGCGGTACTTGCCCACCATTACCCTGATGTACCAAACCTAGGCGATATGACCACGATTGCCGACAAGGTTTTGTCTGGTGACGTAGCCGCGCCGGACGTGCTGGTTGGCGGTACACCTTGCCAAGCCTTTTCTATCGCGGGATTGCGTCAATCGCTTGATGATTCCCGTGGTCAGTTGTCCCTTGAATTTGTGAGATTAGCCAATGCAATTGATTCAAAACGATCTATTCACGGAAAACAGCCAGCAATTATCGTCTGGGAAAACGTCCCCGGTGTGCTTAACACCAAAGACAACGCATTCGGCTGCTTTCTGGCAGGGCTTGCAGGTGAAAGCAGTGCATTGCAGCCAGCAGGGGGAAAGTGGACAAACGCTGGTTGTGTGTTTGGACCACAAAGAGCAGTCGCGTGGCGAGTCCTCGATGCCCAATTTCATGGAGTTCCACAACGACGCAGACGTGTGTTTGTTGTCGCAAGTGCTAGAGACGCATTCGATCCATCCCAAATACTTTTTGAGTTCGACGGCGTGCGCAGGGATATTGCGCCGAGCCGAAAAACGGGGCAAGAAACTGCCGAAAATGCTGGATGTGGCGTTAAGGCGGCAGTGCCGTTCAACCGGCAGCGATCAGATGAATACTCAGACCAAGACATAGCCAGTACATGCACGGCAAGGGACTACAAAGACGCGACTGATTTAGTGGTGGCGTTCCCAACTGAGCTATCTGCTACTCAGTGTGTTGCAGCACAAAATCTATCGCCTTGCCTTGGTGTTGGTCATACGGTATCCGTCGCTTACTCATTCGATTCACTTGCCAGCAACAGCATGAAGTCGGCCAATCCACACAGCGGTTGTCGTGAGGTCGATTTATCCAAAACGCTTGATAGCAGTCATCCATGCCCCAGCAAAAATCAAGGTGGTATCGGCATTGTTCAAGCGACCTACGGCATACCCGGCAACATCATCGGCCGCTCACCTAAAAACGGTGGTAACGGAACAGGTTATTGTGAGGATCTAGGATACACACTCACAAAAACTGACAGGCATGGTGTTGCTTATGCTGTGACTTGTGCTAGTAAGCAGCAGTCACAAAGTCTTGGCTTTGATGTTGCTTCTCCAATAATGGCGAATGACTATAAAGAGCCGCAAGTAGTTGCCTATGCTTATGCTGAAGCAAAGCAGCAAAACTACATTTGCGAGTCTAGCGATTGCCTGAATCCAGATCAGCCACAGTGTTGGCGGGTCTATCATCCCGATGGCGTTGCACCAGCTTTGCAGTCAGGCGAAGGACGCGGCAATGCGGTTTATGTTCCTATGGCCGTTCGCCGCTTAACGCCAGTCGAGTGTGAGCGATTACAGGGATTCCCTGATGGATATACCTGTATTCCATACCGTAAAAAAACCGCTGATCTATGCCCCGATAGCCCACGTTACAAAGCCCTTGGTAATTCTATGGCTGTGCCTTGCATGGCGTGGATTGGCAAGCGCATAGCCGATTATGTGGGGATGCAGCCATGACCCCACAGATCATCAAGATAGATTCCCGTGTCAGTGGCTACGATGGCGAACCGGTGCGAGTGCTTGCCGTCTGTATGCCCAATAGCGGCAAAGTCCTAGTCCAGAAGATTGCACCCTACCGCGAACCAATCAAGTCCAGCCCCGACACGGTGCTGGTTACAGATTCACCAAGTCACCACGCTAATTGGCAACTGGCCTTTTATGAGCAGCAGGACATTGCAGCAGCCACACGCGCCTATTTCGAGCGTAAGCGGGGCGGTTTCGTCAAGATTGAATCGGCTGTAGCCAAATATGACCCCGAAAGCGTCTTAGAACTGCGCAAAATCGACAAGACCGGCGCGGTGCATGAATTTAACAGTAGTGAGTTGACCAACGGCCATATGGCGATTCTGTTGGCGATTTGGGCATGTGGTCGGGCGTCGTTCGGCAACATGCTGTCTGAGCAGATGACAGATGATGGAGATGTAAGCCTAGACGACGATGACGACGATTCAATGATGCCGTTTAGCCTGAATGGTGGCTGATCTCTATGGCACTTGCTGATCTAAAAACGCTGGTTGAATGGAAACAAATGTGTTTGCGGTACCGCTATGATATTACGCGGTTTGCAATTGAAGCACTGGGCATAAAACCAACTTGGCAGCAGGATTTACTATTTCGATCCATTCAAACACCGGGTAGCCGTACCAGCGTCGCGTCTGGTCATGGTACGGGCAAAACGGCCAGCTCAGGCATTGTTGCGCTGTGGCACCTATTGTTCTTTGAAGATTCGGTGATGATGTTCACCGCGCCGCAGATTAACCAGCTACGCAAACTGGTCTGGAAAGAAATTACCCTGTCGCTCACCAAGCTCAAATCAGGGCCGTTGGCTTGGCTTGCCGAGTATGTGGTGGTGTTGGCCGAGATGGTCTATATCAAAGGCCACGATAAAACATGGCATGTGTTAGCTAAGACAGCACCAAAGCACCAGCCGACCAACTTAGCGGGTCAACACGGTGACAATTACATGCTATGGGTCGATGAAGCCTGTGGTGTCGATGATGCGGTCATCGAGGTGGCGATGGGTGCGCTTACCCATGAAGATAACCGCTGCTGTATGACCAGCCAGCCAGCGCGGGCGGCGGGATTCTTTCATGACACACACCACAAACTGAGCCATCGAGCGGGCGGCGTATGGACAGCATTGACCTTCAATGGTGAGCAGTCGCCACTGGTGAGCGTTAAAGTCATCAAGGAGATGCTGCAAAAATACGGCCATCGTGACGATGCGGGTTATATGATCCGTGTACGCGGGCTGTTTCCTGACTTATCCAACGAGTTTTTGGTCACTCGCACACAAGCTGCTGAGATGTATGTCGGTAAGTCGTTGTTTGACGGCGCACACGATGACTACGGCTATATTATTTCTGTTGACGTGGGCGGTGGTGTTGGCCGCGATGATTCAGTTATTGCCGTGGCGAAAGTGTGGGGACGAGCTCAGTGGGGCGATAATGCCAGACGGGTTGAGATTGTCGATCTGCCATTGGTCAAAAACAAAGATAACTTGCATGAGTTGGCGGGGATTATCAACGAGTGCATGATTCGCTATCCGAACGCCTCACTTGTACTCGATGACAACGGCGCAGGTAAGGGCTTAGGCCAGCACTTGAAGGCCAACGGGATATTTTTCAAGCCGGTCATTTGGGGTGGTGCATGCTTTAGTAATGCCAACAAGCGAGAATATGCCAACAAGCGCAGTCAGGCCAACGTCTGCCTATCACGCGCTATCGCACAAGGCCGATTCAAGATCACTACACGCAAATATATGGTCAAGGTGCAGGATCAGATTACCAAAATCGCATATTTCTTTGATGAGCACAGCCGATACAAGGTGATGAGCAAGGAGGATATGCGCAAAAAAGGGATCAAGTCCCCCGACCTTGCCGATGCCTTCGCGTTCCTATTTCTTGAGGGTGTCAACTACACCGAAGCGGGCGAACTGGTATTTACCAATGAGGAGTCGGTATCCGATGATGATGACTGGGGCGCGTTGCAGGCGGCGGCTGAAAATCTGTAGGAGTGGAACCATTCAAAAACGGCGTTTGGCCAGTGCTCAAAATAGGCTATTCGTGGTTTTTGAGTGGTTGCTATGTCCGTCTTTTTTAAGCCAAAGCACCTAAAGCGTCTTTTTAAGGTTGATGCCGACCATACCCGCACTGAGCGTGAAAAAATCGTATCGCTCAAGTGTTGGCATCTCGACACATGGATCATGACCAGTGCGACGGTGTTTGATGATGGCTTGGTGGTTGTAGATAAGATCGAAGCCCTAGATGGTCAGTTAGTTGTCGCTGCGCTCAAAAACCTATCAAAGCCCGCCAAAATCCTGATTGGGTCTGGTTTTGATCAGTACATCCGACATCATCTTGATGCAGGCGGTATTGCCTACACGTCTCTAAGTTTGGCAGGACGTTGTTTTAGCAAAGTCGATGCTGATAATTTTTCTGACAAAAAATCTGCCGCTTATTTCAAGCTGATTGACGCGGTAAAGGCCGAAAAGTTCAAGGTGGGCGTGACGGGTAAAAACAAACCGATTCAACGCAAACAAATTATCGAACAATTGGGCGGTGTGCTTTTTTATTTCGATGATCGGGCGCGGTACAAAATGTATAGCTATGAGCAGCGTAGAAGCATGCGCCTAGCCACGCTTGAGATTGCCAACACATTCGCCCAGATTTACGCAGAGGGCGTAACCTAATGCCTACCCCAATCATCTTCACGCTCACCAACGCAGGCTTAAACGCAGCCCTAGACGCCGATGCCAATGGCCTGACGCTATCGCTGACACAGATCGGCATTGGTAGCGGCAAATACACACCAGCGGCTACCAGAACCGCACTACAGACTGAGATTGCACGCTATCCGCTATCGGGTGGTGACGTAGAGTCGAATAGCAAGACATTGCGGTTTTCAGCCATTCTTGAGTCTGTCACCACACAACAGGCGTTTGAAGTTGGCCTGTTCACGTCTACAGGCGTTTTGTTTGCGGTCGCAAGTACCGTGCTGGCTGATCCGTTGGTGTTGGTAACGGCAAACATCTCGTTTATCGCAAGTTTTGGCCTTGTCCTGACAGATATTCCGGCCAACGTCATTACGGTTGTGACCGATCCAAATGCGCCACTGGCCTTGGTGCTTCATCAACAGCATTTGGCAGCATTAAACCCCCATCCGCAATACACACTCATGACACTGTTTCAGCAATTGGTTGCGACGGTGGCATCACTAACGGAAGAACTCATGTCTACTCAAGATATTGTCGCTATTAACGCCGCGATCAACCTGATTCAGGAGCGCCTGACGGCTCTTGAGCAACGTCCTACCGCTCAGTCTGCGATTGATGATTTTGTCTCAGGTAATTTTGAAGTGTGGCACGCATCCTTGGCTCAAGGTGATGGCGGTTATCAAAAACTACCAAATGGATTGATCTTGCAATGGGGAAGAATTGATCTTCCTGTTACTGATCTTGGTGATATCCGAATTGCGTTTCCCATTACTTTTCCATCAGCTTGTTACAACCTACAAACTTCTGTTTACCAACAAGATTCAAATCTTGCTGGTGATGGGGCTTTTCATGTTAAGTCGATTGACGTGCTCGGCGGCAATGTGTTTTTGCAGACGTACAACAGCCAGACCGGCACCGGAAACCTGAACGGTTTTTATTGGTCTGCGATTGGTCATTAATTGTGAATGCCTACCGCAACGCCATACGCGACTTGATCGAGCTGATCAAAGCGCGTGGCACGTCAAGCCAAATGCTTGCTTGGCAGATCGGCGAGGATGAAGTGAACGATCCTACGCTGGTCAGCCTACGCGCATACGGTAGCCGCACCCATACCGACGTGGTGATGGTCGCATGTGGCACGTCTGGTATTTGGGAACCACTGCCAATGGTAGTTATTGTCATGCCACAACTGCCACAAATCCTGCAATTGCGCCGCACATACGGAATTGAATAATGGTTTTTGCGCCGGATGTTGAGCGGGATAGGATCAGACGCGAGCAGCAGGAACGCCAAGCCCGTGAGTCCTTTCGTAAGCAGGCGCGGGAAAACTTGCGCGGCTCAAAAAACTTTGCCAGCGAACAAAATACGCTATTGCGGGAACGTGACAAGCAGATTCGGGATGATCTGGCAAACGCTGCAAAAATCACGAAGCATCAAGTCCCCCAAGGTACCGATACCAAGGGCATGCTTGAGCTGACATTCGGCAACGACAAGGGCAAGTTATCACAGACACTGACCGATGATGACCTACGGACATTCAGCCGCAATGTGGCCACGGCACAAGAACGGTTTGCCGGTGGTATCACGCCACAGCAGGTTATCGACTTATCGCGGGATATTGACCGCGAACGCTCAAACAAGCAGATTTTTCTAGCCGCGCCATTTCAGCGTAAGGGCGATACTTTCCGCTATCTCACCAATGCGGGGCCAGACAGTAAAGATACGCGCCACTACGTCACAGTGCAGTTTTTGGGTTACGCCAACATGCTGACAGGTGCAAAGGAGAAAAAAGGGCAGGCTATCCGCAACAACGTCACCAATGGAAAAATTAGGTTTACTTGTGACTGTGGCCGTCATCGGTACTACTACAACTATCTGGCAGGCGTGGGTAACTACCATTTAGGCCAAAAGGAGCTACGGTTTCCATTCATTCGCAACCCAAATTTAGGCGGTGTGGCTTGTAAACACGTCTTGCGCGTGATGCAGGTGATTACGTCGCCGCTGGGTGTCGATTACGTCGTGAAGCAGGTGCAAAAAGACCGCGCCATGCTTGACCGGCAAGAAGGGCAAGCCAAGACAACCAGAACCGACCTTAACGCTGAATTTGACCGTCAGCTCAAACAAGCCGACGGCAAACGCTCACAAGTCACGCCGACCACGGAACGCGCCGGATACAAGCGCAAAATGCAGAACGCAGCGCGTAAGGCGGCACAGGAACAGGCGGCCAAGGAGAACCAGCGGGCTGAACGTATAGCGCGTCAGGCACGATTGGATGGTTTGTTCGCCAGTGGCTTGATGCCCGAAGATGATTACAAGTTTTACAGTGAGCAAAACAAATGACCATCAGCCCCGTAGTAAATCAGGTGGCCAGCGGTCGCCGCCTTGTAGCGCGTCAACTGGTGATGAATGGACTAGGCACCATCCCATGCCAAGTCTGGCGCAAGCGGGTAGTTCCCAACGATCCAGCAACGCCCACAGCTACCGGCCTAAGCTGGAATAGCATTGCACTGTCTGAGCAAGACGAACCCGATTATGAGTATGACGAGTTGGGCTATGCCTACATGCTGCTAGATCGGTTTACAGGTGCTGCAATGCACGACAACAACAGCATGGTGAACGGTGCCGACACAATGATTATGGCGCAGATTGAGCCATATGACGATTCAATCACAGATAAGCGTCAACAGATCATTCAATTGCCAGAATGGTTGCCGAAGATCGGTGACTTGTTTGCGCTACTGATCCAGCCTGAATTGATCCTGTGGCTTGAGCTGGTCGATATAACGGGTCAGAGCATGGTAGCGGATTTTGGCAAAAAGTATATTTTGAACAAACGTGATGATTTATTTGAAAAAGAGCCGTTTAAATCTGAGCTTGAGGATCGGTTGGAACCTTAATTTTTGGGCGTGTTTGTATCTGCGAAAGTGTGGCTAATGTCATTCACTGGAGCGATGCAATGTCTTATCGCTTGTTTTACCAAGAAGGTGCGCCCACTGGCACTAAAGAGATGAAGATTCAGTGCATTTCTGCCATTTTTGGCTACCAGATTCAGGGGCCAGTTGGTGTAAAGGTGCGTTTTTCGGGAACGAATCGAATTGATCCTGATGTCGATAACCCAGATCATTGGCTTCCCATCGTCGAAATAGAGAAAGAAACCGCCGATGATCGGGAGCTGGGGCATACCACAGGCCACTCATACGACACGTTGATGTTTGAAGTGCTGCAAGGCCCCGCAGACGTTATGGTCAGTTCGGGAGTAGCAGGCTAATGGCAGTCACGGTATTTAGTGCCGCTGGTGAGCCGGAAGATTTGGCTTTAACCAAAGCGGTCAAGAACAATTCAGCGGTAAAGCGTCAAATTGTTTGCACTCGTGGGATTTTTCCGACGCTGATTGAGGGCGGCACAGCAAACACGCGGTTTGAATCACACATCAAAGTGAATACAGGCGAGCAGCCATGCACAGGCTTGCA
>Ga0075163_10005034_pt1 | contig 17678 bp, 14 predicted proteins | sample JI1023141ADNA_FD_71478 | JGI IMG/M metagenome (GOLD analysis project Ga0075163, IMG submission 71478) | Wastewater effluent complex algal communities from Wisconsin, to seasonally profile nutrient transformation and Carbon sequestration -... | ecosystem: Engineered > WWTP > Effluent > Algae...
CGTGATACCAGGCGCCGCGCACTTCGTTTTTCAGGTAGTTCACGTCGCCGCCAAGGCCGGCAATGTCCTGGCTGAGTGACAATGTATAACCGCGCGTCGGCTCGATGAAGTCGTTGGTGTGGCGCATGTCGATCGAGTAGCCGAACGACGAAGTGACACGGCCGCCCTGCTGATCGCAAAGAGACGAGCGGAAGAAGGCAGTGGTCGAGCAATCGGTTAGACCCGTGTCGATCTGCAGGTCATCGCTTCGCAGGTTATAGCGCAGGCCGATCTGATCGTAGTCTGACAGCGGGAACAACAGTCGGCCGCCCACGCCGACGATGTTGTTCTGGAAGCCGGCTTCCTGGAGGAAGTCCGACTGAGTGAGGAAGAGATCGAAACCGACCGCCAGATTGCGGTCCTGGAATTTCGGCTCGGTGAACCGGAATTCAATATCCTGCTGGCGCGACGTGGTCTGAATGCGAGCGCTGAGATACTGGCCGCGACCACGGAAGTTCCGCTGCGAGGCGCTGACGCTGAACAGGAAGGCGTCGGCAGACGAGAAGCCGGCCGAGAATGCGAGTTCGCCCGTGGCCTCTTCCTCGACTTTCACCTTCACGACCTGACGGTCATCGGTGGAGCCTGCCTCTTCGGTGACGTCCACTGAATCGGCTTTGAAGAAGCCAAGCGCGCGAATGCGGCTCTTGGCGTTGTCGAGCAGCACGCGGTTGATCGCATCTCCTTCGGCCACGCGAATCTCGCGCCGAATGACGCGGTCAAGCGTCTGCGTGTTGCCGGCGATATCGATGCGTTCGACGTAGACGCGGGGGCCCTCGTCGACTTCGAAGTTGATGTCGATGGTGTTGGTGTCAGGGTGACGAGTCTCGATCGGGCGAACCACGACGTTCGCGTAGCCGGCGGTGCCGGCTGCGAAGGTGATGGTGTCCATCGCATCGTCGATGCTCTTGGTGCGAAACTGGTCGCCATCCTTCATCGGCAGGATTAGCGCCAGACGCTCGCCGGACAGTTTCTCAAGCTGGGTTTTCACCGAGATCTTGCCGAAGTTGTAGGGCTCGCCTTCGTCCACCGTGAATGTGAGATAGAAGTCACGGCGATCAGGAGTGAGCTCGGCGACCGACGAAATGGTCCGGAAGTCCGCATACCCTTCGTTCATGTAGAATTCGCGGAGCTTCTCGCGGTCGTATTCCACCTGACCCGGGTTGTAGTTGTCGCGCTTCTCGAAGAAGCGCCACCAACGCGACTGGCGGGTTGCGATCTCGCGGCGCAGCCGATTGTCGGAAAAGCGGTCGTTGCCGAGGAAGTTGATCGACCGCACGCCAGTGGTGGGGCCTTCCTCGATCACGAAGATCAGGTCGGCGCGGTTCTGCGGCAGCACCTTGTACTGCGGCGTGACGGTCGCGGCGAACCGGCCTGCGCGGCGATAGACTTCGAGGATGCGCTGAACGTCCTGCTCGACGCGGGCCAGCGTGAAGGTCGCGCGGGGTTCGGCTTCGGTCTCTTCCTCGAGGCGCTCAGTGGTGACCGCGTTGTTACCTTCGAAGATGACCTGGTTGATGATCGGGTTCTCGATCACGCGGACGACGAGGTCGTTGCCGCGCCATTCGAAGACGACGTCGGAGAACAGGCCGGTGGCGAACAGCGCCTTGAACGAGAGGTCGATGCGTTCCTGGTCGTAGGCGTCGCCGGCTTTCACCAGCATGTAGGACAGGACCGTGCGGGATTCGATGCGCTGGTTATTCTCAACCAGGATGCGGGAAATCACGTCCCCTGGACGTTGAGCCCACGCCTTACCGGTCGGAGCCCAATCTTGCGCTACGATGATTGCGCCGGCTGACGCCGTCAGCGCCAGGGCGCTCGCGAACCAAGACCGCATCACCTACCCCTTACACATTGAACCGCCTGCGCGGCTTCTCTGGCGTCTTAAGACAACATGCTGGTTAAAAGCTCAAGCCGTGGGCTTAATTGTGGCCAAGAAGGGCCACGAGCCACGGGAGTCGGCCAATATCCTGCCATGTGATCACCAGAGCAAAGCTGACCAGACATGCAAGCCCGATTGTCAGTCCAACGCGCTGGACCTTTTCCGGGATTTCCTTCCCCGTAGCCGCTTCGGCAAGGCACATAACAGCTGCGCCGCCGTCCAGGACGGGAATTGGCAGCAAATTGAAGAACCCCACCCCGATCGACAGGATCGCCGCCAGTTGAAGGAGGTTCAGAGCGACCATCGCCAACCTCTCTCCAAAATTCACGCCTTTCTGGCCCATCGCGACGTCGGTCATGTTGTCTGTGAGGCTGAAAATCCCCACCGGACCGCTCATCTTGTCGAGGCCATCCTTGCCCGTTACCAGACGACGCAGGACGTTAACGGTGTTGCTGATTGCGTCACCGGTAGCTGAAAAGCCATAGCCGATCGCCTCGATCGGGTTGAGGACGCGGATGCGACCGCCCTTGTTTTCCAGGCCCAGACCGATCTTGCCGACCTTTTCGGTGACGTTGAACGCATCGTTGTGCTCTGATCTCTCCACGGGGGTTGCCGTCAGATCGATTTCATGGCCTTCGCGCAGGACGCGATAAAGCACCGGCTCGCCGGCGCTAAGTGTCGTGGCGCGCGTTACATCGTTATAGGTCGCGACTTCGCGGCCGCCTGCCGTAAGGACAACATCGCCGACTTTGAAGCCAGCGATGTCAGCAGGGCTGCTGGCTTGGACTTCCGTGACGCGGACTTCATTTGCATCGGGCACGCCAAGGCCCATGCCGATGCCAGCGAAAACGACGATGGCGAATACGAAGTTTGCCAGGGGTCCGCCAAGCGACACAGCAAGGCGTTTGAAAGGACCCAGCGCGGTATATGATTTCCCGATAGGTCCCGCTTCCCGCGGGTCGTCTCGATGATCCGTGGGAGCTTGAAGTTCGCCGACGAACTTAACGAAGCCTCCCAGCGGCAGCCAGTTGATGCGCCAGCGTGTTCCGCGCTTGTCCTTCACTTCGATGATCGACTTTCCGAAGCCGACCGAGAAGGACTCGACTGCAGCACCGAAGAAGCGGCCGACGAAGTAGTGACCCAGTTCGTGAACCGTGATCACGATCGAGATCAGGATGATGAACGGTAGCGGTGACGCCACGACCGAGATCAGCTTGTCCATCAGACGGCGCCTCTCACTAAAATTAGACGGTCAATCATCATGCTGCGAGCCGCAGTTTTTCAAGCGTTCGCTGACGTACGACACGATCAAGTTCGAAAACGGCTTCAAAGCTCTCCGGCTCCTTGGCCGATGGTAGATCTTCCAGGTACGCGTCGAGCACTTCGCCCGCCACCTGAGCAATCGTCAAAAACCCTATCCTGCGCTGCAAGAAGGCCGCCACGGCGATCTCGTTAGCTCCGTTAAGGACGATGGGCGCTCCGGCGCCTGCGGAAACCGCCCTTCGGGCGAGTTTCAGCGCGGGGAAGCGCTGCTCGTCGGGCGGCTCGAAATCCAGCCTTCCGATCTTGGCGAGATCAAGGCGCTCCAGTCCCGGTAGGGCCATCCGTTCGGGCCAGGCCAGCGCGTAGGAAATGGGGGTTCGCATGTCCGGCATCGAGAGTTGGGCCAGGGTTGACCCATCGTCATACGAAACGAGGCTGTGGATGATGGACTGAGGGTGGACCAGAATGTCGATCTGGCTCTCGGGCAAGCCGAACAGGTAGGCGGCCTCGATCAGCTCAAGCCCCTTGTTCATCATCGTGGCGCAGTCGATCGATATCTTTGGCCCCATCGCCCAGTTGGGGTGCGCCCTCGCCTGCTCCGGTGTGGCGGCGGCCATTTCGGCAAGGCTCGCTTTGCGGAAGGGGCCGCCAGAGGCGGTCAGGATCAGCTTTTCGACGCGCTCGGGGCGGTCCAGCACCTGGAAGATGGCGTTGTGCTCGGAATCGGTCGGCAGCAGGCGGGCGCCCGTGCGCTGAGCTTCGCGGATCAGGAGAGGGCCGGCGCAGACCAAACTTTCCTTGTTGGCGAGCGCAATGGTGGTGCCCTTGCGGACCGCCGCCAGCGTGGCGGGCAGACCAGCGATGCCGACGATTGCGGCGACAAGCCGATCCGCCGGACGCTCCGCGGCCTCAATCATCGCGGCTTCACCTGCAGCGGCTTCGACGCCGGTGTTGGCGAGGGCAGACTTGAGTTGGGCGTAGAGCGAGGGGTCAGCAATGACGGCGACTTCGGCGCGAGCCTTGATGGCGGCCTTGGCCAATTCGTCTACGCGCGTGTTGGCGGTGAGCGCGACGACCTCAAATTGAGGCCCATCTGGCGCGCATGCGGTGATGACATCCAGCGCCGAGACGCCGATGGAACCCGTAACACCGAGGACGGATACGCGGACCGGATTGCTCATCCGCCGATCCCCGCTGCAAAGCCCGGCGCGAGTGCTGGCGCAAAGCGGATGACTAGAGAGGAGACGGCGACGGCTGCCATCAACGCATCGAGGCGGTCGAGCACGCCGCCATGCCCGGGGACGATGCCGGACGTATCCTTCACGCCAAAGAGCCGCTTGAAACGCGATTCAAGAATATCACCGGCCTGCGCAACGATTGAGAGGATAAGACCGGCAACGAGCCAGTGGTTAAAATCGCCACCCGCAGCACGCGCGACGGCCGCGCCAGCGAGGCAGGCGCAGACAAGCGCGCCGATGGCGCCCGTCCACGTCTTGTTGGGGCTGTCCTTTGGCGACAGCAGCGGGCCGCCAAATCCCCTGCCGGCGAAATAGGCGGCAATGTCGGTGGCCCAGACAATTGCCAGCAGCGCAAAGAGGAACAGGCGGCCATCCGGGTGGACCTCTCGGATGCAGATGAAAGCGCCGAACGGGAAGCTGACATAGATTGCGCCGAAGGCCATCGATGACATTGGCAGCTTGCTGAGTCCCGCAAGGCCCGCCGATGCGGCTGCTGCGCCGAGTGCAACGATTGCGACGAGTTCAATGCTGATGTGGCCGACGGCGACCGCTCCGGCTGCGCCGGCCGCGAGGACGACGTGCAGCGCGAGCTTGGTCCAGGCGGGGGATGTCTTGGCCGCCATGCGCGTCCATTCGGCCGAGGCGAGCACTGCACATAGGCCGGTTGCGATTGCCAGCATCCAGCCGCCGACGTGCACGGACCACACGCCCAGCGGCGCCAGAATGGCAGCAGAGACGACGCGGAGAATGATCTCGCGCCGCACGCCGCCCTGGACCTGGGCCTCAGGCGCCAAGGCCGCCGAACCGTCTATCGCGGCGTCGGAAGGCATCTATCGCCTTCTCCATGCTGTCGCGGTTGAAGTCGGGCCACCATACATCCATGAACATGAGTTCCGCGTAAGCCCCGCTCCACAGCAGGAAGTTGCTGAGCCGCAATTCGCCGCTGGTGCGGATGACCAGGTCGGGATCGGGTGATTCGGCCGTCCACAACATGCGAGAGATGGTCGCCTCGTTGATGTCGGCGGGGTTCAGCTTGCCGGCAGCGGACAGCTCGGCGATCCGGCGAACGGCGGCGACGATCTCGCCGCGGCCGCCATAGTTGAAGGCAATGTTGAGGGTGAGGCGCGTGTTGCCTTTGGTCAGCTCCATCGACTCGTCGATCAGTTCGATGATGTCGGGGTTGAGGCCTTCGCGCGAGCCGATGATGCAGATGCGGACGCCATCGCGGTGAAGGCGCGCCAGATCGCGCTTCACAAACATGCGCAGCAGGTCGAACAGCGCATCAATCTCGGCCTGCGGTCGGTTCCAGTTCTCGGTCGAGAACGAGAAGACCGTGAGATGCGTGAGGCCGAGCTCGCGGCTGGCTTCGACGGCGCGGCGCAACGCCTCTACGCCTTCCTTGTGCCCCAGTGCGCGCGGCAAACCACGGGACTTCGCCCAACGCCCGTTGCCATCCATGATGATGGCGACGTGCTTGGGCGGCGACCGAAGCGTGGCCACATCCGCATTCGCGACTGAGGCGCTAGGCTCGCTCACACCTGCAAGATCTCTTCTTCTTTGGCCTTGGTCGCGTCGTCGATGGCGCCGACCATCTTGTCGGTGACTTTCTGGACTTCCGTCGACTTGCTCTTCAGCACGTCTTCGTTGATGTGGCCGTCCTTCTCGAGACGCTTTAGCAGATCCATACCGTCGCGACGAACGTTGCGGACAGCGATCTTGGCGGCTTCAGCAAACTTTCCGGCCAGCTTTGCGAGTTCCTTGCGGCGTTCTTCGCTGAGGGGCGGGATCGGGATGCGGAGCGTTTGACCATCCATGATCGGGTTGAGGCCCAGCGGCGATTCACGGATGGCGCGATCGGTGGCGCCGACCATCTGCTTGTCCCAGACGTTGACGGAGAGCATGCGCGCTTCCGGCGCGCTGACGGACGCGACCTGATTGAGCGGCATCATCGAGCCATAGGCCGAGACATGGATCGTATCGAGCAGGTGCACGGAGGCGCGCCCCGTGCGGAGGCCCTGGAATTCCGTCTTGAGTGACGCGAGCGCGCCATCCATGCGGCGCTCAATGTCCTTGATATCGAATTGTTCGGCCATCGCGGGCTCTCCTTACGCGCTTACTTCTTCTTGCCGCCGATTACAGTGCTGACGCCCTTGCCATTGAGCACCTTGGCGAGGCTGCCCTTCTCGTGGATGCGGAACACAACGATCGGGATCTTGTTTTCTTTCATCAGGCTGATGGCGGTGGCATCCATCACGCCCAGCTCTTTTGAGAGCACTTCCATGTAGTCCAGCGTGTCGAAGCGGGTGGCCGTGGAGTCGCGTTTCGGGTCCGCCGTGTAGACGCCATCGACTTGCGTGCCCTTGAACATGGCGTCGCAATTCATTTCGGCAGCGCGAAGGGCGGCGCCAGTATCGGTTGTGAAAAATGGATTGCCGGTTCCGGCGGCGAAGATGACCACCCGGCCCTTCTCCATGTGACGGATGGCGCGGCGGCGGATGAAGGGTTCGCAGATCGACTGCATCGGAACAGCGGACTGCACGCGCGTGGGGATGCCGATGTTCTCAAGCGCATTCTGCATGGCCAGCGCGTTCATGATTGTAGCCAGCATGCCCATCTGGTCTGCCTGGGCGCGTTCCATCCCGGCTGCGGCGCCCGTGGAGCCGCGCCAAATATTGCCGCCGCCGATGACGAGGCACATCTCGGCGCCCAGCTCGATGGCGGACTTCACTTCTTCTGCGAATTTGAGACAGGCTTTGACGTCGATGCCGAACCCTTGTTCGCCCGCGAGCGCCTCGCCTGAAATCTTGAGCAGGACGCGCTTGAAGCGAAGGGGAGCCGGATCAGTCATCTCGCCACCATTCGTATAGGCGGCCTGTCGCAGGATGCGCCGGGCCGCCAAACTCTACCTGCGAATCCTTGCGGACCGCAAAGGGCAAAACGCCCGTAACTACAGGAACCCTAGCGGGTTTTTCCCTAGTTCTTCTGCATGGAAGCGACTTCGGCGGCGAAATCGGAGACAACTTTCTCGATTCCCTCGCCGACTTCGTACCGAACGAAGCCTTTCAGCTTGACGTCGGCACCCATGTTCTTGCCAGCCATTTCGATGAATTTGCCGACGGTCACGTCGGGATCCATAACGAACGCCTGCTCGACCAAGACTGACTCCTGGTAGAACTTGCGGATACGGCCTTCGACCATTTTCTCGATCACGTTCGCGGGCTTGCCGGATTCGGCGGCCTGCTCGGTGAGGATGGCGCGTTCCTTCTCGACAACAGCCGGGTCGAGCTCGGCCGTGGTGGCGGCGAGCGGCTTGGCGCTGGCGACGTGCATCGCGACCTTGCGGCCGATGTCGGTCAGGCGCGACTTGTCGCCCGTCGACTCGAGCGCGACGAGAACGCCGATCTTGCCCATGCCATCAGCCGTGGAGTTGTGGATGTAGCTGGCAACAACGCCATCGGAAACGGTGAGTGCCGTGGCGCGGCGCAGCGTCATATTCTCGCCGATCGTGGCGACGAGGTTCTGCAGCATTTCGCCAACGGTGCCCGAGCCATCCGGAACGGCAGCGTGCTGGGTCTTCACGACGTCGCCGCCGTTTTTCAGCGCGATGTCCGAGATCGTGCGGACGGCTTTCTGGAACAGCTCGTTGCGGCCCAGGAAGTCAGTTTCCGAGTTCACCTCGACAAGCGCGGCGGACGTGCCGGCGACAGAAACGCCAATCAGGCCCTCCGCAGCAACACGATCGGCTTTCTTTGCGGCTTTCGAGATGCCCTTTGCGCGCAGCCAGTCGGCGGCGGCGTCAAGCCAAGCGTCCTCGGAGGCATAATCGCCGACCGTCTCGACGAGCGCCTTCTTGCAATCCATCATGCCTGCGTCGGTCTTGTCGCGCAGCTTCTTCACCAGAGCAGCCGTAATCTCGGCCATAACAATCCTCCTGGATTCTTGGACTTTGGCCGCCCGGAGCGGTTGCTCGGGGCGGCGCTGAAGTCGCTAACAGTTTAAACACATGGCTCCGGCGAGCGTCCGCCCGCCAGCGCAATACGTGACGAGCCTAGTTGGCCCCGGCTTCCGCGGATTCAAGTGCCTCTAGCGCGGGCTCGCGAACACGGTCAGCCGCGCCGAGATCAACGCCCGAAGACATCGAGGATTCCGAGAGACCATCTAGCACCGCATCGGCGATCAGGCCGGCGTAGAGCTGGATGGCGCGGGCGGCGTCGTCGTTGCCCGGGATCGGGAAATCGACTTCGTCGGGATCGCAGTTGGAGTCGATGATCGCGACGACCGGGATGCCGAGCTTGCGGGCTTCCTGGACGGCGATGGCTTCCTTGTTGGTGTCGATCACGAACATCAGGTCCGGCAAGCCGCCCATGTTGCGGATGCCGCCCAGGACGCGCTGCAGTTTCGCCTGCTCGCGCGTGAGGCCCAGCAGCTCTTTCTTGGTGCGGCCGGTGGACTCGCCACGCTCCAGCATGTCGTCGAGGTCGCGAAGACGCTTGATCGACTTGGAGACGGTTTCCCAGTTGGTGAGCGTGCCGCCCAGCCAGCGGTCGTTCATGAAGTACTGCGCGCAACGGCCAGCGGCTTCAGCGACGGCTTCAGCCGCCTGACGTTTCGTGCCGACGAACAGCACGCGGCCGCCCTTGGACGCGGTGTCGCGAACCTTCACCAGAGCCTGGTGAAGCAGCGGGACGGTTTGCGAAAGGTCGAGGATGTGGATGCCGGAGCGTTCGCCAAAGATGAAGGGCTTCATCTTCGGATTCCAGCGATGGACCTGGTGTCCAAAGTGCACGCCAGCTTCGAGCAGCTGACGCATAGAGAATTCGGGTAGCGCCACGTTAGTCTCCAATCCGGTTGGCCGCCGCGGACGAGCCGACATTGTGTCAGCACCGGAAATGAGTCCGCGTGTCGGAATGCGGCGGGTTATACGCGCTTTCCCCGCTGAGGCAATCCCCTGCAAAGACAAGGCGTCAGCCCTGTCCAGCCTCAGGCGGCGGCGGGGCGGACCTGGTCGACGCCGGGAACCGATTTGAAGGCGGACATCGCCCCAAAATCAACGGGATAGCGCCCCTCGAGCGTGATCGTAACCACTTTCTCGCCATCCAGCGGGATCTCGATGAGGATAGACCCCATAGATTGTGAGGGCGATTTGCGCAGTCCGGCGGCCACTGTGGCGACCTTGTCCAGGGGTGCGTCGCGGCTGAGACGCACGCACAGGGCGGCGTGGCTGCCGATTGTCGCCTTGCTGAGCGGCTTCACGCTTTCGACCGAGAATCGCAGTTCGTCATCCGTCCGGCGGACCTTGACGCGGCAGAGCACCCTGCTCCCGACATCCAGCGTTTCGCGCTGGGCCTGGAGGACTTCGGGCGGGACCATCAATTCGAATTCGCCGGAGGGATCGGACAGCGTGATGTAGGCGAACTTGCCGCCCATTTTCGCCGGCTTTTCGATGCGGGCGCGCACGACGCCGATCATGTCGAAGAATGAACGCTCCATCCCGATGGCCTCACGCTCGGCCGCCAGTACGATGCGTTCGCGCATTTCTCCCGTCAGCAGATCGTCGAGCGGGTGGCCGCTGAGGAAGAACCCGATGCTGGCGAGTTCATTGTCGAGACGGTCGGATTCGCCCCACGCCGCAGCTTCGGGAAGGCGAAGGCGCGCAACAGCTTCTGCGCCGAACAGGTTCGACTGGTTGCTGGTGCGCTGTTCTTCTGCGGAGGCGGCGACGGCGGACAGCATAGACGCTCCAGCGAAGGCCTTGGCGCGATTGGGCTCGATCGTCTGGAAGGCGCCGGACTTTGCTAGCGCCTCGAAGCAGCGGCGGTTCACCAGGCGCGGGTCGATCCGCTCGGCGAAGTCCTGCATGTCCTTGAACGGGCCGTTCTTCCGTGCGGCTTCGACGGTCAGCATCGCGGGCTTTCCGACGCCTTTCACCGCGCCCAACGCGTAATGGATCGTTTGATCGCGCACGTCGAAGTCGGCGTTCGACGTCGTAACGTCCGGCGCGGCAAGCTTCACACCGAGCCGCTTAATCTCCTGAAAGAACGCGGCCAGCTTGTCGGTGTTCTGGATATCGAGGCTCATTGAGGCGGCGAGGAATTCGACGGGGTGGTTCGCTTTCAGGAAGGCTGTCTGGTAGGCGATCACGGCATAGGCGGCGGCGTGGGACTTGTTGAAGCCGTAGCCCGCAAATTCCGCAACCAGCTCGAAGATGTACTCTGCGCGAGGCTTGGGAACGCCGTGCTTCATTGCCCCTTCGACAAAGCGCGTGAGCTGTTTCGCCATTTCCTCGGGCTTCTTCTTGCCCATGGCGCGGCGCAGAAGATCGGCTTCTCCCAACGAGTAGCCTGCCAGGATGCGGGCGATGTTCATCACCTGCTCCTGGTAGACGATGACGCCGTAGGTTTCCTTCAGCACGGGTTCGAGATCGGGGTGGAGATAGTCGGGATCGCGACGGCCGAACTTGGCGTCGACATAGGTGTCGATATTCTTCATCGGGCCCGGACGGTAGAGCGAGATCAGCGCGATGACATCTTCGATGGCGTTGGGACGGACCTTGCGCAGCGTTTCGCGCATGCCCGTACCTTCGAGCTGGAACACGCCGAGCGTATTGCCGGAGGCCATCAGCTCATACGATTTGACGTCGTCGAGCGTCTCCCACTCGGCGCCCAGTTCCCGGCCCTCCTTCTTGATGAAGGCCAGTGCGCGATCGATAACGGTGAGCGTCTTCAGACCAAGGAAATCGAACTTCACGAGGCCAGCAGCCTCAGCCCACTTCATGTTGAACTGGGTGGCCGGCATGTCCGACTTGGGATCGCGGTAGAGCGGCGTCAGTTCATCCAGCGGACGGTCGCCGATGACGACGCCGGCAGCGTGCGTACCCGCGTTGCGATAGAGACCTTCCAGCTGCTTTGCTGTTTCAACCAGATGCGCGACGGCTTCGTCTGCATCCATCGCTTCCTGTAGGCGCGGCTCCATCTCGATGGCTTCGGCCAGCGTCGGCGGGTTGGCGGGGTTGAACGGCACAAGCTTGGCAAGCCTGTCGACCTGCCCAAAGCCAAGTTGCAGCACGCGGCCGACATCGCGCAGAACAGCGCGCGCCTGCAGCGTGCCGAACGTGATGATCTGGGCGACCCGGTCGACGCCGTACTTCTGGCGGACATACTCAATGACTTCGCCGCGCCGGTCCTGACAGAAGTCGACGTCGAAGTCCGGCATCGAGATACGTTCGGGGTTCAAGAAGCGTTCGAACAGCAACCCGAAACGGAGCGGATCAAGATCAGTAATCGTGAGCACCCAGGCGACCAGCGAACCGGCGCCCGACCCACGGCCGGGGCCAACCGGAATCCCGTTGTTCTTGGCCCACTTGATGAAGTCCGACACGATCAGGAAGTAACCGGGGAAGCCCATCTTTTCGATGACGCCGAGTTCGTATTCGAGGCGCTCTTCATAGACATGCCGCTCAGCGTAGAGAGTCGCGCCAGCCAGGCGTTCCTTGAGGCCTGCCTTGGCTTGGGCGGCCAGCTCGGCGCCTTCATCCCTGCCCCGTCGTGTGTCGTAAGGGGGCAGGATTGGTGCTCGTCCTTTGGGGCGATAGGCGCAACGGCGAGCAATTTCGACAGTCGACGCCACAGCTTCGGGAATATCCGAGAACAGCTCCGCCATTTCGGCGGGTGACTTCAAGTACTGCTGCGGCGACGCCTTGGGCCGGTCCGACTGGGATACGTATGCGCTGTTCGCGATACACATCAGAACATCGTGCGTGGCGTGGTCTTCCGGCTTCTTGAATCGCGCGTCGTTGGTGGCGACTAGTGGCAGGCCCAGTTCGTAAGCCAGATCGACCATCATGCCTTCGGCGGCGTCTTCCTCGGGGCGGTTGTGCCGCTGCAGTTCGACGTAGAGACGATCCTTGAAAACGGCCGCGAGTTCGCTGAGTCTCTTCCTGACCTCGTCGATCTTGCCGCCAGCCGCACGCGCGTTGAGGAGGCCGCCGTGACCGCCAGTGAGACAGATCAGGCCATCGGCATGCTCCAGCACCGTCGCCAGCGCGATCTGCTTGTTGTCGCCCACTGGCGACAGGAAGGTCGCTGAGGACAGCTTCATCAGGTTCTGGTAGCCGGCTTCATTCTGCGCCAGCAGAGCGAGCGTTCCGACGGCGCCAGTTACACCGGGTTCTACAACCGCGACGGTGAGACCCGTGATGGACTGGACGCCGGATTCAGTCAGCGCTTCGGCAAGTTCCAGCGCAGCAAACAGGTTGTCGTCGGTCACGCTTACGGCGGGCGCGCCGGTGTAAGCCGCCCATTTCGCCAGTTCCTTCGGACGGATCATGCTCTGCAGCAGCGACAGCGCCGTGCGGACCCGCAGATGGATGAAAGTGGGCTGTTCAGCCGTCATTTGTGCGCCTGTCTTGGAGCGTCGAGCCTAGACCGAGTCGGTGTTTGCGCGTGCTGGCGCCACCGTCAGATGGCCGTCGTGCAGGGAGAGGACGCGGTCCATATAGCTCGTCAGCTCCAGATTATGGGTGGCGACGAGAACAGCCACCCCCTCCTGGCGCGCGATATCAAAAAGGCTCTGGAAAACGACGCGCGAAGTCACGGGATCGAGGTTTCCCGTCGGTTCATCGGCGATAAGCACTTTCGGCCGGTTGGCGAGCGAACGGGCGATGGCGACACGCTGCTGCTCGCCGCCCGAAAGGCGACCGGGCTGGTGGTGGTCGCGTTCGGCCAGGCCCATCTGGCGGAGCAGTTCCTGAGCGCGATTGCGGGCCTTGCCGCGCGACATGCCATTCAGCATCAGGGGCGCGGCTACGTTGTCGACGGCGTTCATTTCCGGCAGCAGGTGGTGAAACTGGTAAACGAAACCGAGCTGGATGCGGCGGACCATCGTGCGATCATGATCGCTCATCTTGAGCGCATCACGGCCACTGATCATGACTTTGCCGGTGTCTGGTTTTTCCAGCATCCCGGCGATGTGGAGCAGCGTGGATTTGCCCGAACCGGAGGGGCCAACAAGCCCCGTGACCTGGCCAGGCAGCAGATCTAAATCGACTCCGCGCAGGACATTGAGTGTTCGGTCGCCGGATTTGTAGCTACGCGTCACCCCGGAGAGCGACAGGACGGGAGCAATCTCTACAGACTGTTGGTCGCTCATTACTCGAACCTCAGCGCTTCAACCGGGTTCAACCGAGCAGCCCACATTGACGGGATGATCGACATGATCAGTGTAACCACGAAGGCGGCGCCACCGACCCATGCGACTTCGGACCATTGCAGCTGAGCCGGCAACGAATCCAACATGTAAATGTCAGCCGGGAAAAGCTGGACCCCGAGTAATCCCTCGAGGAAGTGCTGGATTGGAGCGATGAAGATCGCAAAGAGCACGCCGAGCCCGACGCCGATAGCGACGCCGGACATGCCGAGGATCGTGCCTGTCATCATGAAGATACGAACGACACCGCTTCGCGTCGCGCCGATCGTGCGCAGAATGGCGATGTCGCGCGCCTTGTTCTTCACCAGCATCAGCACACCAGTGATGATGTTTAGCGACGTGATGATCACGACGATGAAAAGGATCAGGCGCATCACGTTACGCTCGACGATCAGCGCCGTGACATAGGTGCCGTTCCGCCGTTTCCAGCTCTCCGCATACGGAAGACCCTCGCTCGTCAGCTTGTTCGCAAACGCCTCGGCGGCGTCTGCGTCCGGGTTTGCGAGGCGAATGCTGACGTTCTGATAGCCTTCGTCGTAGCGGAAGAGAGCCTTGGCGGCGTCCAGAGGCAGGAAGGCTGCATAACGGTCGTATCGCTCGTTGCCGACATGGAAGATGGCTGAGACGATGAATTCGCGGCTGCTGCCGGGCGACTGGCCCATCACAGTGCGCGGACCGTTTGATTGTGTCAGCTTAATCCGGTCGCCCACGCCCACGCCTAGCGCGCTGGCGAAGGCGGCGCCGATGACAATGTTATCCGACATGGCGCCGTCCGCGCCAAACGTCTCGAGCGAGCCATCGGCCTGCGGATAGCGGCCGCTCAGGGCCTCCGGATTCGTCATGGCCAGCATGCGTTGCTCCATCGCATCCGTGATGCTGTGGGCGACGAGTTCGTTGGCGCGGAGATCGTCAGGGCGAATGCCACGAACCTGGATGCCATCGCTGCGGCCATAGGCGGACGCCAGCGCCATGCCTTCCGAGGTCGGAGAGACCGAGACCACGCCCGGACGCGTGCGCAGGTCTTCCATCATAGCATCGATCTGCTCGGTCGGCAGGCCGCGCGTGTCGATCAGGACGTGGGGTTCAAAGCCGATGATCTTCGAGATCAGCTCCAGCCGGAAGCCGTTCATGATCGACATGGTGAGGATGAGAGCCCAGACGCCGAGCGTGATGCCGATGACCGACACGATGGAGATCAGTGCGAGGCCGCCATGTTCCCGCTTTGCACCAAGATAACGCAGCGCGAGCATGCGCTCGAACGAGCCGAATGGACGCTCGATAACCCGGGCATCCATCTGATCAGGCTCCGCTTACGTTGGCTGGGCAGGACCCGCAGGGGACTTCCTTCAGATTGGGCAGGAAATGGCGGGAGAGGCTCATTTTGGGCCTTTGGGCTCGGTCGGACGGTCTCGGAGTGCTGGCTGGATAGCTTTGGAACCGTGCCTGCGCAATGCGGCGGGGCTGCGACAGTGGATGGGGTTATTGCGGCGGGGCCGCGATGAAGTTGAGGAACCCGAGTTTCAGCGTTGCCCAGACCAGGAAAGTAATCAGGGCAGCGCCCCCGGTGGCGGCGAGAAGCTTGGTGCGGAACTTGATTTTCTCAGGAGCGGCCGGATCGGTTCCGGGTGCGATGGCGCCGGCCTCATGCTGGCTGCGGGTACCGGCGGACAGGATGGGCAGGAACACCAGCCACCACGAGATTGAGAAGACCAGGATCGCTTCGAAGATGCCCATTGTAGAGATTCCTTTGCTGCGATCCGACCTGCACTGCGCCTAGTGGCCTTTGGGCTCTTCCATGAGTTCGATCAGGACGCCGTCAGAATCCTTGGGGTGGACGAAGATCACTAGGGTGCCGTGGGCGCCGATGCGGGGCTCGCCCAGCACCTTGGCGCCCTTGGCCTCCATGTCGGCCTTGGCCTCGTGGATATTCTTCACCTCGAAGCAGACATGGTGTTGGCCGCCTTTCGGGTTCTTCTCGAGGAAGTTGATGATCGGGGATTTTTCCCCGAGCGGTTCGATCAGCTCCAGCTGCGTGTTGTTGAGATTGACGAAGCCGACGCGAACGCCCTGCGCCGGCATGTCGAACGGCTGGATGAACTCGGTGCAGCCATAGAGGCGACGGTAGGTTTCCATCGCAGCCTCGACCGACGGCACTGCGATGCCGATGTGGTTCATGCGTCCGATCATGGGATAATCCTTAGGCTAGACTCTATGAATTGTGACATCGACCAGCGGCCGCTTGCCGAAGGTGACCTCGGCCGCGCGGCGGACGGCACGGGTGAGCACACGCTCGACCTTTTCGTCGTCGTGGAGATCGCCCTTGGACAGTTTGTTGATGGCGCTCTCGGCCGCGTCGTCGAGCGGCTCCATCGACTCGTCGGCCGGGCGGCCGTCGGGTTCCGAGAAACCGCGGGCCACGATGATCGGACCATCAGCGATCTTTCCCTTGGTGATGACGATGCTGACGCCGAGATGGCCGTTCCAGGCGATCTTCTTGCGTTCCCACATGCCGCCGGCATTCTCCGGCGTGAGGGTTTCACCATCGAGATAAAGACGTCCGACCGGCACCTGATCGATGACCTTCGCTTCGCCAGGGGCTAGGCGGATCATGTCGCCATTGTCGGGCGTCATCGCGTACGGGACTTGCAGCGACAGAGCATATCGCGCGTGTTCCTTGATGTGCCGGCGTTCGCCGTGGACTGGGACCGAGATCTTCGGCTTGGCCCAGAGATACATGCGACGGAGCTCGTCACGACAGGGGTGGCCTGAGACGTGGATATCGAATTGGCGCGATGTGACCAGCTTGATGTCCCGTTCGGCCAGCTGGTTCTGGATCGCACTGATCGAGCGTTCGTTGCCGGGGATCACGCGCGAGGAGAAGATGACCGTGTCGTCCTGACCGAGCTTCACGGTCGGATGGTCCCCGCGCGCGATGCGGGCAAGCGCGGCATTGGGTTCGCCCTGCGAGCCCGTGCAAAGATAAAGCACATGCTGCGCGGGTAATTCGGCGGCGCGCTCGGGGTCAACGAAGGCGAAGTCCTTCAGCATGCCTACAGATTGAGCGGCGTTCACGATACGGAGCATCGAACGGCCGACGAGGCACACGGACCGATCGTTGGCGCGAGCTGCTTCGCAAGCGGACTGCACGCGCGCGACGTTGGACGCGAAGCTGGTGATCGCGACGCGGCCCTTTTGTGCGGCCACGGCTTCACGCAGCGCGACACGGGCGACGCCTTCGGAACCGGCCTCGCCTTCCTCAAACACGTTGGTTGAATCGCAGACCATGGCGAGGATGCCCTCGGAACCGAGTTCCTCGATCTTCGCCTGGTCGAAGTCTTCACCGATGATGGGATCGGGGTCGATCTTCCAGTCGCCGGTGTGAAGGATCGTACCAAGCGGGGTACGCACGACGACGCCGTTGGGTTCGGGAATGGAGTGAGTCAGCGTGACCAGCTCGATCTCGAACGGACCGAATGTGCGCTTCTCGCGGAGCTGCATAATGTTCAGCTTCGCTTCGCCGTCGAGGCCGCGCTCGCGCAGCTTCTCGTTGACGAGGTAGGCGGTAAAAGGCGTCGCGTAGATCGGAGCGCGCAGGCGGGGCCAAAGCCAGCCGATGGCGCCGATATGATCTTCGTGGGCGTGGGTGAGGACGATCGCCTCGATGTCGTCGGCGACGGATTCCAACCAGGCTGTGTCGGGCATGATGAGATCGACGCCGGGCGTCGATTCATCGCCGAAGGTGACGCCCACATCGACGACCAGCCAGCGCCGTTTGTCGGGCGGACCGTAGCCGTAGGCGTTCAGGTTCATGCCGATTTCCCGGCATCCGCCGAGCGGGACGAAAATGAGTTCTGCGCCCTTCATTTCAGCTCTGTGGCTGACTGCGCAATGTTGCGCTCATACAGGATCCGCAGGCCACGAATGGTGATGTCGGAGTCGAAATGGTCGATGCGCTTTGCAGCGCCTTCGAACAGGGAGGCCACGCCTCCGGTCGCGATGACGGTCATGGGCTGGCCATACTCCTCCTTGATCCGTTCGACCAGCCCGTCGATCAG
>Ga0075163_10005035_pt1 | contig 17678 bp, 19 predicted proteins | sample JI1023141ADNA_FD_71478 | JGI IMG/M metagenome (GOLD analysis project Ga0075163, IMG submission 71478) | Wastewater effluent complex algal communities from Wisconsin, to seasonally profile nutrient transformation and Carbon sequestration -... | ecosystem: Engineered > WWTP > Effluent > Algae...
GACCGGCCGTTCCAGAAGCAGTGCCTGACGCTGATGGAGCCCCTCGCGGCCACCGGCGAGGTCTCTGCGGTCGACGTCGCGTACCTCCACGATCGGGTGGCGGTGGCCGAGGGACGCCCGCAGCGCTACGGCACGCAGTTCGGCGACGATCGCGAGCCCAAGCCGATCGAGGATCCCGACCAGGTCGACGCGCGCCGCGCCGCCATCGGCATGCCGTCGATGGCCGAGTACCGCGTGATGATGACCCGGATGTACGGCCCGCCGCCGACGAAGTAGCGCCGCGCCGCCGCGCCACCGACGGCGCCCACGGCATCGCCGCCCGAGGTTATGCGTCAGAGCATTATGCGTCGCCGCATAATCTAGCGTGGGACGAGCCCCGGGCCGGCGCAGTTCGCGACGCCCGCCCGGCGAGCGTCGCCCCGCCCGCTGACCGCGCCGAGGCGGTGCGGTAACCTCGAGCCACCATGACCCGAGCGCTCCTGTTCATTCTCGCCGTGCACCTGCTCGCCTGCGGCGGCGCGAAGCCCGGCGCCGCCAAGCCGGGCGACGGGACCGCGGGCGGCAGCGCTCAGCCGACCGCGGCCGACGGCGCGGCCGCCGACGGCACCGCCGCGCCCGACCAGCCCGGCCGCAAGACCCGCGACTCGGGCGAGTTCGCGATCAACGCGTCGGACGCCGCGTCGCGCCCGACCAACGGCAAGCTCAAGGCCACCGACACCGAGGCCGCGGTCCGGTTCTTCGTCATCGACAAGGACAAGGGCCCGATCCCCGGCATCGTCATCTCGCTGACCGCGCCCACCGGCGAGAAGTTCTACGCCGCCGAGACCGACGCCGCGGGGTTCACCGAGGTGCTGCTGCCGATCGGCGCGAAGTACGACCTGGTCTTCCTGAGCCTCGGCCGCCGCGACATCGCCGCGCAGGTCGCGGTCGCCAACGAGCCGCGCCTCAACCTGAAGCTCACGCTGCGCTACAAGCGCGAGGACCTGACCGCCCCGCCGATCGTGGTGGCGCCGAGCGAGCCCCCGCCGGTCGCGCCCGCGCCGCGCTTCGTGCTCTCGGGCGTGCAGTTCGAGACCGGCAGCGCCAAGCTCACGGCCGACTCGCACGCGCGCCTCGACACCATCGTCGAGTACCTGACCCACAAGCCGTCGGCCGCCATCGAGATCTCCGGCCACACCGACAACGTCGGCGGCGACAAGAAGAACAAGCGCCTGTCCCAGCAGCGCGCCGACGCGGTCCGCGCCTACCTCATCGCCAAGGGCATCGACGGCAGCCGCATCACCGCCGTCGGCTACGGCGACGAGCGCCCCATCGCGTCGAACGACACGCCCGAGGGCCGGCAGGAGAACCGCCGCATCGAGGCGATGGAGGCGATGTAGCGCGAGCGCCCGGCGACCGCGGGACGTGCGAGAGTTCCGACGTGAAGGCTGTCCACCTCCGCTACCTCGCCGACGACCTGCGGGCCGTCCGGGGCGTCGGCGTCTTCCAGCAGGGCACCGTGGCGCTCGTGCCGGGTGCGCTCGCGGCGCAACTCCTCGCCAGCGGCGACTTCGAGCTGGTGACCACCGGACCCTTGGCAAAGGTCCTCGTGCTGCGCATCGGCCAGGACACCTTCCCGTCGCCCGACGCCGCGCCGCTGACGCGCGCCGAACCCGAAGGCCCGGCCGACTTCGAGGCGGAGCTGGACGAAGCGGAGCGCCGCTTCGACGCCGCAGCCGCCGATAGCGACGGTCGGTAGGCGGGAGCTTCGGGCGCTTCCGCACGAGTCGTCGCACACCCCTCGGCGTCGACGACCACGACGACCGCGGTCATCGCTCGCGGAGGTCGGCGACGACGTCGGCGGCCAGGCGGAAGCGACCGGCACTGATCGACGCGAAGCCGCGGGCCAGTGCGTCGTTCAGCCGCTCGAGTTCGACGGCGCTCATCCCGTCGTCCTCCTCCGCGATGCAGAGGTCGACGTCCTCGTCGGGAAGCCCGGCAGGGGCCTCGCCGGTGATGCGACCGTTCTCGACGCGCACGCGGAGCGCCTTCATACGCACAAGCGTACGGGTCGAAGCCTCGCGGGACAATCCAAGGTGCGGCCCTCGCGGGCAGCGGTCGTGGCCATCGCGGTGTCTGGCGCCGCCTACGCAGGGACGGCGCCGAGCGCCCGGACCCGCCGCTCGACCTCGCGAGCCACGCGGATGGTGGCCTCGACCAGCGCCTCGTCGATGTCCGTCGTGCCCTCGTACTCCGCCAGGTTTCGCTTCTTGTGCGCGCCATCGAGCACACGCCACTCGACGCTCGACAGGCCCACGGTGTGCGGCAGGACCTGGAACACCAGGTACCGGTTATCCGAGCGATAGCCTCGATGCCGCAGCGCCGCCAACGAGAACGCGTGCGCCGCGTTGTAGGCGAGGTCGAAGCGACTCTCGAGGCTGTTCGATGACTTCTCGGCGTCCGCGATCCGGACCGCGCCCGACCGGAGCAGCCCGTCGATCTCGGCCTGCGCCGCCGGCTCAGCGTGGAGCTTGCCGGTGGCGACGAGGTTATCGAGCGGGGATGGCATCTTCGCTACCGAGCAGCACGACGTGTTTGCCGGCGAGCACCTTGGTCAGGAATGGGTGCTTGGCCTTGCGCCGACGATGGTACTCCGCGGCCGTGTAGAGCGTCGGGTTGACGGCGCGACCGAGCCGCTGCTCGGCGGGTTCGAGCGCGGCGAAGACGTCCTCGAGCGTCAGCGCGTCCGTCACGATCAGCACGTCGATGTCGCTCGTCGCGCGGTCGTTTGCCTTGGCCACCGACCCGTACAGGATGGCGAGGTAGATCTGGCTGGCCATCGGCGACAGCACGCGCTGGAGTTCACCGACAACCCCGCCGGTCTTCGCAAAGATCGCGGTCAACTCGCCGAACAGCGCCGAGTCTGGGTTCGCGCGGATGCGCCTCGGTTCACCTTCGATGGCGACGAGGCCGCTCGCCGAGAGGCGCTCGACCTCCCGCTGCACGGCGCCCGATCCGGCCTTGGCCAATCCGATCAGTTCACGCATCGCGAACGCGCGCTGCGGTTGGCCGAACAGCAGGCCGAGCACGCGCTGCCGCGTGGCTGGGAACAACGCGTCGAGCAGCGTGCGCGCTTCGACGGGGGCTCCGCTGACCGTACCCATTTTGGGTATTCTAAAACCCAATTTGGGTACAGTGCAACTCGCGCGACCGCTGCCGAGCGGCATCGGGCGGCTCGGTTCACCAATAGAAGCGACCCCAACGGGGATCGCGCAATGGTGAACCAGGAAACCACCTTTGCGATCGCGTCGTTAGACGGCGTGCCGGTGGCCAGGTTGCCTCAGGCGAGGGTGATCGGGGAGCCGGAGGCGTGGGCGCCGCCGCCGAGGCGGAGGCGCCGCGCGATTTCTCGGTGAGCGATTTCTCAGTCGACGAGACGAAGATGCGCGGCTGCGGGTCTAGCTGTTCGCTCCCCACCACCTTGCACCAGCGACACCGCCAACCCGAATACGAGTGCCTCAAGCTCACGCCGCGGCCACCTTAACATCCTCGCAACGTCATCCCGATCGATGCCCGACTCACGCAACTCACCGAAGGCCATCGCCAGGACGAGTGAGGACTCTCGCGTCTCCGTCGGTTGCGGCTCGCTGGTTCGGTAGCCCCGACGCTGCATCTCGATGCACATCTGCCGGTAGTGCGCGTCGCTCAGGGCACCGAGCGTGTGGAGGCGGTACACCATGGCCGCGAGCGACACGTTCCACGAACGCTTGGCCTCGATCAGATCGTCAAGGCGCGGCCACCGAGGGATGCTAGCGAGTACACCCGCACGTGGCATGAGGAACGCGGACGCAAATGCGTTGGCTTCGTTCTCCGTCGCGCGCCCTGGCCGTGGCTCAATGGCGGCTTCATCGAGGGCATCCTCATCACACGCGCCGTGGCCGTGCCGGTGCATGAGCAGGTGTCCAAGCTCGTGTGCCGCATCAAAACGCGACCGCTCCGCCGACTTCTGCGTGTTCAGCAGAACCAGCGGCATGCCATCCCACCAGATTGAGATCGCGTCCAATTCGCGACAGTCTTCGGCCAACGAGAACACCCGCCCGCCTTGCTTCTCAATGATGTGGACCATGTTCCTGATGGGCCGCACGCCGAGGCCCAGGGTTCTGCGAAACATGTCGGCGCAAGTCTCAGGGTCCATCCCCGAATAGTCCTCGAGCGCGACCGCGGGCAGCTCGTAGCGGCGCTCCAGCCAGCGGGCAAACTCGATCGCAAGCGCGACGGACGCCATCGCGGCGTTGCGATGACCTGCCGACAGTCGAGACATCGCGCGGAAGCTTGCCGATGCTGGTCGTGGGTCAGGCAGGTCGTCGCCGCGGAAGAAGTCGAAGGGGAACTCCAGCGCGTGCGCAAGGTCGACGAGAGTATTCATCTCCGGAACGCGCACGCCCCGCTCGAAGTCACCGACGGAACGTTCGCTGACACCCGACCGCCGGGCCAGGTCAGCGATCGACCACGCTCGTCGGTGACGGGCCACCTTGAGTCGCGATGCAAGGGACATCTTCGGCTCCCGAGGTTGTCACAACATCATCGCCGGTTCACCTCCGCCGGACGTTCAAGACGATCTCGTCCGTCGGCTCGGGCACCTGCGCGCTGCCGCGCCTCGATTCGGGGAACTGCGGAAAGATGCGATCCCGCCAGGTCGTGACGCGTCCCTTGTTGATGTAGGCCGCGCACGAGACCTCGTAGCGGAGCGCGCCCTCGAGATCGAAGCACGGCAGGATGATCCACGTCTCGCGGTACCTAGGAGCCGGCCGCTCGGTCGCAGACTTGAAGAGGTTGAGCTGCTGCTGGCCGAGCGCCACCTGACGCGCGATGCGCTCGCGCGGGTTCTTGGTGCTGGCGTTCCTCGCCGGGTCGCCAGCGCCGCCATCTCCCGCAAGCACCTGCACCGCGACACCGCGATCGGGATTCACCGCGAGCGGAACCCCTCGCTCGTTCCGGACGACGAAACCGAAGTCAGTAGCGCCAAGCCGCAAGGTGCGCGTCGCCTGATCCCACGCGCTGTGCCCCGCCCCCCCCAGCGTCCTGAACTCGTCATGGTCACGCCGCTCGAGGGCCCAGACCTCGACTACGCGCGCGAGCAAGTCAGGGGGGAGCCCGAGGAACCGATCAAGCGCGGCGCAAACTTCGTCGCGCGTGACGTAGAGGTTGGTGGCGATCATCGTTCGCTCGCTGTTGAGTTTCCGGAAGCGGTCAGAGAATCTGGACCGGTCTTCAGCTAAGCACAGCGGTCTGACAGGCTTGCCACAGCCGACTAAATATCACTTACGTTTCATGCGTTTACGCGCCATCGCCAGCCGCTTTCCAACCGGCCAGCCCCTTGGGTGCGAGGTCGTGCGACGCGGCATACCGCCCCGGAGCGGCCGGCCAGGCGCGGCTCGCCCAAGCGTCGCGTAGGCGCTTGACCTGGGGGGCAAGACTGGCTAGTCTTCTCGACGATCGCCGCGGATGATGATGCTTGCGGCGGACTTACATGGGGCCCCCCGATCGGGGGGCCCTCGATTCTTTCCTCTCCGCAAGAACCGCAACAACACGCGGGAGGAAGGAGTCTTGTCATGGATCGAGTCGCTGTCTTCGTCGACGCTGGGTACCTCTTCAAGCAGGGCGGCGACGCCCTCACCGGCAACAAGCTGACCCGGGGCCAGCTAACGCTGGACATCCCAGCAGCAGTGACAGCCTTCCGCGAGTTCGCGGAGCGCGTGTCCGGTCTGCCACTGCTACGCATCTACTGGTACGATGGAACGAGCGCTGGTCCGTCCTCCGTGCATGTCGCGCTCGGTTTCCATGCGCACGTGAAGATCCGGTTGGGCATCGTCAACTCGGCAGGGGAGCAAAAGGGCGTCGACTCGTTGGTCGTCACCGACATGATCAACTTGGCGCGCAACAGGGCGATGGCGGACGCGGTGTTGCTGACCGGCGACGAAGATCTGCGAGTCGGAGTCCAGCAGGCTCAGGAGCATGGGGTGAGGGTCCATCTCCTGGGCATCGCCCCCGCGCGGGGCAGTGTGTCCACCTGGCTGATGCAGGAAGCTGACTGCTGGTACGAGTGGGGCGCGAACGAACTGTCGCGGTTCCTGCGACCGACCGTGGACGTCGAGAGCATCCGGCTCGATGTTGGCCCAGCAAGCAGCGACAAGGACCTGCTACGCGCGATCGCAACCGCAGTGGTCGCAACGCTGGACGCAACCGTGCTCAGCCCGCTTCGTGCGGCATATGCACGCGGCGACAAGCAGGTACCACGGGACCTCGACCGGGTCCTCCTGCTCCAAGCGGAGCACCGCCTGGGCCGCGAACTCGTCTTCGATGACAAGGTCGTGCTTCGGGGAGCATTCATCGAGGCAGTCATCGCTGCCTCCTGAGGCCGCATGCGTCGGCAAGCGCCGCTAGGACTCCCGCGCCGCGCGGGCCGTACGAATCGCGGCAACCAGGTCATCAACACCAGGCAGCTCAATTGACTTCCGAACGGTGACCACTACATCCCTTTCGCCGTCGCCGACACGCCGCAGCGCTTCCTCAGAGGCGGCGTCCAGAAGGCTCGGCATCTCCTCCACGGCCCGCACCAGGTCCTCCGTCAGTCGCGGGGCCAGATCGATCACCTGCGCCATCGCATCGTTGTCGATGCACTCCGTGACGATCCAGCGCGAGCCTGCAGCGAGGGTCGCCCGGTAGACCGCCCCGAGCGATCGAGCAATCCAGGCAACAGTATCGGGATCACTTTCGACCCCAGGTGGCGCCAACGCATCCGCCATCGCCTCACCGCTCATCAGCCGCGCAAGCGAGACCGCCAGCGATGACAACCCGTGAACATACGTGCGGATCTCTGCCTCCAAGTCGTCAGAAGAAAGCAAGAGGGGGCGCTCAGTGCTCACCCGAAAGCGCAGCGCTCGCGCACTAGGCCGCGACGAAGCGATTTCTTCTCGTAGAAGCTGCGTGAGCAACGCATGAAACCACCCGGGGTTCCGCGCGACAAGGATTCGCGCTGCGGCATCACTAATCGGCGCGCCGTCTAGAAGCACCTGAGCTGGGCGAACCTCTTCCAAGCCGATGCACTCCTCAATGAAGCACTCGTGCTGCGTCTTCATCTTGCGCAGCGTATCCTCGGTGAACCGAGCGACGTCGCGGTCAATCAGCCGCGCATGAGTCTGGCACAACCAGATTCCATTCTCGATGCTCGCCCGATCCTCCGCGGCCATCTCTTCTCGCCACCGCGGCCCATCCTTGGCCGCCGCAGAAATATGCGCCGCCACACCAACGCTTGCGAGCGCAACCGGCGACTCGCGGCTCGGACCGATGGTCAACACGCGACAATTCGGGTGTGAGCAGCGATAGCCCGCCCTACTAGCGAGCCTGGTGCGAACGTCCGGCGAGAAGTTGTCGCGCGCGCTTCCCGCGTCCCCAGCGATCGACTTCTTGCCGATCGGCTTCTTGCCGGTCGGCTTCTTGCCGGTCGGCTTCTTGCCCGCCGGCTTCTTGCCCGCCGGCTTCTTGCCCGCCGGCTTCTTGCCCGCCGGCTTCTTGCCCGCCGGCTTCTTGCCCGTCGGCTTCTTGCCCGTCGGCCTCTTGCCGGTCGGCTTCCTGCCGGTCGGCTTCCTGCCCGCCGGCTTCTTGCCCGTCTGCTTCTTTCCCGCCAGCTTCTTGCCCGTCGGTTCCTTGCCAGGGGGCTTGGCCGTGGCGCCGCTACGCGCGGCGATATCTATGCCTGGCGACCCTGCGTTCCCCTTTGCCCTGGCCGTTGCCGTCATACGCTCACGGACAGTGCGCGAAGCTCGCACGGCGCGAGCCCGCAGGACGTGTCGTCCTCGCACTCGATGTACGCGGGTGACGTCGGGCAGCCGCCCAGGGCGACGCTGACAAGGGCCAGCGTGCTCGGCAGGGGGTAGCGGCGGTTCATGGCGGGCTCCACGGCAACGGGTCTACGATCCGACGTGCGGGCGACGATGCCAAGGGGTGTCGCGGCGCGCCGAGCCATCGGACACACGGCGCGTCAGAAGACACGCAGACGCCCCACCGGCCACGAACCAACCCAGCCGCAGGGGAGCAGGCCAGCGACAAACCACGGCAACTGTCCGCGGAAGTACGTGCAGGTCGCGCCCAGCCGGGCCGCGGCGAAGACCTCGAGGTGCAGGAACCGGACGTACGACGTGAGCGCGTCGCCGATCGTCACGTCGACGTCGAGGGGAAGCCCGGCGGGGATGTGCTGCGAGAGCGTCAAGGCCGCGACCGCGTCCCGCGCCGCGGCGTCGGCGAGCTGCGCGGTCTCCTGGGATTCCTCCGCATCGAGGCACTGGAGGATCTCGTACGACGGCGCGTCCAGCGTGCCGCTGGTGCTCTCGGGGCCGTCCAGCACCGCCGCCGCCGCCGCCCAGGAGCCCTCGCGCGTGACAGCGTGGTCGGTGTCCGAGGGTTGCCCGACCGATGCCAGCCAGCGGGCGCGCATGAGCACCGCGAGCAGGTCCGCCGGGGTGGGCTGCGCCGGGAGGACGCTGGGCCACGGTTCGATGTGGATCATGGCGCGTCCCACGCAGCACCCTCGGCGGGCATTTGCAGTAGCGGTGCCAGACCGCGCGGCGGTCGTGGAGCGGGAGCCGGGTCATCCAGGCGATCACGTCGTCGGGCGCGGCGGACTTGTCCGCGATCTTCGGTGCCAGATCGTCTTCGCCCGCGACGGTTGCGACGGCCCGCGGCGGCTTGGCGTCGGCGAGGAGCTGGTGCGCCTCGACGATCGCCGCGGCGGTCTGCTGGCGGAGTCGATCGCCCCCGGGCGTCGCGCTGGCGGACGTAGTCCGCGTCTCGGCGAACGCTTCGAGGCGCCGCGCGAGCCCGGCCCGCTTGGCCTCCCACTCGTAGGGGCGCACCGTGGCGAGCTGCTTCGCGTCGCGCACGAACCCCTCCGCCTTCGCATGCTCGGCGTGCGCCTGGTCGGCGTCGCGCTGCGCGGGCGTAGCCGGCTCGGGCTCATCCAGGCGCGACTGCCCTCCCGCGCTGGTGGCGTACGACGACGTCGGCGACTGGCCACGGAGAAACGCAGGGCCGCTCACAGGCGCCCCGCGCGCGACAGCGCATCGCTGGGCGGACCAAACCCACAAGGTACAGCTCGGTTCATCGTCTTGGGCCTCGTCGAGCTTCGCCGGCCCGCGCACGATTGCCAATCCTCACCCCTGCGGGGTGAATTCCGGTGGCACATCGCTGCGGTGGTCGCGATCATGCTCGGCCACCTTACGGGCCCGCGGCATCGGTCCTCCCCGGTGTTCGGGCAGAACGGGGACCACCCCGGAACACCCGAACGCTCGACCATTGGGCTGCGCACGGTCCCTCCATGTTGCATCGCCAGTCGCGCCCGGCGCGCTACAGTCTGCGGTTCACTATGAAGAAGCCCGACGATGGTTCGTCCACCACCGATCTTGCGACACTCCCTACCCGTGGGGCCCAGGACCTGACATCGGACGCCATCGACTACGTGAACGCTGGCGGCGCGATGACCAGCGCAGCCCTCGCGCTCATTAGCCCGATCGCCGCAGCGGCCATCGGTGGGGTCACCGCACTGGGCGCGCTACTTGGAGCGCGCGGCATGCAGAAGCAGGTCGACGCCATCGCGGCCAGCGTGCGCTATCTACATCGGCGGCTCGACGAGGCGGGCGCCCGAGTTCGTCAGAAGCTCGAACACGACGACGTCGTTGAGGTCGTCTCCGAAGCCATCAAGGACTCCTTCGCGACATCCTACGCGTCGAACCGACGACGTATCGCCGACGTCCTGGTCAACGGACTGGAGCAGGACGCAGACACGCGAACGCTCCGCATGTTCGAGAAGGCTGCTGCCTCGCTGGACGACACGGCAATCGAGGTGCTTCAGAACCTCGCACTCCCGTGGCCCGAGGGCGAATTCAACGCCCCCCATGTGCGGGCTTTCTCAAGCGAGCGTCGCCGTGTGATGGAAGGCCCGTTTGGGCCGGCCGCGGTATCAGAGTTGGTACGGTTTGGCCTCGTGCACCCTGAGGAAATCGCCGACGAGATCGCAGTGGATCCGGAGTCCGAAGAGGTTGTCGTCGGCGCGAAGCTCGCCGGCATGAAGGGTGATCTTGATCGAACCCCACCACGCATCAGCGAGACCGGACGAAGGTTCCTCGCCTGGGTGCGCATCGAAACGACCGAGCCAGAAGCCAACGCGTAGCCCAGGCCTGGCGCAGCCTACGGCTGCACCAGGCCGTCCGGATCCACTGCGGGTCCAGCGGGCGTGCCACGCGGGCGCTTCTGCCGCCCGCCGGCGTCCACAACGGCGGGCGGGGTGTCGGTGCCTGCATCGACCGGCGCGCTGGCGGTCGGCATCGCGGCTAGCACCACGCGCACCGTGGCCGGCTCGGCGGCAACCTTGGCGCGCTGGACGGCCGGCGCGTAGCCGAACAGCTCGGCGCGGATCTCGATGTCGGCGCCGACCCGCGCGGCAACGTTGACCGGCGCGGCCCCACGCGCCACGCGCCACGCCATCGACCATGACCGTGGCCCCGCGGGCTCGGTGACGATGGCGATCGCGGAGGGCGCAGGCGTGGCCGGCGGTGGCGGCACCGCGCCCGGCGCCTTGCTCCCCTTGTCCCCCGCGGCGGCGACCACCACCGCGACCGCGACGATCACCGCGCTGGCCGCGCCAAGGGCGACGAACAGCCCGCGCGAGCGGCGCCAGCGCGCAGCGCGGAGCGGCTCCGGCTTCGTCTCGACCGACTGCGAGACGCTGACGGCGTTGGTCAGGGTGCCCGACGTGCCGACCGCGCGAACCGTGAGGGCGTCGGCACGACCGGCCGCGCTGGCTTCCGGCGCGGGTGTCATGACGTGCGGATCGGTGTGTACCTCAAGCCCATCGACCCCGACGGCGCGCCAGAGCCAACGGATCGCGAAGACATTCCGGCGCCCCCGGGCGCCCCCACACGACCGTAGACGCCTGGTTCGCTTGCGCGCACACGCTCTCAAAGGCGCCAAGTGACACCGCCATCACCCTCCAGGCATCAACTGCCCGTCAGCGCATCGAAGGAAGCATATACGTCAACACCCGGGCCCACGCACCGACCGGAGTCATGTAGCGTCAAGGAATGGCCTCGCAAGCAGACCTGCAAAGAGTATACGCCCTCCTAGATGGACTCGACGACGAGGCAGTTCGGGAGTTGAGCCTGCTGGCGCTGCGCGAATGGCGCCGGAAACACCCCGACGCCAAAGCGTTCTCGATGCATAGCGATTACGGACGCGAGATGCTGCAACAGCTCACGAAGCGTGACGGCAGCCACGGGATCAGATTCGATGCAGACGAAGCCAACTCGCTAAAGGAAGCGTTCCACGGCGCTGCTGGACTCGCCGATCCTGCAATGACGGGCGTTCTCGAGTTCATCTGGTGGTTCGTACGTGCCGGCTATGGCGTGGTCTTTGGGGAGCACGGAGGCTACCCGCTCACGATCAGAGTCACTCGAGCGGGAGCCACCCTCCTCAACGACCAGGCCGACTGGCTGGCGAGCGATGGCAGCGAAGGCGACGTTGTCAGTCGCGCGCGGCGGGCGCTGTTTCCGATGGGCTGGATCGTCCCCCCAGCCCCCCAACGCCTGGGCGGCGGCGGCGGCGGCGCGGTCTACAAGTGCTACGCCAGAGCGGTTGTGGAGGCGCTCGAGAACTACGGCGAGATCGGCCTCCGGACCGGGCGCTTCTTGACAGAGATGCGTCTGATCGACCAACTCGTCCGAGCCACGCCCGAGGGCACCTATGCGGCCCTCAAGATCGCGCACAGGGTGGACCCGCGCCTCGAGCGCGAAGTAGATGCCATGAAGAAGGTCGAAGATCCGCATCTCGTTCGAGTGCTCGCGCGGGACGACGCTGACCATCCTCAGTGGTTCCTAATGGAGTTCTTCGACGGCGGCATGCTGCATGGACAGATGGCACCGTACTACGGGCGAGCAAAGTCAACACTCTCGGCGGTTCTGCCCTTGGCACGCGCCCTCGGCAGGTTGCACGCGGCCGGCCTGGTTCATCGTGACGTCAAGACCAAGAACATCTTCCGCCGCGCCAACGGCGATCTTGTTCTCGGCGACCTCGGGATCGTATTTGACCCCGCCTCCGAGCGCGTCACAACCTACGAATCCCCTCGCAGCAAAGACTGGACGCCGCCGTGGAAAGCCAGCGAACTGACGACACCAGCGCGGGACGTATTCGCGCTCGCGCGCGTAATCTACTCAATGCTGACAGGTGACAAGGTAGTTGAGCCCCACTGGCTCACAGAGCCGGAGCACGCCCTCGCAAGCCTCTTTCCTGATCAGGCAGGCACGATGGCGCCCGTCGACGATCTTCTTCAACGTCACATCGTGCAGCGCAAGTCGGACTGCGCGAGCGAGGACGGGAGCGCGATGGCTGCGGCCATCGAGCGCACCATCGCGAGCCTCGAGCCCGGAGGAGGCTCGGAGACCATCTTCCGCTGGGGTGCCGGCCACGCCGATCCGAAGAGCGGACCAAACCGAAGCCTCGTCGACACGCCCGTTCTCATTCCTGCGTGGGCGCGCCGCTTGACGGCTCGCGGGCGCTACTTTCACTCAGCCGTGGGCCGCATCGAATTCCAGATCGAACTGCGACCTCCCCATGGAAGCGACCACGTCATCAAGTCGTTGCCCGTTGGCCTTGGGCCGGGCCGGTGGAGCGATGAAGCCTCGCTCTCGCTTGAGCCTAGCCAGACCGGCTGGCGCAATCTCGCAGTGACCGGCGAATATTCGGGCTTGCTTGCGGACTTCGTGCTTGTCGCGCTCTCGCGCTGAATCGCCGGCAGGGCGAGCCGTCACCGACACCTGGAGCGACGGCGGCGCAGGCGGCTGGGGGCCACGCCTTGCGTCCCGACACCTGCGCGCACTGCGGCAACCACGCGCGGGCGGTTGCCGCTGACACCGATGACGCACTACCCTCCCTTCGCGCCCAGCCTCGCTTGCGGCCACGATGCGCGTTCCATCGCTGTTGTTCAGGACGTACCCGTCCTTCGTCACGCTGCCGGGCTCAACGCGGCCGCGGTTCCCACCGCCCTTGGTTGACAGCTGGCCATCGCAGTTCGGGCAGAGGTAGCGGAGATTGCTTGGCGTATTGTTGAACCTGTTTCCGTCCTCGTGATCCACGATGAGCTTAAGGGGCCTCCCGTTCCACTCGAGTGGGGCTTTGAAGAACATGCAACCGACGATGTCGCAGCGGTCAGGGATTTGCCGTTCGCGCCGCCAGGCGGCATAGTGGCGGCGGACCGTCGAGCGGCGACATCGGCTTCGGATCGAGGACAAGCACCGATTGCCATGTTTCGCTGGCGTTCTTGGTCATACGCGTGCGGCGGGTCATCTAAGCCGCCCGGTGCCGGGACCAGGGCCGGTTCTGTCGACGCTGCCGCCGCCGTCACCGGACAGGCTCAGGTCATCCGCCGAGTCGGTGGAGTCGTTCACGGCCAGGCCGTCCGCGAACACCTCGACCATGCGGCCACGGTGCCGGACAACGCTGGCGACCGGCGCACCACCGTCTCGAGTCATGACTTCGAGCGCCGCGCTACGCAGCTCGTCCGGCAGGTGGTGCCGGATCGTCTTGAAGCGTCGCACCAAGTTCTTGAACGCCTGGCCGGCCACCCCGGTGCGGACCTCAGCGTCCGACTCGACGTGGTACCCGTGCTCGTAGGCGTCTAGCAGCGCGAGCAGTTCCGGATCGCGGGCGGCCCCCCCGCGCAGCACCCCGAACACCCGCGCTCGCACCTCGTGCTGGGCGACCTGCGTGTCCGGACGGGTCCGCGGGTCCTCACGCCGCTCGGACACCTCGACCTCCAGCGCGGCGGCGCTGTCCTGGGAGTCGTCGGGGTTCGCCGGAGCCAACGCGACGAACCGGCGCCGCCGCGCCCGCTCGCACTCGTGCCAGAGGCGCGAGTTCACCGTCTGCTCCAGGTGTCGGCGCAGCGTGCGCGCCTCCGGCTGCCACACTCGGACGCCGTCCCAGGTGTCGACCACCGCGGCGTTCACGAGGTCGAGCGCCTTGTGCGGGTCGACCCGATCCTCGATGGACAGCAGCTTGCCGCACTGACGATCGGCCCAGGCGATCAAGTCGGACAGGAACCCCGGCACCGCGACCTCATTCTTGATCCGATCGGCAATCTCGGGCGGTGCAGGTACAGCAGCCTTGCGTGGCATCTCGACGACCTTTCTTCCCCGCCATGCACCGGGGAGCCCCAACCTACGGCTGGCGTCTGACACTGAACACGCGCGCAGCCATCACTGCCGGCCCCGTCGACAAATCGCCGCTGCCTAACTCCGCGAACCTCGCGGGCCGGCAATACGCCGCGGACAAATCCCGCTCGATTTCTTCGCCACCCAGCAGGCGCGCCAACCCCGCGATCGAAGGTTCGCCGCCCGCGCTCGTCCTTCTAGTAGGTGTCGCCCTTCCCTCCCTCCGGCCCGCCACCAGCCGCCGAAAATCGACACCAATCGACGGGCTGACCTGCTCCTCCCGCCTCGCTCGACGGCGGATAGAGGTATGGGCATCGCGATCGACCCGGTCACCGAAATCGACACGAATCGATCGGGCGACCTGCTCCTCCCGCCTCGTTCGACGGCGGATAGAAGTATGGGCATCGCGTTCGCTGCCGCGCTCCACCAGGAGGCGCGCCATGTCTGAGCTGCACTACGACGCCGACGGCGAGCCGGCCAAGCTGCCGGCCACCGCCGAGGAGTTCCGCGTCCGGCGGTTCCGCAAGCCCGGCGAGCGCGGGGCCTGTGAGATCGTCCACGGCGCCGACGGCGCGCCGCTGTACGTCGCCGTCGACACCACCTACAACGAGTTCCGGACGCTGGTCGATGGCGTCGCCGGCCGCTACCGGCTCGATCCGGTCGATGCCGGCCGCGCGGTGTGCAAGGACGCCGTCCCGATGTACGTGACGATCGATCCGGCGCGCCGCAACAGCGGCGGCCAGGGCGACGAGCCGAGCGGCATGGTGCGCGAGCTGATGCGCGCCAACGTCGAGATGATGCGGGCCAACGTCGAGATGACCAAGCACGTCACCGAGCGGCTGGCCGGCATCATGGCCGCCACCTCGGAGATCCTGCGGGCCGCCGACGGTGCCAACCTGCCGCGCCGCGAGCCGCTACCGCCGATGCCCGCCGCCGAGGTCGACGAACGGGAAGACGAGGACGACGACGACCAGGACCCGGTCAACCCGCTGGCGATCGCGCTCGCGCGCCTGCTCGAGCAGGCCACGCCGATGCTCGGCGCGTACATGGCCGACCGCATGGCGCGGGAGCGCCGCGCCCAGGCCGCCGCGCCCGCTGCGAGCTCGGCCGCACCGGCGCCCGCCACCACCCCAGTCCCCGAGCCGGCTGCCACCCCCGCCTCCACCGCGCCCGCCGCCCCCGCGCCGGCCGCTGCCACCCCCGCATCCGCGCCCACCGACGCCCCCGCCTCCGACCTCCGCAACGGCGCGCCCCCGCCGCCCGCCGCGCCGACGCCCGAGCAGATCCAGCACCTGTTCGCCGTGCGCGCGAAGCTGACCGACGCCGAGCAACGCGTGGTGATGGCCGCCATCCCGCGCATGGACCCGACCGCGCGTGCCGAGTGGATGGCCACGGTGTGCGCGCTGTCGGTCGACGACGCCGCCGAGCTGGTGCGCTCGATGATGCCGCCCCTCCGCACCAAGAAGGAGCCCGTGTCGTGATCGCTACCCCCGAGAATGACCACGCGTGCCTCGACGCCATCACGGCGGAGATCGCCGGCCGCCTGCGCGATCGTGACCCGGCGATCGTCGCCATCGCCGACGCGCACCCCACCACCGACTCCCTGGCGCAGTGGCTGCGCTCGCTGCCCCAGCGCGACGACCACGGCACGCCGCACGACGGCCCCAAGGTCGACGCCTGCGATCCGCCGCAGCGCCTACGGCTACCGGCCGCCGATCCCAACTGCGTCGAGCGCGCCGCGACCTACCTCGCCGCCGCCGAACTGATCGATCCGGCCCCCGTGCGCGCCCTCGCCACCACCGACACGCCCGGCGGCCTGCACACCTACCCGGTCGAGGACGGCCGCCCGGTCGTGCTCGACCCGCAGATCAGCCGCAACGCGCTGGCCGCGCGCCGCTTCCACGAACACCGGGCCCGCAACGGCAGCGCGCCCGTCGAGCTGACGCCGCGCGAGCTGATCGCCTGGGTGGCAGACCTCGCGCTCGAGCCGGCGGCGCGCTTCGATCGCGGCGCCGACCGCGTGGCCCGCGGTCACCGCGCGCTGTGCATGCTGTTCGATGGCCGCCCGCTGTGCGTGGTCGACCTGCGCGACGTCGCGTTCGTGCTGGCGCTCGCCGATCGCGAGGCGCGGCAGTGGGGGCCGCTCGGCCCGCGCATGGTCGCCACCGCCGCGCGCGCGGCCGATCAGCTCGACCAGGTCGCTGCCGGCCGGCCGTCGGCACCGCCGGCCACCGCGCGCAACGTGCCGGTGCCCGAGCTGCGCGTCGGCGACACCCGCATCCGCCCCGACATGCAGATCCTCGGCGCGCTCGGGCGCGTCGGTGGTCGCCTCGGCTACGCCGCCGGCATCGAGGCGCTGCGCATCAAGCTCGCCGGCCTGGGCCTGGGCCCGCCGGTGCTGAACACGCTCGAGCGCGAGCTCCAGCGCGAAGGCCTGTCGCTCGGGCCGCTGGCCAGGCCACCCGCCGTGCTCGGCTCGCTGTCGGCGATGACGCCCGAGGCGCTCGCCGGTCGCTACCTCGCCACCAAGCTCTGACCCGCCGGCGCCCCGCGCCGCGCTGACACGACACCGCGCCGCGCTCCCGCGCGCGCACCACGAACGCCCCACGGCGCCGACGCGCCGGGCGAACGGCCGCGATCTGTCCGGCCGCAAGGAGACCGCCATGTCCGAGATCAAGACCCCGCCCGCGAACGACACCTCCACCGCGACCAAGCCCCCCGCGCGCAAGCGCAAGACCAAGCAGGCGCCCAAGACCGCGCGCCCGGCGCCGCTCACGCCGCCCTGGCTTGAGGCCGGCATCGACTACGACCCGGCGCTGGTCGCGATCGAGGAGCTGATCGACTGGGCCTTCAACGTCGCCGCGGCGAGCGTCGCCGATGCGCCGGCCGACGTGCGCCGCGTGCGCAACGCGCGCCGCTACGCGCTGGCCGCGATCCACGGCAAAGCCAACCCGCGGTCGCTCGATGACGTCGTGTTCGCCGCCGGCCTGTTGGCGCGCGTGCTCGACGCCGACCTGGGCCTCGGGCTCGGCGACATCGTCACCGTGCTCGAGCAGATGGGGTTGCCGTCGGACGACGTGCCGAGCCCGCCGCGCCGGCCGCCTGGTCGCCGCCAGCCGCGCGCGGCGTCGACGCCGATCGATCTGACCGCGGTGCTCGACGCGGTCGCGGCGATCCAGTCGCTGGCGCCCGTCGTGCCGCTGCGTCCGCGCGGCGCCCGCGTGTCGGCGCCGCCGGCCGCGACCTGCGCGGCGTGCCCCGCCCGCGGCTTCCGCGTCGCCGCGTAGGCGCGCCGCCCTTCACCAACGCACCCCCAACCGGAGGAACCGTCATGGCCAAGCACAAGCCCAAGAAGCACAAGCACCGCAACAGCGCCGGCGCGGCGCCGGCCCCGCGTCGGCGCGCGAGCATCCGTCGCGGCGATCCGCCCGACCCCTGGAC
>Ga0075163_10005036_pt1 | contig 17676 bp, 16 predicted proteins | sample JI1023141ADNA_FD_71478 | JGI IMG/M metagenome (GOLD analysis project Ga0075163, IMG submission 71478) | Wastewater effluent complex algal communities from Wisconsin, to seasonally profile nutrient transformation and Carbon sequestration -... | ecosystem: Engineered > WWTP > Effluent > Algae...
CTAAGTGGTGCTTGTGGTGCGGGCTTCAATACCACCGGACAACCCACGGCCATTGCAGGTGCGACCTTGTGAAGTACCAGGTTCAACGGAAAGTTGAAAGGCGTGATCGCTGCGATGACGCCGATGGGAAAGCGCTTGGTGATCGCAGTACGACCGACGCCTGCGCCGAAGTCCAAGGGTACCACTTCACCCCCGAAGCGCAGCGCTTCTGCCGCAGCAGTGCGTACCGTGGTGATGCACCGTGCGATCTCCGTCTTCGCGTAGCCAATGGGCTTGCCGCCTTCCTGCACGATCAGCTGCGCAAGTTCCCCCTCGTGCTTCACAATGAGCGCAGCAAGCGCTTCGAGTTTTGCGCTACGTTCTCCGGCGCTCATCCTCCGAACGGCATCACGGATAGCATAGGCCGCTGCAATAGCCTCTTCCATCTGCGCTTCCGTGGCGTGCGGGATCTTGGCCAGTACAGTGCCGTGGTACTTGTCGATGACAGTGTTGAAGGTGCCGTCGCCCTCGAAGGACCAGCAGCCGTTTATGAAATTGGCTGGAGAGAACAGGGCGGTTGGTGCGGTCAGGGTCTGGGACATTCGGCAAAAGTACCTGCCTGATGTGTGAGGTGTGAAGTGTTATCTGTAAGGTGTGAGGTAGTCCACTTTACACCTCACTCCTCCGCAATCACACATCACGTCTACTTGGCCAGATATCTCCCTACCGGCTTCAACAGCACAACCTCCACATCCTGTTCCTCGAAGCGTTTGAAGCTCGCTTCCACCTGTTTCTCCGGCCAGATGATCTGTACACGTCCTTTGGTCACATCGTAAGCGGCGGTGTACAAGGTGCCGAAACCGCGCAGGTATTGTTGGCTGTACAGCGGCGGCTTCAGGAACTGCTTGATCATCGCCGCGCGGGTCAATTTGGGATCGGCAACGCAGGATTCGAGGAAGTGCTTGCGCTCGATGGTATGCGTGAACGCGGCGTACTCATCCCACTCCACTTGATGTTGGTGGTTGGTCGCCACGGCTTGATAGATCACAACGGCCGGGCGGTCCGGGTTGAGATACACCGTGGCGTATTTGCCCGACTTGTCCACTACCGTCACATTGTAGCCCATGTGGACCGGCACGCGTGCTAGGGTTGCGCAGGCCTCATCCACATCACTGCAGGTTTCCAATACGTATCGGATCAGCAATGGAATACCGAAGCCCGTGCCGCTCACCTTCCTTCCCCCAAAGGCAAGCGCAACGGCAAGGCCATCATCGTTCATGCCATCGAGCAGGCCCCAGCCGCTGTCCTGCACGCCGATCACCGGCTTACAATACTCCGTGTAGCGCAGGCGGCCATCGAAGAAGCGCGGATCGAAATCGTAGTTGCGGATCAGCGTGGGCGAGCCCTTGGTCCATGCGACCTGCGAGCAGCCGGCCATGTACGGCGGCGGACACCACATGCTTAGGAAGCGCGATGCGACATCATCCTCCTTCGCGATGCGACAGAGCGTATTGTAGACCGGGATCAGCTCGGGCATGTGCAGCTCCAAGAGGCTGCGACAAGTCACAAGGTCCGGGCGCTTGTCCAGGCCCTCGCTCTCGTACCAGATCTTGAACAGCGGCCACGCGCGATCGAAGAAGGTCTGCCAGCGGTCGCTGGGCCAGGGCTCCTTGACGAGTTTCAGGTGTACGTACATCAGCTCAATTGTTCACCACAGAGGCACGGAGACACAGAGAAGAAGGAGTGCTGGACGATGCTATTCGCCATCGAGGAGGTATCCGTTCATCATGCGTTTGATGCCTTTGATGAGAACCGGAGAGTTGAAGTTCAACAGAAGGCCGACCCGCTTATCGGTCAGCTTCAAATAGGTCAAGAGTTGGGCTTGGTGGACCGGATGGAACTCCTCTACGGCCTTCACCTCGACTATGATGCGCTCATCTACGAGCAAGTCGAGCCGAAGGTCGTTGGGCATGCGCACGCCTTTGTAAATGATCGGCACCGCCAATTGCTGAAGGACCGGAATGCCCTGCTCATGCAGTTCATGGGCCAAGCACATTTCATAGATGCTCTCAAGAAGGCCTGGCCCCAACTCGCGATGAACCTCGATCGCCGACTTGATTATCAGCTCGCTGAGTTCGTCATGCTTGAGCCGCCGTTCAGTCATCTTCTGTGCCTCCGTGCCTGCGTGGTCCATCGCTTTCATAAACCGACGTTCTCCGTGTCTCTGTGGTGAACCGCATTACATCATCTTGAACCCCCCGATCTCCAGCATGTGCTCATGCCCATTGCTGCCGTGCGCGCCCGGCGCCACGCTCTTGAATTGTGTGCGGATCGCCGCCAGCCATTTCTTCGAGCGTTCGGTCAATTGGAAGTCGTCGGTCATCATGCGGCCGCGCATAACGAGGATGCCCATGTCGGCGCCTTCGTAGAACCAATCACCGGGGCGCGTGATGCGGAGGAAGAATGCTTCGTTGTCCTTCTCCACATAGCGACGGTGCGTATCCATGCGCCAGAAGTAGATGCTGCCGTCCTCGCGCATGCGCCAGATGCCGCTGCGCGGCGCTTCGGTCACGCGTTGCACATCGTCGGTGGTGTATTTGATCACCATCTGGCCCCAGGTGTCGATGTTCTCCTCTTTAGCCCAGCGGCGATTGAGCGCGTTCACGCTGATCTCGTACGGCACGTTCATCCACTCCAAGGTGTGGAACAGGTGCAGCGGCATATCGCTCAGGGCGAAGACCGCGTGGTTGGTGATGCTGCTCGCACCCGTCACGCGCGGGTTCAATTCGCCGAGATAGATCTCGCCGTTATCGGTGTCGATGAGGTAGTCCAGTTCGAAGTAGCCCTTGTATCCTTCCTTAAGCAACTGGTTGCCGAACTTCTTCGCGTACTTGCGCGCTTTCGCGCGGATCTTCGGTGTGAAGGTGTCGCTGAAGATCTCGTTGCCGCACCAGCCGCCTTTGTAGGGTGTGAGTTCCTTGAAGCCTACCAGCTCCGTCATCAGCGGCGCCACGATGGTGCCGTGCCGGGTGACGCACGCTTCCATGGCCGCACCGCGACAGTTGATGCGCTTCATGATCTTGCACTCCTTCTCTGCCTCGATCTCCTTGGCGTATTTGGCGTAGTCGTCCTTGGTCTTGATGAAGAAGGTGGTGTGCCCGCTGTCGCCGTAAGGCGTTTGCACCACGAGGTCGTTGCCGAGCTTGCCCTTCGCAGCGACCTGCATGAGGTGCTCGAAGTTCTTCACCGGATGGAGCACGTAGGGCACGCAGGGCACGCCGGCCTTCTCGGCCACGCGGTTGGTGTTCACCTTGTTGTCGAGCCAACTGCGAAGTTTCGCAGGAGGGAAGATCACTTCGAGTCCGGCCTTCTTCGCAAGCGCTTCGGTCTTCTCATCGAACATGAGGAAGAGCGCCTTGCCGTTCTTCCCGTTCATCTTCCGGCTCTCGATGAAGTCGCGGACCTCGCTGTGCGTGAGCAGGTAGTTGTTGATGTCCTCGATGCTCTGGAACTCCTCGTGCGGCTCCTCGGTCTTCGGGCTCATCAGGTTCGGGTGCAGCCCATCGAAGCAATCGATGTAGGTGATGAACTTGAATCCCTTGATCCATTCGTCCGCGCCCAGCAGGTTGAAGTTGGTGGCGCTGATGAAGTAGATCGGCGTCTCGTTGCGGTAGAAGAAGCGACGGATGTCGCTGACGCCTTTGAGCAGGTTGGCGGGTTTCTTCGAGACTTTCTTCTTGGCTGTGGACGGAGCCCTCTTCTTCACAGTAGGTTTCGTCGCCTTGCTGTGGGATGAAGACTTCTTCGCGGACGCGACTTTCGGAGCGGGCTTCACGGCCTTGGCTGGTGCTCGTTTAGCGGACTTCTTCGCGGGGACCGCGCTTTTGCGCTGGGCTGCTTTCTTCTTTGCCATGGGCGGGTGTGCTGCAAGCAAAGTAATGCGCCGGTTTGATAGTAGGCACCATGGTCGCATATCGAAAAGGGGAAAACAGGAGGGGTCTGGCGTTTGCCGTTACCGAACAGGGTATGACCCGATGCAGTAACCGACCAGGGATGCCGGTCGAACTTCGCCGCCTGTCGTGTCCACTCCACCACTACTCTGCGAATGGCGATCGCACCACGTCCGGCGACGGGAAGTGGGCGGTGGATCCGGGCATTTGCGGCCCCACCCGGGGAAGCTATTCCCCGCTTCTATCCCTGCTCGACCATTCCCAAGGCGTAGCTTGTATCGGCACCATTCTGGCGTGTGGGAGACATATGACCACCCTCATGCCAAACGCGATCCTTCGCTGGTTTCGATCATTACGTCCAGCGTCCGGTGATCTGTTCGTTCGGCGCATCGTTCTTCCCTTGATCTGGATCATCGCCATCTGTGGATTAGTTCACTACTTGGTCACCGGGATTTCGTTGCGGTGATGCCGGGACACTCCGCCGAAGGTTCCGATACGGATCATCTACGGTGAAGTCGTCGAGCGGGGTTGATCGATCATCTTGCGCTCGGGACGATGTGGATGCCGAACTTGCTTGTTCGTCGTCCTAAGCTTGAGGTTTGGAATAGTCAGCGCGCAAGGAGCACAATGGTGAGCCTTTCTTGAATGGCCTGCGCACAGTGGGCTGCCTATTGGGACAACCTTTGCGGATCGCGAACGTCCAACCTATGAGATAACGATCGGCCAATGCCCACGCTACATGCGGGCATTTACTTTGTCGCGGAGCACATCATGGAAAGGCGTTCTTGCATAGTGGTCTGTTTCGCGCTGATAGTGCTACGGTCCTCTGCACAAGTGCTGGTCACGAGCGGTTCCTATACCCAGAATTTCGGCACCACCGATGTCACAAGCTGGACGAACAACAGCACCTATCTAGGCTGGTACCAGAACCAAGGGTCTTTTGTAGGGCATCTGAACGTGACCGCAGCGGCGCCGGTGAACACAGGTGGTTTCTACACCTACGAATGCAGTGGTCTCAATGACCAGAAGATCGGTTCACGGGGCAGCGGCACCGCCCCCGCCACGAACATCCGTTACGGAGTGGTACTGCGCAACCAGACCGGCCTTTCCATCCAGAGCCTGCGGCTGACCTACCGGGGCTACCAGATGTCCTTGGCACAGAATGGCAACGTGGTGAACCGCTCGACCTTCGATTATGTGGTCTCGGCCGGGTTGCCAGGCATCAACGCGGCTGCAACTGCGGCCGTGCCGGCTTTGAACTTTACGCAGGTGCAGAACAGCGCGGTGGCCGGTGCCAGTCAGATCAATGGTTATCCGTGCACACGATCCACGCTCGTCAGTGGCTGCATATCCCTGGCCAGTCCGCTCATCAACAATAGCTATATCCTGCTGCGCTGGACGGACATCGACGACTCGAACAACGACCACCACATGGCCATCGACGACGTGCAAGTGGACTTCGACCTGAGCGGCAACTCCTGTACGCTCTTTTTGCCGGTGGAATTGTTGGACTTCAGCGCCGTGCAGGAAGGTTCGCAGGTGCGGTTGGCATGGACAACGGGTTCGGAACACGATAACGACCACTTCTTTGTCGAACGGAGTCCGGACGGTCGAACATTTGAGCCCATTGCCGTAGTCCCCGGAGCGGGAAATAGTTCGAAACCGATCGCGTATGGCGCGATCGATCCCTGGCCCTTGAAGGGCGTATCCTATTACCGCCTGCGGCAGGTAGATCACAATGGCACGTCGGACCTTTCTTCCACGGTGGCCGTTTCGCGCGCTGCGGAGGATCAGATGCTCATTGTGGCACCAGCAGTCTCTTGGGACGGTCGGATGCAGATCATCGCTGATGCGGCGTTGGTGGGTGCCTCTTTCGAGATTCTCGACGCTGCCGGGCGACGACTGTTGAACGGCCAGTTGACCAGCCTCTCGACCGAGCTGGACTTAGGCTCGTATGGCGCAGGGGTGTATCTGTTGCACGCACAACATGGCACACGAGCGGCCACGGCGCGTGTCGTTGTTGGTGCTCAGTAAGTGCTTGCCTTTATGACGTGCGTTCTTGGGCTGAATGATGGTCCGCCTTGATCGGCCTCTTGACTGATCACATCCTCCTTTTATCAACGAGGGGGTGATCCGCTCGGCGAATGCAGATCATCGATTCCGGTAGCGATATGCGGAGGAGCTTGATGCGAGCGATCATGCCTTCGGATGGTCACAAAAACCGAAAGGGCCATTGTTTATGCATGGCCCTTTCGGTAGTCTAAGGAAGGAAGAAGGCCTTCCTCGTTGATGGCGTCACACGCTAAGTTTGTAACCGTGCTCAGTTGCCCAGACGCGCACTTCGCCTGCCTCCTTCAACGAGCTTGTGCGGATGCTGGTCCAAGTGACGTCATCGGACTCTTCAACGGCGATGATCAACCGGTCCATGCGCTCCAGTCCTTGGGCCAGATCGGCAGCCCGCTCCTGGTCCTTCTTGGCAATGTTGGCGTCCCGTGTCCCATCGTTGAGGCGTTCACGAATGACCTCCAGTTCGGCCATCAGCAAGGCCCGATACCCACGTACATCCTTGCTGGCAGCGTACCGTTCGTTATAGGCGGGAGTGCCCACTGCGCTGCCGTTGATGCGGATCTCATTGGCATCCATGGTACTTGCGCCATCGCGCGCAACCGTGCCGTTCATTGGACCGTCGGAGGCGATCTCCGAGGTGCCGGTGCCATCCATCATTGCGGATGGATCAGTGGTTCCGCTTGTTGCTTCGGTGCCGACCGTGTCGCTATGCTCAGCATTGTTGCCGCATCCTGCCGTCAAGGTGACAAGTGCGATGGAAAGGGCGGTGGCTGATAAGGTGTTGAAAGTGTTGGTGCGCATGGGATGTTGTTTTGGTGCAACAGGACAAGGGCAAGGCATAGGCCAGTGGTAGCATTGGAGCACCATTGACCGTGTTGTCATTCATTCCGATCGGTCAAAGCCTTAGTGGGACCGGGTTTGTCCGCGTTCGTTCAACCCTCTGTTGTCATGGCCCATGAGAGCAGGACCAACCGGATCCCACCTTGATGGTGGGGAACGAATACCCCGATCGGATATCACATCTGGGGCGGATCTGAACAGGAACGGCCCGGAGGATCGTTCCGCCGGGCCGTTGACCGTACACATTGCGTTACGCCTTCTCGTTGCGCTCCTTTTCCTTGGTGCTAAGGCGGTCTATGATGGCGTTCACCTCATCCTTGGTCTTACCCAACCCTTTCTGTAGACGGCCCATCAGTTCATCCTCCTTGCCCTCCACGTACATCAGGTCGTTGTCCGTGAGCTTGGCGAACTCCTGCTTCATCTTGCCTTTCAGTTCGTTCCAGTTCCCCTTGATCTTGTCGTTCGTGCTGTTCATGATCGTTGTGTTTCCCAAGCTTGAACATGCCGTATGCCAGTGCGTACTTCTAGCGTCGCTAGTGATGTTGCGCAGGATCGACCTGTTCGCTGCTGTGTAGCGCGCGCTACGGATCGTGCGGATCCGCCCCACTGGATTCCCAAGGCTCTTCGACATGCGCTGCTTAGTAGACAAGCTGTTCCAGCAGCTTGCGGACAGGTCCACGATCTGTGCGGCGGTGTTCATCAGACGAAGGATCCTGGACAGGTGTCCGCCAATGCCACAGAAACCCGGTACACCGCCTGAACGCCCTTCAGTAGCCAATGAAATTCCACGCACCAGGCGCATGCGTCCTACTGCGGAGTAGCGCCCGGTATTCCCGGATGAGGTCCAACGCACGACCGTCTTCGAAGGAAGAACGGGGCAGCGCACCTCACACTGCCCTTTCCAAATCGTTCCACGCGACGACTTGGGAGTGCGCCGATCCGGTATGCATATTGTTCGCTTTTCGGTGTCCAACTAATGATATAGCCATGAAACAAGTACTTCTTTCCCTCGCAGTCGCCTTCATGAGTGTAGGATCGTTCGCACAGTCCGACCCCGTTCCGGTGGATGATCCTTGCCTACTGGCTACCGATGAGGCGACGTGGACGAGCCTCGACCTCAACGCCGATCAGCTGAAAGAAGTGATGGACTTGCAGACCAACTGCAAGACCGCGTGTGCCGCTGTTTCAGAGACCGGGGAGCGTGATGCGCGAACGGGTGCGGCCATGCTGGAACAACACGAAGAGCGTATTCGCAAAGTGCTCAGCGCTGACCAGTATGTGAAGTGGAAGGCTTGGTGTGCCGAGCGGACCAGCCGCGGCCAATTGCACTAGGTCCCAGGAACTCGGCTCGAGGGATGGTCGTGGATCTTCGAACTCCTGAACTCCTTTAGCGCAACAATGGGAATGCACTGCTCGGTTTGGTGAGCGAATGGGCTGTTGTTCTGCCATGTGATGGTTCCAACGCAAATGAGGGGATATGCCCGCTCCGGCTCGGCCTGTCGATCGGGAAATATTCTCCACGTCGAGCGGAATTTCTTGCCCACGGTGAACGACTTGCTTCTTCGACTTCGTTGACCAGGGCCTTTTGTGAGATCGTTCGACGGCATCGGTCCATGATTTGATCTTTCAAGGACATGCAGTCGACCATCGCCACTTTTACGGAAGGGAAGAGTGCCCTGCTAGCAACCGCGATCCATGCCGGTAGTGGAATGCGTCCCACCTTGCTGGCCCAATGCACACTGACCGAACAGGAGCGCTTGCGTGAAGAGGATCCCTTCACAGACATCTGGACGCACATCACGGATAATCGGATCGTTGGTCTGCGATCGCGTTTCGAGGTGGACCTGAATCGCCCGCGCGAGATGGCAGTATACCGGACTCCTGAAGAGGCCTGGGGCTTGAACGTATGGAGCGTACCACTGAAGGTGGAGGAGATCGTGGACTCGCTCGATTTACATGACGCCTTCTATGCTGACGTGGCCCGGCTGATGGATCGCTTGCTGGAAAAACACCCGCATGTGGTTGTCTACGACTTCCATTCCTACAACCATCAACGGAGTGGTCCGGGGTTGCTCGATGATCCGCAAAAGAACCCGGAGATCAACCTTGGTACGGGGAACATGGACCGCCGTGCTTGGGCGCCCGTCGTGGATGCTTTGATCGACAGCTTGCGCGGACCCCGTAATGGTATTGCTGCGCCGGACGTTCGCGAGAACGTGAAGTTCAAGGGCGGGTATTTCTCCCGTTGGTTGTACGCTCGCTATGGCGCGCGCGTTTGTCCCATCGCGATCGAAATGAAGAAGGTCTTCATGGACGAATGGACAGGCCGCCCCGATCATGACGCGATCGACCAGATCACCGAGCTCTTTGCGCGCACCGTGGAACCTGTGATGCACGCGGCCCATGTCCACCAAGAAACCACCTGATCCAACTGCGGTCCTTCAGCGGATGCTCAGCGGCTTGGGCAAACGTTTACAACAGGACAAACGCTTGGTTCGCCTGCTGCCCCAAGGCGGTCGGCTGATGATGGACCGCTCGCTCCCGTTCATCTGCCTGTACCGGGCACCTGCTGAAACTGCCGATCCCGGCGTGGATGAACTGGTGCGCGCACAGACCTCGTACCTGCGTTGCAGCGATGCCGCCGACTACCACGATACGTTGCGCAGCGTGCTGTCCAGCGTGGCGACGGCGGTGACCGAACAGAGCCAGGCCTTCCTCATCATCGAAGTTTGGCCAGCGGATCCCAGCAAGAACCCGGACACGTTCAAGGCGATGTGCCCGGTGAAGAACCTGCCGGCCACTTCACGCGCTTTGAGCGACGGGCTCAACGAAATGGTCAAGGCCATGCGTGGGGCGAAGGCCGAAGTGATCGACACAGCTTTCAGGCATCCGCCCCATCTCCATCCGCTGTTCAGCATGGACGAACTACGCGCACTCGGGGTGCTCACGATCGGCATAGAAGTGCCGCTGTTGTACTGGAGTACAGATGGTCGCTACAGCCAACTCGCTTTTCGAGTGGTGCGTAACAAGCTTACCGAAGTGATCAAGCGAACGGTGTTCGCCTTCATCCGCGTGCAGACCAAGCTCGTCTATCCCCACTACCTCACCCTGGGGCGCAGGAATTTATCGCGTCTGGCGTTGAGCATCGATCGCCGCTTGACACGCATCGGTGCTTCGTTCGATGTGCTCTTGAACGTAACGCCGGTGAACACCGAACACGCGTGGCAGGCCTTTGAACGTTCGCGTTACGAGACCACGCCCGACCTCCATTACCGTCTGATCCCCGTGGATCCCGATCGTGTGAAACGCGAGCTCTTCCAGTTGCGCATCGGTGAGGTGGAGGACAATGCGCTGGAGTTCATCTTCCGCGACAAACGCAACGAGCTGGAAACTCAACTGACCTTGCTCAACGATCGGGGCACGAGGAATTTCCTCTACGGTAGCCTGCGCTTGCATGGTTCTGTGGAACCCCGGTTGCTACAAAAGGCCCAAGCCCTTATCGCATCGATAGACCGCCTGCATCCGGCCCCCGACCGCAAGTTGGATGCCACGGCTTTCGCGGTTCTGGTTGAAAAGGAACTCGAACATTACCGGCCGCTTTTCCCCGGGATCCCGATCACCGTCCGCGTGCGCAATGATGTGGATGGTGTGCTGGTCTCGAAGGGTCAGGTACACATCAGTGAACTGTTCACGGTGGATGTCGGTCGCGCGCATGCCTTGTTGCAACACGAGGTGGGTACGCACGTGCTGACGTACTGTAACGGCCGTATGCAACCGCTGCAGCAATTGAGCGTAGGCCTCGCGGGTTATGACCAACTCCAGGAAGGGCTCGCGGTACTTGCGGAATACCTCTGCGGGGGTCTCAGTGCACCCCGTCTTCGGCTTGTTGCGGCACGTGTGGTCGCTGTGCATGCCATGGTCCAAGGGGCCAGCTTCCAGGAGTGCTTCCGCCTGTTGATGAACGACCTCGGCTATCCCGCCAGGCAGGCGTATGGCATCACCGTCCGTGTGTTCCGCGGCGGTGGCTTCGCGAAGGATGCGGCTTACCTGCGCGGGCTCGACTTCTTGCTTGATCATCTGCACAAGGCCCCAGAGCACTTGGACCTTTTGTACACCGGCAAGTTCGGCATCCGGCACATCCAGCTGATCGAAGACCTGCACCTGCGCGGGATCCTGCACCCGCCTGTATTCCCGCCTTTCCTGGACGCCAAGGCCCGCGCCCGCGTCGCCGCCTTGAACGGCACGGGACTGGAACAACTCCTACACAGCAATCCCGCTCTACCATGATCATCGGATACGTCATCAACGACATTGCGACCGAGAAGGACCACAACACCACGGTGCAACTGGCCATGCAGACACAGCGCATGGGCCATCGTGTCCTATTGATGGGAGTTGCCGATCTGTGCTATACGGCCGATGGACGTATGGGCGCGAAGGCCTATGAGCCGCCCGCGCGTGCGTACCGTTCCGGAGCAGCCTTCATGGCCGCCTGCCGCAAGGTGGTGCCGCAGCGCATTTCCTCTGCCGACCTCGATGTGCTTATGCTGCGCAACGACCCCTCCGACGATCTGGTCCAGCGTCCCTGGGCGCAACAAGCGGGCATCATCTTCGGCGAGGTGGCCGCGACCGATGGGGTGCTGGTGTTGAACGACCCTGCCAGTCTTGCGGGAGCGACGAACAAGATGTATTTCCAGCACTTCCCGTCGATCCTTCGTCCGCGCACCTTGATCACGCGCGATGTGGAGGAGATCCGCGCCTTCTTCACCGAGCAGGACCAGCGCATGATCCTGAAACCGCTGCAAGGTTCAGGCGGGCGCAATGTGTTCCGTGTGAACGATCAGAACATCGGCAATCTCAACCAGATCATCGAGGCTATTAGCCGCGACGGATATGTGATCGCGCAGGAGTACCTGCCCGACGCGAAGGATGGTGATGTGCGCCTCTTCGTGATGAATGGCGCTCCCCTCCAGCGCGATGGGAAGTACGCCGCGTTCCGTCGCGTGAACGCCAAGGCCGATATCCGCAGCAACCTGAAGGCTGGCGCCACCCCCACTCCGGTGAGAGTGACCGACACCATGCTGGAACTGGTGGAAGTAGTGCGCCCCAAGTTGATGAAGGACGGCATGTTCCTGGTCGGGCTGGATATCGTTGGCGACAAGCTGATGGAGATCAATGTCTTCAGCCCCGGCGGATTGCTCTACATCGTGGAACTGGAGCACGCCAACTTCTACGAGACCATCATCCAAGCGGTGGAGAAGAAGCACCACTACAAACAACTGTATGGCGAACGCATCCGGAACAAGTTGCTCGCGACCATGTGATGCTGTTGTTCGGCGCCTCGCTTCACATCGAGGAGCACATCGCCAATGCGCTGTATTGGGGACAAAGCAAGAAGGCGACCACCGGCCGCCTTCTTGCTTTGTCCGTTGAGGTTGCTCACCGTCGGCCCTGGGCTTCAACAATGTTGCGCAGTTCCTTCATCAACATGGTGTTGGCCTCGATCACCTCGTTCTGCTGTTGGTTCTCGTTGCGTAGCTGTGTGTTGCTGGCCTCAAGCTTCGCCATTGAGGTCCGCATTTCGTCGATCATCGCCTGTTGTTCATGCACCGCATTGATCAACAGGAAAACATAGGCCTGGTTGTTCACTTCGCGCAAGTCCTTGATGTCGCCGCTCTCATGTGTTGTTACCATGTACGGGGCCACCAGTTCCAGTTCCTGTGCGATCAACCCGATCTGCTGGCCATCCGTCTTGAATGGTGCGCGTTCGTTGTAGTGGAAGAGGACCGGGCGCAGACGTTGGACCACATTGAGGCCATCGGTGAATTCGCCGGTCACGGTCTTTACGCGACGATCGGAGAACACACCCCAACTGCCCGTGCTGTTGTTGGCCGTACCGTTCACAGAGAGCTTTGCCGTCGGCACGTTGGTGCCGATGCCTACGTCCCCAGCCGCTGTGGCATTCCATACGGTGCCGGAACTCGAGGACAACCGGAACCCACTGCTGCCGTCCATGCCCAGGTTCCAATAGGTCGCCGGGGTTGTGGAGGTGAACTGGAGGATGGGTTGGCGCATCGTAAGGCCGACCAACTCTGCCGCTGTTGTTGTGAACCCTGCTGTGGGGTTCTCGATCACGCGGAACTTGGACGTTGAAGAGACCACCTCGAATTTCGCTTCGGGTGCGCTTGTTCCAATGCCGAAATTCCCGTTCTGCAAGCTTGTCCATGCCGCTTGTGAAAAGGGAGAGATGCCGTCCTTGTACAGCGTGAATGCTCCAGTACCGTCCATGCCTAAACCCCAAGAGACTGGGTTATCAGGGTTGGTGCGCTCGAACGACATCCAGGGATCGCGCACCACGGACTTGAAACCGGCGACCCGGATCTGGGTCCCGGCATTGGGCTGGTTCACCATGTCGAAGGTGGCGACCCCGGAGTTCACTTCGAACTTGCCTTGGACAGTCGGTACCACCACCACCACATCGGTCCCATCGTCGCTCAGGTTCGAGTCTCCGCCAGTGGACGCATCGGTGAACTTCACCAACTTGTTCGTGGTACCACTGAGATTGACGACACCGGCCGGGCCTGCGGGCCCCGTGGCTCCAGTAGCGCCTGCCGGACCCTGGGGGCCTGTTGCTCCGGCTGGACCAGCGCTCCCCGTTGCGCCTGCAGCACCAGCGGGTCCTTGCGCGCCCGTGGCCCCGGTAGCACCAGAAGGTCCCATAGGTCCTTGTGGGCCGATTGCGCCTGTTGCTCCGGTATTACCGACAGGCCCTTGCGCGCCCGGGGCTCCAGTAGCCCCTGCCGGACCCGCCGGCCCTTGTGGGCCAGCATCACCCGTGGCTCCTGTGCTACCGGTTGCACCTGTCGGGCCAGCTGGACCTTGAATGGTGCCCACGTTCTCCCAATCGTTGGAAGAGACCGACCATACGTAGAGGTCGCCGTCGATCAGGTACGAATCCCCGGACGTGCCCGTGGCAGGTAGCAAGGTCTCGTTGGCCAATGTCCCAAGGATCGTCACGCCCGTGCCGTCAGCTCCGGCAGGTCCTTGCGGGCCTGTGCTGCCCTGTGGGCCGGCAGGTCCTTGTGCTCCAGTAGGCCCTACGTTGCCAGCTGGGCCTGTTGGCCCTTGTGCACCGGCCGGACCCGCCGGTCCCGTTGCGCCCTGGGGGCCAACTGGGCCGGGGGTATCGCTCGTAGCCGCATGAAGCGCATAGGGTACACTCTGCAGTTGCGAAGTGCCCATGAGCGTGCCGTTCAAACTGGTGCTCACGAAGTAGGGTCCGTCGCTCCAGTCGATGGTGGTCATGTTGCCACTCACCACCGTGCCGCCGCCAATGCTCACGTTCACCAACCCGAAGCCATTGCTGGTGACGGCATGGTTCTCACTATACACCACCGCACCGCTGGCGCTGCCTTGCCGGATGGCGATGCCCAGTGTGGCCGAGGTGTTCGCCTGTACACCGCCTGCATCGCGCAGGATGGCTTGATAGCTGAAATTTTGTGGCGCCTGCGCCACGGCTGCTGCGCCCAAGAGGACGCCAAAGAAGAAAAAGGTCAGGGTTCTCATGGGTGGTCATTGGTTGACATTGATCTTGAAAGTGCGCAGGACGCTGTCGTCCGATCCGAGCAGCCGCAGCATGTACATGCCGGAAGCATAGTGCTCCATGTTGAGCACCGTGTGCGTGCTGGTCACGCGGTCTCCCTGCACGATCCGGCCGCTGGCGTCATGCAGCTCGAACCGGTCGTTGCCCGGAGATCCATCGTAGACCACGTTCAGCAAGTGCCGCGTGGGGTTGGGGTACACCGCTATGCCGGGGCCGGAGGCGATGGTCTCTTCTTCGTCCGTGGAAATATCGACCCACGGCTGCTGGAAGCCTTGCGTTAGGGTGTTGGCACCGGAGGTAGCGGTCGTGATCACCGGTTCGCCGATGGTCCAACTGATCTGCTGTTCACCCGAGTTGCCGTGCCCGCCTGACGCCGAGAGCACATCCGGTGTTACGCTTTGCGCAACACCACCGGCGGCGGCCAACAAGGGGATCAATACCGAGAGCGATCGTCGTTCCATGGGTGGTGAAGGTGTTAGGTGGTTGGTGGGGTGGGTGTGTTCATTCAATGAACGCGATGGCTCCGTGTTGAAGCGGGACCAAGGTCCAGTTCCGGGAACGCTTTGTCCATCATTGATACCAATGAAATGGATCCCGGACGTGACCGGTCTGTTACATGACCGGTGCCGCGTGTGCGCGGAAAAAGGCAGAAGCTCCCGGCATTGAATGCCATGACCATTGTATCAAGAGGGTCATCCGGGGAGCAACCGGCGCACTTGATATTTCAAGAATAGGGATGTTCGGGACAGATAACAAATGCACCGCAGCGGTGCGATGGTCAGCGGAGCGGTCCTGTTTGTCAGCGAACGGGAGGGGATGCGTTGGGGTCGCGCGGCATTTCGAGCGTGGTCCCGGAAGGATCTTTCGTCACAGCCTTCTGCACCACACGCAAAAGGCAATACGCTAACGCGACAAGCACAACCAGAGGTGCCAGGAACGGCGCGCCATCGCCCTGGCCCGATGCGAACGGCACGGCACATTGCCCTATTGTGGCATGGAACACCACGCCGGACCACACGAGGATGCGTTGCAGGCCTACGTTGCGGCACTTGCTCTTCATTCCGCCTTCAACGGGTCCCATGGTGCCGGTGAAATTGTTGCCGTCGTTGGTGAGTGGTCGTACAAGCGTTGCAGCGTTGTTCAAGAGCCTTCTGTGCGGGGGTCCGGGAACGCGTAATGGGTCGGCGGCGCTGACACAACCCCTCAGTTGCTGTCCTTTCCCTGGCCTTTTCCACCCCCGTCATCCGCGTTCCCGGTGTTGTTGATCGCGCCCGACCCCGTGATGCGCGAACGGATCCCTGTCCTACAGTTCATGTTGACGTCGCCCGAACCGGTGACCTCTGCTTCGCAGTCGCGCGCTTCCACCTTGCTCGCATCCACATCGCCGGAGCCGATCACGGTGACCCTGATGATGTCCGTATGCCCAGCGAGGCGCACATCGCCGCTGCCGGCAACGGAGATCTTCGTCGTTCCGGCAACCTCCACCTTCTCCCCGATGATATCGCCGGAACCATCGAGGTCGATGGACAGCATGGACATGCCCTTCAATCCATCGAAGTGGATATCGCCCGAGCCTTGAAGGTCAAGGAACATCTTCTCGGCTGCAGCGAAAACACCCATCATCACATCACCCGACCCTGTTAGCGCAATGCGCTCCAAGGCGGGCAAGCTCACCTTCACCACTACCTGCTTGGGCGAGTCGTATTGGTTCCTGCCGTCCTTCGTCTTCGTGCCGATGATCAAGGTCTTGTCCTTCATACTGATGTCGAGGCGTTCGATCTGTTGTTCGTCGCCTTCCGCTTTCACGGAGAAGACACCCTGTTCCAACACCACGTCCAAGGCACCGAGTACCGAGACGGCTGTGAATCCCGAGAGATCGAATGTCCTGTCGGCCATCACCGGCCCACCGGGCTCTATGGCCAGTAAGCACTCTTGTAGTGACGCCATGCCCGGAGCGGCGGGGATCACGGTGATCGTACGCACCGGTGGTATGGGTTGAATGGGCGGCACGGGTGTCGCTACTGCGATGGGTTGCTGCTCCACCCTGGGTGTTGTGCCGTCCTTCTTTTCGACCAGTGGGGTTACCGCCACCACAGGTGCACGCGGGGATGGCGCACTTTCCTGTTGTTCTTCAACAAGAGGTGTTGCAGCCAGCTCCACAACAGGGACCGGTACGGATGCACGCTCGGCACGTGGCTCCTGGTCGGTGGGTGAGAGGAGATAGATGGATCCGGCGATGATGATGGTCCCTGCGGATGTCATGAGAAGAGAGTTCAGGTTGATGTTGCTGAGCCATGACCCAGCGGATGATACGAGCGAGAACGTGGCGACCAGGCCACCCACCTGTTCCACGCTGAGCTCCACGGGCAGCTCGCGCAGCACGTCGAAGGTCTTGTCGGTATCGTCCACGTTCATAGCATCAGGGTCTTTAGGGCGTGAAGCACTTCCGTGCCTTTTGGTCTTGCAGGCCCATCGAGCAACGCCCGCACCTTGGCCCGGCCACGGCTCACACTGGTCTTCACCGATCCTTCGGAGCAACTTTGTATCTCGGCGATCTCCGCCATGCTGAGACCGCTTACCTCGAAGAGGATCAAGGCTTCGCGTTGTGCGGAGGGCAGTTTGTGCAAGGCATCGTACACGAAGCGGACATCCACCAGCATTTCGGCCGTTGCACCACGCTCCTTCAACCGTGCCAGCTGCTTCTCACAAACGTCCGCATTGCGCCGTTGGACCCGCCACACGCTGATGGCCCGGTAACGCGCGGCGCGCACCAGGTAGTGCAGCAGCTCTTCCTTCTTGTTGATGGTCTCGAACTTCTGGAATGCGCTCAGCAACACATCCTGCACCAGGTCCTGTGCGTCCATCTTGCCGTACGCCAGCGCCGAACAGTAGCGCACGAAAGGCTCGTGGCACTTCGTGTACGCTTGCATGAAGGCGGTCTGTTTGTCGGTGGACACGGTGGTTCCTGGGGCTGTCTGGAGCAATAGTCGCAGAAGGACGGTAAAGGTTACAGCAGGGGAGGGACATGTGTTCATGTGCTCCCGCTACACGTAGCCCGTGGCTACGTGTAGCACAGCAAACGTCTTGCAGCCCTGGGCTACCCATGGCAGAGTGGTGGGGCGCAGGCACAGCCTACGCCCAGTGAAGTTATGGGGCGGGAGAAAGGCCCAGCGATTAGCTTGCACGCGTTGGTCCACCCCGGTCGAAGCCCGATGCCCAGAACGATCCAGCGCCGCT
>Ga0075163_10005037_pt1 | contig 17674 bp, 18 predicted proteins | sample JI1023141ADNA_FD_71478 | JGI IMG/M metagenome (GOLD analysis project Ga0075163, IMG submission 71478) | Wastewater effluent complex algal communities from Wisconsin, to seasonally profile nutrient transformation and Carbon sequestration -... | ecosystem: Engineered > WWTP > Effluent > Algae...
CTGCGCGCGATGGCCAAGAAGCTCGGGCGCAACCGGGAGCTGGCGCAGGCGCTGTGGAAGACCGATGTCCATGAAGCCCGGGTGATCGCGCTGCTCATCGACGACCCCGCACGCATCACCCGTGACCAGGCGGAGCAACAGGTCGAGGAGTTGGCCGGCGGCATGCTGGCGCACGTCTTTGCGTCATGCGACGCCACACTCGCCAAGACCTCATTCGTGGCGGAGCTGGCCGACGCGTGGGTGAAGAGCGACGACCCGGTTCGCCGCGAATGCGGGTACGGGCTGCTCTACGAGGCGTCGAAGTTCTCCGGCAAGAAGGCGCCGGGCGATGACTTCTTCCTTGGCCATGTGGCGCGTATCTCGGAGACGATCGAGTCGGAGTCCGAGAAGGTGCGCCTGGCGATGGGGGCGGCGCTGATGGGGATCGGCAAGCGGAGCGCGGTGTTGAACTCGGCCGCGCTCAAGGTCGCGCGGCGCGTGGGGCCGATCGAGTTCACCTCCGTCAGCGGGACGTGCGAGCCGTTCGATGTCGTCAAGCACCTGACGACAGACCGACTCAAGGAGAAGTTGGGGGTGTAGGACGGCGGCGCGCGCCACGGGTCTGTGCGTTGCGGATGTAACGGGGCAACTGAGCACGACGCGCGCGGTGAGGCCAACGGCGGGGATCCTCTCCCGCCGTGGCCCACCAACAGTCGCAAAGCACCTACCGACATCAATCGCTACTCAGGCCGCCACCTTGGTCGACGTGTCTCCAGCGATCGACGTCGGCGTGACGACCGGCTCCTCGAGCGTCGGTACTGCGACGCCCCCGGAGACTACCGATCGGATGCGCGTGGCCTTGCGCCACTCGGCGAGCCGGGCGGCGTCGCTTCGTAGCATGGGTTCGACCAGCGCGTCCAGCAGTCGCACGATCGCGACCCCGCGCTGCGATTCCACCGCCAGCCCCTGCGTCGAGGCCATACGACGCTGGTCCTCCTTGCTGCGGGTGTCGATGAGCGCCACGAATTCGTCCGCGGCCTTCCGGATGCGCGCGGAGAAGTCCTTGGGAAGCCCGGCGACGGCGAAGGCTGCCGCGTGCTCCTCCACCGAGTTGGCAAAGGCGTGTGCCGCCACCGCCAGCGCTTCGTTGTCGCCCGAGCGCGACGGCATGCGCATGACCGACCGCAGCGCGGTCGCACCGTTGTCGACGGTCGGGAAGACGGTGCGCGACGCGAGTCGAGCGGGACGCAGCAGGTCGCGCCGCAACGATCGTGCGGCGTCGCCGATCGTCACCGTGAACGCGCGGGTCCGTCGATGCAGGGTGTCCTGCGTGATGCCGTGATCGCTCATGCGCGTGATGATGCCGTCGAGCTCCTTGAGCGGAGCGGCGATGAGTGCGTTCTCCGTCTCCGCCGAGAGCAGTTCGCGAACGCGGCGGAACATGCTGAGATACTTCTTCTGGGTGCCGTGCATGGGAAGGTCCTCCGTGAGATGGAATGGTTGATCGCTGCGCTGCCGGCATTCGGCAGCGGTCAGGCGTGTGGTGATGGATGGGGCGCGAGGCATCGGTCGCGTACATCCGTTGCGAGCTTCGGCGGGGCGCGTGGCATCAGGCTCCTGTGGTTGGTGGTTGGGGTGTCACCGCGTGGAAGGAGTCCACGACGGGGTATCTGCATCGCGCGCGAACGCGCTCAGCGTGGGATGACGCGAGTTGCTGCTGCGTGAACGCCTCCTCGCACAGCGTGGGCGTCAGTGTGTCCTGCGTGAAAGCGTATGGCCATTGCGTGCGCGTGTGTCGCGCTGGCCCGAGTGTGTGCTGCTTCTGCCTGAACACGTATGGCGACTGCGTGAAGCCTTGTAGGCGTGCGTGAGCGTCTGCTGCGTCTGCGTCAACGTGTGTGTGCGCCGCGTGGGGGCCTCCGACGTCTGCTGAAACGCCTGTGACATCCGCTCAGACGCGTACTGCATCCGCGCGTTCATGTCGTGAGACCGCGCGTTCATCGGACAAGCGCGCAAGTGCAGCAGTGCACGGCGCGCGCACGTCAGTGCGGCAGGCGAAGACCGCACGTGGCTGCATCTACGCGTCAGTGCAACGTGAGGAAGGTCCGGGACAACGAGAGCAACGTCAGGTGCAACAGCACGATCGACCTGAGCGGGCGTCGTTGTCGTCGGTGTGCGGTGACGGAACGTCGGTGCATCTCGCGCCGCGCTCGTGACCACGCGGCGACGGAGCGATGTCGGGCGACCGCGTGCCGGTGCGGGCGAACGATCGACCGGTGTGGCGTGATCGAGCGTCGAGTCCTGGCGCAGCGCCTTCGGATCAGCGCGACCTGGGATCGGGTCGTCGCGGGGTCGTCTCGCAACGGCGCGACGGTCGATCGGTGCGCCGGAAGGGTGCTTCGGTACGCCATGTGAGCTCCTCGGCTGTACCGTGCGGCGGTGCGATTCGCTCCGCGCGCCCCTCTATCCTATTCGCCGGTTTGACACTGTTTCGTCAACTGCCCCGTATGTGTTTCGTGCGCCCAGGCGCACCGAAATCGACCGCCGCGAGACGCGGGCGCGGAGCCTTTTCACCGACGGGTCACCCACCACGACACGAGCGTAACGCCATGCGCTACAGCCGCTTGCGTGATGAGATCGAGGCAGGAGAACGGGCTAGGGAGGCGAGAAGGCGCCCCGTATCGCGCTACTGGTCGGAAGACGACATCGCCACGCTCGTTCGCCTCGCCGAGTCGCGGGCGAGCACGCGGCAGATCGCCGCCGAGCTGCGGCGATCCTCGCTCGCGGTCCGTCTCAAGGCCTCGCGCATGGGGCTCCCGCTCACGGCGCACGAGGTGCGCCGGAGCGCCAAGCGGCACGCCCGGCAACGAGGCGAGACGGTCCCGCCGCAGGGGAGGGCGTTACGCACGCCCCCACGCATCAAGGTGACGGTCGACTTCGACCTCTCGTCGCTCTCCCGCGCCGAGCGGTTGCAGCTCGCGGCGCGCCTGTACGCCATGCATATGGAAGAGGGGGGCGCCACTCCCCAGGCTGCGGAAGCGGCCGCGGCCGAGTTCATCAATCGCCCGCGCCCGCTCCGGCTCCACGAGCCGTACGATGCGAGCGCCGCTACCTCCCGGCAGAATACGGCGGCCAACGCCAAGCGTGCGGCGAATCGCGCCGCGCTCGGCTGGAAGCGTACGGAGCTCCCGCCAGACCACGAGCTGCGCATGGTCGCCGAGGCGCGCCACCTCGTACGCCAGCTCGATCGGCGCCTACGCGAGCAAGAGGGGACACGACGCCGCGCCTCGCTCGATGCGCTCGACAAGCTCGCCGGCTTTCACGCCGACGCGGGAGATCTCGTCGATCGTTTCGATCGAGTCGATCGAAACGATCGGGAAGACTGACCCGAATCGCGCATTCGTTCATCTCATCGTCCCGTGCCCTGATGCGCAAGAACATCCGCAAGATCGTCGCCGAGTTGGTCGCGATGCACGCCTTGGCCAGGGGTCGGATGGCGCGGGGACATTGATGGGTGGCGCGACCCGACGTCGTGCGCCGGAGTCTGCCCGGGATGATCAGCCAGTCGTTCGTCCTCGATCGATCTGAGCGTGAATTGACCGTTCGCAGCGAGCGGAGTAGTATTACTTGTGCAAGTAATACCAGGGAGGCCACGATGAAGATCACGACGAAGGGTCAGGTCACGATTCCCGTCGAGGTGCGGGAACGGCTCGGATTGCTCCCCAACACCGAGGTTGAGTTCGTGCTGAAGGACGGGCACGCGGTGCTGCGCAAGCTGCGTCGCACCGGGCGGCGGGGAGCGAAGGTGGTGGCCCACCTCCGCGGCAAAGGGACCGTTGCCCTGACGACGGAGCAGATCATGGCCCTGACGCGCGAGGCGTAGCGCCGTGGCGGGGGTGCTGGTGGACAGCAATGTCCTGCTCGACGTCATGACGGAAGACCCAGAGTGGTTCTCGTGGTCATCAGACGCGCTCGCCCAAGCCGCCGAGACGGATATCCTGATCATCAATCCGCTGGTGTACGCGGAGGTGTCCGTTCGCTTCGAGCGCATCGAGGAGCTCGATGCGGCGCTCCCGCCGACGCACTTTCGTCGCGACGATTTGCCGTGGGAGGCGGGGTTCCTTGCGGGGAAGTGCTTTCGCCTCTACAGACGTCGCGGGGGCGCGCGTCGATCACCGCTGCCTGACTTCTACGTTGGCGCGCATGCCGCCATTCGGGGGCACGCCCTGCTGACGCGTGACGGTACACGCTACAGGACGTACTTCCCGAGGCTCGAGCTGATCGCCCCGTAGGTCATCTCGGATGCCCGTGTCGTCGGCCTCCTCGGCACCTCTGTCGCACGCCTTCCCGGGCGCCCCCGTCATGTCCCGCCCCCTCATGCTCGGGATCATCCTCGTGATCGTCGCCGAGTCGGTCGCGGTGCACGCCCTGGTCTACTCGCGCTGGCCGATGGCGTCGGTGGCGTTACTCGTCCTCAACATCGCCACCATCTGGTGGATCTATCGCGAGGGGACGGCGGGATCATGCACGACCGTGCGCGAGTCGGTGATCGAGGTGCGGCATGGTCGCTCGATGCGCCTCGACGTGCCGCTCGCCAGCGTGCGCGATGCGCGCGTTCCCGCGTGGCAGGACATCCCCGGCGCGGGGACGTCGGGCTACCTCGCCTTGAGCGGCGGTGATGATCCCAACGCGCTGCTCACGCTCGACCCGCCGGCGTCGGCGCGCCTGGCGATGGGGATCCGGCGTCGTGTGTCGACGCTCGGGATGCGGCTGGAGTCGCCGGGAGCGTTCGTGGCGGCGGTCAACGAGGTCGTCGAACGAGCGCACGCGAGACGTTAGGCGCCGCTCTAGAGTGCGCCCATCCACGTGAGGCGCGTGGCGATCCCTGCGAGACGCACGTCTCTTGTCACCTCGCAGCGATTGCCCAAAGGATCACGTGCAGCTGGCCAGCGTTTGCCACTGGCAGGCGGTTCCGGCGGCAGAGAGATTGAGAAGCATGCGCCTCGGCGTGGACGACTAGTAATGCTGTTCTCACGCTCGCGCCGGTGGCGATCGAGCGCTTGGCGACGAGGATCCGATTCGCGGTGTTCAGGCCTGAGGAGGGCCCGCAAGCGTCGGCTGCGTTCGTCGGGGCGTCGAGCCCAGAGAGGCAGTCCGTATTGCGGCCGAGGTTAGTGACGGAGCGGAGCTGGGGGATCCAAGGTTCTCGGATCCCTAACGGAGGCCTCGGAACGGCTGAAGGCGCGAAGGCGCTGCCACTGCGCGCACCTCGCGCTGACCGACGTCCCCGAGCTAGCGCGTCAGAACCGGGAGGTCGGATCGCGAAGCCAATCGCGAATCTCCGCCTTGCCGACCAAACGGCGAACGACGATGTCGTGACCTACACCGATATCGTTCTCCGCGAGGTGAACCGTGCGGCGCAGAACAACCATTTGCGGCAGACTGGCGGGACCAGGCAGATCACGCCAGACGTACTGAATCAGGGCTTGGTTCATCCATCCGCTACCGAGAACCAGCTCATCAAACGTGCCGAACTCGGTAAGCAACCGAATTCCCGAGTCGAAGGACCCGTCGATGGCCGCGCCAACGAAGCGGACATGGCTTCCCCGTCGGGTTGCTTCCGCGAGCATGCGGCTGCGGTCTTCTCGCATCGCCTGCTTAAGCTGAGCATCCTGCGATGCGCCACAGAAACTGCTGACGAGAAAGACTACCAGCGTTTCTGTAGCATCCTCCGCACCGGTCACGCGATTGAAGCGAGCAGCGTTGACGGGATGGCGGCTCCCCGGCGTGGCGGCTAGCACGCCTGCGCCGAAGGCTATGGAGCCTGCCACTGCGACAACCGGGAGGACGTTCCAGAGGCGTTCAACGCTCATCTGGGTTCCCTCCGAGTACGAAAGGTGGAACGGCTGCCTCGCAGCGCGTTTTCGAGGCATGGATGACGGGTGAAGCTGCGTCGCGAAAGCGTCGTTGCGGTCGTCACGGGCATCTGGAAGACCGAAATGTCCGAAGCGTGGGAGCGGGATTGGAGCGAAAGCAGACCACTGCCCCTCCAGAGAGACCGACCTGCTGCCACGCCGTTCGCCGCGCGGGTCCCTGTGCGCCTCGAGGGCCCAATGGAATCTCACGATAATAGGCGTAGTCGCCCGCGCCGCGGTACTCGAGCGTCGCGTGACCCAACACTACGCGCGGTCCAGTCGGTGTGGAGACTACCGCCACGGTTTCATCGAACTCGCCGCTGGAAGGAATGCTCTGCCTTAGTCCCCCGCCTTGGATGGCAGCGAAGTCCAGCGGAGTGAAGTCGCGCAGGCTGAACGAGAGTTGCTCATTCCGAAGTAGGTCCATGTCATGAACCGCATTCGCGCTGAAGGATGACATGACCGCACGCTGAGTTGTGTTGTCGCAGAACAGAACTCCCTGCCCGGCCTGCTCCCGGAAGAGCGGATAGTCACGCAGCGGATGCTCCACGCGAAGTTCCACCAAGTGTCGCGCGCTCACCATACGCTGGCCCTGCGGCTGCAACTCATGAAGGAGGCGGTTGTGTTCCAATGCCATAACAAAAAGTCTGCTGCCCATGTAGCAGGCATCCTCCGCCGCGACATCCACAGCGTAGGTGCGCTGAAATACCAGCGTGTCCCGGTAGCTGTAGACACTCGCGCGGCGGCTCGCCGCATCGAGGACGACGAGCTCGCGACGGCCGCGGTTGTACGCGAGGGCCGTTGGGGCTTGAAACTCTCCGGGCCCGCCACCGCGCCGCCCCGTGCTCTGCAGCAGACGACCGTCAAGGGAAAGCACCTTCAGAAACGGTTGTCCTCGCTCGAGTACCAAAACGCGAGCATCGATCAGCAGGAGCCGCCGCGGATGCTCCAGGATGTCGGCGTCCGACCCCGCTGGCGTCGTGGACGATTGTGCCCGAGCGCTCTTCGCGCACAAAGCAAGGACGACCACCGCAATAATGCGCAGGGCCACGGGCAGTCGGAGAATCGTCTTAGACCGCACAGAGGGACACACCAACAACTTCTTCTCATCGCTGCTGCCTCCCGTGCTGCACAAAATCATTACTGCGGAAGTGTGCAGGTCTGGCCCGAGCAACCATATGTGACGCAGCTGGTGCCGTTCAACCCGCAGTAGGAGTTCTTCTTATACCGGCACGCCTGTGCACCGTCGCAAGTTGTGCATGCGCAATCATCCGAGGCGGATTTCGCCGGAAGCGGTCGTGCAAGAACCGACTCCCCTGCTATCGTGCCGGCTATTGAGGTGAGGAGGGCGAGCGAAATCAACAACGATCGACGATGGCGCATGAGACTATCTCCGCGTTGTAGCGTCTGATTGCACCCGATGGCAGTTGCGCGAGTCACCCTGAACAAGACCGTCGCGCAGCGTTTGGCGCGAAGCGGCGAAACGCGACGACGGTTCGCGGCGAGCTCGCCGCCGCGCCTACTCCGGGTCCTGGCAGCCGAGTCCACCCCCGCACGCAAACGTTGCACACGACGTGCCATTGAGGAAGCACTTGTTGCCGAGTTTGTACCTACATGCATTGGCGCCATCGCAGGTCGTACACGAGCACGCGGTCGCTTGAGGGAGTGCCGCGGCGAGTCCAGCTGTCGCCCAGACGGCCCCAACGGTCAGGGCACATGCGATGGTGACCAAGCGAATCTTTGACGAGCGTGGCATTCTCAGCATCGGAGGCTCCAGCGATTGATCGTGAGCTCCCTCGAGAAGCGAGAGGCGGCGCGATGCATTCTTCCGTCCTCTGCGCGCCCATGCGCAGCGGCAAGCTGCGCGTGCGACCACCCTAACTTCTAGAGGCGTCATCTGTCAAGCACACTCAAGCGCACTCCGACGTTGCAGCTCACGTGAGCATGGCGCCTGGCAAACGCAATGCCAATCTCTTCGGTAGCACCTGACGGGCGCGCACGTCGCTGCGATTGCCGACGTGAGGTATGCGCACTGCGGCCACTGTCGCGAAGCGAGCATCGGAAACAGGACACCGGACACGGCCGTGTCGGCCGAGGCGTCCCCACGGCGAATTGCATTGTCAGCGAGGTTCGACGGAGCGACCATGCAGGGGAGGTTCACTCACTGCTTGTCGATTCCGTCAGCTGCACCGCTTGATGCCTGGTATCCCAGCGTGTCAACGTGTCGCTGCGGGCGCAAAGCGTTCTTGTCAGGAGATGTCGTAGCGGTGTCCGAAATGGCGCGCGCGCAGCGTTAGGCGCTTCACACAGCGTCATCACGTCGACATCCACAAGTGCACCGCCACCGCCACCAAAAAGACGGCGAACGCGCGTTGCAACTGACGGGCATCCAGCGACAGCGCCAGCACCGCCCCACCCCACGCGCCAATCGCGAGCCCGGCGGCGACCCAGAGCGCGGCCTCGACGCGCACGTGCCCGCTCTGCCAGTAGCGCATCGCCCCCAGCAGTCCGACCGGGAGGAGCAGCAAGGCGAGCGAAGTGCCGGTCGCCGCTTCGGGCGACAGTCGGGCCAGGAGGACGAGCGCGGGGACGATCACCACGCCGCCGCCGATGCCGAACATCCCCGACAGGACGCCGGCAACCAATCCGATGAGGAGAAACAGGAGGGGGCTCATGCGGCTCCAAGGGGGCGTTTTCCCATCCTAACGAGACGCCCGTCCTACGCACACCGCCCTTCCGCTATCGCTTCACCAGATCCTCCGGCTTGGGCGCCGGATACCGCATTCGCACGACAATTCCCGACGCCCGCCGGCTGGCAATCGACCCCTTGGGCGACCATTTGCGCGGACTCGGCAGCACCGCCGCCAGCCGCGCCGCCTCGTCGCGCGACAGGCTCTTCGCCGCCTTCTTGAAGTGCGTGCGCGCCGCCATCTCGGCGCCAAAGACGCCATCGCCCCACTCGGCCAGGTTGAGATAGAGGTCGAGGATGCGGTCCTTCGAAAGACAGAGCTCGAGCACCACGGTCAGCCACGCCTCGAGCCCCTTTCGCACGTAACTCCGCCCCTCCCACAGGAAGAGGTTCTTCGCCACCTGTTGCGTGATGGTCGACGCGCCACGCAGGCGACGCCCGCGCTTGGCGCGCTCGAGCGCGTTCTCGATCTCCTCGAAGTCGAAGCCGTTGTGCAGGTAGAAGCGGTCGTCCTCCGAGGCGAGCACGGCGCGCCGCAGGTTGGGGGAGATCTCGTCGCGCGAGACGACGTCGCGCCGCGGATAGACGGGGCGCTTCCCCTCGAGCAGCCGCTGCGCACTCCGCCGCAGGATCACCGTGGTGGTGAACGGCTGCACGAGGTTGAGCGGGAGGATGAGCACAAACGGCCCCACGAGGACGAGGAGCACGGCGAACACGGCGAGACGCCGCAGCCGCTGCCAGAGAGTTCGCTTGAGGCGGGTGGCCATGAGGTCGCGAAAACTGCGGGATGCGCGTGGGCGGTGTGATGGGCAGCAGGTTTGCGCGGCGTCGATGCGCACCGCCTTCCGTGCTTCATACGCAGCCGGATTGGTGCGGCCGAGGCGTGGGTGGCGGCGCGCTCAAGGGTTCCAGTCCGCGCAGCAGGTGAAGATCGCGCGACGCGCGGTGTCCCGCGAGGGGAGCTCGGCGGTGACGAGCGGATGGCGCCCGAGAACGCGAACTGCGCCCGGAGCTTCCCGTGCGGCCAACGCCGGTACTCACGTATCACCGACGACGCTCTGTCGCACCGAAGCAGTTTCGCGCTTTGGAGCGATCAGCTGCCCTGTCGGGTACGAGCTTGTACTCCTCGTTAGGCGGTGCAGCGATGGATTCACATGATCACAATCGCGTCAGGTCGCCGCCGTACGGCTGTCCAGGTCGACAACCAACTCGCGGTCCCGCCTCAAAAGCGATCGTTCTCGCCACATTCTGCGCTGGCGCGCTCCGAGAGACATCCCAGATTCGCGCGCGATATCGACGTCGGGCGAGGTTCTTCGATTCTACGCGAAGCGGTGAGCGGTCGGTTGCCCCGCATCGTACACGCGATCGCAGAGGACGGGAGATGCGAACACTTCGGAGCATGATGGTGCTGTATGGGGTACTGCTGACCGTGGGTGGGTGCCGCGACGCGAGCGATCCAGTAGGGCCGGCGGAGACTCGGCGAAAATGGGGATGGGATCAACCGCTTGGCACAGGAACTCCAGCCCCTCCTTCGATGTCGTGCACTCAGCCATCCGCATTCCTCGGGAGCGCGACCTGCACTGCCGCTGGGATCGCGCCAACGGGTAGCCCTTCGTGGAGCTATCAAACCAACGATGGAGTGTACGTCGCGGGACCGAGCTCGACTCTCTCTTGGTCCGGTCCGATGGTAGCGAGCGGCACTGCCACAATCTCCTATACGGACCAGAGCGGGACGCCACAGTCCCTTAGCAGCTCCATCAATGTTCCTCGACGTGCCGTCAGTTGGGCTTCGGCTGTCACTGGTTCCACCGGTCAACCCGGAGAGATCGATGCGTGCTTTCAGGAAGACTGGGACGGGCTTACAGCGAGCAAGTTCTGCAGCTCTAGTGCCGATGCCGATCAGTTCTTCAACCCACGCGTCACTACGCTCAGTTCGGGTAACGGCCTGACAGTTGCGCCGGTCGGCAGCACCGGTCCGAACGCGGGGCTCTACTACATCGCTCAGATGACCGCATCGATGCAACTGCGGACACAGATCTCTCCACGGTATCGGACAGGAGGGACGCAGTACTCGCTCGCATCCGCGCCGTCGGCACTGCAGTCAGCTTGCACCGCCGCGTCGGTGACCGGATCGGCGAGCGTGTATCAGGCTAATGCGATTTGCACGAGCAACCTCGTGAACTTCAACAACCTTGTCTCATGCATCTGGGCTCATGAAGCCCGCCACATGACCGCGGGGCTCGGCACCGCGCGGTACGGTCCGAACGATGTTTACGCTAGGTGGGAGCCCCTAGCGTCATCGAACGCGACGTCGCTCGTGGCAGCAGCCAAGGAGGAGTACGATACCGTGCACGAGCTGGTCTCCGGAAGCATGGATGTGGCGCACAATGCCGGACCAAACACGGGTTTCGCTGGGTGGTGGAAGGTCTTCAATCTAGGCTGGAGCAATCAGACCTACTACCAACACTGTTGAGGTTCCAATGTCTGCCTCACGACTGCAAATCGGCGTACTCGCATGGATAGGCTTCGCGATTCATGCAGATGCTCAGGCATCTTCGCCTCCGGCCGCTCCGCAGCTCCCGATCGCGGCGCAGATCGCGCGCTCTGTCCGCACCTCTGGAAACGACGGGCGGGCCCTACCAATCCTCACGCAGGCGCGACGGTCGGAACGTCGTGCTTTGATGGACGAAATTGCTGACACCCTCACCGCAATCGCCATCAACCCTTCGGTGAACGATCTAGCCAACGCTCGGGCAAGGTCCGTCGCGATTGGCATTCTCTTTCAATCGGGAAAGGGCAACACCGGCTTGGCTGACGATGTACCAGGAACGCCGTACTCAGGAGCAACTTCACGATTGCGGCGGATCGTCGAACTGTCGTCATATGTCGAGAATCGCCAGGTCGCGCTAAAGCGACTTGCTAGCCTGGATCACTCTTCGGCAATGCTGGGCTACCTCCGTCAACTTGCACTCTCATCCGGCAGGATCGCGGGTACCGCAGTGGCAATACTGGCAGATGATAAGGGAGCGGGGGGGCGCGCGATCGCGCGAGAGTTGTACGTTTCTGGTGTGGTGACGGACGCCACCGCCAAGAGATTTCTCTCGACGCGAGCGAACAAGTACGGGTGGTGACGGGATATGAATCGCCTGGCGCTGATGGCGCGGACTATCGGTTTCAGCGGCCGCGCGCGCCCGCGGCAAACGTTTTGTGCGGCGCGCAATCGCGCCAACATGCCGGACGATCAGCGCTCGCCGACTTCTCTGCTGCCAGTGTCCGAAACTGGACGCTCGTCCGAATCGTCTCCCGCCAACACGCGGAACAACTTGTCGAAAACGTACTCCGCTCCAACGTTCGCCAGGGCTCGCGGACCCATACCCACCATACGCTGAGTGAACGCGCGCAGTCTCGACGCTGAGCTGAAGCCCGCTCGAAGGGCTGCCTGCTCGAGCGGCATTCGCGATTCCGCTACGGTTTCTGTGACCGACAGCAGACGCGACCACGATAGAATCGTACGCGCGGGTGGCAAGCCCGCAGTGCGCAGTCGCGACGCCAGCGTGGAGCGGTCGATATCGAGGTAGTTCGCCAGTGCCTCTACGCTCGGGTGTCCGTTCGTTGAACCGAAGCAGAACTCGAAGAGGTCGTGGAACTGCGTGGGGACGTGCGGCGCGATGCGTTGCCAGTCCGATACCGCCCGTCGGCGAGCGCAGGCTCGATCGACGGCTGCGGATAGCTCAGCAAGAGATGCCATGGATGTCAGCATCACTTCATCCCCACCTGCACGTGCGAGGTGCATGAGTTGCTGAATGCTGGGCGACGTCGTGTCGCACACGGCGATGATGCCAGTGCGAGGATGATCTCGCGTTATGCGTCCGACCAGGGGTACGGTCGATTCCCCTTTGGGGTCCATCGTTCCGACCACCACACATGCGGGCGCGCCAAAGCGCACATCACCGACAAACTCGAAAGTGTCGTGGTAGATCTTGCCACTGCGTAGTGCTGCCACGGCGCGAACGACGGCCGTACGTTGGGCATCGGTGTCCAAAAGCCCGATGATGCTCGTCCTCGTCTCACCGCCCACTTCCCCTCCCCTCCCCTCACTCGATGTCTCGCTACGGAGTGCGCCGAGCCCCAGACGAACCGAAAGGCGTTCGCTGCCTCGACCCATTAATCATGTCAGCGGAGAACAGCGGTGCACAAGAGGCATCGTCCTCACGCCACCTGCGTGCGCGCGGTAATTGGTCGCGCCGAGCGATCGGCGCCTTGCTGGTCAGTGCGACCGTGAGCTGCAACCAGCGGGCGGCTCCAAGCGGGGCGTCAGGCGATCTCGAGTGGGGCACGGTCTCAGGCGAGTTGACCGGCACCAGATACTCCCCGGCGCCGATCATTTCGCGAGCGAACGTGAAGCATCTTCGTCGCGTTTGGGTGCAACGTACGGGCGACTGGCCAATCAGAGTGGGTGAACAATTCCCAGCTGACAGGACACCTACTCGTGCATCCGCTGCCGCGCTTCCAAGCTACCGTTTCGAAACGACTGCGGTCATGCACCACCGCATGTTGTTCGTCGCGACCCCCTTCAACCGCGTGATTGCTCTCGATCCAAGTAGCGGCGCCATCCGCTGGACATTCGATCCACGCATTGCGCGAAGCGAGAGCAATCCCGAGGGCTTCGTCGCTCGGGGGGTTGCCGTCTGGGACGACTCGCTTGTCACCAAGACGTCACCCTGCGCCACGCGCGTGTTTGTCACGACGCTTGACGCTCGACTTATCGCACTAGATGGCGTCAGCGGGCTCCGTTGCGAGGGCTTCGGGCGCAATGGGGAAGTTGATCTCACGTACGGCGCGGGAATCCTTGGTGCCGACGCAGCGCGAGTGAACCTCGCTGTCACGTCACCTCCTGCCATCGTTCAGGATCTGGTGATCGTTGGGTCTGCCGTTCGTGAGACGCTTGGCATCGGAGCCGCATCTGGTGTCGTACGCGCGTATGATGCGCGGCGCGGAACCGTACGATGGAGCTTCGACCCAATCCCGCGAGGTCCAGCCGCGAAGTCCTGGAGACATTGGCACGCCGACGACGCGAAGGACGTCATCGGCGGTAATGTCTGGTCATTGGCAACCGTTGACACTGAGCGAGCGCTGGTGTTCCTGCCGACAGCAAGCGCTGCACCCGACTTCTTCGGAGGGAATCGCAGCGGCCGGAACGACTACGCCAATTCGGTCGTCGCGCTCCGTGCGAGCACCGGAGAGGTCGCGTGGTCCTTTCAGGTCGTTCACCACGACCTCTGGGACTACGACGTGGCAGCGCAGCCGATTCTGGCGGAGCTGTCGCGCGATGCCGGCCGAGTCCCTGTGGTAATCGTAGGGACCAAGAGCGGCATGATATTCGTCCTGAATCGCGAGACCGGCGTTCCAGTTATCGCGGTGGAGGAGCGTCCCGTCCCCTCAAGCGATGTGCTAGGAGAGGCTGCGTGGCCCACACAACCATTTCCTGTCTATCCACCGCCGCTTCTGGGAGTGGGGCTTTCTCCGGACTCGATGTTCGGTGTCACGGATGAGGAACGTTCGTTTTGCCGTGCAGCCGCCGCGGCGCTGCGCAACGACGGAATCTTCACACCACCTTCGACTCGGGGCACGCTCCAGTGGCCGGGCCCATGGGGTGGCATCAACTGGGATGGCTTGGCGTGGGATCAGGAACGACAGCGTCTCGTCATCGCACTCAAGCGGGTGGCAATGGCTGTGCGACTCCATCAAAGGAGTGAGAGTACCGAGCGCTACGCACCATCGGGAATCGGCGAGGAGCTGAGCCAAGTCGGTTCGCCGTATGTTGCCACGCGTGTGCCATTGATCGCGCCGTCGGGGACGCCCTGCTCCCCGCCACCGTGGAGCCTGCTCATGGCGATAGACTTCGGGGCACGCGACGCTCGAGTGGCTTGGCAGCGTCCGCTCGGTACGGTGCCGTGGCTCTCACAATATCCGCAGCATCGTGCTTGGGGTTCACTCAGTTTCGGTGGGCCGCTTGTCACTGCTGGCGGTGTGGTCTTCATTGCGGCATCGCAGGACGGAAAGTTCCGTGCTTTGGACGTAGACAGCGGCGCTCAGCTGTGGGAGCATCAGTTGCCGGCGGGTGGGCAGGCATCACCGATGACCTACGTACTCGACGGGAAGCAGTACGTCGTGGTGGCCGCAGGCGGACGGAGTGGAATCGGAGCACCTGGCGACTGGATCGTTGCGTTCGCCCTGCAAGAGTGACTGCGGCACCGCGCGAGGAACCGCTTCCGCCTTGATCTCGTCATTGAGGCGCGAACGTAGCGGGAAGGTCGCTCGGCGCTCGTCTCGCTCCACACCGCCCAGCGCCGCGCCCCTCCGCAGCGTATCCTCGACGTGACACTCGCCCGACCGCGGGGTAAGATCGTCACACTCCGTCCCCCCACGCTCCGCCACGTACCGCCCTCATGATGCGACTTCCCGTGCTGCGCCACGCCATCTCGGCCCTCGCCCTCGGGGCGAGCGCCTTCTCCGTCGTCACCCCCGTCCCGGCCCACGCCCAGCGCGTGCGCACCGGCATCGAAGTCCTCGTCACCGACTCGATCCACCTGATCAAGGGGAAGCGCGTCGGCCTCATCACCAACCACACGGGGCTCGGCCCGGCCGGCAAGACGACGATCGACATCCTGTACAGCACACCGGGGGTCAAGCTCACGGCGCTGTATGGACCCGAACACGGCATTCGCGGCGTCGCGCGCGCCGGCGACCACATCGCCTCCACGGTCGATTCGGCGACCGGCGTCCCGGTCTACTCGCTCTACGGCGAGACGCGCGTCCCCACGCCGGAGATGCTCAAGGACGTCGACGTCCTGATCTTCGACATCCAGGAAGTCGGCGCGCGCTTCTATACCTATCAGTGGACCATGACGCTGAGCGCCGAGGCGGCGAAGGGGAAGAAGTTTATCCTGCTCGATCGCCCCAACCTCGTGCGCGCTGACGTCTTCGAGGGGAACGTGCTCGACCCCAAGTACCGATCGTTCGTCGGCTGGTATCCGGTGTCGACGCGCTACGGGCTCACGATTGGCGAGCTGGCCAAGTACCTGGTTGGGTCGGGTCAGCTCAAGGCCGACCTCACCGTCGTCCCGATGCAGAACTACCGCCGCAACATGTGGTGGAACGAGACGGGGCTGGGCTGGGTGAATCCGTCGCCCAACATTCGCTCGGGTGATGCGGCGCTGCTGTACACGGGGACCTGCTACTTCGAAGGGACCAACATCAACGAGGGGCGCGGGATGACGCAGCCCTTCCAGATGGTCGGCGCCCCCTACCTCACCGATGCCGGCGCGATTGCCAAGGCGCTCAACGCGATGAAGCTCCCCGGCATCGTCTTCGACTCCACGTCGCAGACAGTGGAGCAGGGGTACAAGCACGGCGGGATGACGGTCCCGGTGATCGTGATGGTGGTGAGCGATCGTGACGCAGTGAAGCCGCAGCAGGTGGGGCTGATGCTCCTGCGCGAGATCTACAAGCGCCATCCGAAGGAGTTCCAGTGGCGCACGGCGTCGATCGATCGACTGGCCGGCGGCCCGCGCGTGCGCGAGGCGGTGGAGAAGGACGGCGGCGTGGAGGCGCTGCTCCCGATCATGGAGCGCGAGGCCAAGGAGTACGAGGCCAAGACCAAGCCGTTCTGGATCTACAAGTAGAGAGCAGCCGCCACTTGCCTGACATCCCATCCGGACCGGTGCGCGCGTGAGCACGATTGCCATCTTCGGCGCCACCGGTCGTACCGGGAAACGCCTCGTTGCCGCGGCGCTGGCGGCGGGGCACACGGTGCGGGCGCTGGCGCGAGATCCGTCGCGCGTCGCCGCGCAACCGGGACTCACCTTCGTCGCCGGCGACGTGCTCGATCCGGCGGCGGTGGCGCAGGTGCTCGCCGGCTGTGATGGAGCGCTCGCCGCGTTAGGCGCCGGCACCACCGCCGATCCCGGCACCACGCGCTCACAGGGGATCCGGAACATCGTGGCCGCGCTGGAGACGTCTGGCGGAGGGCGCTTGCTCGCCGTTGGCGGTGGTGGCGTGCTCGACTCCACCAGCGGCCCCGGGCTCCGCAGCGAACAGCCCGGCTTTCCTGCGGTCTTTCGTCTGGTCTCGGCCGAACATCGCGCGGCATGGGAGGCGATGCGCACGTCGTCGCTGGAGTGGACGTACGTCTGTCCGCCTGATATTCCCGACGCCGAGGCGACCGGGGTATATCGGGTCGCGGCCGACGTGATGCCCGATCACCCCACGGCGCTCCCCACGGGCGACCTGACCGCCTTCATGCTGCAGGAGTTCACCGAGCGGCGCTTTGTGGGGCACCGCGTCGGCATTTGCACCTGACGAACCCCAGGTCGCCGCGTTACTCCAGTCGCAACGCCTCCGTGGGAACGACGCGCGCGGCGCGCATGGCCGGGATGGTCATCGCGACGACTGAAGCCACGAGGACAAGTGCTGCAACGGCGACGTAGGTGACCGGGTCGCTCCGTGTGACGCCGAAGAGCAGTCCCGAGACCAGTCGCGAGGCCGCGGCGGCGCCTAACAAGCCGAGCGCGGTACCCACGGCCGCCAGCACGACTCCGCCACGCACCACCATCCCCGCGGCCTCGCCGCGCGTGGCGCCGAGCGCGAGGCGAATCCCGATTTCGCGGGTGCGTTGCGAGGTGGAGTAGCTCAGCACACCATGGATGCCGACCAGCGCCAACAGCAGCGTGAGCGCGGCAAAGGCCCCCAGCACCACGGTGGTGAAGCGGCGCGACCCTAACGAGGCCTGCAGCGTTTCGCGCAGCGGCTCGACGCCATGAATGGCAAGCTGCGGGTCCACCGCCCAGATGGCCTGCTGCACCTCGGGGGCGAGGTCGGCCAGGTCGCGCGAGCTGCGCACCAGCAGCGCCCCCGAGAATACCGGGGCCTGCCCGAGCGAGACGTATACGGCGGGCGGCGCGGCTTCGGCGGGGCCGCGCACATGCTCGTCCCCCACCACGCCCACGATGCGACGCGCGATTCCCCAGAAGCGGATCTCCTGGCCGAGCGGATCGCGCCCGTCGAAGTAACGCTTCGCCGCCGACTCGTT
>Ga0075163_10005038_pt1 | contig 17673 bp, 15 predicted proteins | sample JI1023141ADNA_FD_71478 | JGI IMG/M metagenome (GOLD analysis project Ga0075163, IMG submission 71478) | Wastewater effluent complex algal communities from Wisconsin, to seasonally profile nutrient transformation and Carbon sequestration -... | ecosystem: Engineered > WWTP > Effluent > Algae...
GCCGCGGTCTGCTCGCACAGCGCGGACAACTCGAAGGTCAGTGCCGCCACATCGGCGGGATCCAGGGCGAGCAGCCGCTGCGCCGCGGTCGCCGAGCCGGTCATCGTGGTGTAGACGACCGAGAGCGCGGTGTGCTCGGGAACCACCGCACCGGCGACACCCACCACACCGGCGACCACAGCGAGGTGCGGCTTTGGCCCCAGCGGATCCCAGGAGTGGTCCGGCCACACCCGTCGGGCCAGCCTCAGCAGCCCACGGCCCTGCGCCCGCGAGGCGGTCCGCGCCGCCGGAGACGGTGTGCGGGCATCGGTTTCGGCATCGGCTGCATCGACCGACAGACCACCGGTGTGCACGGCGGCGGCCAACGACGCGCTGACCAGACCCTGGCTGCGGATGCGCCGGCACAGGTAGGCACGCAGCGTCTCGACGTCGGTGACCCGCCCGGCCGTGATCGCCTCTTCGACGCCGCCGGAGTGCACGTGACCGCCGGTGGGCAGCCGGGAGTCGGCCAGGGTGAGCAGTGTGGCCAGCATCAGAACAAGAAGTAGCGCTGCGCCATCGGCAGTTCGGCGGCGGGCTGCTCCTGCCAGACCTCGCCGTCGATACGCACGGTGAAGGTGTCGGCGTCGACCTCGATCCGTGGCAGTGCGTCGTTGAGCGGCATCTGGGCCTTGCCCACCCGTCGGACGTTGCTCACCGCCAGCAGCTTTCGCCGGACGTCGAGCCGGTCGGGCAGACCGTCCTCCAGCGCTTGAGGTGCCACGAAATGCACCGACGTGGCGGCCGCGGCCGCCGGCGCGGCACCGAACATGGGCCGGGGCAGCACCGGCTGCGGGGTCGGAATGGAGGCGTTGGCGTCGCCCATGGCCGCCCAGGCGATCATGCCGCCCTTGATGACGGCGTGCGGGCGGACACCGAAGAAGGCCGGCTCCCAGAGCACCAGATCGGCCAGCTTGCCGACCTCCACCGAACCGATCTCGTGATCCATGCCGTGCGCCACCGCCGGGCAGATGGTGTACTTCGCGACGTAGCGTCGGGCCCGGTTGTTGTCGGCCCGCACGTCACCTTCCAGAAATCCCCTGCGGCGCTTCATGACGTGCGCGGTCTGCCAGGTGCGCAGTACCACCTCGCCGATCCGTCCCATGGCCTGGGCGTCACTGCCGATCATCGAGATCGCGCCGATATCGTGCAGCAGATCCTCCGCGGCGATGGTCGACGGGCGGATTCGACTCTCCGCGAACGCGAGATCCTCGGGGATGCTCGGGTTCAGATGGTGGCACACCATCAGCATGTCCAGATGTTCGTCGAGGGTGTTGACGGTGTGCGGCCGGGTCGGGTTGGTCGAACTCGGGAGCACATTGGGCTCACCGGCGACGGTGATGATGTCGGGCGCATGCCCGCCTCCCGCACCCTCGGTGTGATAGGCGTGGATGGAGCGGCCCTTCACCGCGGCCAACGTGTCCTCTACGAAACCCATCTCGTTGAGCGTGTCGGTGTGGATGTTGGCCTGCACGCCGGCCGCCTCGGCCACGGTCAGGCAGGCGTCGATCGCCGCGGGGGTGGTGCCCCAGTCCTCGTGCAGCTTGAATCCGGCTGCCCCACCCCGCAACTGCTCCCACAACGCATCGGAGCTGACGGTGTTCCCCTTGCCGAGCAGCGCGACGTTCAGCGGCCAGCCGTCCAGCGCTTCCAGCATCCGGGCCAGATGCCAGGAACCGGGGGTCACCGTGGTGGCCTTGCTGCCCTCCGCGGGGCCGGTACCGCCGGCGATGATGGTGGTGATGCCGCCGCCCAGTGCCTCCTCCATGATCTGCGGGCAGATCAGGTGCACGTGGCAGTCGATGGCGCCGGCGGTGACGATCCGGCCGTTCCCGGCGATGATCTCGGTGGACGGACCGACCACCAGGTCGGGGTGCACGCCGGACATGATGTCGGGGTTGCCCGCCTTGCCGATCGCCACGATGCGCCCGTCGCGGATTCCGATATCGGCCTTGATGATTCCCCAGTAGTCGAGAATGACCGCTCCGGTGATGACGGTGTCCGGCGAACCGTCGGCCCGGGTTGCCCGGCTCTGGCCCATCGATTCGCGCAGTACCTTGCCGCCACCGAACACCGCTTCGTCGCCGGCCAAACCCGGCCCGCCGCTGCGGTCCTCGGTGATCTCGATGAACAGGTCGGTGTCGGCCAGCCTGATCCGGTCCCCGGTGGTGGGACCGTACAGCGCGGCATAGCGGTCACGGGAAAGCGAACTCACGACTGGTCCAATCTGCCGGGCGGGTTCAGCGACAGCCCGTGCACCTCGCGGGTCCCACTCAGCGGAACCAGTGAAACACGCTGGGCGATGCCGGGTTCGAAGCGCACGGCGGTGCCCGCGGGGATATCGAGGCGGTGCCCGTGTGCGGCGGCGCGATCGAAGTCCAGTGCCGAGTTGGCCTGCGGCAGATGCACATGGCTGCCCACCTGCACGGGCCGGTCACCGGTGTTGACCACCTGCAGCGAGAGCTGCGGCGCTCCGGCATTGAGATCGATGTCACCGTCACCGAACACGTATTCACCGGGAATCATGGCACCACTTTCACGGGATCGGGTGGTGGACGGTGACGAGTTTTGTGCCGTCCGGGAACGTCGCCTCGACCTGCACGTCGTGCAGCATTTCCGGGACGCCCTCCATGACCTGCTCGCGGGTGAGCACCCCGCGGCCGCTGACCATGAGTTCGGACACCGTCCGACCGTCGCGGGCCCCCTCCAGGATGTGGTCGGTGATCAGTGCGACGGCCTCGGGGTGGTTCAGCGTGAGGCCGCGCTCTTGCCGTCGCCGGGCCAGTTCGGCCGCGTAGGAGATGAGTAACCGCTCTTGTTCATGCGGCGTTAAACGCATAGTGCGCGATACTGCCACGCCGCGGGTGAATCAGCAGCGCTCGCCGTCATTCCGCGACGTTCTGCAACCTGACCTGACCGCGGGCCACCGTGCGGCCGTCCTCGTCGGTGATGGTGATCAGCCAGAGCTGCTGGCGGCGGCCGCGGTGGATCGGGGTCGAAACCGCGGTCACCGTGCCGGATTTGATGGCACGCAGGAAATCGGTGTTGTTGTTGACGCCGACGACGGTCCCGCCGCCGTGCTCGGCGAGCCAGACATGCCCGCAGACACTCGCCAGGCTCTCCACGATCGCGCAGTAGACGCCCCCATGGACGATCCCCCACGGTTGCTTCACCTTGTCGGTAATCTCCAGGCTGGCGCGCCCGCCGTCCGGTGTCACCTCCAGGTATTGCAGTCCCAATTCGCTGTCGAAGCCGGCGCCGAGGCCGGGAGGCAGAGATGCGGTCACGAAATCAGTGTCTACACCTTCTGGTCCGAGAATGCGGAAGGGCCCCACGCGTAATGCGTGGGGCCCTTCCTTCGAGTGGACCGGGGGTCTCTGCAGCCCTCAGGACTCCGGCTCGGTCCGTTAGCCTCGCAGCTATAGGATAGGCAAGGCTGCCCTAATTTAGCAAGGCCTTCCCTACGGCGATCCTGTTCGCGCCGCGCACCGGCAGGCCGAACCCGACCAGAGCGTCCAGGATCGCCTGGCCGCGGCACATGCTCGTCAGCTCGCTGGACCCGGCCAGCAGCGGCACCTGAGTCGACGCGCCCACCACGGCCGCCCCGACGATGTTCCACATCGACGCGATGGAAATGGCGCCGTCGCTGACCTCGTAGAGCTTGGCGAACATCGGGGCCAGTGCGCGGTGGCTGCGGTGCGCCACCCATGTCGTCAGCGCCGCCTCGCTGGGCAGCGCCACGATGCCGTCTCGGGTGGTGCGCACCGTGCCGACCGTGGCGCGCTGCGCCAGATACGTGTCGTCGGGCAGAGCGCGCAGCGTCGGATCGACCACTCCGACCCAGTCGATGGCCCCTTCGGAGTCGACATGCACCCACAGGTTCTCCAACCCGGTGTCCCAGGCGCGCCCCTCCAGCGCCACCAGCGGCACCACCCGCCCGATCACCACGTGCGACAGCGTCGCCGCCAGCTGCTGTGCCACCGCGGCGCGGCTGTCGGTCTCGGCGATTGCGGCGTCGAACATGGCGCGCAGCCGGTCGGTGGTCATCACCTCGACCAGCGGCCACCACCGCCGCCGGGAAAGGTCACCCATCACCGCCACCCCGTAGACCCGCGGGCATTCGGGGTAGAGCTCCCGCAGTCGCCGGCTGGACTCGTGTAGCGGTAGCGCCCGCCTGATCGACATGCGCGCGATCAGCGGATCGTCGACCACGACCGTCATCAGCACCTCCTCCTTCAGTTAGGTTAGCCTTACTATAGTCATCGACGACAAACGGACCAATACCTGTGACTGGACTCACAGATAACTCGGAAATGGGCCATGACCGGCCAGGAAGAGCGCGTCGCCCGTCGAATGACCTGGACCGTAGGTGGGATACGACGCACGGTAGTAAGGGCGTAGTACCCTGATTCCATTGCTCAGGAGAGTGAACAGAACATGGCCAAGTTGACGCGGCTCGGGGAACTCGAGCGCGAAGTGATGGACCACTTGTGGACCTCGCGCGAACCGCAAACGGTGCGCCAGGTGCACGAGGCCCTCGCCGCGCGCCGCGACCTCGCCTACACCACGATCATGACGGTCCTGCAGCGGCTGGCGAAGAAGAATCTCGTCGTCCAGCATCGCGATGACCGCGCCCACCGCTACGCCCCGACGCACGGCCGTGACGAGCTCGTCGCCGGCCTGATGGTCGACGCACTGGATCAGGCAGCCGACTCGGGCAGTCGCGAGGCCGCATTGGTGCATTTCGTCGAACGCGTGGGTGCCGACGAGGCCGACGCGCTGCGTCGCGCACTCGCCGAATTGGAGTCCAAGCACCGGGTTGGCCCACCCGCTGGTAATTCGGGCACCGGCTGAGGGACACTGACGGCGTGTCCGCGCTGGCCTTCTCCATCGTCGCGCTGGTGCTCGTCGGTCCGGTTCCCGCGCTCCTCGCGCGCGCATCCTGGCCGCTGCGCGCGCCGCGTGCCGCCATCGTGCTGTGGCAGGCCATCGCACTCGCGGCGGTGTTGTCGGCGTTCTCCGCCGGGCTCGCGATCGCCAGCCGGCTGTTCGTCCCCGGCCCCGACGGCCGCCCCACCGCCAGGCTGACCAGCGAGATCGCCGTCCTCGGCTGGCCGCTGTGGGCGCTGTACGTGGTGGTCTTTGCGCTCACCCTGATGATCGGCGCGCGGCTGATCATCGCGGTGCTGCAGGTCGCCGTTGCCACCCGGCGCCGTCGCGCCCATCACCGCATGGTGGTCGACCTGGTCGGGATGTCCCGCGACGAAGTACGCAATCTCGTGCGCCGGCCCAGCGGGCTGCGCGTGCTGGGCGTCGCCCAGCCGATGGCCTACTGCCTGCCCGGCGTGCGCAGCCGCGTGGTCGTCAGCGAGGGTGCGCTCACCACGCTGTCGGAATCCGAGATCGACGCCATCCTCAGCCACGAGCGTGCCCACCTGCGTGCCCGCCACGATCTGGTGCTGGAGATGTTCACCGCGGTCCATGCCGCGTTCCCGCGCTTCGTGCGCAGCGGCAACGCCCTCGACGCGGTCCGACTGCTCATCGAACTGCTCGCCGACGACGCCGCGGTCCGGGTCGCCGGGCCCACTCCCCTGGCCCGCGCGCTGGTGGCCTGCGCCGGTGGACGCACCCCGTCCGGCGCACTGGCGGCCGGCGGACCGACCACGGTGGTCCGCGTGCAGCGTCTCTGCGGCGAGGGCAATAGTCTTGCCCTGGCAGCGGCGGCGTACACCGCCGCCGCCGCGATCCTGATCATCCCCACGGTGGCGCTGGCACTTCCCTGGCTCACCGAGCTGCACCGCCTGTTCAGTCACTAGGGCATAAACCCAGAGCCGGCGGCGATTCACCCATCGACGACGTAGACGACACGAAAGGCTGCCGCATGACCAGTTCGGGCAACACCGGCAAGGCACAGATCGGGGTCACCGGCCTCGCGGTCATGGGATCCAACATCGCGCGGAACTTTGCCCGCCACGGTTACACCGTTGCGCTGCACAACCGCTCGATCGCCAAGACCGACGCACTGCTGGCCGAGCACGGGACCGAGGGCAACTTCGTGCGCACCGAGACCATCGCCGAGTTTCTCGACGCACTGGAGAAGCCGCGCCGCGTGCTGATCATGGTCAAGGCCGGCGACCCGACCGACGCCGTCATCAACGAGCTCGCCGATGCGATGGAGGAAGGCGACATCATCATCGACGGCGGCAACGCGCTCTATACCGACACCATCCGCCGCGAGAAGGCCATCCGCGAACGTGGGCTGCACTTCGTCGGCGCCGGCATCTCCGGCGGCGAGGAGGGCGCGCTCAACGGCCCGTCGATCATGCCGGGCGGCCCCGCCGAGTCCTACGTCTCCCTCGGACCGCTGCTAGAGGAGATCTCCGCGCACGTCGACGGCGTGCCGTGTTGTACCCACATCGGACCCGACGGTGCCGGGCACTTCGTGAAGATGGTGCACAACGGCATCGAGTACTCCGATATGCAGCTCATCGGCGAGGCCTACCAGCTGTTGCGCGACGGCCTCGGTCTGGCGGCTGGCGAGATCGCCGATGTCTTCACCGAGTGGAACAAAGGCGATCTGGACAGCTACCTGGTCGAGATCACCGCCGAGGTGCTCAAGCAGGTCGACGCCAAGACCGGCAAGCCGCTGGTCGACCTGATCCTCGACGAGGCCGAGCAGAAGGGCACCGGCCGCTGGACGGTCAAGTCCGCTCTCGATCTGGGCGTGCCCGTCACCGGCATCGCCGAGGCGGTGTTCGCCCGCGCCCTGTCCGGCTCGGTCGCCCAGCGCACCGCCACCACCGGCCTGGCCTCCGGCAGCCTCGGCGAAAAGCCCAGCGATGCAGCGCAATTCACCGAGGACATCCGTCAGGCGCTGTACGCCTCGAAGATCATCGCCTACGCCCAGGGTTTCAACCAGATCCAGGCCGGCAGTGCCGAGTACAACTGGGACATCACCCCGGGCGATATGGCGCGCATCTGGCGCGGCGGTTGCATCATCCGGGCCAAGTTCCTCAACCGGATCACCGACGCTTTCGACAACAACGCCGATCTGCCCACCCTGATCGTCGACCCGTACTTCCGCGACGCCATCGAGGCCGCCATCGACAGCTGGCGCCGGGTCGTGGTCACGGCCACCGCGCTGGGCATCCCGATTCCCGGCTTCAGCTCCGCGCTGTCCTACTACGACGGGCTGCGCACCGAGCGGCTGCCGGCCGCACTCACCCAGGGCTTGCGCGACTTCTTCGGCGCACACACCTATGGCCGCATCGACACCGACCGCGACAAGCGCTTCCACACCCTGTGGAGCGGTGACCGCAGCGAGGTGCAGGCCTAGCTTTCCCCCGCGAGCAGACGCAAATGGCCGCCAATACGGGCCAAAATGCGGCCATTTGCGTCTGCTCGCGGGATGTTCGGAGCCCACTAGACTCACGGGTGTGCAGTTTCTCAACGGCCACACCCCGCCCTACGACCTGACCTACAACGACGTCTTCGTCGTGCCCGGGCGCTCCGAGGTGGCGTCGCGGTTCGACGTCGATCTGTCGACCGTCGACGGGTCGGGGACCACCATCCCGGTGGTGGTGGCGAACATGACCGCGGTCGCCGGACGGCGGATGGCCGAGACGGTGGCGCGCCGCGGCGGCATCGTGGTGCTACCCCAGGACCTGCCGCTGTCGGTGGTGGCGCACACCGTCGACTTCGTCAAGAGCCGCGACCTCGTCGTCGACACACCGGTGATCCTGGGCCCCGACGACTCGGTGTCCGACGCCACCGCGCTGATCCACAAGCGCGCGCACGGTGCGGCGGTGGTGGTGTTCGAGGGTCGCCCGATCGGCGTGGTCACCGAGGCGTCCTGCGTCGGCGTGGACCGCTTCGCCCGGGTCCGCGACGTCGCCATCAGTGATTTCATCACCGCACCGGTCGGCACCGACCCACGCAAGGTCTTCGACCTGCTCGAGCATGCCCCGGTCGACATCGCGGTGCTCACCGACGGCAAGGGCGAACTTGCCGGGGTACTGACCCGGACCGGCGCCATCCGCGCCGGCATCTACACCCCCGCCGTGGACGCCAGGGGACGGCTGCGGATCGCGGCCGCGGTCGGTATCAACGGCGATGTCGGCGCCAAGGCACGCGGCCTCGCCGAGGCCGGCGCGGATCTGCTCGTCATCGACACCGCGCACGGCCATCAGGCCAAGATGCTGGACGCCATCGCCGCGGTCGCCTCGCTCGATCTCGGCCTGCCGATCGCGGCGGGCAACGTGGTGTCCGCCGAGGGCACCCGGGATCTGATCGGGGCGGGCGCGTCGATCGTGAAGGTGGGCGTCGGTCCCGGTGCGATGTGCACCACCCGCATGATGACCGGGGTCGGCCGCCCGCAGTTCTCCGCCGTTGTCGAATGCGCGGCTGCGGCAAGAGAACTCGGTGGACATGTGTGGGCCGACGGCGGGGTGCGGCATCCGCGCGATGTGGCACTGGCGCTGGCCGCCGGCGCGGCGAACGTGATGATCGGCTCCTGGTTTGCCGGCACCTACGAGTCCCCCGGCGACCTGCTGCGTGACCGCGACGGCCAGCCGTTCAAGGAGAGCTACGGAATGGCCTCCAAACGCGCGGTGGCCGCCCGCACCGCCGCCGACAGCGCGTTCGACCGGGCGCGCAAGGGTCTGTTCGAGGAGGGCATCTCCAGCTCCCGGATGGCGCTGGACGCGGCGCGCGGCGGTGTCGAGGATCTGCTCGACCACATCACCTCCGGGGTGCGCAGCACCTGCACCTACGTCGGGGCCGCGACGCTGCCCGAACTGCACGACAAGGTGGTGCTCGGCGTGCAGTCGGCCGCCGGGTTCGCCGAGGGGCATCCACTGCCGACCGGTTGGTGATTCCGCCCGCCCGCCGCGGGCGGTTACCATGGACCGGATTTCGTCGACACAGACCAGAGAGGGACTCCGTGCCACAGGCACCCGTTGAAGCCCACGGTTCTCAAGTGGGCGCGGGGATTCCGCTCGGCACACCGGCCCCGCACGACCCCGCCGACGCCGAGCCGTCCAGTAGCCGGCCGGGCAGCAGGCCCGGCAGACCTCCGGTGAGCATCCGATGAACCTCACCATGACGCTTCTCAGCCTGCTGGCGTTCGTCCTGCTGACGGCCGGAACCGCGCTGTTCGTGGCGGCCGAGTTCGCCTTGACGGCTCTGGAACGCAGCATCGTCGAGGCCAACGCCCGCACCGGGGGGCGACGCGACCAGTTCGTCCTCAAGGCGCACCGCACCTTGAGTTTTCAGCTATCCGGTGCCCAGCTGGGCATATCCATCACCACCCTGGCCACCGGGTACCTGGCCGAACCGGTGGTGGCCCGCCTGCTCTACGCGCCGCTGACCGCGCTGCGCCTCCCGGCCGACTGGGTGAGCCCGATCGCGTTGGTGCTGGCACTGCTGATCGCCACCTCGGTGTCGATGATCTTCGGCGAGCTGGTCCCCAAGAACCTCGCGGTCGCCAAGCCGCTGCCCACCGCCCGGTTCGCCGCCGCGCCGCAGTGGTATTTCGCCAAGCTGTTCACCCCGGTCATCAAGGCCACCAACGGCACCGCCAACTGGATCCTGCGCCGGATGGGCATCGAGCCGGCCGAGGAATTGCGCTCCGCGCGATCGCCGCAGGAACTGGTGTCGTTGGTGCGCACCTCGGCCCGCCGTGGCGCGCTGGACGCCGACACCGCCGTGCTCGTCGACCGCTCCCTGCAGTTCGGCGACCGTTCCGCCGAGGAGCTGATGACCCCGCGGTCGAAGATCGAATCGCTGGAACTCGAGGACACCGTTGCCGACCTGCTGTCCGCCGCGATCCGCACCGGCTACTCGCGATTTCCCATCGTCGACGGTGACCTGGATCAGACCGTCGGCATGGTGCACGTCAAGCAGGTCTTCGAGGTGCCGCCGCAACGCCGGGGCAGCACCCCGCTGTCCCGGTTGGCGGTTCCGGTGCCCACCGTGCCCGCATCCCTCGACGGGGACGCCGTGATGACCCAGATCCGCGGCAACGGCATCCAAACCGCCATGGTGGTCGACGAGTACGGCGGCACGGCAGGCATGGTCACCTTCGAGGACCTCATCGAGGAGATCGTCGGCGACGTACGCGACGAACACGACGACGCCACCCCCGATGTGGTGCAGAGCCGGGCCGGCTGGGAGGTCTCCGGGCTACTCCGGATCGACGAGGTGGATTCCGAGACGCCGTTCCGCGCACCCGAGGGCGACTACGAGACGATCGGGGGGCTCGTGCTGGAGAAGCTCGGGCACATCCCCGAGGTCGGCGAAACCGTGGAGCTGACCGAGTTCGACCCCGACCAGTCCGGCGATGAACCGGTGTACTGGCAGGCCCGCATCCTGAAGATGGACGGCCGTCGCATCGACCTGCTGGAACTGGTCAAGACCGAGGGCCGCAACAACTTCGAGGGTCCCGATGGGCGGTGACTTGTTCGCGGTCGCGCTGACCGTGCTGCTGCTGGCCGCCAACGCGTTCTTCGTCGGCGCGGAGTTCGCCCTGATCTCGGCGCGGCGCGACCGCCTGGAAGCACTGGCCGAACAGGGCAAAAAGCGTGCCGTCACGGTGATGCGAGCGGCGGAGAACCTGTCGCTGATGCTGGCCGGTGCGCAGCTGGGCATCACCATCTGCTCGATCCTGCTGGGCCGGGTCGGCGAACCCGCGGTCGCCCACCTGCTGGAGAAACCGTTCGCACTGCTCGGGGTCGGGGACGCCGTCCTGCACACCGTGTCGTTCATCGTGGCGCTGGCGGTCGTGGTGACCCTGCACGTGCTGCTGGGCGAGATGGTGCCCAAGAACATCGCCATCGCCGGCCCGGAGGCCACCGCGATGCTGCTGGTGCCGCCGTACCTGATCTACATCCGCGCGGCACGCCCGCTGATTGCGTTCTACAACTGGGCCGCCAACACCACGCTGCGGGCGCTGCGGGTGGAACCCAAGGACGAACTCGACGTCACGGTCTCCACCGTCGAGCTGTCGGACATGATCGCCGAATCGCTGTCCGAGGGGCTGCTCGACCGCGAGGAGCACACCCGGTTGACCCGCGCGCTGCAGATCCGCGACCGCTGCGTGGCGGACCTGGCCATCCCACTGGACCGTATCCGCGCGGTGCCGGTCGCCGCGCCGGGGTCGGGCCCCACCATCGCCGCCGTCGAGCAGGCGCTCTCGGAGACCGGGTATTCCCGGTTCCCCGTCACCAATGCCGACGGCAGCTACCTGGGCTATCTGCACATCAAGGATGTGCTGCCGGTACTCAGCGAGGAGCGCACCCAGCTCGACTCCGCGATGGTCCGCCCGCTGATCCAGATGCCGTCGACGCTGCCGCTGCCGGACGCGTTGACTCGGTTGCGCCGCAACAAGAGTCACCTCGCTCTGGTGACCGATGGCGGTCGGATCACCGCGATGGTCACGCTGGAGGACCTGGTGGAGGACCTGGTGGGCACCGTGCGCGACGGGACGCACCGGGTCTGATGGCCACGGTCCTGCCCGAAGCGGACTGGCTGGCCCGCGAGGCCGCGCACCAGCAGCGGGTGCACCGGTTCACCGCACCGCACCAGCACCGCGCGCAACGGGGCGAACCGCACCCGGTGTGGGATTTCCTGTTCACCTACTACAGCCTGCGTCCCCGCCAGTTGCGGCGCTGGCACCCGGGCTTCGGGATCTATCTGGACGGGCCGGCGGCCGGACGCTTCGCCACCCGCCCCGGTTATGACCGTGTCGACGGCGCGGCGACGGTGACCGACACCGCACTGGCGTCGCGGCGCCCCACCGTGTCCTTCATCGCGGAGCTGCTGTCGGCCACGGCCGACCGGGCGCCACGCTTCAACTGTTTCGGGCTGCACGAGTGGGCGATGGTCTACCGGTCCCCCGAGGTGCGCCACGGTCAGGTGCCGCTGCGACTCGGGGCGCCGGGCACCGATGCAGTCGTCGATGCGATGCCGTTGCGGTGCAGCCACTTCGACGCGTTCAGGTTCTTCACCCCGGCCGCCGCCGAGCTCAACGGTGAGCAGTTGCGCCGCGACACCCAGCTGGCGACCGAGCAGCCGGGGTGCATTCACGCGGCGATGGACTTGTACAAATGGGCCTACAAACTGGGTCCGTTGGTGCCCTCGGAACTGGTGATGGACTGTCTGGACCTGGCCGCCGACGCCCGTGCCATCGATATGCGTGCCAGCCCATACGACCTGACCGACTACGGATTTGCGCCGATTACCATCGAGACCGCGGCCGGGCGCGCCGAGTACGTCAAGGCCCAGCAGGGCATCACCGAACGGGCCGCGCCGTTGCGCGCAGAACTGGCTCGCCGGTGTGAGCTGCTGCTCACCAGGTCCACCGCGGGGTCGCCGGCAGTTACCGGCGGGTAAACTAGTCCGACTGCTAAGGGAGGAAACATGACCGAGCGCGTGACGGTGGGCAACCTGCGGGTTGCCAAGGTTCTGCATGACTTCATCACGGCCGAAGCGTTGCCCGGCACCGGCCTGGACCCCGATACCTTCTGGTCCGGTGTCGACAAGGTCGTCGCCGACCTCACCCCGCAGAACCAGGATCTGCTGGCGCGCCGCGATGACCTGCAGGCCCAGATCGACAAGTGGCACCGGGCCCGGGTCATCGGCCCGTTCGACGCGGCCGAGTACAAGCAGTTCCTCACCGATATCGGCTACCTGACTCCGGAACCGGACGATTTCACCGTCACCACCTCCGGGGTCGATACCGAGATCACCAGCACCGCCGGCCCGCAGCTGGTGGTGCCGATCCTCAATGCCCGGTTCGCCCTGAATGCGGCCAACGCCCGATGGGGGTCGCTGTACGACGCGCTGTACGGCACCGACGTCATCTCCGACGAGGGTGGCGCCGAGGCAGGCTCCTCCTATAACACGGTCCGCGGCGACAAGGTCATCGCCTATGCCCGCACGTTCCTCGACGAGGCGGTGCCGCTGGCGTCGGGCTCGTGGGCCGATATCGACGGCCTGACGATCGAGGACGGACAGCTCTCGCCCGCCCTCGCCGACCCGAGCGCCTTTGTCGGCTACACCGGTGAACTCGGCTCCCCGTCCTGGTCGGTGCTGCTGGAGCACAACGGCCTGCACATCGAGATCCTCATCGACCCGGACTCCCCGATCGGCGCCGGCGACAAGGCCGGCATCAAGGATGTGGTGCTGGAGTCCGCGATCACCACCATCATGGACTTCGAGGACTCGGTGGCCGCCGTGGACGCCGAAGACAAGGTGCTCGGATACCGCAACTGGCTGGGACTCAACCGCGGCGATCTCTCCGAAGAGGTCAGCAAGGGCGGCAAGTCGTTCACCCGGGTGCTCAACCCCGACCGTGTCTTCACCCGCCCGGACGGCGAGGGTGAGCTCACCCTGCCCGGACGCAGCCTGCTGTTCGTGCGCAACGTCGGGCACCTGATGACCAATGACGCGATCGTCTTCGACGCCGACGGTGCGGACGGCGCGGAAGTTCCCGAAGGCATCCAGGACGCGCTGTTCACCGGTCTGATCGCGATGCACGGACTGTCCGAGGGCGACCAGAACGGGCCGTACCGCAACAGCCGCACCGGCTCGGTGTACATCGTGAAGCCCAAGATGCACGGCCCCGACGAGGTCGCGTTCACCTGTGAGCTGTTCAGCCGCGTCGAGGATGTTCTCGGCCTGCCCCAGGGCACCCTGAAGGTCGGCATCATGGACGAGGAGCGCCGCACCACGCTGAACCTGAAGGCCGCCATCAAGGCCGCCGCCGATCGGGTGGTGTTCATCAACACCGGTTTCCTGGACCGCACCGGCGACGAGATCCACACCTCGATGGAGGCCGGCCCGATGATCCGCAAGGGCGCGATGAAATCGCAGCCGTGGATCAAGGCCTACGAGGACAACAACGTCGATGTCGGTCTGGCCACCGGCCTGTCCGGGCGCGCGCAGATCGGCAAGGGCATGTGGGCGATGACCGATCTGATGGCCGATATGGTCGAGCAGAAGATCGGCCAGCCCCGCGCCGGCGCCACCACGGCGTGGGTGCCCTCCCCGACTGCGGCCACCCTGCACGCCATGCACTACCACCAGGTCGACGTCGCCGCGGTGCAGAAGGAACTGGCCGGGAAGAAGCGCGCCACCATCGACGAGCTGCTGACCATCCCGCTGGCCGGCGAGCTGGCCTGGTCACCCGATGAGATCCACGAAGAGGTGGACAACAACTGCCAGTCCATCCTGGGCTACGTGGTGCGCTGGGTCGACGCCGGCGTCGGCTGCTCCAAGGTGCCCGACATCCACAACGTCGCGCTGATGGAAGACCGTGCCACGCTGCGCATCTCCAGCCAGCTACTGGCCAACTGGCTGCGCCACGGTGTGATCACCGAAGGGGACGTCAAGGCCAGCCTGCGCCGGATGGCCGCGGTCGTCGACGAGCAGAACGCCGGAGATCCCGACTATCTGCCGATGGCCCCCGACCCGGAGGCCAGCATCGCGTTCCAGGCGGCTCAGGAGCTGATCCTGGCCGGGACCCAGCAGCCCAGCGGCTACACCGAGCCGATCCTGCACCGCCGCCGCCGCGAGTTCAAGGCGCGTGCCGCGAGCCAGTGACTAGACTTCGGCGGGGCATTCGACACGACGAGCTAAGAGGGTAGGGATGGGCAGGCACAGCATTCCCGACCCCGACGACACCGGCGACCGGACCTCCCAGGGGCCGGACGCCGGTTACGGGTCAGACGCCGCCGGGAGCGGCTCCGGTTTCGGTGACTTCGGTGCGGACGCAGGCGAATACGGTCCCGACGATTACCGCTACGACGACGACTCCGGATACGACAGCGACTCCGGCTACGACACCGGTGCCGGCTATGACGAGCCCGCACCGGCACCGCGCGGATTCCCCGCGGTCGCCGACGAGGATCAGCCCACCCAGGCGTTCTCGGTCACCGGTCGCCAGCGCGCCTACGACAGCGGTGAATGGACGGGCAGTCACCGTGCGGTGACTCCGGGCCGGCGCAAGGTCAGCCCGGTCGTCATCGGTGCGTTGATCACCGTCGTCGTGGTGGTCGGCGCCGTCATTCTGTGGCGCTTCTTCGGCGACGCCCTGTCCAACCGCAGCCAAGCCTCCGCCGATCGCTGCGTCGAGGGCGAGGTGACGGTCGCGGTCATCGCCGATCCCGCCATCGCCGATCAGGTCGGCACCCTGGCCGAGCAGTACAGCAAGACCGCGGATCCGGTGGGTGACCGCTGCGTGCAGGTCGCGGTCAAGGCCGCGGACTCCACCGCGGTGATCGACGGTTTCGGCCAGGCGTGGCCCGGCGATCTCGGCGAGCGCCCCGCACTGTGGATCCCGGCGAGTTCGATCTCCTCGGCGCGGCTGGAAACCGCCAGCGGCGGCAAGACCGTCATCGACAGCCGCCCGCTGGTGAGCTCGCCGGTCGTGCTCGCCGTCCGCCCCGAGCTCAAAGCGGCACTGGCCCAGCAGAACTGGTCCAGCCTGCCCGGACTGCAGAGCGATCCGGCCGCACTGGACGGGCTCAACCTGCCGGGCTGGGGTGCACTCAAGTTGTCGCTGCCGCTCACCGGTAACAGCGACGCCGCCTATCTGGCCGCCGAGGCGGTGGCCGCCGCGTCGGCGCCCGCCGGGTCGCCGGGCTCTGCCGGCGCGGGTGCCGCACAACGGCTGCTGGCCGGGCAACCCGAGTTGGCCGATACCGCGGCCTCGACGGCACTGGATGCCCTCATCAACGCCTCCGACCCGGCGACGGCACCCGTACACGCGGTCGCCACCACCGAGCAGAAGCTGTTCGAGCGGGGTGCGGATGTCGCCGACGCCGCCAATGTCCTCAGCGCCTGGATCCCGTCGGGTCCGACCGCTGTCGCCGATTTCCCCGCGGTGCTGCTCAGCGGTGACTGGCTGTCCAAGGAACAGCTCACCGCGGCAAGCGAGTTCGACCGCTTCATGCGAAAACCCGAACAACTCGCCGAGCTTGCCAAGGCCGGCTTCCGCGTCGAGGGTGTCGCACCGCCGAGCAGTCCGGTCACCGATTTCCCAGCGCTCGCGCAGCCGCTGTCGTTCGGCGATCCGGCGTCGCGCGCCGCGCTGGCCACTCGGCTGGCCACACCGGCCCGAGGCGGCACCGTCACCGTGATGCTCGGCCAGGCGACACCCGGGCTGACCGATGTCGCCAGCGCACTCGACGATCGACTGCAGCAACTGCCCCCCACAGCGGCGGTGGGATTGTGGACCTTCGACGGAGTGGCCGGTCGCTCGGCGATCACCACCGGTCCGCTCGGTGACGATGTCGGCGGCACCCCGCGGTCGGCGGCGCTGGGTTCGAGCCTGCAATCCCAGGGCGGATCAGCCAGCGGCGCGGTGTCCTTCACCACGCTGCGACTCGTCTATGCCGAGGCATTGACCAACTTCCGGGCCGGCGAACCGAATTCGGTGCTGGTGATCACATCCGGTCCGCACACCGACCGCAGTCTGGACGGCCCGGGACTGATCTCCTACGTCCAGGGTGCGGCGGACCCCGAACGCCCGGTGGCGGTGAATGTCATCGACGTGGGCGACGATCCGGACCGGTCGACGTGGGAAGAGGTGGCGCGGGCCAGCGGCGGCGAGTACCGCAATGTGCCCGGCGCGAACGATCCCGGTCTCGCCGATGCGGTCGCCGCGTTCCTGGGCTGAACCCGTCAACTCCGGCGCAGCACGCACCGCACCCCGAAGTGATCGGAGGGGAACACCCGCGGCAGTGCCGGGGAGATCGGCTCGCGCCCCAACAGGTCGACCGATTCCGCAAACCAGCTGTCCCCCTTGGTCAGCACCCGGTCGAACCGGACGTGGCGGTGCTTGTCCTTCATGTCGAACCGCATGTGGTTGATCGTGGTGTCCTCGGTGTATCCCGGCTCGCCGGGGCGCAGCATCGGCCAGACGTCCCGATAGTCGGCAGGCAGAATGCCGTTCTCCCCGTCACGAAGGTTGAAATCACCCAGCACCACCGCGTTCTCGGCGTTCCGCACGGACCCGCAGATCAGCCCGAGTTGGCGGGCACGCAGCGGAGCGGAGGCCTTTCCGCTTTCGAGGTGGACGCCGACCACGATCAGCCGCTCGCCGTTGACGGTGAGCTGCGCGGTCAGGTATCCGCGCGACAGCCGGGTCGGCAGCCGGGTGTAGCTGACGCGGTCGACGGGGATGCGGGACAGCAACAGCATGCCGTAATTGCCGCGGCGCCCGCCGACGACCGCGGCACTGCGGTAGTGTTCCCGGATCCAGGGCTGCTGGAGGAACACCGCGCGGGCGGCGGGGGTGACCTCTTGAAAGACCATGATGTCCAGCGCTTCCCGGGCCAACAGGTCGGCGATCGCGCGGTGACGCTGATCGGCGTGCTCCTCGTTGAACCAGATGTTGTATGTGCTGAGCGCCAGCCGCTCGGCGTCGCATCGAGTACGGTTGCCACGCTCGGTGTTCCACCGCTGCCGGCCTGGATCGAACCGCAGCACGGGCACCGTCGTCGGCCGACCGAAGATGCGCCGCCACAGCCGGTCCATGAGGCCCAAGCTACCCCGCCGCTGCGGGACACACTCGCGGCGCGCGCCAGGCGCGCGGCAGCGTCACCGCGATACCGATGAGCCCGACGCCGAGCG
>Ga0075163_10005039_pt1 | contig 17669 bp, 10 predicted proteins | sample JI1023141ADNA_FD_71478 | JGI IMG/M metagenome (GOLD analysis project Ga0075163, IMG submission 71478) | Wastewater effluent complex algal communities from Wisconsin, to seasonally profile nutrient transformation and Carbon sequestration -... | ecosystem: Engineered > WWTP > Effluent > Algae...
CGCGAGACGATCAGCTCCTGGTGGCGGCGCAGGAACTCGGCCATCGAGATCGGGTTGGTGATGCGGCCGGCCGGCTTGCAGATCTCGAGCAGGTCCTCGAGGTACTCGTTCCAGTACAGCGCCAGGCTGCGGTTCTCGGGGCGGCGCAGGAACTTGATGCGCTCGACCGAGAAGTCGGCCTTGACCGGGGTGCGGAAGCGCGGGCGGATCGCGTGCAGGTCGTAGAGCACCGGCGGCTTCTCGCGATCGAAGTCGACGTCGTCGTAGTGCCAGCGCGCGCGGAGCTGGGCCCAGGTGTGGATCGTGAGGACCGGATCCTGCTCGCTGTCGATCACCAGGAAGCGCGCGCCATCGACCCCGACCACCGTGATCCAGTGGGTCCACTCGTCCACGCACAGGAGCACGGGGATCTGCTCTTCGCGGAGGAGCTTGACCAGGCGACGCCGGGCCTCCTCGGCGTCGCGCGAGCGCTCGAGCACGAGGTCGCACTCGAAGGCGCGCGCGGCGCGCGCGAGGCGGATCTCGTTGGTGCCGCTCCACCAGTGGGTGCGCGCGGTCCGCGCGATCTCTTGCGCGTGCACGGTGCGACCGAGCGCGACCAGCGCGTGCTTGAGCGCGAACGGACCACACGTCCATTCGTTGGGCTGCGGGTAGAAGCCGGGGCGGTGTCGGAGCGAGGTCGGCGCGGGCATCGGGACCTCCACAGAGTATCGCGCCGGGGCTCGGAGGCCAGTCCGCGGAAACGGAAATACATGAATAATATCATATATTTATGAGCGGAGATCGGCCCCGCCGCGAGGTCCTGGCGAGGCCTTCGCGCGAGAAATTGGCCCACGGGGCAGGCTGGCGGGCCGCTGGTGGGCGCGCGGCCCCCTGCGATTGCGGCCACATAGCCCCGCCGAGCTTATCCACAGGGCCGCCGCGACGATCGCAGGCAAAGGATTCAGGCAGGTTACGAGCGACGCGAGGCCGTCAAAAGCCGGGCTCCGGCGGCCAGTTTTCCCCCGGCTGGACCCGATCGCGAGGGAGCCCGACCCGCCCCAGATGATCGAGCATGACCTCGCACGCGACACACACCGCGAGCGCCTGGTCGGCCGCGAAGAACGGATCGTCGCCGCTAGCGGCGACGCGGATCGCGCCGGGCGCGAGGGCGGCGAGCGCGGCGGTCAACGGTTCGCGATCGAGGCTCCCGGCGGGTAGCCCGCGCGCGGATTCGATCGCGCCGAGGTAGCTCGACAGCGCGCGCGGCAGCGGACACGCCCCGGGCGGGCACGCGGGCGGCGGAAGCTGGTTCTCGCTCGCGCCGCGGAGCCACGCCGCGACATAGATCTCGACGTTGGCGGCGACCGGCACGACGCCACCGCCGCCGGCCCGCGCGTCGACCCAGACCTGACCGCGATGGGGTCCGCCGACGATCAATAGCGCGAGCTGACCGCAGCCGAGGTGGCCGAGGCCAACCGCGCCGCGGTAGAGCGCGCGGCCGGGCGCGCGAGGATCGAAGGTGCCCTCGGCCAGCGCGTGTTGCAGCGGATGATCGAGCGGGAACAGGCCGTGGTACGGGCCGGCGCCACCGTCGCCGAGGGCGGTGAGCCATCCGCGATGCCACGGCGACAGCGCGCCGCCCAGGCGCTCGGCCACCGCCGCGGCCCGCTCGGGGGACAGCGGCGGCCGGAGCTGGTAGCGATGGCTGCCGGCGCCGAAACGTCGTCGCGCGGGATCGGCTGCAGCCTGGGTCGCGAGCCAGGCCCGGACGGTGGCGGCGTCTCCCTCGGTCACGACGGGCGGGCCGCGGCGTGGACGATCGCCATGCTGATCGCGGTCTCGAGGTCGGGCGCGAAGGCCAGGCGCCCGGGCACGCGCTTGATCCCGGCTCGCTCGAACAGCGCGGCCGGCTCGGGCGGCACCGCCGCCAGGATCACCATCCGCCCGCTGCGCCCCAGGCGATCGAGGGTCGACTCGAAGGCGACCAGACCGGTGGCGTCCATGACCGCGACCTTGTCCATCGCCAGGATCACGGTGTGCGCGCTGCGGTCGACCGCGCCCAGGGTCTCCATCGCCAGGTTGGCGGCGCCGAAGAACATCGGGCCGGCGATGTCGTAGAGCTTGATCCCGGGCGGGACGTCGAGGCGTCGCGCCCGATCGTCGTCGAGGGTGATGCGGGTCAGGACCGCCATCCGGCGCATGAACAGGAGCGCGGCCAGGACGACGCCCACCGACACCGCGAGGATCAGATCGAACAGGACGGTCAGGGCGAAGCAGGTGACCAAGACGACGACGTCGCTGCGCGGCGCGATCCGCAGCAGCCGGAGGACGTGGCGGGCCTCGAAGGTCGAGGCCGCGACCGCCAGGAGCACCGCGGCCAGGCCGGCCAGCGGGACGTGGGCGAACAGCGGCGCCAGCGCGATCGTGATCGCGATCAGCACCACGGCCTGAAACCCCGCGGCCAACGGCGAGCGCGCGCCGGCCCGGAGGTTGGCGGCGGTGCGGCCGACCGCGCCGGCGCAGGCCATGCCGCCGAAGAACGGGCACACCAGGTTGCCGAGGCCCAGGGCGATCAGCTCGGCGTCGGGATCGTGCTTGGAGCCGGCCAGGCCGTCGGCGACGACCGCCGAGGTCAACGACTCGATCGCGGCCAGGACGGCGATCGCGAAGGCCGCCGGCAACAGCTCGCGCACCAGGGCGTAGTCGATCGCGAAGGCGGCGCCGCTGGCGTCGCCCAGGCGCCACGGCACGACCGGCAGCGGCGGCAGCGGCGGCACCCCGCGCACGGTCTCGCCGTCGATCACGGTGGTGAAGCGCGTGCCGAGGGTGTGGACGGTGAGGCCGTCGAGCAGGTGGAGGGCGAGCGCGGCGCCCAGGGCGACCACGACCAGCGCGATCAGGGGCGCCGGGGCGCGCCGAAGCACGCGCGGCGCGAGCGCCAGGGCGAGCAAGGTCGCGGCGGCGATCGCGGCGTCGGCGCCGCTGACCGTGGCGCGCGCGGCCCACAGCGCACCGAGCAGCTCGACGGTGCCGTCGGGGCGAGTCGCCAAGGTCAGGCCGAGGGCGTCGGGGAGCTGGAGCAGGGCCAGGACGACCGCGACCCCGGCGGTCAACCCGGTGGTGACCGGGTGCGGGATGAACTGCATCCAGCGCCCGAGGCCGGCCAGGCCCATCAGCACCAAGAGCGCGCCGGCCAGGCCGCCGGCGACCAGCAGGCCGCCCAGCCCGTGGCGCAGCGCGATCGGGTGGAGGATCACCACCAGGGCCGCGGTCGGGCCGGTGATCTGCCAGCGGCTGCCGCCGAGGAGCGCGCACACCACGCCGGCGACGATCGCGCCGGCCAGGCCGTGCTGCGGCGGGATGCCGATCGCGTTGGCCAGGGCGAGCGCCAGCGGCAGGCTGACCAGCGCCACCGCCAGGCCGGCGCGGGCGTCGTGGCGCAGATCGTCTACGCCGTAGCCCTCGCGCAGCCGAGAGCGCAGGCCGGCGCCGAGCCGATCTCGGAGGCCGTAAGCGCGGGCGAGCTGCGACCGCACCGCGTCGGTGAGGTCGTCGACGTACCGCATGGCGTCGCGCCAGGGTAGCGCAACGGCGCGCGGGATGTCACCCCGTGGGGCCGGCCGCGGTCAGCGCGGCGGGGGCGCAGCCTCGAGGACGGTCGCGCCGGCGTCGTCGTCGACCACCAGGAGCGCGAACCGCTCGACCCGATCGAGGTCGTCGGTCGACAAGGTGGCGTAGTCGAAGCGCCCGCACAGATCGGTGTAGCCGTCCTTGTAGAACTGCACCGCGCCGCCGCGCATGCGGGCGAAGCACTTGACGTACGCGGCCGGGCGGACCGCGCCGGTGGCGGCGTCGCGGACCTGCAGGCGGCCGTAGGGCGCGCTGACCGCGATCGAGAGCTGGTGCGCGAAGTGGGTGATCGCGGCCCGCGCGCCGTCAGCCACCGCCTCGATCACCAGGCTGTGGCGCCGCAGCTCGGCGGGCAGCGGCGCGCGGGTCGGGCCGAGGGCCGGCAGGGTCACCGCCTCGACCCGGCCCGGCTCGATGAAGCCGAAGCGATCGCCGCCCCCGCTCAGGAACGGCTGGCGCGAGAACAGGAGCTCGAGATCGAGCCGGTAGTAGCGGAGCTCGACCTGCGCGAGCCGCGCGTGATCGAGCACGACCGCGTCGCCGTCGACGCGCACCGCCAGCGTGGGCAGCGCCGCGGCGGCGGCGGCCAGCACCTGCTCGCGGTTGTCGGGATCGGTGGGGCCGGTCGGGCCCGCGCCGGAGGCCTCGTCGAGGACGGCGGCCAGCGCGGCGAACCGCGTGCGCCAGCGGTCGACCGGATGATCGCGGTGGGCGGCGGCCAGGGCGCGCGCGGTCGGCAGATCGCCGCGGCCGATGGCAGCGTAGGCCGCGAGGTAGTCGGCCTGGAGCGCGGCGGCGGCGGTGGGCGAGGTGCAGCGGGCCAGGGCCCGGGCGGCGTCGTCGGGGCGCTCGAGGGCGAACAGGTAGTGGGCGGCGGCCAGCCAGTCCTCGGCGCGCGGCGCCGGGCGATGGGCGGTGGCCTCGAGGAACGCGCGCCACTGCGCGGCCAGGCCGTCGTTTGGGACGGTGCGGCGATCGCCGAGTCGGTGGGCGCGAGCGTTGACGAGCGGCGCGTACTCGAGGTGCTGGTACGCGGCGCGCTCGACCGGCTCCCAGGTCATGAGCTCACACGCGAAGACCGGGCCGAGGTCGCCGAGCGCCGCGCCGCGGTGGGCCAGCCACTCGGCGGCGCGCGCCCGATCGCGGTGGCGGAGCGCGTACGACCAGATCGTGTCGTCGAACCCGCGGCGGGCCGCCAGGGTCGCGGTCAGGCGGGCGAAGGCGGCGGGCTCATGGCAGCGCCAGGCCAGGAGCGACAGGTCGAGGCGCGCCAGGTTGGCGTCGCCCAGGAACTGACAGACCTCGTCGAGGCTGCCGCGCTGGGCCAGGTGGGGCCACGAGGTCGGGTCGAGGGCCGACGGGGTCGCGACCACGGTCAACCGGCGCGTCGCGATCGCCGCCAAGACCGCCGGGGCGGCGCCGCCCGCCGAGGTGACCTGGGCGCCGTAGTGCTCGAACTCGCCCGGGTGCGGGAAGTAGAAGCCGTACTCGATCGTGGTCGATTGGTAGGGCTGGAGCTCGAGCCGGGTGGTCGCGGTCGCCAGGGCCCCGGCGATCGCCAGCGCGCCGGCGGGGATCTGGTAGAGGACGCTGACCCGCAGGCGCCGGCTGGTCGGGTTGGTGATCACGACCTGGCAGGTGTAGGCCACGCCGGTCACGAGCTCGCCGGTGACGTACTTCTCGACCTGCTCGGCGCCGTCCCACTGCCAGCGATCGTCGGTGCGGAAGTAGCTCTGGCCGAGGAGCGCCGCGCCGGTCGGTGGACCGTCGACCTCGGCCAGCTCGACCCGGGCGACCAGGGCGTCGCTGCCGGTGGTGACCTCGGCGCCGGCGCCGATCGCGACCACCCGATGCGGCGCGGCGGTGAACGGCAGATCGACGAAGGCCAGGGCCGCCATCGCCGCGGGCAGGTTGTGGGCGGCGTCGATGATGTGCGGCGACAGGAACCGCCCGCCGTCGTGGGCCGCGAGGTCGCGCCACAGCCGGGCCGGCGGGATGAGCTCCGGCCCGACGTCGGCGAGCCGGCGCTCGAACCAGTTGTGCTCGGCCCACTCCTGGGTCCGATCGGCGGCGCGGAACATCGGCGGGGCCTCGTCGCGGGCGGCCAGCTCGTGGTCGGCTTCGGCGGCCTCGTCGTCGAAGTCGTCGGCGGCGCGGGCGCGCCGGGCCGCCTTCTTCTTCAGCTCGCGCTGGACCGGGCGGGGGGCGCTCGGCGGTTCGGCGGCCGCGACCTCGGCCAGCAGCTCCGCGGGGGCGTCGGCGGCGACGGCGTCGGCCAGGGGATCGCCGCCCGCGGCCTGGCCGCCGGCGACCAGGGTGTCGACCAGGCGATCGTCGGCGCCAGGATCGGGGGCGCGGAGCTCGACCGCGTCGGTCAGGCGGCGGATGAGCGCCGGCGCGACCTCGGGGTGGCGCTGGGCGAGGAGCGCGAGCTCGAGGGCGTTGCAGGTGTCGAGGCGCCACGGCGCGAGATACTCGTCGAGGCGCTGGCCGAGGAGCCAGCGGTCGACCAGCGTCGGGTGCAGCTTGCTCGCCAGGTACGGGCGCAGCGCGCGCTCGAACAGCGGCCGGTCCTTGCCGTAGATGAACAGCGCCAGCTCGTGGCAGGCGTGGCGCGAGTACAGGCGCAGGCGCTCGGCCTCGTCGAGGCTGGCCCAGCGCGGCAGGAAGTCCCAGCGCGCCAAGGTGGCGTCGCCCGACAGCGCGCACAGCGCTCGGTACAGCTTGTCGACGGTGTCGACCAGCTCGAGGCGGGTGGTCGCGCGATCGGCGACCGCCAGGGTCGCGCCGGCCAGCGCCGGATCGAGCCGGCGATCCTCGCGGCGATGGCGGTCGCCGGGCAGGGCCGCGGCCAGCCGGAGATCGCGGACCGCGAGGGGCGGCGCCTGGCCGACCAGGTCGCACCGCGTCGTGGCGGTGGGATCGACGACGATCACCTGCAGGTGCGCGGCCCCGGCGAGCGCGGCGGCGGCGAGCCGGACCACGCCGTCGCCGTCGGGGCGCAGGTTGGCGATCACGACCGGCGGCGCGGCGAGGAAGTCGACGGCGGCGACGGCGGCGCTCGGCTGTCCCAGCGCTGGGCCGCGCTGACCGGCGTAGCTCGAGGCCCGCATCGACGGCGCCGGCGCCGGCGCGCCGAACCCGCCACCGCCCCGCGCGTGCTGCACCGCGGTCGCGGTGGTGCGCAGCGCCCACGGGTTGAGCAAGAGCGACGGCTTGTCGAGCAGCGAGCCGGCCGACCGCGGCTGGTGTTGACGATCGAGGACGTAGCGATACTCGTCGCCGATGTCGCGACCGGAGACGTAGCGCGACCGCGGCCGCCAGCCCCAGGTCACCGCCGGCTCGGCCACTGGCGGTGCCGCACCGCCCACGGCCGGGCTCGCCTGGAGCGCGGTCGCCAGGACGTGGACGCGGGTCGCCGCCGAGCCGTGGGCCACCGCGATCACCAGGTCGCCGGCGCGATCGACGGTCGCGGTCGCGGTGGTGGCCGGACGGCGGCTGCGCTCGAAGAGGCCGTGGCACGGCGCGGCCCAGCCGCGACCACCGGGGACGTCGGCGGCGACGATCACGACCTCGGTGATCTGCTCGGCGGCGCGGACGTGGTACCGGCCGGGCGTCAGGCCGCGCAGCCGCACGCGGCCTGGCTCGGCGACGGCGTGGCCGGCGGCGTCGCGGATCGGCGCGTCGCCGCGCAGCTCGACCACCGACCAGCGGCTCGCGGTCAGCGGCTCGCCGGCCACGTCGCTCGCGGTCGGCACGATGACCTCGTCGTCGGGGCCGGCGACGATCCGCGGCGACGAGCTCGGCGACGGCGTCCCCAGCGCGAGGTCCTGGGTGACCTCGCCGGCGGTGGCCGACAGGTGGGTGACGCCGCGCAGCGGGCCGAGGTCGACCTCGCCGCGGTCGTCAGTGGCGAGGGTGACGTCGATCGTGCGGGTCAGGGCGCGGTGGGTCAGCGCGACCGCGATGGCCCGGCCTGGCCGCGGCTCGCCGGTCTTGCCGAGGAGCGCAAGGCGGTAGCCGCGCGGGGTCGGTCGCAGGTGCAGCCCGGCGGTCAGGGTGGTCTGGTGCATCGTCCCTAGCTCGATCGTCGCGTCCTGGCGGACGTCGACGTGGCGCTGCTCCGACACCACCCGGACCCGGCCGCCGACGGCGAGCGCGATCCGCGCCGGCTCCGCGGGCAGCGGCAGCTCGACGACCAGCTCGGCGTCGTCGGTCAAGGTCAGCGGCCGCCGCTGCTTCACCTCGACGCCGCGGCGATCGGCGATCACCCACTCGAGGTAGGGCTCCTCGACGAGCGCCAGCGGCGCCGGCTGGCCGCCGACGCCCAGGGTCACCCGCGTGATCACCCGGGCCGTGGCCTCGGGCAGGAGCGCCTGGCGATCGACCCACCAGGTCGCGGCGAGCTGGTAGCGCTCGGCCCGGGTCGGCACCGCCACCACCGCCGCGACGTCGCCGGCCCCGACCAGCGCGCTCGGCGTGCCGGGCTGCGTCGAGAACGGCACCGTGATCGTGCCGCGGGCGTCGGCGCGCAAGGTCAGGCCGCCCAGGCGCAGCCAGGCCTCGGGGCACGGCTGGCCGCGCTCGTCGAAGACCTCGACCGCGGTCCCGCCCAGGGCCGGGCGCGCCGCGATCCGCAGGTCGCCGCGCCGGATCACCGCCCGGCAGGCCCGGCCGGCGCCGATCAGCTCGACGACGTAGGTGCCGGGGCGCGCGCACGCCGCCAGCTCGAGGCGAACCTGATGGCGGCGCATCGGCGGCAGCTCGAAGCGGCGGATCTCTTCCCAGCCGGCGGTCAGGCCGTCGAGGTCGAGCTGCTCGTCGACCTCGCGGCCGGTGGCGTCGAACCACGCCGGGACGTTGATGCGGAACACGCGGACCCGCAGCGTGTCGACGTGCTTGACGATCACGTCGAGGGCGACCGGCTGGTCGCGGCCCCAGCGGGCCGGGTTGGTCGGCGCCAGCTCGAGCTGGACCTGCTCGCGCAGCGCCGCGGTGGCCTCGGCGCCGTAGTGGGCCACCCACCGCGGGTCGCTGTCGCCGGCCAGCATGCGCGCCGCCGCGCGCTCGCGGGTCAGCCAGGCGGGATCGAGCACGTCGCCGAACTCGACCTCGCCACCGTCGGCCAGGAGCGCGTGGACGTAGGCGACGACCACGCCGCTGTCGTCGCCGATCGCCGGCAGCCCGAGGGCGGTCAGGGTGCGCTGGTCGATCGCCACGCCCGGCGTGCGCGCGAAGCGCTGCGCCACCACGGCGCTGGCGCCGACGCCGGTGCGCGGCAGCCCGAGGTAGGCCCGCAGCCGCCCGTGGTGGTACGTGCCGAGCCACAGATCGCAGCACAGGCGGTGATAGAGGATGACCGCGCGCAGCGGCGCGAACACCGGCGGCAGCGCCGCGGTCGCGGCGGCCAGCGCGTCGAGGTGCGCGACCCGGGTCGGCAGGTCGTCGATCCAGTCGACGTGATCGGCCGGGCGCAGCCGGGCCAGGCGCGCCACCACCCACACCGGGTCGACTCGCAACGCCGGGCGCAGCGCGGCCAGCTCGTCGAGCTCGGCGGTGGTCAGCCGGTGGTGCACGGCCAGCGAGCCGAAGCCGCTCGACGAGCGCTCCCCCAGATCGGCGGCGAGCGCCGCCACCAGGCCGGGCAGGCCGGTGCGCTCGAGGCGCTGGAGCAGGTGGCGCCGCTGCTCGGCGTCGAGGCTGCGGGTGAGCAGGGCCGGCAGCGCGGCCGGGGTGACCTCGTCGAGGTAGTCGCCGGCGATCGCGTCGCCGAGCAGCGTGGCCTCGTCGACGAGCTTGGGATCGAGGCGGTTGGGGTAACGCTCGGCGGCGGCTTCGACGTCGGGCTGGTGCTCGAAGTGGACGCCGAGCTCGAGGGCCAGAGGCTCGGCGTGGGTCGCCAGATCGGCCGACGCCGCCAGCAAGCGCTGTCGGCGCGCGACCCGGGCGTAGGCCGCGGTGTGGCCGTGGCGGTTGACCCAGCCCGCGAGCGCGCGGTCGACCTCGGCCAGCCGACCGGCCGCCTGCCAGGCGATGGCCTGCCAGTAGTCGTGGGCTTCGCTGCCGGGCACCAGCGCGGCCAGCGCCGCCGCGCGATCGTCGCCCAGCGCCAGCGCTTCGAGTTGCTCGAGGTCCATGGCCCCGAGGGTACCGCTCCGACGCCCGGGGGCGCCGCGCGCGCGACGAACTTCGCCATCCGGACCGCGCCGACCCGGGCCGTAGTACGGTCGGCCGATGTCGCGCGCCTCGATCGCCGTCCTCGCTCTGGTCGCTGTGGCGGCCAGCTCCAGCGACGCCGACGCGCGCCGCAAGCCGCGCAAGAAGACCAAGCCCAACATGCCGGCCGGCTGGACCTGGCCGCCGAGCAAGGCGATGCGCACCGCCGGCGTCGCCTGTCAGGCCGAGCTCGATCGCCTGCAGGTGACGTGGAAGCCGGGCAAGAAGGAACGCAAGATCGCGACCCCGGTCGTGGTGCCGGCGATGGTGTTCGGGGGCGTCGCGGTCAAGCCGACCTTCCGCCGTCCGCCGTTCGTGATGGACTGCCACATGGCGCTGGCCCTGGCCCGTCACGGCAAGGAGCTCTACGCCCGCGGGGTCCGCGAGATCTGGTTCTCGCGCATCCACGGCTACACCCGGGTCCGCACCGGCGGACGCCAGACCCGCTCGCTGTCGCGCCATGCCCTCGGGCTCGCCATCGACATCCGCGCGGTCGTCGACGACACCGGGCGCAAGGCCGTGGTCCTCGACGACTACCCCAAAGACGATCCGATCCTCTTGGCGGTCGAGCAGTACTTCAACGACTCGGGCGGCTTCCGCACCGTGCTCACGCCGAAGAACGATCCCGAGAGCCACGACGATCACTTCCACGTCGAGGCCGTGATCGACTACCCGAAGCGATAGCGCGGCCTCGAGTTCGACCTCGGTCTCGGCCTCGGCCTCGGTCTCGGTCTCGGCCTCCGCCTCGGTCTCGGCCTCGGTCTCGGTCTCGTCCTCGGTCTCGGCCTCCGCCTCGGTCTCGGTCTCGGCCTCGGTCTCGGCCTCGGTCTCGGTCTCGGCCTCCGCCTCGGTCTTGGCCTCGGTCTCGGTCTCGGCCTCGGTCTCGGCCTCCGCCTCGGTCTCGGTCTCGGTCTCGGCCTCGGCCTCGGTCTCGGTCTCGGTCTCGGTCTCGGTCTCCGCCTCCGCCTCCGCCTCCGCCTCCGCCTAGCCAATCCCGTCAGCCGCCAGCTCGTCAGCCGTCGCCGCCCGCACCGCGGTCCCCGGCGGCTGGGCGTACCAGCCGGGATCGCCGTCGCCGGTCAGGCGGTCGCGGACCTTGAGCAGCGTGAACATGCCGCCCATGTCGATCACGCCGTAGGGGCCCGGCCCGCCGGTCATCGAGATCGCGTTTTGCGGCAGCGGCATCTTCATCGCGCTCATGTCGGCCATGCCGGTGTGGCCCATCGTCATGTAGCCCGGGGCCAGCCGGCCGATCTTGGCGTCGAGGCCGCGGACGTCGGCGCCGATCAGGTTGGGCACGTCGTGACCCATCTGGTTCATGACGTGGTGGGTCATGTGGCAGTGCAGCGGCCAGTCGCCCGGCTGATCGGCGATGAACTCGATCACCCGGACCGAGCCGACCGGGACCAGGATCGTGGTCTCGGGCCAGCGCGCGCTCGGCGGCACCTCGCCGCCGTCGGTGGCGACCACCCGGAAGGCGTAGCCGTGGAGGTGGATCGGGTGGGTGTCCATCGGCCCGAGGTTGCCGAAGCGGATCCGCACCCGATCGCCGACCTCGGCCACCAGCGGCGCGGTCGCCGGGTAGGCCTTGCCGTTGAACGCGAGCTGGTTGAAGTCCGACATCGCCAGCGGATCGGGGCGGCCGGCGCCCGGCACGATCTTCCACTCGTGAGCCATGAGCACGTAGTCGCGGACCGGCCGCTCGCTCGGCGGGGGCGGCCGCCGCGGATGGACGACGATCATGCCGACCATGCCCAGCGCGATCTGGGTCATCTCGTCGACGTGCGGGTGATACATGAACGTGCCCGGGCGATCGAAGGTGAACTCGTAGCGCCAGGTCTCGCCGGGCGGGATGATCGGCTGGGTGACGCCGGCGACGCCGTCCATGCCGTTGGGCAAGATCACGCCGTGCCAGTGGACGGTGGTGGCCTCGGGCAGCTTGTTGGTGACGTAGATGCGGACGCGATCGCCCTCGGTGGCCTCGAGCACCGGGCCCGGCGTGCCGCCGTTGTAGCCCCAGGTGTCGATCACCAGGCCGGGCGCGATCTCGTGGCGGATCGGCTCGGCGATCAGGTGGTACACGCGCACGCCGCCGACCATGCGGCCGGCCTGGACGGTGCCGTTGGGGACGACCAGCGGCGCGCGCCCGCGGTCGGCGGCCGGACGCGGCGTCGGCGCGGGTCGCGGCGTCGGTGTCGGCGTCGGCGTCGGCGTCGGCGTCGGCGTCGGCGTCGGGTGGACATGGCCTGGCTGCGCCGCGGCCGAGCGGCCGAGCGCGCCGGCGACCCCGGCCACCAGGGAGGTCGAGAGCAGATCACGGCGACGCATGAGAACCTCCCGCGTGAGGGGATGACGGCATGGCGACGGCGGTCGACGGCGCCAGCTCGATCGCGACGCCGGCGCGCAGCCCAGCCACCACGACCGCGGCGCGGGCCAACCGGACCCGGGCCGCGATCAGCGCCTGCTCGGCCCGGGCCTGATCGCGGCGCGCGCTCAGCAGCTCGAAGGGGCTGGCGTTCATCGCGTTGTACTGCAGCACGGTCTCCTCGACGATCCGCCGGGTCAGCGGCACGACGACGTCGGCGAGGTGGCGGGCCTCGGCGTGGGCGGCCAGGGCCTCGAGGCGCGCGCCGCGGGCGGCGGCGCGCAGCTCGATCGCGATCGCCTCGGTGGTGGCGGCGGCGGCGCGTCCGCGGGCGCGGGCGGCCGCGGCCTCGGCGCGCTCGCCCGACACCAGGGGCAGCCCGAGGTGGACCGCGGTGCCGTAGGTCCAGCTCCCGTGGTGGCGCGACGCCACCGGGCCGATCGCCAGCGACGGCAGCCACGCGCCCACCGCGGCGACCCGAGCGGCGTTGCCGGCGGCGCGCTCGTCGGCGTCGGCGGCGCGCAGCGCGAGGCTGGCGGCGACCGCGGCCGCCTCGAGATCGTCCGCGGCCGGCGGCGCGGCCGGCACCTCGGGCAGGGCGTCGCCCAGCCGCCACTGGGTGGCGCGGCCGCTGAGCCCGAGGGCGGCGTCGACCGCGGTGCGAGTCCGCTCGACCGCGACCTCGGCGCGGGCCAGCTCGAGGCGGGCCAGCTCGCGCTGGCCGTCGGCCCGGGCCCGGGCCAGCTCGGTCGTGCCGCCCGAGGCCCGCAGTCGCCCGGTCAGCTCGGCCGCGGCGTCGACCGCGTCGAAGCCGTCGCGGACGATCCGCAGCTCGGCGGCGGCGCCGGCGGCGTCGAGCCAGGCCAGCTCGGCGCGGGCGGCCAGCGCGATCAGCTCGGCGGCGGCCCGGGCCTGGGCTGCCTCCACGATCGCGTCGGCGGCCGCGCGTCGCGGCAACGCCAGGAGGAGCGGCATGACGTCGTGCACGACCGCCAGATCGACGCCGGGATCCGTGCCGTAGGTCAGGTACTCGAGATCGAGCTCGGTGTGGCCGAGGCTGCCGGCGGCGGCGGCCGGGCCGACCGCGGTCGCCAGGGTGGCGCGCGCTGCGGCCGCCCGCGGGTGGTGCGCGATCGCGAGCTGGATCGCCGCGGCCCGGGTGAGCGGCCGCTCGAGCAAGGGGGAGGTGTCGGCGTCGAGGTCGGCGCCGATCCGCGCGCGCACCAGCTCCGCGACCGGGCGCTCGACGGTGCGCACCGCCGGCACGCACGCGGCCAGGGCGCCGAGGAAGAGCGCCGCTCTCACGGTGCCCTCGTCGGCGCCGAGGTCCCGAGGCTCGGCGGAGGACCGGCCAGGCGGCCGCCGGGAGCGTCGGCCCGGGCCGGGTGGTCGGCGGCGCGCACCGGCGGTGCGACCCGACAGCCAGCCGCGGCCACCGCCAGCGACGCCAGCGTCAGCGCCAACGCGCGTCTCACGGCGCCCCGCAGCCGGTCGACGCCAGGTGCTCGGCGTGACCGCGGACCTCGGCCTGCACCGCGGCGAGCTGATCCGGAAATGCCACGAAGGTGAGCTGCAGGCCGCCGTCGACCTCGCCGACCTCGGCCCGGGTGTGGGCCGCGATCATGAGGGCCGGGTCGGCCGCGACCGGGGCCGCCGGCTTGGCCGCGTGGTCGCCGTGGTGGTGATGATGGTGATGATCGTGGCCGCCGGCCGGCGCGGTCTCGGCCCCGGTCGGCAGCGGCCCCATCGCGGCGTGGCGGGCGTTGTGGCGCTCGGCCCAGCCGTCGAGGCGGGCCCGCAGCGCCGCGAGATCGCCGGTGGTGCGGAACACCAGCGCGCCGCCGGTCGAGGTGTCGGTCGCGGTGACCGAGGTGCCGGGGAGATCCATCGGGCACAGCGTGGCCGCGGGCGCGGTCGGGGTGGTGGTGGTGGTGGTGGTGGTGGACGACGACGAGCCGCAGGCGCCGAGGACGGCGACCGCGATGAACCAGAACTTCGACATGGAGGTGATCCTTGCAGGCGAGACGAGGTACCTGCGCCCTCGCGGGCGCACCTGGACGACGCACCGACGCGGCGATCGCGCGACCGCCGCGATCACCTCACAAGCGCAGGACGCGCAGCGCCAGCCACCGCGGTGGCCCGAGGGCGCGGGGCGTCGGCGGCCACGACCGATCGGCGGCGCGGGGCGGCGCGCTCGGCGCGAGCGCCACGAGCGCGCGCGGCGGTTCCCCGAGCGCGGGCGCGGCCGAGGTCGCGAGCGGCGGGTGTGGATCGGCGACCGCGGCGGGCGCCAGATCGCAGCAGCGCGCGGTCAGCCGCGGCTCGCTCGCCGGCGCGTCGTCGGTCGGGCAGCACGGACACGTGGCCACCGCGTCGGGGATCATCGCCGCGGCGCAGGTGCCGATCGCCCAGCCGCGGCCGGCCACCACGACGGCGATCGCGACCGCCAGGGCGGTGAGCGCGGTCAGCAGGCGTGGGCGCGACACCCGTCGACTGTGCGCGAGGCCGGGCCGGCCGTCAAACCATCATCGCCGCTTGCGATCGCGCGGCAGGCGACGGGCGATCGTCGACAGGAGCCACCAGAGCTGGGCCAGGCCCGGCGACAGCGCCGGCTTGCCGGTGGTCATGAGCGCGGCGGCCAGCTCGCGCTCGGGGTCGGCCCACACGAACACGTTGGTGAAGCCGAGGTGACCGAAGGCCTTGGGGGTGCCGAGGCCAAACGGGCTGGTCAGGTTCGAGCCGAGCAGGAACCCGGCGCCGTAGCGGATCGGCGCGCCCAGCGTGAGATCGAGCTCGAGGTAGCTCTGCTCGGCGACCGCGTGGGCGATCGTGCGCGGATCGAAGACCCGCACGCCGTCGAGGGTGCCGCCGTCGAGCAGGAGCTGCATGAAGCGCGCGGCGTCGCCGGCGCTGGTGCAGATGTTGCCGGCCGGGATGACCGCGTTCAGGAACCGCGGGTCGTTGGAGATCCGCACCGCGTCGGTGAACCCGACCGACAGCGCGCGCTTGATGAGCGACGCCAGCGGCGGCACGATCGGCGGGCCGGTGAAGGCGTTCTCGGCGACGTCGCGCTGCCGCTCGGGGGCGGCGCCGTAGCGGAAGTGGCCGAGCCCGAGCGGCCGGGCGATCTCGTCGGCGAGGACGTCCTGCAGCGCCTTGCCGGTGACTCGCTCGATCACCGCGCCCAGCACGTAGCCGCCGGTCAGCGCGTGGTAGCCGAGCCGCCGCCCGGGGCGCCACTCGGGCGCCTGATCGCACAGGAGCGCGAGGATGTCGCCCGGCCGGCCCAGGAGGTTGGGATCGGCCAGCTCGGGCGGGATGCGCGGGATGCCGGCGCGATGGGTGAGGACGTGGCGCAGCGTGATGCGGTGCTTGCCCTTCTTGCCGAACTCCGGCAGGTAGTGGGCGACCGGATCGTCGAGGTGCACCTGGTGGCGCTCGTCGAGCAGGTGGACCAACATCGCGGTCACCATCTTCGACGCCGAGAACATGCAGTACAGGCCGTCGGGCCGGGCCGGGAGCTGACGGACGTCGCGATCGCGCGGGGCGTTGCCGCGGGCGTGGCCGATCGCGCGATCGAGGATCACCACGCCGCGCCGGCGCAGGCACAGGGCCAGCGCCGGGTACAGCCCGGTGGCGTAGGCGCCCTCGGCGGCCCGCCAGATCGCGGCGACGTCGTCGCCGGTGAGGCCGGCGGCGCGCGGATCGGCCTCGGCGCCGATCGCGGTGACCTCGGCGGGAGGCGCAGGGTCGACCAAGGTCTCGAGGCCGCGGCGCAACAGAGCCGGCATGGTGGGAGCATCGGCCGCCGGCCGGCGCGACGCAACCTTACGCCACGCCGCGGGCCCGTCGGCCGGCCGCGGTCGCCAGGTAGAGGCCGGCCGCGACGGTGCCCAGCGCGGCGCACAGGAGCCATGGCCCCGACGGCCCGAGGCCATCGACCGCGGCCTGGCCCGCCGACGGCGCGGCCATCGCCGCCAGCCCGAAGGTGGTGCCGAACACGCCCTGGTAGCGGCCGCGCGCGCTGGCCGGCGCCAGCGTCGACACCGTGGTCGCGAAGAACGGCGACTGCAGGATCTCGCCGGTGGTCCAGATCGCGACCGCCGCGAACTGCGCCGGCAGCGCGGTCACCGCGTGGAGCGCCATGCCCCAGCCGCAGGCCAGGGACGCCGCCGCCAGGAGCGGCGCGCTGGCCCGGCCCTCGGCCCAGCGCGACACTAGCGGCTGGATCAGCACGATGAGGATGCCGTTGACCGCGACCATCGCGCCGTAGGTCGCGGCGGCGTAGCCCAGGCCCTCGACGTGCAGCGACAGCACCACCGTCGACTGGTGGAACATCAGCGCCTGGGTCAGGCATAGCCCGACGAAGATCATGAACACCCGGTCGGTCAGGACCGCGCCCAGGTGGACCGGCGTCGCGTCGGCCGCCGGCGCCGGCCGCGACTCGCCGACCCGCCGCCAGATGATGACGCCGTAGATCGCCATGGTCGCGGCGTCGATCAGAAACAGCGCGCGGTACGACCAGCCGGCCAGGGCCCCGGCCGCCAGCGGCGCGATCGCGAAGCCGAGGTTGATCGCCCAGTACAGGTAGGCGTAGGCGCGGTGGCGATCGCGCGGCTCGACGACGTCGGTGACGAAGGCCATCACCGCCGGTCGATACAGATCGCCGACCACCCCGAGGACGTAGCCGGCGACGCCGATCGCCACCGGCGCGCGCAGCTCGCCCAGCACCACCAGCATCGCGGCGCCGCCGAACAGGGACAAGACCATGGTCGCGCGCCGCCCCAGGCGATCGGCCAAGACGCCGCCGACCAGACCTGCGGTCAACATCCCGGCGCCGTGACAGGTCGCGATCGCCACCGCGGTGCCGCGCGACAGGCCGCGCTCCTCGATCAGGTAGTACCCGAGCATTGGCAGGACGAAGCTGCCGGCGCGGTTGACCAGCGTGCCTAGCCAGACCAGCCAGTAGACCTCGGGCAAGCTGGCGCGGACCCGAGAGAGCGCGGCGAGCACCGTCGACAGCGTGCCGGAGCTTGCCGACCGCGGCAAGGCCACGCCGGGGGTGCAAACCGGCTATCCTGCACCCAAGGGGGCGGCCACCCAGCCGCGCGACCAACATGTCCAAGTCCGAACCGACCCGCGCCCGCGCCGAGGCCGCGCTGCGCAACCTGAGCGGCAACCGCTCCGTCCTGTGGCTGGCGGCGGCCGCGGTGGTCGTCGTCATCCTCAGCTTCCGATCGTGCGTGACCGTCGAGCCCGGTCAGGTCGCGGTCCGGGTCAATAACCTCACCGGCGCCGTCGAGACCATCACCCAGCCCGGGCTGATCCTGCGCCTGCCGTTCGGGATCCACACCGTCTACACGATCGAGGCCGCGCCCCAGACCTTCCACATGCGCGGCGCCGAGAACGTCGACCCGCTGAACGTCAAGGAGCTGACGGTCCGGGCCTCGGACGGCTCGAACTTCGTGTTCAACGA
>Ga0075163_10005040_pt1 | contig 17666 bp, 23 predicted proteins | sample JI1023141ADNA_FD_71478 | JGI IMG/M metagenome (GOLD analysis project Ga0075163, IMG submission 71478) | Wastewater effluent complex algal communities from Wisconsin, to seasonally profile nutrient transformation and Carbon sequestration -... | ecosystem: Engineered > WWTP > Effluent > Algae...
GGTCGTCCGCCCGGTGCTCGAGATCGGCATCGGGGGGAGGGGGCTTATACTTCAAATGATATATCTGTCCAGTCCGTTTATCGGTGCGCCGCAGGACGGCGCGCTCGACGAGCAGCTCTTCCGGCACTTCGAGGGCGATAACGACGTCGAGGTGCTGTCCGCGGCTGGCCAGCATCGCGGTGAGTGCATCGGCCTGGGCGACGGTGCGGGGAAATCCGTCGAGGAGGAATCCGTTGGTAGCGTCCGGCGCGTTGGTGCGGTGGTCGATGAGACCGACCACGACCTCGTCGGGGACGAGACCCCCGGCAGACATCTGGGCAACCAAGGGGGGCGGCAGGGTGCCGCCCGTCTTGGCCGCGCGAAGCATGTCGCCGGTGGATACCTGCGGGATGTGAAAGCGGTCGCAGATGGTCTTCGCCTGCGTCCCCTTGCCGGCCCCAGGGGGGCCAACGAACACGAGTCTCATACGTCCCTCCGACCGCGCACCGTGGTGGCGCGTCCCCCGCCTCCGGAGAGGCCTTCGTAGTTACGCTGGAGCAGGTAGGTTTCGATCTGGCGAACCAGGTCGAGGGCCACACCCACGACGATCATGATGGAGGTCCCTCCCCAGCGGAAGGGAATGTGGAACCATTCGCCGACCAGGCCAGGGATGATGCAGACCGCAGCCACGTAGATGGCCCCACCGAGGGTGATGCGGGTGAGCACCTTGTCGATGTAGTCGGCGGTTTGCTTGCCGGCTCGCACCGAGGGGATGAACGCCTGCTGCTTCTTCAGGTTGTCTGCCAGGTCTACCGCCGGGAACGTGACCGCCGTGTAGAAGAAGCAGAAGAAGATGATCAGCGTGACGTAGAAGACGTTGAAGAGCCAGTCGCCACGGTTGAGCGACGCCTGGAGCTCGCCCATGAGCGGCACCTTGTAGTGCGCCAGGGTCGAGGGGAACATGAGCATCGAGGAGGCGAAGATCGGCGGGATGGTTCCCGACGTGTTAACCTTCAGCGGCAGGTGCGCCGTTTGCCCGCCGTAGACGCGTCTGCCGACGGTGCGGCGCGCGTAGTAGATGGGGATGCGACGCTGGCCGCTCTCGAAGAAGACGATGACCGCGACGCTGGCCAGGATGATGAACAGCACCGCCGCCAGGTTGAGGGGCTGGATGTTCCCCGCGTTGGTCTGGAAGTACTGGAACACGCCGCCGGGGATACCGTCGACGATGCCGGCGAAGATGATGAGCGAGATGCCGTTGCCGATGCCGCGCTCGGTGATCTGCTCGCCGACCCACATGATGAATGCGGTGCCGGTGGTGAACGTGATCATGCTCATCAGGCGGAACGTCCAGCCCGGGTGCGCAACCACGTCGCCGAGGTTGGCTCCTCCGAGGTCGGAGTTGTTCATGCCTTCCAGCGCCATGGCCGAGCCGAAGCCCTGGAACATGGCGAGGACGATGGCGCCGTAGCGGGTGAACTGGTTGATCTTCCGGGTGCCCGCCTCGCCTTCCTTGCGGAGCTCGGCGAGTGGCGGCCACACCATCGTGAGGAGCTGCAAGATGATGCTCGCGCTCACGTAGGGCATGATGCCCAAGAAGAAGATCGACGCGTTACCGACGGCACCGCCGGAGAACATGTTGAAGAACCCGAGGAAGCCGCCGGAACCCTTGCTCACCGCGATGCGGAGCACGTTCCGGTCGACGCCCGGGATCGTGACGAATACGCCCACACGGTAGACCGCGAGCATCACGAGCGTGAACAGGAGCCGCTTGCGCAGCTCCGGAACTTTGCCGATGTTCGCGAAACCCGAGAAGGCCGACATTCGTGTTACGAGGCCTCGCCGCCGACGAGAACGGCCTTGCCGCCCGCCTTCTTGATCTTGGCTTCCGCGCCCTTGGAGAAGGAGTGCGCGGTGACCACGACGGCCTTGGTGAGCTCGCCGTTGCCCAGGATCTTGAGGCGATCGAACTGGCCCTTGATGAGGCCGCGCTCGCGGAGAGCCTTCTCGTCGACGTTGGCGCCGGCGGCGAAGGTTTCCAGCATGCCGACGTTCACCTCCGCCACGGTGGCGGAGAAGGCGGTGTTGCGGAAGCCGCGCTTGGGGAGGCGGCGTTGCAGCGGGGTCTGGCCGCCTTCGAAGTGCGGCTTGAAGCCACGGCTACGGGCGTACTGGCCCTTTTGACCACGGCCGGCAGTCTTGCCGAGGCCGGAGCCGACGCCGCGACCCTTGCGGGTCTTCTTCTGGGTTGCGCCCGCGGGCTTCTGGAGTTTCGTGAGTGTATCAGCCATTGTCCACCTCCTCGACGGTCACGAGGTGCAGAACCTTCTTGATGGCGCCGCGGAACGAGGGGGTGTTGTCCACCACCACGATGCTGCCGGGGCCGCGGAGACCGAGGCCCGCGATGCGCTCACGGTGGGCATGGGACTGCCCGATGATGCTGCGGTGCTGGGTTACCTGAAGCTTCGCTTTCATGACGCTGTGACCTCGGTCTTCTTCGTGCGGCGCACACCGGCCGCCTTGTTCTCGAAGCTCACCATGTCGGACACTTGCTTGCCGCGCTTGGCCGCGACTTGCTCGACGCTCTTCAGCTGCTTGAGAGCCTGAATGGTCGCGCGAACGACGTTGTGGGGGTTCGAGGTGTTGAGGCTCTTGGAGAGGATGTCGTGGATGCCCGCGCTCTCGACGACGGCGCGAACTGCGCCGCCGGCGATGACGCCCGTTCCCGGGGAGGCCGGCTTCAAGAACACGCTGCCCGCACCGAACATTCCGTGCGACTCGTGGGGGATGGTGACGCCGTTCAGCGGAACCTTGAAGAGGTTCTTGCGCGCCTGATCGTTACCCTTGCGGATCGCTTCCGGGACTTCGTTGGCCTTGCCGAGGCCGACACCAACGTGACCCGACTCGTCGCCCACCACCACGAGCGCGGCGAACGAGAAGCGACGACCACCCTTCACAACCTTTGCGACGCGGTTGATGTGGATGATGCGCTCCTTGAGCTTTTCCTCTTCGACTTCGAATGCCATTTTCTAATCCGTTCGGGGGCGTCGGGGCGAAGGCCCCCGACGATAGTGGGTCAGAATTTCAAGCCGGCTTCGCGCGCGCCGTCGGCGAGGGCGAGAATGCGGCCGTGGTAGAGGTAGCCATTGCGATCGAAGACGATGGTCTTGATGCCCTTGGCGATGAGCGACTTGGCCACGGCCTCGCCCACCTTCTTGGCGGCGCCGGTCTTGTCCACGTCGTCGATGGCTCCCCGCACGTCGCGGGAGAGCGTGGAGACGTGCGCGAGGGTGTTCCCCGTGACGTCGTCGACAACCTGGGCGTAGATGTGCTTGGCGCTGCGGAAGACCGTGAGACGGGGCTTCTCGGCAGTACCACTGATCTTGCGACGAATGCGAAGCTTGCGGCGCTCGCGACCGACGATCTGCATTGCCATGATTACTTGCCGCCTTTGCCGCCAGCGGCCTTACCGGCCTTTTCGCGGACCTTCTCGCCACGGTAACGAACGCCCTTGCCACCGTAGGGGCTCGGGGGACGGAAGCCGCGAATCTTCGCAGCTGCCTGGCCCATGACTTCCTTGTCGGGGCCGGTGAGGATGATGACGGTTCCCTTGCTGTCGCCGGGGATTTCGACCTTCAGCCCCTTGGGGATGGGGAAGTTGACCGGGTGCGAGAGACCGAGGCTGAGGTTCAGGATCGCTCCCTTGACCTCGGCGCGGTAACCGGTGCCCTGCAGCTCGAGGGTCTTGGTGTAGCCTGCGCCACAACCGACCACCATGCTGTTGATGAGCGCGCGGGCCAGACCCTGGAAGCGCGCGCCGTCGCGGCCACCGATGGTCGGCATCACGTTGAGAGCCGAGCCCTCTTGCTTGACGGTGACGTTCGGCATGAGCGCGCGGGAGAGCTCGCCCTTGGGGCCCTTGACCGAGACGTTGCCGTTGGCGAACGTGACGGTGACGCCCTTGGGGACGTCGATCGGGCGCTTGCCCACGCGGGACTGACGGAGGTCTGCAATCTCGGTAGCCATCACCACACCTCGCAAAGAAGCTCGCCACCGACGCGCTGCTTGCGCGCATCGACGTCGGTCATGACGCCGCGGCTGGTCGAAAGGATCGAGATGCCCATGCCCGACTGAACCTTCGGGATGTGGTCATGTCGAACGTAGACGCGGCGACCGGGGGTCGACACGCGACGGAGGCCGTCGATGGCGCTCTCGCGACCCTTGCCGTAGCGAAGGATGAGCGTGAGCACGCGACCGACGCCGGTGTCGGGATCGCTGACGCGAACGTCGTCCAAGTACCCTTCGGACTTGAGGACGTGGGCGACGCGCTCCTTGAGCACGGAGTGCGGCATCTCGGCGCGGTCGTGCCGGGCGAGCGCAGCGTTGCGGATGCGGGAGAGCATATCGGAAATGGGATCGGTCATCATGGGATCACCAGCTGGCCTTGATCACGCCCGGGACTTCGCCACGGAGGGAAAGGAGCCGAAGGCAAATACGACAGAGCTCGAACTTACGGTAATAGCCGCGGGCGCGACCACAAACCTTGCAACGGCTTCGTGCGCGCACCGAAAACTTCGGTGCACGGTTTAGCTTTGCGAACTGACAAGCACGCGCCATGGTCTCTTTTCCTCAGTTAACTCGGTCGTAGAATTTGAAACTTATGGGTTTTACTGATGACGGAAGGGCATACCGAGGTGCTGCAGGAGCGCTCGGCCTTCTTCGTCAGTTCGCGCGGTCGTCACGAAGGAGATGTTCATGCCCTTGATGACGTCGATGCGGTCGTAGTTGATTTCGGGGAAGATGATCTGCTCTTTGAGGCCGAGGGTGTAGTTACCCTTGCCGTCGAAGGCCTTCCGGGAAACACCACGGAAGTCGCGCGTGCGGGGCAGCGCGAGGGAGATCAGACGGTCGAGGAACTCCCACATGCGCGCCTTGCGGAGCGTGACCATGGCGCCGATGGGAATGCCCGCGCGGAGCTTGAAGCTCGCGATGGCTTTCTTGGCGCGGGTGATGACCGGCTTCTGGCCGGTGATCGCCTGGAGCTCGATGACCGCCGCGTCGACGATCTTGGGGTTCGACACGGCAGCGCCGAGACCCATGTTGATGACGATCTTCTGGAGCTTCGGCACCTCGTTCGGGTTCTTGTACCCGAACTGCTTGGTGAGCGCCGTGAAGACGTCCTTCTGATACTTGGCGACGAAGCGGGGTGCGACGGCGACGGTATCGGAGACGGTGCGGGGAGCGATGGCTGCTTCGCCGCCGCCGCCCTTGTCGTTCTTCTTGTCTTTCTTGCTCGCCATGGATCAGCCCTCAGCCTGAGCGGCAACCGCTTCTTCGCGCGCCGCGTTGGGGATCGTCTCGCCGCTCTTGGCGACGCGAATCTTGTTGCCCTTGTCGTCCGTCTTGAACGAGACGCGGGTGCCTTTGCCGGTCTTGGGGTCGACCGGCATCACCTTGCAGGCGTGAATCGGGAGGGCCTTCTCGAAGATGCCACCCTGCTGGTTCTTCGGCGAGGGCTTCATGTGGCGCTTGACCACGTTGATGCCTTCGACGACGACCTTGTCGGCCTCGGCGAGGACGGCAGCGACCTTTCCGGTCTTGCCCTTGAACTTGCCACTGATGACGATGACCTCGTCACCCTTACGAAGACGCGCAGCCATCAGAGCACCTCGGGAGCGAGCGAAATGATCTTCATGAACTTCTTGCCGCGGAGCTCGCGAGCCACCGGTCCGAAGATGCGGGTGCCGACGGGCTCCAGCTGGGCGTTGATGAGAACGGCGCTGTTCTCGTCGAACTTGATGTAGCTCCCATCGGGACGGGAGATTTCGCGGGCGGTGCGCACGACCACGGCCTTGGCCGTGTCGCCCTTCTTCACCTTGGTGCCGGGACCGGAGGTGGTCTCTTTGATGGCCACGACGATGACGTCGCCCACGCTGGCATACCGGCGACGGCTTCCGCCGATCACCTTGATGCACTGGACTCGTTTTGCCCCGGAGTTGTCGGCCACTTCCAGGACGGTTCGCATCTGAATCATGGCTTACTCCTGAACGAACTTCTTGATGAGCTTGGTCACCGTGAACCGCTTGTCGCGGGAGATCGGACGGTGCTCCTGGATCTCGACCTCGTCGCCAACCTTGTACTGGTTGGTCTCGTCGTGGGCCTTGAAGCGCGTCTTGGTGCGGACGTACTTCCCGTAGAGGGGGTCGCGGCGAGCGGTGACGCACTCGACGACGATGCTCTTGTGCATCTTGTCGGATACGACCTTGCCGACCATCTTGCGTCGGAATCCATGCGCCTTCGGGGCGGACTTGGGGGTTTCTGCTTGGGTCGTCATGGCGCTCACTTCTTCTTCGTCTTCTTGGCCGGGGCTTCGGTGGCGGCCTTGGCCACCGGCTCGATGCCCAGGGACTTCTGCTTGAGGATCGTCTTCACCCGGGCGAGGGTCTTGCGGTTCTTGCCCAGGGTGCTCGTGTCGTCGAGCCGGTTCGTGAAGTTCTTCATGCGAGCCTGGAAGGTGTCCTTGGCGAGGCTCTTCTCGAGCTCGGTGAGGTCTTCCACGCTGCGCTCACGCAGATCTTTGGCTTTCATTGCACGACTCCACGAACGAGGAACTTGTAGCCGACCGGAAGCTTGTGGCCCGCGAGGCGGAAGGCCTCACGCGCGGTGACTTCGTCGACGCCCGAGATCTCGTACATGACGCGACCGGGGAGGACGACGGCGGCCCAGAGCTCGACCGAGCCCTTGCCTCCACCCATACGTACTTCGAGCGGCTTCTTGGTGACCGGACGGTCGGGGAAGACGCGGATCCAGAGCTTGCCGGCGCGCTTGACGTGGCGGGTGATGGCCATACGAGCGGCTTCGATCTGACGCGAGGTGACGCGGCCGGGCTCGGAGGCCTGCATGCCGAAGTCGCCGAAGGCAACGTCGGAACCGCGCGAGGCGATGCCGCGGTTGTTGCCCTTCTGCATTTTGCGGAACTTGGTTCGCTTGGGGGAGAGCTGCATGTTCTATCTCGTGGGGGTCAGATCGAAAGGATCAGAGCGAACCCGGCTGCGGCCGACGGGTGCGGCGGGGGAGAACCTCGCCCTTGAAGATCCAGCACTTGATACCGATGATGCCGTACTTGGTACGGGCTTCGGCGAGGCCGAACTCGATGTCCGCGCGGAGGGTGTGCAGGGGCACGCGGCCTTCGCGGTAGGTCTCGACGCGGCTCATCTCGGCGCCGCCGAGGCGACCGGAGCAGCGGATACGGATGCCCTTGGCGCCGAACTTCATGGCGGTGGACACGGCCTTCTTCATGGCGCGGCGGAAAGCCACGCGGCGCTCAAGCTGCGTGCCGACGTTCTCGGCGACGAGCTGCGCGGACGTCTCGGCCTTGCGGACCTCTTGGACGTCGATGAAGACTTCGTTGTCGGTGAACGACTGGACGCCGGGGAACAGGGGCTCGCCCTTGGCGGCGGTGCCGATGTTGCCGCTCTTGAGGATCTCGATGCCCTTGCCGCCCTTGCCGATGACCATGCCGGGGCGCGCGGTGAACACGATGACCTTGGCCTTGTTGGCCGCACGCTCGACCTCGACGCCCGCGATGTTCGCGTTCATCAGGTACTCTTTGACGGCGCGCTTGATGCGAATGTCCTCATGGAGCCACTTCGCGTAGTTCTTGTCCTCGTACCACTTGGAGTTCCAAGTCTTGATGACGCCGAGGCGGAAGCCGTACGGATGAACTTTCTGGCCCATTACTCTTTCGCTCCGAGAATGATCGTGATGTGGGAGAGACCCTTCTGAATCCGGGTCGCGCGACCCATGGCGCGGGGGCGCCAGCGTCGCATGTGCTTGTTGGGGGCCTTGTCGACGAAGGCGGTCTCGACGAAGAGGGAGTCGAGGTCGACCCCAGGCTTCGTGGTCTTCGCGTTGGCAACCGCGCTCTCCAGGACCTTCTTGAGGACCGGGGCGCCTGCCTTCTGCGTGAACTCGAGGAGCTGGAGCGCCTCGCCCGCGTGACGTCCGCGAACCAAGTTCACAATCATTCGAGCCTTCCGCGGGCTGATCCGCGCGAACCGGGCGATCGCCTTGCTGACCATTCGATGACCTTCTCAGTAAATGCCCGCTCGCAGGACGCCCCCTCTGGAATTGACCAGTGGGAACAGAAATTCGAGGTAGGGCTGTGTCTTTGGCCCCGTCGTACTCCCTCATCGGAGCATTTCCGAAGCGGGAGCCGTTACGGCAGACCGAAAACGCGGCATTCCAAGGGGCTAGGCCCCGAGGGAGGCGCACTATACGCGCCGAATTCCTGATGGCAAGGGAATTTCGGGAGCGCGTACGGGGCGTTATCGGCCAGGCCCCGATGTAGCACCCTTTCTCCTCGATCTTCCATGGAGTTGGATGGCTCCGAGAAAAGCGCGGCGATTGCTCCTTTTCGTGTGGGCCGTGTACATGTGGAGCCGTGAAAGCTTCGACTTCGACGCCGCGCGGCGGCAAGGGCGCTCTCGAGAAGGCGATCCGCGAGCGGGGCGTGGACGACGCTTCGCTGCAGTGCGCACGGCACACGGCAGAGGTGCTCGGGTGCCCCCTCCTGGGGGCGCTGGTGGCCCGAGGCGCCCTCTCGGAGGAGGACGCGGCGGCGGCCCTTTCCGAGGCCACCGGCCTTCCGGCGTGGAACGGCGACGTGGAGCTGGGGCTCCTGGGCCGGGCGAGCCCGAAGTTTTGCCGCAACAGCCGGGTGGTCCCGGTGCGGGAGGACGAACAGGGCCGGGTGGTGTTCGCGACGGCGACCCCCGAGCAGCAAGACGTGGCGAGCGCGCTCGCGGTGGCGGTGGGCGCGGAGATCGTCCTCGAGGTGGCGAGCCCGCAGGCGATCGTGCGGGGGCTTCAGCCGATTCACGCGATGGAGATGCCGTCCCTGGCGAGCACGCTGGAGCCCCGCGAGAACGAGGAGCCGCCGCCGGTCCGCCTGGCGAACCTCTTGCTCGGCAAGCTCGCGGTGGGCGAGATCACCGCGGCACGCCTGCGGGTGGGCCCCGGCGCCGAGCTCGTGGGTCGCGGCCCGGGAGGAACGTTCGACGTGCGGCTGCTGCCGGACGACAAGCTGGTGGCCCCGTTGCCCATGGAGCTCGGCGTCCGCCTCGCGCACATGGCCGGGATGGAGCTTGCGCCGCAGCTGGGGAGCATCGCGGTGCGCGGCCTGGTCGCGACCCACGGCGGCAAAGAGGCGCACTTCGACGTGACCATCGGCGAGGTCGACGGAGGCTTCGCGGTGGTGGTGACGCCGGCGCTGGTGCGGTCGATGTTCGTGAAGAGCGAGGAGGCGCTGCAGGCGTCGCTGATGGACGCTGCCAACGCCATCGATGCCGACGATTTTCGCACCGCCACCGAGCTGCTGGCAGGCGCCGAACGAACGGCGCTCGCCTTCGACGGGCCCAGCGGACGCCTCATGGCCACGGTGCACTGGGAGCGCGGACGCATGGCCGCCATGAGCGACGATCTGGTGGGTGCGGCGCGGCACTTCGACGCCATGGCCGCGTGCCACGACCTCGGCGAGATGCAGGCGACCATGGCCACCTGGGAATCTGCCCGGGCGCTCCTGGCTGCGGGTGAAGGCAGGCCCGCGGCTGCACGCGCCGAGAAGGCTCACGCCGACATGGTGGCGTTCTTCGGTGGGCCGACGCCCATGAGCGACGAGATCGCCGCCGAGCTGCGGGTCGCCGCGCCGTATCGCTGAGCAGGACCTGCGCAGCCGGTGCGCGCATGCTGCTCGGGCGCACGGGCGGGCGCGCCCTCCCGTGGGTGCCCGTGATCCCATGAATCGCGGGGTTTCCCGGTGGTTCCGAGGCTACCGCTGGGCGGCCCGGATATCGCATCACGCCCCTTCGTGAGCACGAACCTCGATCCCGTCTCTTCGCGCGCGCCGCGGCCGGCATTGCCGGGCGTATGCAACGATGTCCCCGCGCTCCTCGCCTTCGAGGCGCCGTACCTCGTGGAGAAGCTCGTGAAGCGCGGGGTGGCGGCCGACGAGGTCGAAGCCGTCGCCCTCTTCCAGGAAGTGAAGAAGTACCTGGTGCTGAGCGCGCTCCACGCGAGCCGCGCCATCCCCATGTTCTCCCGGCGGGTCGACGAGGCCTGGCACCAGTTCGTGCTCTTCACCCGGGAATACGCGGCCTTCTCCCGGACGTTCTTCGGGCGCTTCGTTCACCATCACCCGCGAGAGGCCACCCTGGGCATGGCCCCGAGCGACGAAGAGCCCATGGCGCTGCCCGACTTCGCGGCGCACTACGCGGCGCTGTTCGGCGAGCTCTCACCGCTCTGGCAAGACGCGAGCGGCCTTCGGCTCTCGACGCACCTGGCGCGGCGCCGCTGGGGCAAGCCGATGGTGGTGCGGCGGAGCGAGCACGCCGCCGAGCTCGTGCTGTTGCGGAAGCCGCCGATGGTGCTCTGCGCGGTGCCGTTCCGCGCCGAGGCCGCCCTCACGTTCGCCATCGAGACGCCCGCGTTCTACCTGCGTGAGCTCCCCGGTTTGGGAGCCGAGGAGCGGCTCTCGCTCGCGGCCAGCCTGGTGCACCTGGAAATCCTCGACGTGTCTCCGTGACGCCCCTTCCCTCTTCAAGGAACGCGACTGCCATGTACTTCCACACCCTCGTCTCTCAGCTCGAGACCCTGCAGATTCGCCGCGACGCCGTGCGCGACGCGGATCGGGAGCAACTTCGCGGCCTCGCCGACTGGGTGCGGCTGGGGCTCGCGCACGAATCGTTCGCCCTCGACTGCATGGAGCTCGAGCTCTCGGCGCTCGGCTCGCGCCGCGGTCCGCTGGACCTCGCGCCGTTCTTCGTGGTGCCCCGCTGGAACGTGGAGATGGCCTTCGCCTACTGGGCGCCAGGCCGGGAGATCGGCGCGCACCAGCACGCGAGCTGGTCGGTGACCGGTGTATTCCACAACGAGCTCGAGATCATCAGCTACGACGTGGAGGCCGCCGAAGAGCGACGGTTGCTCCAGAAGAAGCGCATCTACCGCGCACATCGCGGTCTCGTGGGCGCCATTCCCCAGGGCGGCATTCACGCGCCCCGCAACCCCACACCGCGCTGGTCGATGTCGCTGCACGTGTCGGCACCGGAGCCGCCTCCCTCGTGGGACGCGCGGGCGCTCCGCAGCCCGGTGGTGGGCCTCGAGAAGGGGCATCCGGTGGAGCCGCAGGAAGATGGCCCGCTCGGCGAGTTCGCCCGGCAGTACCAACGACAGAGCATCTACCGGGTGCATCTGGACGTGCTCGGGCGGTTCAGCTCCAGCCGGGCCGAGCGCCTGGTCGACGCCATCTACAACCGGGGCGACGACGAGACCCGTCGGCGTGCAGCCTTGGTCCTCCACCGGCTGGGCGGCGAGCTCGGGCGGCGGCGCTTTCGCGAGGTCTGTGCGCGGGAGCTGAGCGAGGACACGGAGCTCACCCGGCGCTTCCGCGACCTGACACTGTCGGTGCGCACCTCCCGCGATCGCGCGGAGCTGCTGGCGGAGCACGATGGGCGGAGGCGGCTGCTCCTGCGGGTCTCGGCGGCGGCCGCACCGGCTCTCGAGATGGTGGCGCGCCGATCCACCTTCCGGCTGCGGGAGCTGCCCGGCGACATCTCCGCGAGCGAGCTCCGGGGGCTCGGCCAGAACCTGCTGGAGCTCGGGCTCTTCCGGCCCATCGTGTCGGGCCCCATGCGCGTCCCCGCGCGCGCCCTCGAGGAAGCGTGATTTGCGCCCCGCCGCGAGCACCGAGCCCGCCCCGGAGCCGGGCCGGTGCGCTATGCTGGGATCGTTGGTCCCCGGAGACGTTCTCGCCAGCCGCTACGTTCTCGAGGCACGCCTCGGGCGCGGCGGCATGGGCGAAGTCTGGCGAGCCAAGCGCCTCGAGACCCGCGAGCGGGTCGCCGTGAAGTTCCTGCGCGACGATCTGGCGGCCGACGCCGCCTCGCAGAAGCGCTTCTTGCGGGAGGCTCGCGCGGCCTCGGCGGTGCGCCATCCGAACGTGGTGGAGATGTACGACGTGCTGGAGAACGAGGGCACGCCGTTCCTGGTCATGGAGCTCCTGGCGGGTGAGACGCTGGGCAATCGGTTGCGCCGCAAGGGCTCGCTCTCGCCGGCGGAGACGGCGGCCATCCTCTTGCCGGTCTTCGACGCGGTGGAAGCAGCCCACGCCGCCGGTATCGTGCATCGGGATCTGAAGCCGGAGAACATCTTCCTCGCGCGGGACGGCGACGCGGTGCGGGTGCGCGTCCTCGACTTCGGTATCGCCAAGCAGATGGAGAAGCTCTCGACGCCGATGATGGGCGAAGTGGGCGCCACCACGGCGCCGGTGGGCACCACCGGTGCGATGATCGGAACGCCCTACTACATGGCGCCGGAGCAAGCCCTGGGCGAGCGCGACGTCGATGGGCGCGCGGACCTGTGGTCGCTGGGGGTCATCCTCTACGAGTGTCTCAGCGGCAAGCGCCCCACCGAAGCGGCCACCCTGGGCGGCGTCCTCAAGATCATCGTCACCGACGGGATGGTCCCGCTCGGCGAGCTCATGCCGGATCTCGATCCCCACCTGGCCGACGAGGTGATGGATCTGCTGCGCTCGGATCGCGAGATGCGAGCTTCGTCACTCGGCGCCTTGCGGACGTCGCTCCAGCAGCAGCAGCCGGAGAGCGCGCTCCTCGATTTGCCCTACGACGAGGCCGCGCCGCGCTCGGTGCGGCTGGCGGCGCTCGAGGGACCCCGACGTAGGCTGTGGCCCTTCGCGGCGGTGCTGGCCACCGCCGGCATCTTGCTGGGGGTCTTGCGTGGCAGCGGCTCCGCCACGCTGGAGAGCGCGTCGCGCGGGTCGGATCGACGCGTCGCGCAGGTGAAGGCCCTGCCCTTGCCGGCCCCCAGCGTGCTCGGGTCGATCACCACCGCTCCCCAGGTGACGAACGCGACCGGCACGCGACGCCCGGTGGCCGCGGTGACGGCGCCTTCCGCGTCCGTCGTGGCGCCGCCCGCCGCTCCTCCCACCGCTTCCGGTGCACCGTCGCGGGGGCCGAGTGGACTCGTGACGGACAATCCGTTCATCAGGTAGAGTGACAGCACGATGTCGGTGAGCCCGTTCCGTCGCAGGGTGGCTGTGGTGCTCGGCGTCGGGGTATGGCTCCTGGCGGCGTCGCATTCGCCGATGGCCCGCGCCGATGGCGACGCCACCGAGGCCGCCAGCAAGGAGTACAGCCGCGGCAACGAGCTGGCGCGGGCGGCGCGCTGGGCCGAAGCGCTGGGTGCCTTCGAGGCTTCGTACGCCGCCAAGGCGCACGCCCTCACGCTCTACAACATCGGGGTGTGCGAGCGCGTGCTCGGTCGCGCCACCCGCGCGCGCGAACGGTTCCGTGCGGCGCTGGCCCGGGCGAGCGCCGACGCAGCCAGCGCGCCGAGCGCCGAGCTCCCGGCGAGCATTCGCGAAGAGGTCGAGGGCTTCTTGGCGGAGTACGGGCGCATTCTCCCGCGCCTCGCGGTGACCCTCGAGCCGCGCGACGCCGGCATCGCGGTGGATGGGCGTCCGCTGCGGGAGCATCGGGAGGGCGATCGCGTGGTGCTCGAAGCGGGCGTGGAGGCGCCGGGCATCGGCAAGGCGCCGCCTTCGGCCACCTTCGATCTGGAGCTCGACCCCGGCACCCACGTCATCACCATCACCCGCCAGGGCTACCGCGACGTGGTAATGGCGCGCGATTTCGCGCCGGGCCAGAAGGGTCCGCTGAACCTGGTGCTGTCGGAGCTCCCGTCGACGATCCATGTATCTTCCACCATCATCGGCGCCCAGGTGCGGGTGAACGACGTGGACGTGGGGCTCACCCCGGTGGACGTGATCCGCCCGGCCGGCAGCTACCACCTGGTGGTCTCGCGTACCGGCTACGTGCCATTCACCAACGACATCAAGCTGGGGCCCGGCGAGGAGTCAAACCTGCGGGCCACCCTCGCCGAAGAGCGCATTCCCATCACCAAGCGCTGGTGGTTCTGGACCGGCGCCGCCGGCGTGGTCGCGGCGGCCACCGTGATTACCTACTTCGTCACCCGCCCCACCCCTGCCCCGCAGCCCTACGACGGCGGCAGCGCGGGCTGGGTGGTGATGCCGTAGTTACTTACACTCCGACGCGCAGCGGGTGAGCGAGCACGTGGTGAAGGGCGTCGCGACGTCTCTACCGGCCGGGTACTTGGTACCGCACGCATCGATGCACGCCTGGTTCTTGCACGCTCCGGAGCACCCGGTGAACAGGAAGCAGTCCTTGGAGCGATCGCAGGCGAGCGACTCGACGAGGCACTTTTCGTTGGTGCAGGCGGCGCAAGCCTTGGGCGGATCGGTGCAGATGCCAGTGCAGCGGTAGCTCTTGCAGGCACCGTGATCGAGCAGCGCCTGGGCCGGCGCGGGATACTTGGTGAAACAGGCGGCCTCTTCGTCGTCGGTCGTGGCGGCGCCGATGCACGTGGCGAGGGCATCGGCATCGGCGAACGCCACCAGCGCCTTGCGGCTGTCGCAACACTTGCTCTGCGAGCACTCGGAGCAGGCCTTGTCGACGGTGCCCTCCGGGAGGGTGACCGGCTCGCAGGTCTGGTTCAGGGGAAACGGGAGCGTGGCCCCGTCCGACGCGTCCACCACCTGCGCGTCGACGCTTCCGGCGTCGGTAGGCGCAACCACCTTCGGCTCGGACGAACAGGCGAGAACGGATAGCGGCGCAAGGCAGAGAAACGAGCGCAACATCATGACGGAAGGTTACCATAGGGGCGTGCGACTGCCGCCGCTGTTCTTCCTCTGTGTCGCCTTCGCCTGCAGCGAGCGCGCGGAGGTTCGTGGACAGGAGATTCTGACGATCGATACCGATTTACCCGTGGAGCCGGGTGGGCTGGCGGTGGCCACCGTCGACACGCTGCGGGTCGATGTGTATGCGCCCGGAGCGAACGACCCCCGCGAAACGCGCGAGCTCGCTATAGGCCAGCGGGCCACCTGGCCGCTCTCGCTGGGCGTGGTGGGGCCGGCGCGGATACGTCTGCGACTATTCGCGGCGCGCTGGTCGTCCATCGCCGGTACTTCGAGCGGCGGGCGGGAGCGAGTACCGCGGACCGAGGTGACGATCGACCGCCTCATCGACTTCGCGGGGGGTGCCCGAGAGGTTCGGCGCGTAAGGGTACTTCTGACGGGCGATTGCATGGGGCGCGAGGCCGACCTGGTGCGGGGTCGAACCTGCGAAAGCGGCCAACGTCTCGATCAGACGGCGAGCGACGAAGTGCAGCCAGACGATGGGCAACCCACACGAGCAGGCACGTGGCCGGCGCTCGCACCCTCACCCTGCAGCGGCGCCGACGACCCGGAGCGACCGTGCATTCCGGGCGGATTCGATGTCCTGGGAGACGCGACGCTGGTGGGCGTGCAGTCGGAGATCGAGCAGCCCCTGCCGCTCCGCCCGGTGGTGGTCTCGCCATTTCGAATGGACCGTGCAGAATACACAGTTGGCCGATATCGCGCTCTGCTTCGCAGTGGCCACGTCTTGCGCAGCCCCGCACCGCGAAGGGCCGACGCCTCCCAAGATGGGCTTGCATACTGCACGTTTCGCGGCAACAGCGACGCGACCGCCGACACCTTGCCGCTCAACTGCGTCGCGTACGCCACCGCCCAGGAGCTGTGCGCAGCGGACGGCGGCCGCCTGGCCACCGAGGCCGAGTGGGAGCATGCCGCGTCGGGTCGTGGCGAGGGACGCCTGTTCCCGTGGGGCAACGCGACGCCCTCGTGCTGCACCGTAAGCCTCTCTCGCTCGCCCGCAGCCGACGGGGCGCGCGAGTGCACCGCCAGCCTCCCGGAGCCGGTCGGGAGCCACGACGGCCGCGCCTGCGCCTCGGCGGGGGGCCCTCTCGGAGAGGCACGAGGAGACGTGTCCCGTGACGGGGTGCTCGACCTCGGGGGGAGTCTCTTCGAGTACACCGCGGACCTCTTCAGCGAGGTTCGCGTGTGTGCCCTCCCGGGTGTACAGCGAGATCCGGTGTGTACCCTGGGCACGACGGCAACGCTCAAGAGCGCCGATTGGACGGCGGGCTTCTCCCGCGCGCGCGTGGCGCTCCGGACCTCTGCGAGCAGTGCCCCGAATTCCACGCAGGGCTTCCGTTGCGTGAGCCCCGAGGCGCCATGATGGCAGCGCGGATGCCGGGTCGGCTTCCCCTTCTGTGGTCCCTCGCGATCGCCGTGGCTGCGATTCCCGGCTGCGAGCAAGAGGGTGAAGTACGCCCCCAGTGGATAGCGGTGCTTCGAACCGACGCGCCGATCCCCGCGCTCGCCGATCGCCTTCTCTTGGAGGTCACGGACGAGCAGGGCACCCCCTGCACGGGCTGCCGACGCATCTTCGACGTGGCCGCCGCGAGGTGGCCGTTCTCGTTCGGCATCGCCGGGAGAAGCGCCGGATTGCGCCTGCGTGCGCGCCTGTATCTTGCACGCGACACGACCCTCGCGGGCGAACCGCCGGCGGCCACCGCCATCGACGTCGCCGTGCGTATGCCCGAGACGCCCGGTTTGATTTCGGTGCCATTGCTCACGACCTGCCTCGGCGTTGCTTCGACTGCGGAAGCGACGTGCGACCCGACCACGCGGAGGCTCGTCGCCATTCCGGTGGCAGACTACGGCGCGGGCGACCCGTCGCTGCGGCCGGGCTCGTTTCCACCTGCAAGGGTCCCCCCCTGTGGAAACGCGCCGCCGTTGCCCGGCAAGGTCTGCATCGACGGCGGCCTCTTCTTCTTTCGCGACGGCGGGCCAGTCAGCACCGACGCCGAGCGGGCCCGGGCGCAGTTGGTCCGCATCTCCTCGTTCTACGCAGACCGCGACGAGCTCACCGTGGGGCGTGGGCGCGACCTCGTCCGCCGTGGCCTGGTGGAGAGCGAGCCGGTGCGGCACACGCAGGATCGCACAGCCACCTCGCTGTGCACCTATCGCGGCGCCGACGACCCGAGTGCCGACGACCTCCCGCTCAACTGCGTAACCCGCGCCCAGGCCGGCGCGTACTGCGCTGCCGAAGGGGGCCGTCTCCTGCGCGACGCCGAGTTCGGCTACCTCGCGGGCAACGGTGTGCGAAGCACGGCCTTCCCCTGGGGCGACACGGAAGACATCTGCGCGCACGCCGTGGTCGGGCGCAACGTCCTCCCCACCGAGCGCGACGGCAAGTTCGAGGGCTACTCCGACTGCCGCACCGTACGCCCGGGCTTGACCTACGGGCCGGTAGCCGCCGCGCAGGCCGCGGTCGATGGCGACGAAGCCCTGGGCGTTCGTGGACTGGCGGGCAATCTGGTGGAGTGGGTCGAGGACGACTACGACGCGATCACCGGGCCGTGCTGGAGCGGAGCGCTCTTCCTGCGCGACCCGGTCTGTGTGACGCCCTTGCACCAGACCATGACCCGCGGTGGGGGATGGAACCTTCCGGCTTTCTCGGCGAGCGCACAGTTCCGAAGCGCCACCCGCACCGGCGCCGCCTCCATCTATGCCGGATTTCGCTGCGCGCGCGATCTGTGAGCAGCTTCAGTGGAGCACGCCGCTCTTCGCAGTGAGCGGCTTGGGTAAGTTGCCTTCGCCGAGGCGACGACGCGCATAGATCTCGATGGACCGCGCGATGGTCGCGAGGGGCAGGCCGTTCTCCGTTCCGCGAAACGGATCGTCCAGCTCGTCGCCGATGGCATCGAGG